>Ga0116129_1000345_pt1 | contig 30794 bp, 25 predicted proteins | sample June2015DPH_17_2_FD_89732 | JGI IMG/M metagenome (GOLD analysis project Ga0116129, IMG submission 89732) | Peatland microbial communities from SPRUCE experiment site at the Marcell Experimental Forest, Minnesota, USA - June2015DPH_17_10 | ecosystem: Environmental > Terrestrial > Soil > Wetlands...
CTTCTGAGGGCGGAATTTCTTTGGTCGAGGTATGGAGCCCGATGTAGCTTCCGGCGCTTGGGGTTGTAGCCACCTCAAGCCGCAGTCCGGCGAGCGCGAAATGGCGCTGGTAATCCACTTCCCGGCTGGTGGACGCGTAGTCGAATACCTCGCCTAAAGGTTCGCCGGCAGCGGCTTCGCATTCGGCGCGAAATTCGGCGGCGGTGAAGCCTCGCTTCTGCTCCAGGTAATATTTGCGATAGAGCCCACGCATGGCATCGTCCAGCGAATGCCGATTGCCGCTCGCGGCGCGGATATTCAGTTCGAGCATCGCGCCGAGCATCGCGCCGTTGTTGTAGTAGGAGATGGCGGTGTTGCGATCGCCTGCGACACCGGAACCGGAGTTCCAGGTGTTAAGACTGGCCTCCGTTGCGGACTGATAGTTTCGGCCGGGTGCATTTTCGAAGGTCCCGATCGCGGCGGCCAGCTTATCCAGATACTGCTCGCGGCTCATCAAACCGGCGCGGACCAGCATCAGATCCTCGTAATAGACGGAAAGCCCTTCGGAAACCCATAGGAGATCGGTCAGGTTCTCCTGATCGTAATCGAAAGGCCCCAGCGCCAGAGGGCGGATGCGCTTCACGTTGAAGTTATGGAAATACTCGTGCGAAATGAAGCTGAGCCAGCGCAAGTAGCCTGCCGGAGTAGTGAGGGTCGTGCCGTCGAACTGGTTGGCGGAAGAATTTGAATGCTCAATGCCGCCTCCGCCGCGGCCCATCATCAGAAACGTGTAATGGCGATAAGGCACTTCGCCGAACAGGTTCGTGGCGGCGGTGACAATGGCTTTGAGGTCGGCTGTGATCTGTGGGCGGGAGACGGACTCGGGGATGTTCTCGATCGCAATGTAGTGCGGCACGCCGCGCACGTCGAACTGCAAAATCTCCTGGGTTCCGACCAGAATGGGGCAATCGTAGAGAACGTCGAAATTCGGCGCTGAAAATCCCGAGAGCTTGCCGATTACCGTCTCGAGGCCTGTGGAGATGTGCGTCCACCCGTACGGCACCTCAAGGTCCAGCGTGACCGGAACATCCAGCATTCCCGCCGGATGCACGAACAGGCCGGCAGGCGAAAGAAACGCGCGGTCGTTGTCCAGATAGTTGTTCGCCGAAAAGCGGGTGGCTCCAAAGACGTCGTATTCGAGAAGAATAACAGGGCTGTTCGCGGTCACCACGCGCCACGTGTTGCGGGCCGTCTTGTCCCACACCAGCGCGTGGCCGGAGCCATCCGCCGCCTGGAAATTGGAAACGTAGCGGGACAAATTCAAGATGCCGTAATAGCCGGTGGACCACTGCGGCATCTGAAAATCTTCAAGGGGAGCGAGCAGTCCTTCCGCACGCATGCGGACGTGAAAGGTGTGCGCCTCCGGATTTTGCATGGAGACGGTAAAGGCCAATTTCACCGCGGCGAACGAGGGCGAGGCGAGGACGAGAAAGATGAGTGCGCGGGGAAGCATGCGTGCCAGTCTAGGGTTCCGCAGGGCGGGGTGTCAAGCTGAGGGCCTAGCGCTCCGTAGATCGCGAATCTTTGGCGATCGTAATCCCGCGGCCGGCGATGGCTTTCGAGATTTCATCGTAGGCTTGGTTCTCCCCTTCCATCCCCATGCCTATCCAGACGAAGTCGGATCCTTGTGGGAACTGGCGTAGTTTTTCGATCGCCCTCTGCCGGGACCGGACATTATATTGCGCGATTTGGAACTGCTGATTGGCTCCGAAGAAAATCAGTTGAATCTGGCGCGGCCGCATTTGCCACAGTTTTAAACATTGCTCGACCTGCCCGTGCTGATTTTGCCCGACGCTCCAATCGAGGAGTCTGTTCAGCTTGCTTTCATCCGTGAGCCAGCCTTGGCCCGACGCGAGCGCCGAGATGATCGCCGTACCCGCCCCGTCCTCGTATATCAGCGGGTTCTGCTCACCTCCAGGCACGAATCGCAGCTCGGCCTCATGTCCTTTCCATTTCTGAGACCACGCCGCCATACGAATCCACAGCTTTTCTTCCGCCGCTGGCGAACCGTAGCGTCCCAGATAGGTAGCCGCGTTCGCCACCACCTGCGGATCATGATCATCCAGGCTTTCGAACGCGATATCTTCCAGCGCGGGGTCGTTGTGTAAGTCGGATACATCGGTAAACAGGCTGTGATTGCACGCTGAGGATCCAGGACCTCGCACGGCGACCGCTTCTTTCAGCCGCGAAACTGCTCCGGGCGGGTCCACTCGCAGAAGATAGGCAAGCAACGGAGCCTGTATTGCGCACGCCCATTTTCCGAGCCGTTCATCGAGATAGCCGGTCACCACCGGCTCAATCGCAGCCGTCGCATAGCGCGAAATGAGAGACGCGATCTGTTCCGGCCTGGGGCTTTCCTGAGTCATGTCCTGGGTGAGGTGATCGGCAAGTTGCTGATCCACTTCCGGCAGTTCCTTGTCCGGCAGCATTCCCAGCGCGGAGGCGCCGAGTCTGGGATGGGGACGTTCGATCTCCTTAATAATGGCGGGACGCGCCGCCGTTGGGTCTAACTCCCACCACCGCATCAAAATGGCGGCACCCAGCTCATTTGATTGATAAGCGTTCATTTCTGGAGAATCGGGAGAGCGCTGCGCCAGCTTCGGAAGCAACGCCAACATCGCTTTCTGATCCAGAACCCGCCAACGGGATTGAAATAGCTCGGTTTGGGCTTGCGGCGGGAGCGAGTCGAACCCGGCTATCAGCTCGGCCGTCAATTTCTGCTTTTGATCGTCGGGAAGATTGTGGCCACGCATGGCTGCTTCGTCGATGATGGTATACGCGCTCACCGCCAGCGCGCTGCCGTGCTTCCGCCCCAGCGTATCGATCAATTGGCGGCGGAACTCCGCTTCCAGTTGTGTTCTCCGCTCCGCCCGGTTTTCGATCTTCCCGGCGGGAAGCGCGACCAGGGACATCGTGTCCAGAAATATTCCGTTGATGGGGAAGTCGGGATCGTGAAGCAGCTCGTCGAGAATCTTTAGCGCCGCTTCTTGCGCCGGCGTGCTCGCCAGCCCAAGCTTGTATTGGAATGCCGCGTTCTGATCGGTCAAACCGCGGGCCATCTCCTGAGCCGCACCTGCCGTTCCCAGGTATCGCAACGTCGCGATCGCGTCCGCCGCGGCCATTCCATCGGAAAGAGCCGCCCGTGCCCTTTTCAACGTTGCTTCCTGCCATTCCGCCGTGGCCGGCACAATGGTAATCCACAGTTCTGCCGGTGGAATTTCCACGGGCGCGCTTCCGAAATTGGAGCCGACCCGGCCCACCCGGCTCGAAGTGATCGCCACATGATAGCGGCCTGGTTGATGGAAGCGCACCCATTCATTGAGCGCATGGTGGATCAAGCTCGGTTGCGCGGAGAGCGTTTGGAAACCGCGAATGCCGCCACCCATAAATCCGCCGTACGACTGAAAGTACAATGCGAGAGGATCGTCCCATCCTTCCTTCGGCTCCACAGCAAAGGACTCCACCCCCAGGCGGCCGCTTCTGTCGTAACTCGCCGTATCGATAAAGTAGGCGCCCGCCAAGGCCGAGGTAAAGGAAAGCTCAAGTGGAATCACTTCGCCTATGTGAAAAATCGCCTGATCGCCCCTCGTCCGCACAGTCAGCTTTACGTCATCTGGGCCGGCCTTGCGGGTCGATACCTCTTGCGCCTGCGCCGCCAGCGCGAGCGCGCACGCCAAGCCAACACGGAATCGCATGTAGCTTAGACAACGGCGGCCAGTCTTTGGTTCCCGGTCACCACCGAAAAGAGCGGCTTAGGCGAAGGCCAGAGTCATCTCGTCGCCGATGTTGCGGATAGGGATGCGGTATTGGGCCGAACCGGTAGCGGCGAGCAGGCGCTCAATCGGTTCCTGCAATGGCTCATTACTCAATTTGAACGTTTGATGATGGACAGGGAAGACAAGATCCGCGCCGGCGTGGTTGGCCATCGCCAATGCCTGTTCCGGATTGCAGTGGGCGCGGATCCAGGGATCGTAGGCTCCAATCGGCATGATGGCGAGGTCGACGTTCTTGGACGAGCGGATCGCGCGGAACGTATCCGTGAGCGCCGTATCGCCGCCGAAGATGATCCGGTAACGGCCGGATTCGATGAGATACCCGTTGTAGCCGCGATGCGTATCCGTCTGCATGCGCGCGCCCCAGTGCTTCACTTCAAAAGCCCGGATTCGCGCCGGACCTACCTGGCATGCTTCGTCCCAACGAAGCTCCTGCACCGAACGATAGTTGCCGGTGCGCAGCAGATCGCTGGTGCCGACGGCGGTCACCACAGTCGTTCGCGGATTTTCGAGCTTCCGCAGAGAAGGGAGATCGAAGTGATCCATATGGGCGTGGGAAAGCAGGACCAAGTCGGGCTGCGGAAGATCCTTGATGCTCATGGCCGGATGAACCAGACGCTTCAGGCCGATGACCAGCGGGCCAATGCCGATGCCGATCCTGGTGCTGAGAACAGGATCCGTGAGGATCGTAAAACCGTCGATGCGAAGGAGGACCGTGCTGTGGCCAATCCACGCCGCGTGAACTCCTCTGTCGGACCAGGAGTGGAGGTCGGGAATCTTCGGCGAAAGATTCACGGGCCGCTTTCGCTCCTCCTGCATTTTGCGCCAGAACATAGGGGCAGCCTGGAGTGCGAAGGTCGAAATTGTTTTCAAGTTACGCCACATACACTTTATTGGACGCAGTATGTGCGTGGCGGATTCGTGAATTAATGGAATGAGCGCGTTCACGCAGGGCGGCCTACTTCACTCGCTTCAAGATCGCCCGGTGAGAGCGACCAATTTCGACCGTCCACGCTTTCCCTTTAGACTGAAATCCGAGCGACGGATGATATGGGTTCTGTTTGAATAACTCGTATTTCTCGAAAGCCAAACTTTGCACTTCCGTTGGAACCGTCGTCGATCGGAATGGATTCACAACCGGGGATTTCGTGCTTTGCTTCTCTCTTTTGCCTCGGCTAGGAAGTCATCATGGGCTGCACCCTGCCGGCGCGGACATCAGCCTCGGCTTCTTCAAGCAAAGCCATCCCAGCGCCGCCTGGAGAGAAATCTTCTTCCACTTGGTGGCTCCATTCCGTCGCATCCTGCTCAATAAGCCAAGCTGAAAGAGAAGCTTTTTCCTGAGGCCCAAGCTCCGCGATCGCTTCGTTGATGGCTTCGACGGTCATACCCCAAACTTAGAACCTTTTCAACGCTTCGGCAAGCTAGCCGGCCTATTTCTCCACAGGCAGGCCGGCCTCGTTCCAGGCTCTCCACCCGCCATCGAGCGAAATCGGATTTTGATAGCCCATTTTCTGGAGCGCATCCGCTGCCAGAGCGGAGCGGTAGCCTCCGCCGCAATATAGTACCAGCGTCTCGCCCTTGTCCGGCACCTTCGCTTCAATGTCGCGCTCGATAATTCCCTTGCCCAGATGGATCGCGCCCGCCGCATGGCCGACGGCCCATTCGCTGTCTTCGCGCACGTCGATCAATAGATAGCGCTCCCGCCGCATGCTCTTCACCTCTTCGATGGTGATCTCTTTCACTCGCGATTTGGCATCGTTTACCAGCGCCAGAAATCCTTCGCTATGCTTCACTAGATCCTCCTGATCCGGGCGCCCGCGCCCTCCAGTTTCGCTTCGATTTTCTCATACCCCCGGTCGATGTGGTACACGCGGTCGATGCTCGTCTCGCCTTGCGCGGCGAGACCGGCGAGCACCAGGGACGCACTGGCGCGCAGATCGCTCGCGATCACTTCCGCGCCCGAAAGACGGGTTGGTCCGGCCACAATCGCCCGGCGGCCGTCGAGCCGGATATTGGCGCCCATGCGGGCCAGTTCCTGGGCGTGCATGAACCGGTTCTCGAAAATGGTTTCCGTGATGATCGCGATCCCCTCGGCCTGGGTCATCAGCGCCATGAACTGGGCTTGCAGATCGGTGGCGAATCCGGGATGCTCTTCGGTGGTCATATCGGCGATCTTCAGCTTTCTCCTGGCTCGAACGCGCAGCGAATCAGGCGCCGGTTCGGTCACATCCGCGCCGCACTCGCCGAGCTTCGAAATCAATGCCCGCAAGTGGTCCGGGATGCAGCCTGTCACGGTCAGATCGCCCTTGGTAATCGCGCCCGCGATGACAAATGTTCCTGCCTCGATGCGGTCGGCAATGATGGTATGGGTCGTGCCGTGCAGCTTGGCGACGCCTCGCACACGAATGGTGGACGTTCCTGCGCCCTCAATCATCGCGCCCATTTTCGTGAGCAGATCGGCAAGATCCACCACCTCCGGCTCGCGAGCCGCGTTGTTGATCACCGTCTCGCCCGAGGCCAGCACGGCCGCCATCAGCAGATCCTCCGTACCCGTCACCGTAATGCGGTCGAAGGAAACTTCCGCGCCTTCGAGGCCGTTGGGAGCTTCGGCTTCGATGTAGCCGTGCTCCTGCCGCACGGTTGCGCCCAATCGTTCGAGACCCGAAACATGCAGGTTAATCGGCCGCGACCCGATGGCGCACCCGCCCGGCAGTGAAACCCGCGCCCGCCCGCATCGCGCCACTAACGGGCCTAGCACCAGGCTCGAAGCGCGCATGGTTTTGACCACTTCATAAGGAGCCTCGGGCCGCGCCAGATTCGCCGCTTCGACGATCACCATTCCGCGCTCATGCCGGACCTCGGCGCCGGTATGCGCCAGCAGCTTTTCCATGGTGCGAATATCGCGAACCTTCGGAATCCGCGCCAATACCACCTTTTCGCTGGTCAGCAGCGAAGCGGCCAACGCCGGCAGCCCCGAATTTTTCGACCCGCTGACGGCAATCTCACCTTCGAGCGGCGTCCCGCCTTGAATTATGAACTTATCCATTAAAGTAGAGCTTCTCCAATCTTTCCCCGTGTGTTTCGGAGCAGCGATTCGGCCTGCTCCCGCGAGACTTTCTTCTTCTCCATCACGATCGCCGTTCGCACGCTCCGTCCAGATTGCTCCAGCAATTCCGCCGCGCGTTCCGCCGTCACCTCCGCCGCTTGTTCGATGATACGCCGCGCCCGATCCTCCAGCTTCTTGTTCGTCGGCTGCACGTTCACCATCAGATTCCCATACACGTGCCCCAGCCGGATCATCACCCCGGTGCTGATCATATTAAGAACCATCTTGGTAGCCGTCCCGGCCCGTAATCTGGTCGAACCGGTCAGGATCTCCGGACCCGGCTTGGGCTCGATCGGGAATTCCACCGCTCGCGACAGCTCCGAATCCGGCGTGCAACTGATTCCCGCCGTCAGCGCTCCCAGTTTGCGCGCCGCCGCCACCGCTCCCAGTACATAAGGAGTCCGACCGCTTGCCGCAATCCCGACCAATGCGTCGCCCGGCCCGAAGCCCGACGCGAGCAAGTCCCGAGCCCCCGCTTCCGGATCGTCCTCGCTCGCCTCGCTGGATCTGGTCAGCGCTTTCTCCCCTCCCGCGATGACCCCCCGCACCAGCTCCGGAGGCACGTTGAACGTCGGTGGACACTCCGCCGCATCAAGCACCCCGAGCCGTCCGCTGGTCCCCGCGCCTATATATGTCAAATGGCCACCTCGATCGAGCTTGGCCGCGATCGCGTCTACCGCCGCCGCGATCCGAGGAATCTCCAGCGCCACCGCCGCCGCGATCTCAGCATCGGCCGCATTCATGACAGCCAGAATTTCAACCGTCGGAAATTGGCCGATCCCCGTTGAGGCGGGATGTGACTGTTCGGTTAGGAGCGTTTTTAGCATAGTACCAGGGATAGGCCTCGGTCCATTCTACTAGTGGCGGTGCCCTGGCGCCTAAGGTGAGGACCTTAGGAAGTACTGGTACTTTCGGCCCTCTGTCTTCTCTGTTAATTTTAAGTAAATATAAATTTTTCTATAAGTTACGTGCTTCCTTCGTAGGCCACGCGAAGAGTCGTTCAGAGGCAAAAATACCTTAAGCTAGCTGTTGACATACTTTGGTTCCCGAACGTATACTACAAAGGTGCCAGAACAGGGCTACACGTGCAGGCATCCCTGTTTAGGCCATCGGAGTTTAAAAAGTGTCGGAGGAATTCAGAAAATGAAAAAAATTCTATTGTTAGCATCGGGGCTTATTGCCGCGAGCTTCATCGCGAGTGCAGATCCCCTTTGTTCTAACGGGTTCACACTTGTCAACAACCAGCCGTCTACTGACTCATCCGTGTACGTGATCGACGGTACCAATACGTTTGGCGCCGGTTTGAACGGATGCACCATCGGAGCATACGACTTCAGCAATTTCACCATTGCCGCGAACACCGGATATAATGGCAGCACGCTTCTGAACGTGGGCATTAATGCGGTCGGAAACACTCTGGAAATCAGCACGAACCTGAGCATCGCGGCTGGCCAGGATATCGAACTGGAGTTTTCAATCACTCCTGGCGTGACTGGGATTACATTGGCTGCTGGTGGCGGGGCTAGCGTGAATGAGATTGTCTGCTCGACTGCGGAGCCGATTGGCTCTGGGTTGGTCGGCTCCTGCGGAGGCGTGACGCTTGGAACGGGAGCGGTTGGCGGTCTGATCTCGCAGGATACGTTCCCCGTGTTGACTTCTCCCACAGGAACAGATTGGGTATTCAAAGATATCTCTGGTGCCAGCGAGATCTCTCAGCTGATCCTTCCTGAGCCGATGACTTTCTCCCTGATGGGTGCGGGTCTCCTCGGTCTCGGCATCTTCGGCCGGCGTCGCAGCAGCAAGTAAGCTTTTCTTCTCGTTTCGACACTCACGGGCCAGGGTTAACCCCTTGGCCCGTTTTATTTTGTTCCGGGCAATAAAAAGAGCGCTTCTCCCATCAGGAGAAAGCGCTCTTCGTGCTTGCGGACGAAATCTTTTATGCGCTGAAGGAACTGCCGCAGCCGCAGGTCGACTTCACATTGGGATTGTTAAACTTGAATCCCGAGCCTTCCAGCGTCTCGACGAAATCCACCTGGGCGCCGTCCAGATACAACAGGCTCGCCTGATCCACGAATACCTTCAGGTCGTCGAACGCGTACGTCTTATCCAGCATCCCGGGGCTATTCTCGAACGCCATTGAATAGCTGAAGCCTGAACAGCCTCCGCCCACAACGGCGATCCGCAGCCCGGCCGGTTTCGGCTCCTGCGTGTCCAAAATCTCTCGCACTTTGCTGATCGCGGTCTCTGTTAACTGAACCATTTGGGTTTTCCCTCATTCCCATTGTACTATGGCTTCCGTCTATTGGACAATGGGTTTCGGGACCCGGAACCGCCGGACCTGGGGAACTTGTTGAAACCCCTTCTATTTGGGCTGCGTCGGAAGAACTAGATATGAGCGGCCTTTTAGAAGCCATTCCGTTCCCCTCCGCAGGCGAACGGACCCGCACCAGGACCCGAGTGGACCACAAGAACAGCGAAGAAGCAGATCTTGTCCGGCGCATCCAATCTCAGGACCAGCTCGCTTTCCGCGAGATCGTCGACCGCTATCAGTCCAAGGTTTTTTCGATTATATACGGTGTCCTCCGCAATCATAATGATGCCGAAGACATCTCCCAGCAGGTTTTTTCCAAGGTTTATTTCTCGATTCGCAATTTCGACTTCCGCAGTTCGCTGCTCACCTGGATCTACAAGATCACCGTCAACGAGTGTTACGATTACCTCCGCAAAAAGCGCGTCCGGAAGCTGGTTTATGAAAGCGATTTTTCGGAAGAAGACGCCCAGCGGATGGAGGCATCCGATCCAGCCGTCGATCCCACCGCGCCCATGGATAAGCGTCTGGCCCAGCGCGATCTGGTTACAAAACTCCTCTCCAAAGTGTCGGCCGAGGATCGCAGCCTGATTCTGCTCAAGGAAGTGGAGGGTCATTCCGTCGAAGAGTTGGCGGCAATGACCGGATTGAACGAGAATACGATAAAGGTTAAACTATTCCGGACCCGGCAGAAGCTGCTGAAAGCGGCTCATCGTTTGAACAGAATTCGTTCATAAAACAGCGGGCAAAGACCCGCGGTAGTGGCAGTAAATTTTAGAGGGAAGAACATGCATCGCATAATTCAGGACCATCTCGAAGAGGTGCTGGCGGAATCGAATCCGAATAGCGCGGCTTCCGTCCATCTCGCTAAATGCAGGGAGTGCCGGGAAGAAGTATCCGCCATGCGCCAGCAGGCGTCCCTGCTCCGCGCCTTGCGCGCGCCCGAATCCACGCCGGAAATGCGCCCCGGCTTCTACGCCCGCGTGATGGAGCGTATTGAAGCGCAGCGGCCGCTCTCGATCTGGGAGCTCTTTTTCGATTCAGCCTTTGGCCGCCGCATCGCGATCGGCTCCATGGCTCTCGCTTTTCTGTTCAGCATCTATCTGGTCTCCTCAGAGCGTTACGCCGAACAGCCGGTCAACATCGGCGTGACGGTGTCGCCCATGGCCGGCGACGACGACCAGATGATCTCCGCCCAAGGCCTGCCGGATAAGGACGCAGTTCTGGTCAATCTCGTCACCTATCGGGCGCAGTAGTAACATGGCAGTAAGTTCAATGGCCGTCACCGCGGAACGCGCAACCTGGTACCATCCGCGCATTTTCTCGACTCTTTTGCTGGTATTTCTGGCCGGCGCCACCACCGGAGCCGTGTCGATGAAGTTCGGCCTGCATCAGTTTCTGCATCGCTCCAGCGCCCCCGCCTCTAAGGAAGCGGTCCTTCAGAAATTCCGTACGGATTTGGATCTGACGTCTGAGCAAACCAATAAAATCTCCCTGATCCTGGACGACTACCGGCAATATTATGAAAGCGTGCAGGAGCAGCTCGACGACCTCCGCGCCACCGGCAAAATGAGAATTCTCCACGAGCTCGATCCCGCCCAGCGGGAGAAATTTCAAAAGATGATGGGAGAAATCCCCCCGCAGCTAGCGCCGAAGCCATAAAAAAAAGTAGCCAGTAGCCAGTAGCCAGAATCAGGTCCGGGTACTGGCTACTGGCTTCGTGCCTCAGGTGTGGGGCAGGATGGTATCCTGCACGCCGGTTGGTTACCGGCGTTTCCCAAGTTATTTGCAGCCCCGAAGCCTCCCCACACTGTGTGCGCTATTCTGGCTACTGGCTGCTGGCTGCTGGCTACTGGCTCCTTCTTCCGTGGCTTCTTTCCTGATCTCCGGCCCTCCCGCCTCCGGCAAATCCCGCACCGTGCTCGACATATTTCTGGCAGCACCCGATTCCACTCTCCTCACCCCCACCTCAACCATGGCCGAGCATCTCCGCCACGAACTCGCGGTCCCTCCCAGCCGCATTCTATCCCTTGGGCAATTTCTGGAGCCTTTCACCATATTTCAGGAAGCTCCCGAAGCGCTGCTCCATCTCCTGATCGCACAACTCGGGTTGTCAGAATTTCCAGGGTTCCACCGCTTGGTCGCCGCATCCATTCAGGCCCCTGTGATCCCCGGTCATTTGGTCCAAGTCGCCGCCGATATTGACGACCAGCTTACTCGCCGGGGTTTCGCCCTTCGCGAAAAGCGCCTTCGCACCGCCGTTCCCGCATCGACCGGCCCCATCATTCTCGACGGCTTTTTCACATTCTCCCCGGCTGAACTGGATTTCATTGAGAATCTGGCCGAGCAAACCTCCGTTACCGTGACCCTCCCCGATTGGCCCGGCTCCTCGGCCTCCCGAACTCGCCTCCTCGAAATCGGCTTCACCGAACAACGCTTCGATCGACCTCTTCGCAATCCGAGCCGCACCGTCTTCGCCGCGCCCTCTCTCGCGCAGGAGGCAGAACAGATCGCGGCCCGCATTCTCGAATCCCATGTCAACGGCCGCCAGTTTCACGAGATCGGTATTTTGCTCCCGGTGCGCGATCCCTACGCCGCGCTCTTAGAAAGTACGCTCGCCCGTTTCGGTATCCCCGCAAAATTTCATTTCACCTCAGCCCTGTCTGAGCATCCCGCCATTCAATACATTGCCGGCATCGTCCGCGCCCTGCTCACTGGATGGGACCATGCCGATCTCCTCACGCTCTTGCGCATGCCCATCAACGGACTGGGCGCAACTCCCGAAGGCGACCGCCTGGACTTCGCGATCCGAGATACCCTTCCTTCCGCTGGCCTTCCCTTCCCACTCCCCGGGATCGCCGCACTGGACCCTTGGAAGCGCGATCGGCTCACCCCCGCCGATTGGACCACTCGCTTAAAAACTCTGCGTTTCGTCATCCCACCCTCCGAAATCACAGAGCTCCAAATCTTGCGCTCCATCGCCGCCGCGCTCGATACCTTCGAAGCCGCGCTCGACATCACGGCGCTCTCGCTCGACGCCAACACTAAAATTCCGCTGGCTGCCTTTTGGCCCCATGCCGAAGCCGCTTTACGGATAGAACAGCTCTACGTTCCGGACCCTCGCCGCAACGTCGTCCACGTCCTCGAAGGTTCCGAAGCTGGCGCATGGGAATTTCCTATCGTCTTTGTTCCCGGCCTCATTGCGCGGCAAAAAGATGAACCGTTTCTCTTCCATCTGGCCGCGTCCCGCGCAACGGAACAGACCATTCTCAGCTATCCTCGCTTCAACGATAAAGGAAGCCCCACCCGCCGCTCATTTTTCCTGGAACAGGAAGGGGAACCATCGAGCCCCACGCGCATTCTCCCCAAGCCGAATCCGATTCCACTTCCGAGTCTTGCGCCTCATCCCGAAGACCTGCGAGTCAAACATGCCAAGATTTCTCCCACCTCCATCGAATCGTTCCTCCAGTGCCCATTTCAGTTCTTTGCAGGCAAAACACTCAAGCTCCGCGACCGCCCCGAAAAGCCGCGCGACCGTCTGAACATCCTGCTGCAAGGAAGCATCCTGCACCAGGCGCTTGCCGAAGGCTCCTTCGATCCGGTCTTCGAACTAGCCTGCCGCAAAAATAATGTCCCTCGCGGCTATCGCACCGAAGCTGTACGCCTGGAACTGCTGCGTTACTTTGAGGCATTTCAAGCTGACCGCCAATGGCCTCTCGCGTGGCCGAGTCAAACGGAACAGCAGTTTCAAATCTCCCTCACTCCCGAACTATCCATCGCCGGCCGCATCGACCGGCTCGACATCGGACCACATCGCCAAGCCATCGTCATCGATTACAAATACAGCCCAGCCGCGAGGGTCCGCGACCGAGCGCCGATCCAAGGCGGCCTCTATCTATTGGCAGCCGAGCGTTTTTTCAACCTCGAACCCGCCGGCATGTTCTACTGCGCCCTGCGTGAACCCATCGCCTGGGAAGGCTGGCACGCCAATGTTCCAGGCCTCAAATTAGGAGAATCGCGAACCCCCGCAGCCCTCCGCGAATTAATCACGGAAGCCGAACAACAAGCCATTCGGACGTTCGAATCCATCATCTCTGGCAACAAAGAAGTCCGCCCCGCCGACCCCGCAAAATGCCGCCACTGCGATTACAAAACCATCTGCCGCATAGAATCCGCCTCTCGCGTAGCGATTCTGACTCCTGACTCCTGACTCCTGACTCCTTCTTCCCATGACTCCCCATCAGCAAGCAGCGGTCGAGCGCACCAATCAGGATGTCTGCGTCGTCGCCGGGCCCGGCTCCGGGAAAACACGCGTGCTGATAGAACGCTTCGCTTGGCTGGTCGAATTTCATAATGTCAACCCAGGGCGTATTCTGGCCATTACCTTCACCGAAAAAGCAGCCGCCGAGATCAAGGAGCGCCTCGTCAAGCGCTTCGCGAATAACGCCGATCACGGAGAAGCCATTGAACGCGCCTGGGTCTCTACCATCGATGGCTTCTGCGCCCGCCTGCTCCAGGAACACGCCCTCGCCGCCGGCATTGCGCCCGATTTCGTAGTGCTCGATCCCACCATCGCCGGCCGCCTGGCAAGGGAGTCTGTAGAAGAGTCCCTCGATCAACTCTTCGAGGAAAATCCAGCGGACATGCGCCGTCTTTTGGAGGCGCTCGACCTGTCCACCGACGATTTAGGCCGTAAACCAGACCTCGCCCTCAGCCTTCTGGACATCTACGAATCAATGCGCATCGCGGGCGTCGACGAGTTTCCGATCGCAGAACCGTCAGATGATCTCTGGCTGGAAGCGCGCCGTCTCGCGAGCAATATCCTTAACGATCGCGGCAAGCCATCCTCGGAAACCGCGCAGCTTGTGGATTGGGCTGCTGATCTTTTAGCACTTCCGCCAGCCCCTCTGACCAGGGAGCACTTCGCGATTGCCGGTGGCTTGAAAGCGCACCTCGGCCGTATTGGAAAGACGCGAATTGATGACGCCAGAGCGCTGAAAGAAGAAATTCTTCCCGCGCTTCGCTCCCAATGGATCGACATTTGGAATGCCGATCTGCTTCAGTTGCTGCGAGAAGCCGTCACCCGCCTCGATCGCATCTATCGCAAGAAGAAACGCGCCCGATTCGCGCTCGACTTCGCCGATCTTGAAGAGCAGGCGATTCTTTTGCTCGAATCCAACTACTTCATCCGCGAAGCGACGCGCACCCGGTTCGATCAAATCCTGATGGACGAGTTGCAGGACACCAACCGGCTGCAATGGCGCCTGCTCAATTTGATTCGTACACCCGATGCTTTTTTCGCCGTCGGCGATATTAATCAATCCATTTATGGATTCCGCCACGCCGATCCAGCCGTCTTCGAAGAGTATCGCGACAGCCTGCGAGCCTCCGGCGCGATCATCGACGACCTCCGCGAAAATCATCGCAGCCGGCAGGCCATTCTCGACGCTGTTTCCCAGGTGCTCGACGGCCAGCCCGGCATCGAGCCGCGTCCTCTCATTGCCGCCAGAGAATTTCCGTTGGCCGCGGGTCCGGTCGTCGAGCGCTTAGTCGGCGAATCGTCGGATATCGAAGCATCACTCGTCGCCGACCGTATCCGCCAATTAGTTGACTCCGGCGAATGCGAATATCAGGACATCGCCATCCTGGTTCGCACTCTCGCTTCGCTCGACCCTTTCACACGCGCTCTCGATGCTTTCAACATCCCATTCCTGACTACTGGAGGCCGGACGTTTTTAGAATCGCGCGAGATTCGCGACTTGCTTTTATTGCTCCGGACATTGATAAATCCGCTCGACGAAATCGCGTTAGTGGGGCTTCTGCGCAGCCCTCTGGTCGGCCTGAGCGACGAAGAAATTTTTCGCATCGGCAAAGAAGGTTGGCAGCAAATTTTCCGGGTTAGATTCGGCCATCTCCGTAAACTCGCCGGTTTCGTCTCCCCCGATCAACTTCTCCCGATCGATGAAAATCTAACTCCACGCGCCCGCGCCAACGTCGATAAATTATTCTCCTATTTGCGGGGCGATCATCGGCCGCTGGCTGAAATTCTTGACGATTTAGAATACCTTGCGGAAGCCGAAGCGCCTCCGCCTGAAGCTGGTAACGTGGTGCAATTAATGTCGATACACGCGGCGAAAGGGCTGGAATTCAAAGTGGTGTTCGTCAGCGCCTTGCAGCGCGGCGCCGATAACAGCACCCCTGGAATCAAGTGGCGCAATCCGGCCACGGGAGAATCGGAGCAGGTTAAGAAAGATCGAAAACAGGAGGAAAACAGGCTGCTTTATGTCGCCATGACCAGGGCCGCGGAGCGGCTCTATCTAACTTATACGAAAGGGCGCAACGCACGTGGCTGGCAGAAGTTAGTGGAATCAGCTATTGCCGCGGAGACGTTTGCGGACTACCGGCTCCTTAAACGCCCATAAGTGCGCAAAAAGCATCGTGCAATAGGGCTTAGATGCGCTTAAGCTTGCGCTTTGCGCGCGGCGATTTTCTTTTCGAGCGCTTTCCAGAGACGCGCTTTCACGCTTTCCGGAATGGTCTGCGGTTCGACACCTTTATAGATCTGAAGCGTCTTCTTAGTAGTGTCTACCACGACGAAGCAATTTGGACATTCGCTGACGTGCTTTTCCAGATGGCTTTTGGCCGTCGGATCGCAACCGGGGTCCAGATAATCATTCAGTTCCTGAAGGAACTGTTTACAGGTTAGCAAAAACGTCTTCCCCCTTCCGCCGGAACTGGCGGGTCAATTTTTCGCGCAGCGCCAAACGGGCTCGCAAGAGCCTGCTCTTCACCGCCGGAATTGAGATCCCGAGGCTTTCAGCGGTCTCCTCGGTGCTCAGTTCTTCGATGTCTCTTAGCATGAAAACGGTTCTGAAATCAGGCTTAAGAGTTTGCACGGCCTGATCGAGAATCTCCTGCATTTCTTCGCGGGAATAACGCTGCTCGGGATTGTCTTCCCAAACGGCGATCTCCCGTTGCACCGTTTCTTCGCCTGTTTCGACGGGTTCGTCGAGCGAAACGGTGCGGTCGCCTTTCCGTTTCCGCAGCTTCATGAGAGCTTCATTGACGGCGATACGGACGATCCAGGTGTAGAATTTGGAATCACCCTTGAAGCCGTCGAGATGCTCGTAGGCCTTTAAAAAGGCCTCTTGGAGCACGTCCTCGGCATCCTCATCGTTTTGAGTGATGTGTTTAGCGAGACGGTAGATCTTGCGTTCGTAATGATTGACCAGGTCGGTGAATGCCTGCGCATCTCCGGCTTTGGCCTTGGCGACCAATTCGGATTCGTCAAAGGTGACTGTTGGTGTGGGCGTCAACTTCTTTATTCTACTCTGTGTGGGAAAGAAACCGCTCCCTGCGGTCACGGCTCGGTGGCGCGGTTGAGTTCAGAGTGGACTTATTCGGAGCGGAGGGCGATCATGGGGTCCACTTGGATGGCGCGGCGGGCGGGGACCAGGCAGGCGGCGATCGCTACTACGGTCAGGACGGCGGCGGATGTGAGGAAGATTGCCGGGTCCGTGGCTTTTATGCTGAAAAGCAGGGTTGAGAAAATGCGGCTAGTGGCTAGCGCTCCTCCCAGGCCTATTAGCACTCCTAACAGGACGGGGCGCAGGCCATCGAAGACTACGGTTTTTACGACTCGCGGACCGTCCGCGCCTAACGCCATGCGGATGCCGATTTCCTGGGTGCGCTGGGCGGTCGAATGTGCGACCACACCGAAGATGCCGATGGCGGCTAGAAAGAGCGCGGCTCCGGCGAAGAAGCCTACGATCGCGGTTTCGAATCTGGGCTGGCCGATGGTTTCAGAGATGCGATCTTCCATCGTTCTTACGTCGAAGACCGGCATGTCCGGAATCATGGAGCGAACGACTGCGGATACTTGCCGAGTAAGTGCGAGCGGGTCGCCCGTGGTGCGAAGAATTACGCCGGCATTCGGGAATGGCTGCTGGGCGTGAGGAATGTAAATCTGCGGCAGGGCGGCACGATCGAGACCAACGGTCTTCACGTCGGCTGCTACTCCGATGATCGTCTCCCAAGGGTACTCGCAATGAGTGAGATCGTAGCAGGGCTGCGGCACTCCGATCTGCTGTCCCACTGCGCCTTGCGGGAAGAACGCGCGCTCCAAGGCTTCATTCACCATCACCACCAGAGGAGCGTCGGCGGTATCGCCGGCGGCGAACGTGCGCCCGGAGCGCAGAGGAATCTGGAGCGTGCGGAAATAATTGGGGCCGACGATGGTCATGTTGGCGAACTGGCCGATGGATCCACCGGAATCGTAGGCGCGGCCTTTAATCATGAAAGGATCTCCTCCACCGGGATTGAGGAGAGCACCTCTAATGGGCAGATTACCGATGGTTGCGTCGACGACGCCGGGCAAGGCGGTGAGTTTCTCCTGAAGCTCGGCATAGAAAGCACGGCTGCGGATTTTTGTGACGGGCTGCGTGGCGGGGAACTGCGTCTGCATCGTTAATAGATGAGACGCGTTGAAGCCGGGGTCGACGTTGCGCAGACGGGCGAAGCTTTTGAAGAGCAGGCCAGAAGAGATCATTAAGATAACAGCGAGCGCTACTTCCGCGGTGATTAAGAATGATGCGGCGCGACGGCTGTGGCGGGTTGATCCGCGAGTGCCCCAGTTCATTTTCGCGGAGGCTAGCACAGGCGCGAGGCCGAACAAAATGCAGACGATGAAGGAAATGACGAAAGTAAAGGCCAAGGCGCGGGTATCGACGCTAATCTTCGCTACGCCGGGAAGCGCGGAGGGACTCAGCCTGACTAAAACCTTGACGCCCCACGCGGCGGCGATCGAGCCTAGCGCACCTCCGAGCAACGCAAGCACGGCCGACTCGGCCATCCATTGCGCGGCGAGCCTGGCGCTGGTTGCTCCCAAGGCGCGGCGGACGGTGGTTTCTTTTTCTCTCGATACGGCTCTCACTAATAGGAGATTGGCGACGTTGACGCAGGCAATCAAAAGCACGGCGACGACGGCGCAGAGCAGGATCAACGTGACGGTGCGAAAATCGCCGAGGAACTGGTCCCGGAAGGAAACGACCTGCACGCGGTAGCCGGCATCTTCGCCATGAGGGCCGTTATAAGGATGCAGGGTTTCATCAACGTGTTTGGCGACGGCTTCGAGGGCCGACTGGGCGGCTTGGAGGGAGACTCCAGGGCGGAGGCGCGCGACCATGCGCGTGGCGTTGCCCCAATTTTCAGGGTTATCGGGCTTGGGAGTCCAAACGTCGATGCTGCCTCCGCGCAGGCTGAATTCGAAGGCGGGAGACATGACGCCGACGATGCGATAACTACGATTGTCGAGAATGATTGATTTGCCGAGGGTTGAGGGGTCGCTGCCATAGCGGCGGGAGAAAAGAGACGGGCTGAGGATGGCGACGGGGTCGGCGCCGGGGAGATATTCTTCGGGCCTGAAGATGCGTCCCAGCGCTGCTTTCGGCGCCAGCATATCGAAAACCTGATGGGTAATCAGCATGCCGGGAACACGCTCCGGGCCGGTGTCTCCGGTCAGGACGCGGTCGAACCAGAAGATGCCGCCGGTCGAATCGAAAATGTTGTCGAGGCGTCGATAGGCTTCGGCGGTGCTGGCTACCGGGGAAAGGCGGTTGAGGCCGAGCTTGGTGAGACGGTTCCAGACCATGACGAGACGCTCTGAGTTCGGGTAGGGCAGAGGGCGGAAGAGGATGGCGTCGGCAACGCTGAAGATGGCGGTGTTGGCTCCAATGCCGAGGGCTAGAGTCAGGACGGCGGCGAGGGTGAAGCCGGGGGCGCGGAGGAGGGATCTTAAAGAAGTAGCTAGTAGCCAGGAGCCAGTAGCCAGGAGGCGGTGGGCTGCGGAGTTTTGAGGGTTCATAGGTCTCCTCAGGGATTATACAGTGCGGTTCTGTTCTCCTAATGATGTTGTTGCCAGCATGCCGCCCAGGCCCATGGTTTCTACTGCGCTCGAAGGGACGATTACCATGGCGCCTTTTTCCTTGATTGCTTCGTAGAGCATATTCATGGCGCGGAGGTGCAGGGCGACCGGGTTTTCGGCGTAGACTTCGGCGGCTTTGGCGAATTTTTCCGAGATCTGGGTTTCAGCGTCGCCCAGGATCAGGCGGGCTTGGCGCTCGCGTTCGGCTTGGGCTTGGCGCGACATGGCGTTTTGCAGTTCCTGGGGGATGGTGACGTCGCGGATCTCGACCGACTGCACTGTAATGCCCCAGGGATTGGTCTTCTCATCGAGCAGACGCTGGAGCTCGCGGCCCATGGAGTCGCGCTCCGCGATCATTTGAGAGAGCTCATGCCGGCCGATCGATTCGCGCAGAGCGGTCTGGGCGCTGAGGGTGATGGCGTCGACGAAATTCTGCACTTCGAAAATGGACTTTTCCGCGCTCCAGACCAGCCAGAACACGATGGCGTCGACGTTGACCGGCACAGTGTCCCGAGTGAGCGTGGATTCGGCGCTGACGCTGGCTACGCGCACGCGCTGGTCGACGACCGGGCTCAAGGTGTCGACCACTGGGATGATCAGGAAGAGGCCGGGCTCGCGCATTCCGATGAAGCGGCCGAAGCGCAGGACGGCGACCTTCTCCCACTGCTTGACGACGCGGATCGCGAAAAGGAAGTAGAGGCCGAGGAGGGCTCCGATGGGGGCCGGTATCCAGCTCGACGTTATGAGAGAGGCGCCGGTGCCGGAGATCAGGCAAATTGCGAAGACTACCTTTCCAATGTTGTTCATTTTCCCCGCTCCTTTAATGCATTCAGAATTTCTTCGAGGGTGAAGCCGCCCGCTCCAGCTCGGGCTGCGAATTCGTCGATGAGTTGATCGAGGCGGCGTGCGCGGTCGCCGTCATGGACGGGAGGGCGTTCGGGCGCGATGAAGGTGCCGGTGCCTTGCTGGGTATCGAGGACGCCGCGAATTTCCAGCTCGCGATAGGCTCGCATGACGGTGTTGGGGTTAATGGCGAGGTCGACTGCGACCTGCCGGACGGTGGGGAGCTGGTGGCCGGCGGCGAGGGAGCCGGTGGCGAGCCCGGCTTGCACTTGGTCGATTAGCTGGCGGTAAACCGGGACGCCGCTGGCGGAATCGAGGCGGAATCGAAAAGTCGGCCGGGCGATCACAAAGCCAGTGTATTAGTTAACTAATACACTGTCAAGCGCAATTTTTCCTGGCGTAATAGAATTTATATAAGTTACAGGACATTTGTAAATAAATCTTGAGCTGGCGCGCGTAACGGAGTATAGTGAAGACAGAAGTAGTTGGGGAGGAAATATGTCCTTTAGAATCAATTATAAAACTCAATTGTTGCTGGGCGGAGCTGCCGCGTTCCTCCTGATAATTCCGGCGATGGCGTCCGACGATCCGGTGGGATTGAAGGCATTTCGAACCGGGGATTACGCGACGGCGTATCGGGAATGGAAGCCATTAGCGGACAAAGGCGAGCCGAACGCGCAGTGTAACCTAGGAATTCTATATCACAAGGGACTGGGAGTGAGACGCGATGATGCGGAGGCGTTCCACTTATTCCAGATGGCGGCGGATCAGGGGAACGCCCAGGCGCAATACCAGTTGGCGCAGATGTACGCCAAGGGGTGGGGTGTTCCGCAAAGCTTCAGTTCGGCGTTAGTATGGACGCAGAAATCGGCTGCGGCGGGAGATCCGGACGGGGAGAATCGGCTGGGCTGGCTCTACGACGAAGGTTATGGAGTTCAAAAGGACGCTAAGCAGGCCGCTTATTACTATCAACTGGCGGCGGCGAAGGGCAATGCGGATGCCGCGTTCAGTTTAGGACAGGCGTATGAAAAAGGGTCGGGCGTCCATAAAGATAACGTCGAGGCGGCGAAATGGCTGAAGCTCGCGGCTACGCAAGGGAACAGCAGGGCTCAGGCTGAGCTTGATGCGCTGACGCAAAAAGAGCAGCTCGCGACCAGGAAGTAGAAGAGCTGACGTCGGCCATTGGCGGCGTGTCGGCTTGAGGCTTGGGCGAACGGCGCGACGCTCGAAACGGCTCGCGCCATTCTGCTTTTTTATGCTTGCCGGTAAAACTTCCGCCTGACAAACCCAATCGTCAGCAGCCCGGCGGCCGCGAGTATCATGCTTCCAGGCTCCGGCACGGACGTGTTCGACGCGCCGGCCGACCATGTGCCCGGATCGTTGGAATTAGAAGCCGTATCCGTACCCTCGGGGTTGGTGTTGACACTGCCGGAATCTTGTATCCCGGAGGCAAAGAGCCCCGCATCGAAATCTTGCGTGGTGATATTTTCCGCGCCCAGTTCGCCCACCGTAAGACTGATGTCCCAATTGATAATCTGTCCGCTCCCGTTGGTGAAAATGTCGATGGTCGGCGAGCAGCTGCATGTGTTGACACCGGGGGTGGTATTGGTGATCGTGTCAGGACCGTCAGTGAAACTGAAAGAGAGGGCGGTCGGGGCGATGTTCACGCCGTCCAGATTGTCACCGAGCGGCGATGCCAGGGTAAAAGAGCCAGTCACAGAGTCGCCAGTGGTGAGAAGCGGGCCGGTGGCAGTTGTAAAGTCGTTCCCGGTGTAGGTGTAAACGCTTGCCGCCGTCAGCGGCACTGTCAGGATGAAGGCAGCCACGCCGCCTAGAAACTTCGTCCGTGTCATATTTAATTTTTTCCTTATTTCTTCCGATTTGAGATTTAATCGCGACTTCCAAACGCCCGGCTGCGGATCGCATCTTGCGGCGGCGCACCGGCGCCTTGGAGTCTCAGTTTCGAGTTTTCGACCGAAGAACGAAAGGTAGCGTGGGGTGAAATGGGGTGTGCACCCCTTTAAATTCAGGCGAATTAGTGTTAACATTTACTGGCTTGACCGGCGAGCCAATACGCGAGGAAGTGGATCGGGCCGCCGCTTCGGAGGTGTTCGCCAGCAGCCCGCGGCTGGTGCGGCTGCTCCGGTATATTGTGGAAAAGTCGGCTGCCGGGGACCGGGAATCACTCAAAGAGTATTCCCTCGGCCTGGATGTTTTCGATCGCGCACCGTCCTTTGATCCGAAGGCCGATTCCATCGTTCGCAGCACGGTGCGGCAGCTTCGGCTGAAGCTCGCCGAGTACTACGAGTCTGAAGGGCGCGAAAGCAGGCTTCGCATCCGGCTTCCCAAGGGATCTTATGTTGCGCTGATCGAAGAGAGCGCGGCATCGGAACTTCAAACCGACGCTGTTCCAGCGGTTGTGGCCCCCAATCGAACCTCATCCGTGACGATGGTTGCGATCGTTGCGGCGATTGCGGTGACGGCATCGGCGGCGACGTTGGCGTGGAGCCGGTTCCGTCCGCTGACCCGGACGCGGACCATCGTGGTGCTGCCGTTTCGCGATCTGAGTCCGGATACTCATCTCGGCTACATCGGGGAGGGTCTGCGGGAGGGGGTGACCAGCGCGCTGGTGGGCACCAAAGGGATCGACGTGATGGCTCGCGCATCCTGGCCGCAGGTGGCCAGCCGCGCGGCGAATCCTATGGATGCCGCGAAAGCGGCGCAAGCGGAAAGTGTGGTGACGGGGAGCGTAAGTCCGGATAGCGCAGGGCTCCAAGTGGTGGTCGGCCTGGTGGACGGCCGGAGCGGCAAATATCTGTGGTCCCAGATTTATCGGGGAAGCGCCGCGGAACTGGGTGTGATCGAGCACAGCGCGGTGGTTAGCATCGCCGGCGCGCTGGGGACGTCCGCCAATGTACCGGCACCGTCGCTGCCGCAGAACATGGAGGTGTTGGACCTCTATCTTCGAGCGGGCGCGCTGGCACGCGCTCGCGAGGGGCCGCAGATGCGCGCGGCGGCGGCGCTTTACGAGCGTGTAATCGCGCTTCAGCCGGATTTCGCGCTAGGCTACGCCGCCGCTGCTACGAACCTTCTGGTGGCGACCTCCAACGGACACATGAGGTGGAGTGAGGCCGGACCACGCGGCTTGGAACTCGCGCGCAAGGCGGCGGCGCTCGATCCTACGCTCGCCGAGGCCCACTCCGCGCTCGGTCTGGGCTTGGAGTGTCAATGGAAATGGCGGGAAGCCGGCGCCGAATTCTCGCGCGCCATTGAACTCGACCCTCGCTATGCAAGCGGTTATTTCAGAAAAGCGGTGGATCTGGCCGTCGTGGGCCACTTTGCCGACGCGGAGAATGCGGTTGAGAAAGCACGCAAGCTCGATCCCTCCTGGGATACTCCCGATGGTCTGCTCGGCGAATTGTATTATTACACGCGCCGCTGGGATGAGGCGCTCGCCTTGGCGCGGCGGATGCGGGTAGCGCAGCCCTTCAACGCGCGCTTCTACGATAATCTCTCGGCGCACGTTCACATTGCCCGGGGAGAGCCCCGGCTCGCGCGTCCTTTTCTGAGCGCCCATCCAGATGTTGAGGATCGCGCCTATACACGTGCGATCGACGGAGATCCTGATGGTGCGTGGGCGGATTTACTGGCGCTGCGGCGATCCGCCGGGGCATCGGCTTTTATCCTGGCAACCTTCGCCGCGGTCGAGATCGCCGATCGCGGCGTGGCGATCGACTGGCTGGAACAATCCTATCGCGACCATGAACCGGACCTGGTCTCACTGGTGCTGGACCCGGTGTTCGATTCCATCCGGGAGGAGCCGCGGGTACGGGCGATCCGGCGGGAGATCAATCTGGCTGACTGGCCCGTCTGGTACGCTGAAAATTACCGATGAGCAACCTCCAGATTACGCTGCCGGATGGCAGTGTCCAAAGTGTTTCCGAAGGCGCGCGGCCCATTGATGTTGCCGCGGGGATCAGTCAGCGCCTGGCTGAAGATGCGATTGTCGCGCGGGTCAACGGCGGATTGTGGGATCTGAACCGGCCTTTTGACGGCGATTCGTCGCTCGAAATCCTGACGGCGAAAAATCCCGACGCGCTGGAAGTGGTTCGCCATTCGACGGCGCATTTACTGGCGGCGGCGGTGTTGGAATTGTTTCCCGAGACGAAGCTGGGGATCGGTCCGCCGATTGAGACGGGGTTTTATTACGACTTCGCGCGGCCTGAGGCCTTTACGCCGGAGGATCTGGAAAAAATCGAGAAGAAGATGTGGGAGATCCAGGCGCGGGGTCTTCCTTATGAGCGCAAGTACACCGAGAAAAACGAAGGGCTGAAATTGTACGCCGATCAGCCGATGAAATGCCAGTTGATTACGGAGCGTGCCGGCGAAGTTTTCTCGGAATACACGCTGGGGCCCGATTTTATTGACTTCTGCCGTGGTCCGCACGTGCCTTCGACGAAGAAGCTGAAGGCTTTCAAGCTGCTTTCGATCGCCGGGGCTTACTGGAAAGGCGATGAGAAGAACGCGCAGCTGCAACGTATTTACGGAACGGCCTTTTTCAACAAGAAAGAGCTCGATGAGTATCTGGCCAAGCTGGAAGAAGCGAAGAAGCGCGACCATCGCAAGCTGGGACAGGAGCTGGACCTGTTCAGCATTCAGGAGCTTGCCGGGCCGGGGCTGATTTTCTTTCATCCCAAGGGCGGGCGCATCCGCGTGATCATCGAGGACTGGATGCGGGAGCAGTATTTGAAGCGCGGGTATGCGCTGGTTTACACGCCGCATGTGATGCGGGCCGATCTGTGGAAGACATCCGGCCATTTGAGCCATTACAAAGAAAATATGTTCGCGGGCATGGAGTTGGATGACGCCGAGTATCGGTTGAAACCCATGAACTGCCCGGGGCACATCCTGATTTACGCCGATCGCCAGCGGAGCTATCGCGAGTTGCCGGTGCGGTTGGGCGAATTGGGCACGGTTTATCGCTATGAGCGCAGCGGCGTGATGCACGGCCTGATGCGGGTGCGCGGTTTTACGCAAGACGATGCGCATATTTTCTGCACTCCGGACCAGATTGAGGATGAAATTGTAAGCTGTTTGGAATTCGCGATCGATGTGCTCAAGGCTTTCGGGTTCGAGCAATATGAAGCCGAGCTTTCGACATGGGATGGCGGCAAGAGCGGCAAGTACGACGGTACACCGGAGCTTTGGACGATGGCCGAGGAAGCGTTGAAGCGGGCGTTCCAGCGGGTGAACCTTAAAGTAACGATTACGCCCGACGATGGGGCGTTTTATGGACCGAAAATCGACATGAAATTGCTCGATGCGCTGGGCCGCAAGTGGCAGCTATCGACTGTGCAGTTCGATTTCAACCTGCCGCAGAGGTTCGGCTTGGAGTATGTTGGCGAGGACGGCAAGAAGCACCAGCCGCTGATGGTGCATCGGGCGCTTTATGGATCAGTGGAGCGGTTCTTCGGGATTTTGATCGAGCATTACGCGGGCGCGTTCCCGTTGTGGCTGGCGCCGGTGCAGATGGTGGTGATGCCGATTACCGACCGGCAGTTGGAATACGCGCAGAAGGTACACGCGCGGTTGGAAGCGGCGGGGCTGCGCTCGCATTTAGACGATCGAAAAGAAAAAGTTCAGTTGAAGATTCGCGACGCGCAGATGCAGAAGGTTCCGTACATGCTGGTAGTCGGCGACCGGGAGGCGGAATCGGGCGCGGTATCGGTGCGGCATCGGAAGCATGGCGACTTGGGGGCGAAACCACTGGAACAGTTCGTGGAAGAGGTTACTCAGCTAGTGGCGACGAAAAACGTCACTGAATGAAGAAGTAGCCAGTAGCCAGAATGCAGGTTCTCGGTGCGGACGCGAAGAGTATCTTGAGTAACACTTCCGGTTTTATTGCTGAGGCGGGGTTTACTCATTCGCTGACGCCGGCGCGCAATTGTACGTTTGGCTGCACTTATTGTTACGTGCCGACGATGGGCGTTTACGGCGGACTTAAGCCGGAGGATTGGAAGCGGTGGGGGCAGTTTACGACTTACAAATCTAATGCCCCGGAGTTGTTGCGGCGCGAGCTGAGGTCTGACGGCGTGACGATTTATTGTTCGCCGCTGGTGGATCCTTATCAACCGGCGGAAGCGGTGGAACAAATGATGCCGCGGATTCTTGATGCGCTGCTCGAAAGGCCGCCGCGGGTTTTTACCATTCAAACCCGTGGGCCGCTGATTCTGCGCGACCTCGAACGTCTGCTCGCGCTTTCGAAAACCACGAGTGTGCGCGTCAGCTTTTCCATCACGACGAACCGGGAGGAAATCCGGCGTCTTTACGAGCCTCATTGTGCAACATTCGAAGAGCGGCTGGAGGTGGTCCGGACGCTGCGGGACGCGGGGATCGAAACCTATGCAACGCTTGCGCCGCTGCTGCCGTGCGATCCGGAAGTGCTTGCCAGGGCGGCCCTCGAGGCTTCGAAGCGCGACCTGATCGGAGATCCGCTGCACATCAGGGCTACCAAGCGGCATGGCGCGACCACTCGTGAGGCTGCGTTCAAGATCAGCGCCGCGCATCATCATCATGAGTGGCTGAACGCGGCGCATCAGGCAAGAGTGGTAGAACAAATTGACTGCATCGCAGGCGAGGCAGGGTTCACGTTTACAACGGGTCCACGCGGATTCGCCAGATTGGCGCTATGAGCTTATATTCAGAAATTCTTCACAAGACGCATTTTGAAAACTGGGCCGGCGAGGAGATTGCCTCATATAATCCGGCCGATGGGAAAGAGCTGGGCCGTGTCCGCCTGGCGGAAGAAGAAGACTACGACGACGTGCTGTGGGACGCGGTGAAGGTGTTCGAGCGATGGCGCCTGGAGCCTGCGCCGAAGCGCGGTGAAATTGTGCGCGAGATCGGCGAAGAATTGCGGGCGGCGAAGGACGAATTAGGGTCGCTGGTAACGCTCGAAACGGGAAAGATTCTTGCCGAAGGGCGCGGCGAAGTGCAGGAGATGATCGACATCGCGACGTTCGCGGCGGGTCTTTCGCGGCAGCTTTACGGACTATCGATGCACAGCGAACGTCCTGCGCATCGCATGTATGAGCAATGGCAGCCGCTGGGCGTTGTCGGGGTTATTAGCGCGTTCAATTTTCCCGTCGCAGTGTGGAGTTGGAACGCTCTGCTGGCGATGGTGTGCGGCGATACGGTGGTGTGGAAGCCTTCGCTGAAAACTCCGCTGACCGCGATTGCAGTGCAGAAGATCGCCGACCGCGTGCTGGATCGCCACGGATGGAAGGGCGTGCTGAATCTGGTCATCGGCAAGGATGATGTGGTGGGGGAGCGGTTGATCCAGGATCCTCGCGTGCCTCTGATCAGCGCGACTGGATCGACGCGGATGGGCCGGTATGTCGCGCAGGTTGTCGCGAAACGGCTGGGCCGGACCCTGCTCGAATTAGGTGGAAACAACGGAATCATTGTGATGGACGATGCCGATCCGGACCTGGTGGTGCGGGCGGTGCTGTTCGGCGCGGTGGGGACGGCGGGGCAGCGCTGTACGTCGACTCGTAGATTATTTTTGCAGAAAAATATCGCGCCGAAGATTACGGAGAAGCTGATCGCCGCGTACAAACAAGTGCGCGTCGGGGACCCGAGCGATCCACAGACGCTGATGGGTCCGCTGATCGATATCGATGCGGTAGCGATCATGATGCGGGCGCTCGACGATGTTCGCGATCAGGGCGGGGAAGTGCTGATTGGTGGGGAGCGGCTGAATACGGGCCCTTGTTACGTGGAGCCTACTCTGGTGCGCTCACACGATCGCATGCCGATCGTGAAGGAAGAGATTTTCGCGCCGATTCTGCACCTGATTGAGTTTGAGAGAATCGGCGAGGCGATCCAGTGGCACAACAATGTGCCGCAAGGCTTGTCGTCGGCGATTTTTACGAATAATCTGACGGCGGCGGAGACTTTCCTGTGCCCGCTGGGCAGCGATTGCGGCATCGCCAATGTGAACATCGGCACCAGCGGCGCGGAGATCGGCGGGGCGTTCGGAGGAGAGAAAGAAACCGGCGGCGGACGCGAATCGGGCAGCGATTCCTGGAAAGCTTACATGCGGCGGCAGACGGTAACGGTGAACTGGTCCGGTGCGCTGCCGCTGGCGCAGGGCATCAAATTCGATGTTTGATTCTATTTGTCGGCCGGCTTGGTTTTATATACAGGGCCGGTCTTTTCGGCGGCTTGACGCAGCAGGCCCGTGGCGATGCCGCGGATGTTCTGTTCTCCCTTGCCCCACATCTGATCGTTGCCTTGGTATTGAAACCGGATGTTGCCCATCCAATCGACGAACATGAGATACGGCACGAAGGGATGCGATTCCTTCTTCATGTTGCCGAGTTCGATTGCACCTTCCTTATCGAGGTGTCCCACCGGGAAGGGAAACCGATAGCGCTCCGCGAAGGGAGTCACGACGGCGGCATTCTCGTCGAGCGACACGGCGATCACCTGAAGGCCGCGCGGCCCCATTTCATTTTGCAAACGACCCAGGAGCTGCAACGTCGCCAGGCAGTCGTTGCAGGTGGTCAGAAACATAACGATCATCACCACTTTGCCGTGATACTGCGAAACGCGGATCGTTTTGCCGTCGGTGGTCTTGACGGGGGTATCGGCGCATTTGTGGAGCGCCGGCGGTGGCGGGGCCGGCTGCTGCGCGAAACAGATGGAAAACAGGCACAGGAAAACCAGAAGACGTCGGAAGATAACCATAAATTTTGAACGGGTCTTCTTCTATCTTAATTGACTTTCGACCTCTTGCAGCCAGTCCGGCCGCTTTAAAACCTCGCGCGGACGGCTGCCGTCGGGCGGTCCGATGATGCCTTCGCGCTGCATCATATCCAGAATGCGCGCGGCACGCCCATAGCCCAGGCGTAGCCGCCGCTGCAATGTTGACGTCGAGGCTTTGCCCATTTCGAGCACGACGCGGACTGCGTCCTGATACACGGGATCTTCGCTGCCATCGAAATCCTCGCCGTCAGTGGAATCCTCTTCATCGTCGGCCGGCGGCGCCATCAGGAAGGTCTTATCGTAGTCCGGCTCGGCTTGCCGCTTCCAGAATTCGACAACCTCGTTGGTTTCCGCTTCGCTGACGAAAGATCCATGCACGCGCACCAGCCGCGAGGATCCAGGAGGCAGGAAAAGCATGTCGCCGCGGCCGAGCAGATGTTCCGCGCCCATAACGTCCAGCACGGTTCTGGAATCGACGCGGGTGGCCACGCGGAAGCTGATCCGCGACGGAAAATTGGCTTTGATCAGACCGGTGATGACATCGACGCTGGGCCGTTGCGTGGCCAGCACCAGGTGCATACCTACGGCGCGCGCCATCTGCGCGAGGCGAGTGACGCTCTCTTCGACATTGGCCCGTTCGAGCATCATGAGGTCGGCCAATTCGTCGATCAGAATCAGAACGTAGGGAATTTCTTCCAGCTCCTCTATTTCTGTTTCGTCCTCGAAGAGGCTGCGCGGCTTAGCCTGGATCTGGCGCACTTTTTTGTTGTACTGATCGATGTTACGCACGCCTTGCGAGGCGAGCAGTTTCAATCGCCGCTCCATTTCGAGCACGGCATTTCGGAGCGCGTTGGTCGCCTTTTTGGCGTCGGTGATGACGGGCGTCAATAAGTGAGGAATGCCCTCATACAGGCCGAATTCCAGGCGTTTTGGATCCACCATAATCAGGCGAACCTGGTGCGGCGTCGCTTTATAGAGGATCGACATGATCAGCGAGTTGAGCATCACACTCTTGCCCGCGCCGGTTGAACCGGCGATCAAAAGGTGCGGCATCGTGTCGAGCGCAGCGACCTTGATTCTCCCGTTGATGTCCTTGCCGAGCGCGACGGTCAACGGCGAGGAGGAACTGTGAAATTCCTCCGACTCCAGAATCTGGCGCAGACTAATGACTTCGCGCTTGGAGTTCGGCACTTCGATACCCACGGTGGGCTTGCCGGGAATCCGTTCGATCAGAATCGATTCAGCCTGCAGGCCGAGACATAAATCCTCAGTCAAGGTGGTGATGCGGGAATATTTCACGCCCGCTTCCGGCTTGAATTCGAAGGTGGTGACAACCGGTCCAGGATTGATCTGCGTGACGTTGCCGTGTACGTTGAACTCCTCGAACTTCGATTTAATGCGGACGGCAATCTCCTTCAGTTCCTGGCTGTCGAAGGCGCTGCGGGCGACCGGTTCCTGCAACAGAGAGGTGGGCGGCAGCCGGAATTCGGCACGCTGTCTCCGCGTGGGCGGTTCCGGCTTCGCCGATACGCGAGTGGGCGCGGCGGGCGGAATTTCGACCATCTGCTGGGAGACGGGTGTCGGCTCCAGCATGTGAATGGGAATATCGTCGACGGGAAATGGAGACGAGGCAGGTTCTTCCCACGGCGCGCGATCGAGTGGATCGACGATCGGCGGCGAATGCGGAGCTTCGGCAACGGGTTCCGCCGTTTCTCGATCGAGAGCCTGCCTGAGGGCGCGCTTTTCGGCGCGGGCTTTCGCCTCCATAGCCCGCGATTCGCGCCATTGACGGAAGCGTGCTGCAACCGCAGCCAACCAATCCATTGGCGCCCGAAACCAAGCTGACAGACGCGAGACTTCGAAGGTCGATACCAGATAGATGGCGACGATCCAGCAGCCGGCGGTGAACAGCACAGCTCCGATCAGGTTCATCGAGGAGATCAGATATTCGGCCAATACAGAGCCAAGCAATCCTCCGGCGGGGATCGAGCCGGGAAGCGGTTGCCAAGTGGACGCGAATCCGAAGGCGGTGCA
>Ga0116129_1000346_pt1 | contig 30769 bp, 21 predicted proteins | sample June2015DPH_17_2_FD_89732 | JGI IMG/M metagenome (GOLD analysis project Ga0116129, IMG submission 89732) | Peatland microbial communities from SPRUCE experiment site at the Marcell Experimental Forest, Minnesota, USA - June2015DPH_17_10 | ecosystem: Environmental > Terrestrial > Soil > Wetlands...
CGCGGCGCCAATGCCATTATTGCCCTGCGTTGCTGTCGTATCAATGGGAGGTTCGAGGATTACTGGGAGCGGGATCGGGTTGCCTGATCAATTCATTCTTTTCACTTTTAAGTCTCACACCCCGTCGACGAGTAACTCGGTGCCTTTTCCGGGTCCGGTGTTGAGAGTGAGGCGGCCGCCGATTCGTTCGGCGCGCTCGCGCATGCCGATTAAACCGTAGTGGCCGCTTCCGGCTGGATTGAGGCTTTGGGGATCGAAGCCGCGGCCATCGTCGCGGACGCGCAGTTCGATGTTGTGGGGCTCGAACTTGAGTTCCACATCTACGGTGGTGGCGTGGGCGTGCTTGACAGCGTTGGTGAGGGCCTCCTGGAAGATGCGGAGCAGATTGCGTTCGGTGACCGGATTGAGCTTGCGGGGCGATCCGGTGACGGCGATGTGCGTTTCCACGGCCGAAGCGACGCGGTTGGCGATTTCGGGCAAGGCGGCCGCGAGTTCGGGTCCTTCCAGGTCATCGGAGCGGAGATCGCTGATGGCGCGGCGGGCTTCGGCGAGGCTGTAGCGCGTGAGGTTGCAGGCTTCGTCGAGGCGTTCGCGCAAGTCGCTTTGGACGTCGGGCAGATGCATATGGACGGCGTCCAATTGGAGGGCGATGCCGGCGAGATTTTGGGAGAGAGTGTCGTGGATGTCGCGCGAGATGCGGTTGCGCTCGGCGAGGACCGCCGAGTATCGGGCGCGAAGACCGCGCATACGCAGCCAGTAGAGCATCCAGCCGAGGAAGGCGACGGAGAGCGCTACGACGCCGCCGAAGAACGACGTGCGATAGAAGGGCGGTTTGAGGTAGAAGGAGTAAGTGGCTCCGGTTTGGTTCCAGGCGCCGTCTAACTTGCCGGCGATGACGCGGAAGCGGTACTTACCCGGGCTTAGATTGGCGTAATACGTGAAGCGGCGGCCGGCGGCGGCGACCCATTCGGTATCCGAGCCCTCCAGTATGTAGCGAAACCGCATTTTTTCGGGCGTGGAATAGCCGAGCGCGGCGTAGTGAATTTCAACGTCGCCGGGTCCGACGGATAAGTTGGCTGGGCGGTCAGTCGACACGTCCTTGTTGTTGACGATGACTTTTTCGATGTAGACCGGGGGAACGTAAGTCGTGTTGGGAACGGTCCGGTCGGGGTCCACGACGACGAGGCCTTTCATGGTAGTGAACAGCAATTGTCCGGCCGAGGTCTTGAGCGCTAGCGGCTGGTTGCCGAGGTTGCCGGTCTTGGTCTTCATGCCATCTTTTTCGCCGTAGGCGACCGAGCCGACTTTTCGGAGGCTGCCGGACGCGTATTCGCGAAGCTCGCGCTTGCTGGCTTTGAACAGGCCTTGCGCGGAGCTGAACCAAAAGTCGCCGTGTCCGTCGTCGAGGATGGCGTAGACGAAATCGGTGAACAGTCCGGACTCCGCGGTGAAGGTGAAGAAGGCGCCGTTCTTCAAACGGGAAAGGCCGCGACGAGTGGCGAACCAGAGGGCGCCTTCGTCATCCTCATATATGGCGACGACGCGATCGCCGGCGAGACCGGCGTTAGTAGAGAGCGTGGTGAATTTGTCATTCGCGAACTTCGTGAGGCCGCTGCCGAAGGTGCTGATCCACAGGGCGCCGGTGCGGTCGTTGAGCAGGGCGCGGATCTGATTGCTGCCGAGGCCATCCTCGGTGCGGTAGTTCCGAAAGGCGCCGCCGGAATATTGAAAGAGGCCGGCGCCATCGGTACCGATCCAGAGGCGGCCTGCGGAGTCTTTGTAGAGCACCTCGATTTCGGCAGCCGCTGTCCAGCCGGGCACGGGGCTGAGGCGCCCCGCTGTCATCACCAAGAGTTGCTTGCCCGCGGAGATCAAAATCCGACCGTTGGAGTCTTCGGCGATGGAGCGAACGTCGCCCAAGCGGGAGCCGTTGCCGGCAGTCCAGAGGGCGAATCGCCCATCATGGTAGCGGGCGAGACCATCGGCGGTGCCGGTCCAGATATCGCCGCGCTGTCTTCAAACACGGCGCGGGTGCGGTCGTCGGGCAAGCCGTCTTCGGCGGAGATGGTGGAGAGTTGACGCGTGCGCAGGCGCGCCAGACCATTCGACTGCAGCCCCACCCACACGCCGCCTTCACGATCCATGCACAGGGTGTAGACGCTGCCCAGGGCTGTGGCGCCGCCTTCCACCGGGACGGTTTCGAACTTACCGTTTTGCAGTTTGGTCAGGCGCTTGCCCTGCGCTGCCCAGATTCCGCCTAACGGATCTTCATAGAGCCGGCTGGTCTGGCCTGTGTTGCGGAGGCTGGCGAAGGTCCTGGAGACGCCATTTTTGCGCTGTTCAATTGTTCCGTTACCATAGCCGGCCCAAACGGAACCATCGCTGCCGCAAAGCAGATTGTTGGGTTGGCCATCCACGGGAGCAGGGGCATTGGGAATTGGTTGCAGACTGTCGCCGGCCACCCGGTAGATGCCTTGGCGAGCGGCTACCAACACGCCTTCAGTCGCGGAGGCGCACACCGCGGTGGCGTGCCATTCGGATGGGAATCGGGAAAAAACGCCGTGAGAGCCGCGGCCCAAACCGCGCGGCGTGACCAGCCAGATGTTGCCCTGTTGGTCGCTGGCAAGCGACATGACAACATCGTCAGGAAGGCCGTCCGCAGTGGTGAAAGTGCGGAAGCGGCTGTTCTTTAGTAAAGTAAGGCCGCCGCCGTAAGTGCCGATCCAGAGGCCGCCATCGTTGTCTTCCCGGAGCGCCCAGACTTCGTTATCTTTGAGCGCGCCGCTCTGCACCGTGAAGGCGGTGAAGCTTTCGCCGTTGAAGCGCACCAGGCCGCCATCGGTGCCGAGCCAGATGTAACCGTCGCGAGTTTGTACGATGGCGCGGACTCGGGATTGGCCGAAGCCTTCGGGTTCGCGCCAGAAATCGACGCCGTAGCTGGCGCTCTCCTGCTGGAAGACCGCTTGAGGCACGAACACGCCAACGTGTCCTCGCGGCCGGGGTGCGGTTAGCCCGGCTGCGGTCATCGCGAGGAGTCCCGCGGCCTGCCACTTTCGCCAAGTCAAGGCTGCGTGCAACATGCTCAATCAGTTCCATCCAATCGTAACTATGACGACGGCAGCAATCAACCCTTATCGAATGCATACTGTTCCCTATGACATTCGCATAGGCGCGGATACGCCGCCGTGCAATGACAAAGGATTCGGGTTGGCCTAGCATCTAACCTTGTGACCTCGACGTCTCGATTCTGCATCGCTGCGGCGGCCCTGCTGGTTGGCAGTTCCGCTTTCCATCTTCAGTCCGCCCCGGCGGGGGATTCCGACGGGTGGGTATCGCTATTCAATGGCAAGGATTTTACCGGCTGGTACACGTACCTGCCTTCGACGGGCAAAAATTCCGATTCAAAACATGTCTTTAAGTGGGAGAACGGGATGGTTCACATTCTGGACATCCCGGAAAGCGATGAGAAGCAGGAGTTCGGGTATCTTTCGAGCGAGAAGGAGTTCTCGAACTGCCGAATCCGGGTGGAGTTCAAGTGGGGCGTGAAGCGCTTTGTCCCCAATAACGAGAATAAGCGCGACAGCGGACTGCTGTACTTCTTCAACGGGCCGGACAAGATCTGGCCGCGCGCCCTGGAGTTTCAGATTCAGGAAACCGATGTGGGCGACATATGGATGCTCGACGGAACCCGCATCAGCACCAAGATCGAAGCCGAAGGGTTTCCTGAGTACGTTCTGTCCATGGCCGGCCCGACCAGGACACAGAACCGCGGCCGCATCATCAAGTCCGGCGACTTCGAAGACCGGAATGGATGGAACAAGCTCGAACTGGTTCTGGACGGAGACAGAATTACGCAAATCGTGAATGGGCGTGCGGTGATGCGCGCCTGGGACATAAAGCAGCCTTCGCAGGAAGACCCGGCTCAATATATCCCGGTGACCAGCGGCCGCATCATGCTGCAAGCCGAGGGCGCGGAAGTCTGGTTCCGTAACGTTCAAATGAAGCCGAACGAGAAAAAGCAATAGAGATATTGTGAATCGGTCAACTATAGCATCCATGGCGCTTAGATTTCTCCCGGTGGGAATTCTGGCTGCGTTTGCTCTGTGGCGCCTTCCCGCCCAGCAGAGGCAGGAGAAGATCGACGAACAGCCGGCGGTGGTTGTCGCGGGCGCCCAACTTGGCCAACCCCCGTCGGACGCAATCGCGCTGTTCGACGGGAAGGATGTAGCGCAGTGGGCCTACAAAGACGGGCGCCCGGCGCAGTGGCCCGTTATCGATGGCTTGCTGGTTTGCAAGAGCGGAACCGGCAATATTTATACCCGTCGAAAATTCGGCAGCGCGCAGATCCACGTGGAATTCGCCACGCCTTCCATGCCGAGTGCCCACGGCCAGGCTCGCGCTAACAGCGGCGTTTACCTGCAAGGCCGGTACGAAATTCAAATCCTGGATTCCTACGACAATCCGACCTACTCGAACGGCTCCGCCGGCTCGCTCTACGGCCAGTACGCGCCCCTGGTCAACGTATCGCGTCCGCCTAGGGAATGGCAGACCTACGACATCGTGTTTCATGCGCCCAAGTGTGGCGCGGATAGAAAGATCGCAACTCCGGGGACAGTCACCGTGCTCTACAACGGCGTGCTGGTGCAGGACAACGTGACCATCAAAGGACGCACCACCAGCAGCGATGACACCGACCCCTGCGAGGATGGCCCGCTCATGTTGCAGGATCATTTTCATCCCGACGTGAAAGAAACGTTTATGCAGTTCCGTAATATTTGGATTCGCCCGCTAACTTAGACAAGATCGATCAAGGAGACAAAATGCTAAGTCGCATGCAAAACATATTGCCATTGGCCGTGATGACGGCCTCCGCCTTTCTTTTCGTACATGGACGAGCCGACGCTCAAAGTACTTCCGCCACGGTATCCGGAACCGTCAAGGATACTTCGGGCGCATCGGTTCCCAACGCCAAAGTCACTTTAACAAATCAAGCTACCAAGGAATCGCGGACCACTGACACCAACGATTCGGGAATCTTCGTCGCGCCGGATATCGACCAGGGCATCTATGACGTGTCCGTCGAAAAGGCTGGCTTCAAGAAACTGATTCGCAGTGGCGTGGCGGTAGACCCGCAAGATCGGCTGGGTCTTGGCGAGCTGACCCTGCAAGTAGGAGCGCCGACGGACACCATCACCGTGGTGGAAGACGCCGGCCAGTTGGAGATGCAGACCCAATCGGGCGAAAGATCCGAGGCCGTCACCAATTTGCAGTTGCGCGACATCGCACTGAACGGACGCAATATTAACGACATGGCGAAGCTGGTGCCTGGCGTGGCTATGCCCGGCGGCGCCGCTGAAGTCAGCAATCTGAGCGCCATCGGAAACTATCAGATCAACGGCATGCGAGTCACCATGAAGGATATGTCGGTCGACGGCTCTTCGATTACGCGAACCGATCAACAGGCGCAGCAGGTTACCATTAACCCGGATGCGGTCGGTGAAATCAACATCCTAACTTCAACTTATCAGGCCGAATACGGAAAAGCCGCCGGCGGCATCGTCACCATTACCACCAAGAACGGCACCAAGGATTTTCACGTCGACGCCAGATGGTTTCATCGCCATGACAGTCTAAACGCTAACAGCTTTTTCAACAACGCCCAGGACCATCCGCGCTCTCTCTATCGCTATAACTATTACGGTTTCGATGTCAGCGGGCCTATTTTGTTGCCCAAGTTCCTTGGCGGTTTCAATCGATCCAGGAACAAGTTATTCTTCTTTTACAACGAGGAGTGGTATAAGCAGTTGACGCCGCAGGCCAGCGCCGACAATGTGGAAATGCCCACGGCGCTCGAGCGCAATGGCGACTTCTCTCAGTCCGTCAACGGTAACGGAGCTCCGATCATTGTCCGCGACAGCGGTAACTGTCTGGGCGGCAATAGCTCGGGGACACCCAACCCATTCCCCGGCAACGTGATCCCCAAGAACTGCTTCTACCCTGGATCGCAGGCGATTCTCAATCTGTTCCCGATGCCGAACACCACCATCGGGGGCTCCCTCTATAACTATACTTCGCAGATTTCGAGCAAGTACCCGCGCCGGGAAGATATCGTGCGCATCGATTACCAAATCAACGACAAGAACCACTTGTACGGACGTTTCATCAAGAACTACGACGACCAGATTCTGACTTACGGCACCACCACTCTGAGTGACAATTTTCCCACTCTCGGACCGATCAACCGGAGCGGCTCGGGCTATAACATGGCGTACACCCTCACCACTACGCTGACTCCTACCCTGGTGAACGAAGGGAAATTCGGGTATGGCATTTTCACCACCAACATCGTCGCTTCCACCGATGGTTTTTCGCGCGCGGCCACCGGCATCAGCACGCCGCTACTGTTTCCCAATGCGAACGCCCCCTATGACATCATTCCCAGCATGACCTTCGGCGGGCTGACCAACCAGACTTCACCATCCGTCAGCATCAACGGTTCGCCATTCTTCCAGCAGATCCCGTCGTTCACCATTACCGAGAACCTCACCAAGGTATTAGGCAAGCATACGATCAAGACGGGTTTCTATATGTACCAAGCCACTGCCTACAATACCCCGCAGTCTCCGGCGCAATCGAGTATCGACTTCACCAGCAGTCTGGGGACCAACGCGAATTTCCCGCTGGATGCGGGCGACCCGTTCGCCAACGCGCTGCTCGGCGTGTTCACCAGCTATACGCAGGCCAGCCAGAAGGTTGAGACTAACTCCCGGTACACGACGCTTGAGGAATTTGTGCAGGATACCTGGCGCGTCACATCGCATCTCACTCTCGATTACGGTCTGCGCGTGAGCTGGCTCGGACCGGTGCATGACCTGCACAAGGGAGAGGAGTATTTCGAGCCCAACCTGTACAATCCGGCGCAAGCGGTGCGCCTATATACCCCCGTCATCGTGAACGGCGCGGTGCGCGTAGTGGATCCGGCGAATATTCCATCCGTTCTTACCACTGCCGACACCCTTCCCAGCAACTACGAAGGCCTGATTATTCCCGGCTCCGGCAACCCCACCAACGGCTTGGTCTCGGCCCAGACCTTCAATTTGTCAGGTGGCTACAAGCAAGGCATCCGCCTTGGACCACGCTTTGGCTTCGCCGCGACGCCCCTCAAGGACACCGTGATTCGCGGCGGCTTCGCTGTTTCCTACGACCGTTCCCGCACCGACCAGGACAACAACGAAGCGCAGGCTCCGCCAAACGTCCTGACTCCGGTGCTCTACTACGGATCTCTGACCAACATCGACGCGGCCACTGCCAACGGGGCTCGCGGGACGATTGGACTGACCGCCGTCTCGCCGGCCGATAGAACGCCTAAAGCCATGAGCTTCAACCTGGGTATTCAGAGAAACCTGACTCACGGCGTGGTATTGGACGTGGCATATGTGGGCTCTTTGGGCCGAAATCTGGAGCAGGTAATCAATCTGAACGCCGTTCCCTACGGGGCCACATTCCTTGCCAAAAATCAGGACATGTCGAAATTCAGCAACGTGATACCCTCTGTCCAACCGGGACTTCCGTCGGCATACTCGAGTGCGGGCCTGTCATTCGACGGGGTGGATGCGCTTCCGCAGGATTTTCTCCGGCCCTTCACAGGCTATGGCGATATTCTATATCGTAATAACGGCGCCTCCTCTAACTACAACTCTCTGCAGGTGGCCGTGAACCGGCATATCGCAACTGGGCTGGTGATCGGAGTCGCCTACACGCTCTCGAAATTCTTCCTCACCAACAACAACGATAGCGACTCCGTGAACCCGTTCAACACGCGGCAATACGAATACCGTCTGGCGGCTGCCGATCAGACCAATAACATGGTGATCAATTACGTCTATAGGTTGCCTGGCCCGGCTCAATATCTGCACGACAATAAAGCGGCTAAGCTGGCGCTCAACGGCTGGGAAGTTTCGGGCGTCACCATCTTCCGCTCAGGAACGCCGCTCGAACTCTCGCCGTCGATCGCCGGCGTGACCACAGGCGCGGTTACCACCGGGTCATACACATTTGGCCCGATGGTCTACCTGACCGGTCAGCCGATTTTTAATTCCAATGTCGGCGTCAACGGCGACCACATCAACCCGAACGCGTTTTACGTGGGAGGGCCGGGAGACGTGGCGCCGTGGCCTAGAACCTATTTCCGCACTCCATGGACCAACAACTTCGACATCGCCCTCTACAAGAACTTCGCACTGGCGGGGGACGGAAAGAAGTATCTGCAGTTGCGGTTCGAGGGTTTCAACGCCTTCAATCACACGCAATTCAGCGGTTACAACACCACCTTGAACCTCACGACTTCGACCGGCGCTACCGGGACCAGCGTCCTGAGCGTTCCGAGCTTCAACCAGTTGTTGATCACCAACAATCTCAGGCCGGCCGGATCGACTAAAGCCATCGGAAGCTATTTCGGAGAGTACAGCGGGACCAGGGAGCAGCGCATCGTTCAGCTTGCCGTCAAGCTTTACTTCTAGACCAGAATGAAGAGGCATCGGCTGGCAATCGCGATCGCAGCATTGCTGTCACTAGGGCGGGCCGCGCCGGATGCGATTCCCGGCAAGGGAATCGGCTACTGCGGCCCGTTGCACGACATCGCGGCTGCGAAAGCCGCGGGCTTCGATTACATGGAACTGCGCACGTCCGAGGTAGCGGCGCTTTCCGATGCGGAGTTTGAACGCCTGGCTGCCCAGCTCAAGGCTCTGGCGTTTCCTGCTCCGGCGGCTTATTGGTTTGTCCCGGCGGAGATCAAGCTGACGGGTCCGGCGATCGACAAAAGCCGGCAGTTGGAGTATCTTCACCGGGCCCTTGACAGGGTCTCGCGTTTGGGGGTGCGCCTGATCGTATTCGGAAGCGGCGGGGCTCGGCAAATCCCCGCAGGCTTCCCCATGGAGGAGGCGTTCCGGCAACTGGTCGATTTTGGAAAGCGCGTCGGGCCTGAGGCTCGCAAGCGCAACATTACGATCGCGATCGAGCCGCAACGCCGCGAGGAGTGCAACATCATCAACAGCACGGCCGAAGCTCTGCGATGGGTGGAAGCGGTGAACGATCCCAATATTCAACTGATGATCGATTTCTATCACTTTTCGGTGGAGAATGAAGATCCGGCAATCATCTTGAAGGTAAAAGACCATCTGCGGCATCTGCACATGGCCAATCCGAATCATCGCGTCATGCCGCTCGACTGGGAAGAATACAATTACGCGCCGTTTTTCGCAGTTCTGCGTGAAATCCACTACCAGGGCCTGATCGGCCTCGAGGCTTCCACAACCAACCTGCCCTCAGACGGGCCGAAAACCATCGCACTGCTGCGGCGTGCCCTCGGCTGGTGACCCGTGAGCGCACGTTTCTGGTTCCGCCTGGCAGCGAGTTTCCAATCGATGGCGCAGGAATATGGCGATCGTCTGGCGGCAACATACGGCTCAGAGTGGTCGTTCCTTGGATCGCCTGGGAAAGGGGAATTGGCCCGCTTTAGGGCTCTAGCGGAGCGTGGGGCGTTGAAATTGGGATGCGCCGCGCGGGGTGAAGCCGTCGCGTTCTGGTTGGACGCTCTCCGGGCAGCGAACCCGCAGGGCGCCAACGGTCCGCTGGTCAGTTTCGCGGATGGCCGAGGCGGCTACGTGACGGTCCAGCACGATCTGATTGAGGAGCTTTGCAAAGCCTCGGCGGAGTATTGCCGACATGTGGCGGGCGAGCAAGAACGGAGCGAAACCGCGGGAACTGATCCCGGAATCATGAGTAAGACGCAGCAAGGCCGTTCAACGCGACGGCGAGACCGTCTGCTGTAAGGCTCGCAAGCCGGTCCGGTTTTTGGGGCATTTGGGATCGGGCCTGGCGGCGCAAGGCTGCTCGCCAACCGAGCCGATCTCGAGCGCGAAATCCTGCACGCACGGTCGCCCACGCACAACAAAGGTGAGCGAACAATACAGCGGCTTCTTCATTCAGCGGACTCTTTCATGTTTCAAAACGATGTCGCATCGAAACCGCTTCTGTGCACATGAAAAACGAAATCCACAATAAGTTTCCGAAATACCGTTGCGGCGCGCCGTTTACGCGGCTGCCGGTTGCGGATAGAATACGGGTTTACATGCAGAAGTTCACTTTTTGCCTCGCTTACACCCTGCTTCTGGCGCCGATGCTGTCCGCGCAATCCGCGTTGGCGCGGCCTGATGTCACTTTCAAGGTATTTCAATTTCCGCCAGACAAGATCCCGCGCATTGACGGTAATGCCGACGATTGGGCCATCGTGCCCGACAATTACGCCATCGGCACGGACCAGTTGATGGACACGGAGCGTGGCAAAGGCATGAACCACGATCCGAGGAATCTGGATGTGAAGGTGAAGGTGGGCTGGGTGAAGGGGCTGAACCGTCTCTACTTCTTGTATGAGGCCTACGATAACTACTGGGACTTCTCGCGCAGCGACCTGCACAACGATATCTTCGAAGTCGTAGTGGACGGCGATCTTTCGGGCGGTCCGCTGATCGACATCTATCACCGCGACGTCTGGACGCCGGAAGCGGTCGGCCAGGAGCGTTCCGTAATCGACCCGCGCGTGACCCAGCAGGATGCGCATTGGTCGTCGCATGGCGTGCACGCGCAGAATTATCACATTTTCACACCACCGGGCGACAAGGATTGGGCCATGGCTTGGGGCTGCGCGCAATACATCAAGCGGTTCCCCTACGCCAACGCCGCGTACAACTACAAATTCAAACCGGGCGAGAGCGGTAAGTTGATTTTGGAATTCTGGATCACGCCCTTCGACTATTCTCCCTGCGATGGTCCCCAGCGAGCGGTGGAGTCGCTGTTGACCGAGAACAAGTTGATCGGGCTCTCATGGGCGGTGCTGGATTACGACGACGTCAATTCGAACACGAAGGACGGTTTCTGGGATCTCTCCCACAAGCACACCATGTTCGGCAACGCCAGCCAGCTGGTTGGCTTCCGGCTGATGCCACTGGAACCGCAGTTCCGGAAAGCTATCCAGGCGAAGTTCTCGTACACGGTGGCGGACATCGACCGCCGGTTGGTGGCATTCAAGGACGAGTCCGACGGGACCATTACGTCGTGGAGATGGGACTTCGGCGACGGGACTACGTCGAGCGAGCAGAATCCGATTCATCAATATAAAACCGGTCGTGACTACACCACGATTTTGGAAGTAGAAGGTCCGGCTGGAAAATCGCGTTTTGTCAATGTCTGGGGTGTCTCGGTCAAATAACATGAAACAAACTCTGGTTCCTTTCATTCTGTGCGCCCTGGCGCTTGGCGCCGCTGCGCAGACCTCGCCCTACACACCGCCCGCATCGCAGCGGGCGCGCATGGGTTTCGATCTCAATTGGAAGTTCATTCGCGAAGACGTGGCGGGCGCGGACGTTCCGGCTTTCGACGATTCGAAGTGGGCCACCGTGAGCACCCCGCATTCGTTTAACGACGTCGATTCTTTCCGGCAAATCATCTCTCACAGCGGCGGCGACCGCGGGACCTACAAGGGGCTCTCTTGGTATCGAAAGCGCTTCAAACTACCCGCTAACTTGGCCGGCAGGAAAGTCTTCCTAGAGTTCGAGGGAATGCGCCAGGCGGGAGACATTTTCCTCAACGGCAAGCCGGTAGGGCTCTACGAGAACGGCGTCACGGCGTATGGCGTGGATATCACCGACGCCGTGCGCTTCGGCGGCGAAGAGAACGTACTCGCAGTCAAGGTGGATAACCGCACAACATACCAGGAGCGCGCGACCAACACCGCCTTCGAATGGAACGCCAATGACTTCAACCCCGATCACGGCGGCATCAATCGTCATGTGTGGCTGCACGTCACCGGGAAGATCTATCAGACGCTGCCGCTCTACTACGGCCTCGAAAGCATCGGCGTATACGTGCACGCGGCTAATTTTAATATCGCGGGCAAGAGCGCCGATATCACCGTCGATGCCGAAGTGAAAAACGCGTCGGGCGACCGCGCCACGGTCGAGTTGTCGGCTGTGGTGGTGGACCGCGCCGGTCAAGTGCGCGCCAAACTAGCAGGCAATTCGGTCGACATGGTGGATGGCGAAAAGACCGTGCTCAATGCGGCCGGCGTCTTGAAAGCCGCTCGCTTCTGGAGCCCGGACGATCCATACCTTTACGACGTCTATTCCATATTGACCGTGGACGGCAAGGTGGTGGATGTCAACAAGGCGATCACGGGTTTCCGCAAGACCGAATTCAAGGGCGGCGCCGGCACGGGCGGCGTCTACATCAATGACAAGTTCGTCTACCTGAAGGGCTTCGCGCAACGCTCCAGCAACGAATGGGAAGGCGTCGGCGGAGCTTATCCGGACTGGATGCACGATTACCAGGCCCAGATGATCCGCGATAGCCACGCCAACTACGTCCGCTGGATGCACGTCGCGCCGCAGCGCGTGGATTCGGACGCGGCCGATCGCTTCGGTATCGTGCAGATCTGCCCCGCCGGCGATAAGGAACGCGACGCGGTAGGCCGCCAATGGGACCAGCGCCTGGAAGTGATGCGCGACACCATGATCTACTTCCGCAACAGCCCCAGTATTCTGTTCTGGGAAGCGGGCAATACCGTGGTCACCCCGGAACACATGGAGCAGATGGTCGCGCTCCGCAAACAGTGGGACCGCGATGGCGGCCGCGTGATGGGCGCGCGCGGCAACGACAACGTGGAGTTGAATACCGCTACCACGCCCATCGCCGAGTTCTTCGGCGTCATGATCGGCCAGGATCCACGCACAGACCAACTCAGCGGCCCCACCGCCATGTTCCGCGGCTATAGCGCGCAGCGTCGCGACAAGGCGCCCTTGATTGAGACCGAAGACTTCCGCGACGAAGGCGCGCGCCGTTTCTGGGACGATTTTTCTCCGCCTTATTTCGGCTTCAAAAAGGGGCCGAACGACACCTGGCAGTACACGTCGGAGAGCTTTGCCGTGGCCGCGGTGAAACGCTACCGGGCCTATTGGGAAAATCGGATCTCGAACCCCGATCCGGCGCATGCCAAGTGGTCCGGCTACGCCTCCATCTACTTCACGGATGAGGATGCGGATGGGCGGCAGGATTCGAGTGAGGTGGCCCGCGTCAGCGGAAAAGTGGACGCCGTGCGGTTACCGAAAGAGATCTATTACGCCCACCGCGTGATGCAGAACGATCAGCCCGGCCTCCATATCCTCGGCCACTGGAGTTATCCCGCCGATAAGAAGACCGTCAAGACCATTTATGTCATCGCGAATACGCAATCGGTGGAACTGTTCGTGAGCGGCAAATCCGCGGGCGTGAACTCGCAGCCGTCGAGCGGTTTTCTGTTCGCATTTCCGGATATCGAATTCGCTCCCGGCAGTCTGAAAGCCGTCGGCAAGAACGGCGGCAAAACCGTGGCGCAGCAGGAACTGACCACGGCGGGACCGCCGTCGCAAATTAAGCTCGCGCCCATCGTCGGACCGCAAGGTTGGCAGGCGGATGGCGCCGATGTCGCGCTGATCGACGTTGAAGTCCTCGATGCTAAAGGCCAGCGCTGCCCCACCGATGACGACCGCGTGGATTTCACCATCAGCGGCCCTGGCGTCTGGCGCGGCGGTTACAACAGCGGTAAGACGGATTCCACCAATAATCTCTACTTGAATACCGAACTGGGGATTAATCGCGTGTCGGTGAGGTCCACCATGACGCCGGGGACGATCACGGTGACCGCCAGCCGTTCCGGTTTGAAGCCGGCCCAAGTCACGCTAGTGACTAAGCCCGTAAAGGTCACCGATGGTCTAGCCACTTATCTGCCACAGCACTTGGCCGGGCCTGCCGAGAAATAGAATTTCAATTTTCATCGTCTTGTTTCATTTATGCTAAATGATGTATTGACGAAGGCGCCCGAATTCGATAGAGTTTGGCAACGAATGGTCTCGCGTCCATGAAGACGAGCGGCGGGTGGATGGTAGTCTTGGCGGTTCCGCTTCTCCTGGGGCAGATGCTGGCGCAAACCGGCCCACCGGATGCGGCGAGGCTGTACGGCCAGCGTTGTGCGGTCTGCCACGGCGATGACGCTTCCGGTTCGGATCGCGGCCCCGCTTTGTCTCACAGTCGCCGCCTTCGCACGCTTACCACCAGCGACATTCACAATATTATTCAGAAGGGCACTCCCGGCGGGATGCCGCCATTCCCGCTGCCGGATGACCAGTTGCAAGCCCTCGCCGGCTTCATTCGTGCAATGAATGCGGCCGCGTTCGACGCGCAACCCGAGGGCGACGCAGCCGCCGGTGAGCGCTTCTTTTTCGGCAAGGGCCAATGCGCCTCTTGCCACACGGCGCTTGGGAGAGGCAAATCAGTCGGACCCGATCTCTCTAATATCGGGCGCCAAGTCACGCTCGCGGAGCTGACCCGCAAACTCAAGACGCCCAGCGCGACGATAGCCGATGGCTACGCCATAGTCGGCGTTAAGATGCGCGATGGCAGCATAGTCCGTGGATTCGCGCGCAAGGAGACGTTGCATTCGCTGCAACTTCAGACTCTTGACGGCCGCGTTCGCGTTCTGGCCGACGGAGAGTATCAGATCACGCAGCGCGAGAAAACTTCCGCCATGCCGCCGCTCCAAGTTACCGCCGCTGAAGAGCGCGATCTCACCGCGTATCTGGCGCGCCTGGGCGGAGTGACCGTTGGCCCGCTGCCCGCTGCCGACCCCGTCGACCAAACCGCAATCGAAGAGATCCTCCATCCCAAGCCAGGCGATTGGCCTACTTACAACGGGAACATCAACGGCAATCGCCACAGCTCGCTCGATCAGATCAACGGGCAGAACGTCCAGAGGCTGGCGATGCGCTGGGTTTATTCCCTGCCTTTCCCCGGTTTGGAAACCACGCCACTGGTTACCGGCGGCCTTATGTTCGTCACCGGTCCCAATCAGGTCTACGCGCTCGACGCGCGCAGCGGCCAGGAGATTTGGCGCTATTCGCGCGCCCGCTCCACCAGCCTCACCATCGCCTCGGACGCGGCCAAGGGCGCAAATCGCGGCGTCGCGCTCCTCGGCGACCGCATCTTCTACACTACCGACGACGCTCACCTGATCTGCCTCGACCGTCTGACCGGCGCGCTCCGCCGGGATGTCTACATGCCCGAATCGCCGCAGCACTACGGCGCTACCGCAGCGCCGCTTGTGGTCGGCAACCTCGTCGTGGCAGGCGTCGCGGGCGCAGACGACGGCATTCGCGGATTCCTCGCCGCCTACAAAGCCACCACCGGTCAACTTGCCTGGCGATTTTGGACTGTCCCGCGCGCCGGCGAACCGGGCTTCGACACATGGAAAGGCAACGCCGTCGAGTTCGGCGGAGGTTCCACGTGGCTCACCGGCAGTTACGATCCCGATCTTCATCTTCTCTATTGGCCCACCGGCAACCCGTTCCCCGATACCGACGGCAGCGAGCGCGTCGGCGACAATCTCTACACCAACTGCATCGTCGCGCTCGACCCCGAGACCGGCAAGCTCCGCTGGCACTTCCAGTTCACGCCGCACGACCTGCACGATTGGGACGCGGTACAGCCCGCCGTCCTCGTCGACGCCCAATTCCAAGGCCATGCGCGCAAACTCCTGCTGCACGCAGATCGCAACGGCTTCTATTATGTCCTGGATCGGACCAACGGCGAATTGCTGCTCGCCAAAGCCTTCGCCAAGAGGGTCTCCTGGGCCAGCGGCATCGATGCGAGAGGCCGGCCCATCGAGTTATCCGGCAACGTTCCTACGCCCGAAGGCACGGTCACCTGTCCCGATATCCGCGGCGCCGCCAATTGGATGTCCACGGCGTTCCATCCGGCTACCGGTCTTTATTACGTGATGACAATCGAGAACTGCGGCACTTACCGCAGCACGCAGTTCAGTTTGAATCCCGCGCCTCAACCGCCTCCAGGGCGCGGCGGCGGTGGACGGGGCGATCGCGGTGGAACCCTATTCAGCGTTCCCGGCGGCGAACCGCCGCGCCGCTACCTGCGCGCCATCGATATGCAAACCGGCAACGTCGCCTGGGAGATCGAGCAGAAAGTTCCCGTCCCCAATTACGGCGGCGTGCTCTCTACCGCAGGCGGCCTCCTATTCTACAGCGAATCGAGCGGCGGATTCGCCGCCGTCGACGCCAAGACCGGGCGTACGCTCTGGCACTTCGAGACCAGCCAATCGCCCAAAGCCTCGCCTATGACTTATACGGTGGATGGCCGCCAGTATGTAGCTATAGCCTCCGGGCCGAACATCCTCGCATTTGCTTTACCCGAATGAAGGAGAACCAACCGATGTCTATGAAACAATCCCGCCGCCACTTCTTCGGCGCCTCCACCGGCATCACCGCGGCCGCATTAGCCGCGCTCCAAGACCCGCCCCAAGTGGCCGCCCAGTCCGCCGGAGTGAAGAAAGCCGACCTGCCTGACCTGACCATTAAAGAAGTGAAGGTCTACATCGCAGACCTCTCCGGCTTCCGCCGCCTCAACTCCACCGAGACCGGCGAGATTCTCTCAGTCGTCACCAACAGCGGGCATGAGGGCAACTACACCATCGGCAATCGCGGCCTGACGCCCAACTGGCTGGAATGGGCCAAGCCCGTGCTGCTGGGAAAGAACGTCATCGATCTGCTGCCCGCCATCACCGCGACCACGGGCACGAAGGAAACTTTCGGATTCAGCGGGGGCCGTTCCGGAGCCCCGGGTGGAGGCCGCGGCGGCGCGGGCGCTGCTCCCAGCGGAGCCCGTCCTCCGGCGGCGCCAACCACGCCTGTACCAATTGGCGCGAGCAATCGCGGCGGCGGCACGTGGCCGAATTTCTACACCGCCGCGGCTGAAATCTGCATGTGGGATATCCTCGGCAAGGCCGCCAACCGGCCCATCTACAAGCTTCTCGGCGGTTCCAAAGACAAAGTGATGGCCTACGCCAGCTCGCAGCATCTGCCCAACGTCGAAGACTACATCGCCGACGTGATGGCAGCGAAAGAGCAGGGCTACAAAGGCTACAAGATCCATCCCGGCGGCGGGCAGAAGCGCAATGGGCCGCCCATTCCGGCATACTTCGGCCATATCGAAGAGATCAAAACCATTCGCAAAGCTGTTGGCGACGATTTCGTTCTCGCGCATGACCCCGTGCAGCGCTACAATCTCTTCGAAGCTTTGAAAGTGGGCCGAGTGCTCGACGACCTCAACTACGCCTGGTTCGAAGACCCCATCCCCACCGCCGATCTCGAGGGCCTCGTCGAACTCAACCGCGCGCTCGATCTGCCTCTCCATGTGGGCGAATTCCTCACCTCCATCTCCGGTTTCGCGGAATACATCCAGCGCGGCGCACTCGACGTGGCCCGCCTCATCGCCGATAACGTCGGCGGCATCGGCGGCTCCATGCGCGTGGGCGCGCTCGCCGATGCCTTCAACCTGGAATGCACGCCGCATAACTGGGGCAATCCCACTGATCTCGCGGTCCATTTTCACCTGGAACTGGCCATGCCCAACGCGTATTGGTTCGAAATGCCGCACCCGGCGACCGCGGTGGACCGTCCGTATCAACCCCAGTTCCGCATCGATAAAGAAGGCTACGTGCTCGCGCCCACCGAGCCCGGCCTCGGCTACCCAATCGACCGCAACGCGCTCGACAAATTGCTCAAGAGAATTGACCGATAACGCAGGAGAGAATTCCATGAAGAACCAATCGCAACCTTCCGGACGCAGAGAGTTCATGCAGACACTGGGCGGCGCCACGCTCGCCGCATCGCTGGCCGGCAAACTCTCGGCATCCCCGTCGAAACCGCTGCGCGGCGTGTTTCCCATCGGCCAAACGCCGGTCACACAGGCCGACAAACTCGATCTCGACTGCCTCCGGAACGAGGTCAAATTCTGCAACAAATATAAGGTCCACGGATTCGCGTGGCCGCAGATCGCCAGCGGTTGGGCCGCACTTTCCGAGAAGGAACGGCTGGATGGCGCCGAAGCCATCCTCGACGCGGGCAAGGGAGGCAAAACGTCGCTCGTCATCGGCGTGCAGGATAAAGACGGCAACATCGACAAAGCCATCGCCTACGCCAAACACGCCGCCAAGAACGGCGCCGACGCAATCATCTCGCTCCCGCCTGAAAAGGCCGACGACAAAGCCATGCTTGACTATTACAAGACAATCGGCATGGCCACCGACCTGCCGATGATCGTGCAGACGCAGGGCGATATCAGCGTCGACATCGTCGTCGAAATGGCCAAGCAGATCCCCACCATGAAGTGCGTCAAAGACGAAGCCGGAAACCCGCTCGCCCGCGTCACCGAAATCCGCGAGCGCACCAACGATAAACTCGCGGTCTTCTCCGGCAATGGCGTCCGCACTATGATCGACGAAATGCGCCTCGGTTTTTCCGGCCACTGCCCCACCACCGTGCTCTCCGATTTCTACGCCGCGGCGTTTGACCTGTGGCACTCCGGCAAACAGCGCGAAGCCTTCGATATGTTCGGCCGCATCCAGGCCTTCAACAGCATCAACGGCTCCGGCAATTATCTGATGGTGGTTCGCGGCGTCTTCAAGGAAGACACCAAAACCCGCGCCATGAGCATGGGCGGCGGAGCCGGGCGCGGCGCAGCGGCAAGCGGCGGCAATAACCGCCCCACACCCCCGCTCGACGAAGCCGGCAAGCAGGCGCTGCGCGATGCCTGGGACAAATTCATGAAGCCGTACTTGCGCGGATAGGAAAATAGACACGCTATGAAGAATCTTCTGCTAGCAGCCGGCGCGCTTGCCGCCGGCGGGTGTTTCCTTCTGACGGGACAGGATTCGCCGCCGCCGGCCGTTTATACGGCTGCCCAGGCGACAGAGGGCCGAACTGCCTATGCAAGCACGTGCGGAAAGTGCCACCTCGACAGCCTGATGGGACGAACCGGCGACCCCGGTGAGCTTCCGGCCGTCGATTCGCTGCCCGCCGTGATGCAGGATGTGGTTCGAGGGGCCGGCGGCATGGTTCCGCCGTTGGCCGGCGCGGACTTCATGAAGGTTTGGGGAGCGCGCACCACAAGGGATCTTGCCCTTCGCGTCCAAAACGCCGTCGGCGGGTTTCCGCCGGAGGGTAAGGACAAGGAAACTTACCTGAATCTCACGGCTTACTTTCTTCAGGCCAACGGGGCGTCGGCGGGGGCAAAGGCGCTGACCGCCGCCACGGCTGCGAAGATTCGCTCGCTTCAACCGGCGAAGCACTAAACGTGTCCGCCTACAGCTTGGGAATCCGATACGCCTTCAGCCCTTCGATCGATCCATCGAACGGAACCTTCTCGATTTCCGGCAGCGCCGTCTGGCCGAATGCCTTCGGAGTCAGGCCCAACGCAGGCGCGGCCACAGCCGCGAGCGCCTCTCCTGTAAGTCGCATATAGCTTCCTTAGAAGATCGCGGTCGGATTTACCGGGCCGCCCGTCGCGCCCGGTACCCGGAGCGGGTTCATAGTCAACAGATACGTCCAACGCCGCCGTCGCGCCGCAGCATCGGCCAGCGCCTCCAGATCGGCGTTATCGATCAGCGGCAAGCCCAAGGAGTTCAGCGCCATCTGGTGAATTGGCTGATTGACGCCCTCGATCCGCGACGGCCGCACATCCTGCACCACGTCGCTGCCCAACACTGCCGCGCCGCGCTCCCGCAGCCATTTTACGCACGATGCATACAGTCCTGGAGTGGCGCGATTCAAATCCAGCGGCCCTTTCTCGCGCACGCGCACCCAGCGCCCCGTCCGCACCAGGACCGCGTCGCCCGCTTCCACCTTGAAGCCGGCCTTCTTTTCCCAAGCTTCCAGATCCTCCACGAAGATCGCTTCCTCGTCGCCCAGGAACGAAACGCCCTTCAACTTCGGAATATCGAACAGCACGCCCCGCGTGAAGACGCCGTCCTTCATGCCCATGACATCGTCCTTACCCGCGCCGCGGTCGGTATAGCTGCTCTGCAAATAGCCGTTATAAATTTGCCCCTTGTAATACAGGTGGCTGGGCGCATCCAGGTGCGTCGTGTTATTGCCGTGATAGGAGACCGCGATGGTGTCCACCACGTAAGCCGCTACGTCGCGGGCCTCCGGTCCGGGCGGATGGCTGGTCAGCGTCCATGTAGTGCGGGCGCCGCCGCCCTGCCCGCGCGCCGCCGGAGGGGCTCCGCCCATACCTGGCAACGGGCCACTAGTCGAGCCTTCCTTGGGCAGATCCGCATCGAGCGACATCGAAACACTCACGCCCTCACGAACCAACGCCGCCGAGGCTTTTCGCTTCGCCGGCGTAATCAGGTTAATCGTGCCGGCCTGATCGTCCTTGCCCCACTTGCCCCAGTTGGAAAGCTCTTTCATCCAACGGTCCACATCGTCCTTCGTGAGATTCCGCGGATACTTCTCGCCCTCCGCATTGGCCGAACTCGTCAGAGCAGCGCAGGCCGCCGCGCCCAGCATGTCTCTTCTCGTGATTGGCTCCATGACGAAATCTCTCCTGTGGGCAGGACTCCCGACCTGCCAAGCCGACCCGCAAGGGCCGGCCGTCATTTCACACCCTTGCCCCCGTGCAACTGCACCGCAATCTGTTCCGCCGTAACTCGCAAAACCTCCAAAATCGTCTCGCGAAGCGCCGCGTCTCCAGCGCGCGCCTTCGGCAACGATACGCTCACGGCCGCATTCACCTCTCCCCCGCGCCCGAAAATCGGAACTCCGAAGCAATGCCCATCGGATACCGATTCCTCCAGGTCCGTCGCAAATTTCTGCTCCCGTACCCGCGCAAATTCACGGTCCAACTCGTTGCGGTCCGTGATCGTGTGCTTCGTGAACCGGTAGACGCCGTAGCTGCGCAGCAACTTTTCCCGGCGCTCCTCATTTTGAAACGCGGTAATTGCTTTGCCGAGCGAACTCGCATTCGGCGGCAGAATGTGGCCCACAATGTTGCTCATACGGATCGGCTGCGGGCTCTCCACCACCGCGATCACTTCGCTACGGTTATCAAACAGCGCCGCCAAACTCGTGGTCTCGCGCAATTGCCGGCTCAATTGCTGCAAAAGCGGTATGCCCGCGCGCAACAGCCGCGCCACCGTCTGCGTGGAAACCACGGAGTTCATACCCGGGGCCAACGCGTACCGGCCCATCTCGCTCGCCACCAGGCAGCCCGAAGTTTCCAGCGTCCGCAGCAGCCGAAACGTAGAAGTCTTCGACAGTTGGAGCCGCTGCGCCACCTCATTCAACGCCATCGGCCCGTCTCCCGTTTGCAGCACTTCCAGGGTTTCTAGCGCCTTCGATACCGCGCGCGAGAAGTATTGGTCCTTATCTCGCGTTTTTACTACCGGCGCCGCTTTGGTCCGCGTGCTGCGCGCACCCTCCGTTGACTGTCCACGTTTGATGGTCACGTTTCATAGTATCGCGAGAAATCCGAAACGCAATTTCGATTTCCGAAGATCGCCGTTTACACCGGCCCACCATGTGGAATAGGATGATAGTCGGCCCCATGCATCCCCGCATCCGTCTAGGCTCGGTCGCCGTCCTTCTGGCCGCTACCCTCCCCGCTGCCGTCGATATCTCCCTGAACGGCAAACCCGCCACGCCCGGCGATTACAAACTTACCAGCGTCCAAGAACTGACGCTCCGCAACGGCCTCCTCGCCATCACCTTCGGCCCCGATGGCAGCGCCACCTCACTAATCAAGAACAGCCAGGAACTGGTCCACAACCTCAACGGCATCGTCCCACGCGATAAAGACGCCAAGCGCACCTTCTATGTCGATTACAACGCCGGCAACGGCCACCTGGCCGCCGATACCATCCGCATCGTCAAAGTTACGCCCGAAATGGCGCATATCGCCATCATCGATAGCGGCGACACCAGCGCCTTCTATCTGGAGCATCACATCCTCCTGATGAACGGCGAGAGCGGCCTCTATGGCTACGTCATCTGCAAGAACCCAAAGAACCGGCGATTAGGCGGCGAGATGCGCAGCATGTACCGCCTCGATCGCGACATCTTCGACTGGGCCTACGTCTCCGAACGCACCGGCCACCAGCCGCGCTACCGCGAGTTAGTGCAATATCCGTCGATTCAAGACGAAACATGGCAACTGCCCGACGGTTCCATCTATCAAAAATACGACTACTCCGGCTACATGGCTGAGAATCCGATGTGGGGCCATTACGGCCACGGCTTCGGCGCGTGGTTCATGCCCGTCAGCACGGAATACTACGCCGGCGGTCCCCTCCGCCAAGACCTGATGGTCCATCAGGACGCCCTCATCCTCAATTACTTTCAAGGAGCGCACTACGGCGGCGGCGGTTCCGATAACTTCAAGGATGGCCAGAAGCTCTTCGGCCCCTGGTTCGTGTACATCAACTCCGGCGAGAGCGAGGCCATGATCGCCGACGCGAAAAAGAAGGCCGCCGCTGAGCAGGCGAAGTGGCCCTATAAGTGGATGAACGAGCCGCTATACCCGCTTGACCGCACCAAGGTCACCGGTCAACTCAAAGTCGAAGGCTCCGGCTCACCCGCCTACGCCATGGTCGTCTTGGCCAAGCCCGGCCAGGAGGTCTACAAACAGGGCGGCGACTTCATCTTCTACGCCAAGGCCGATGCATCGGGCCGTTTCACCTTGCCCAACGTCCGCCCCGGCTCCTACGCGCTCTACGCCTACGCCACCCGAGGCGCTATCACCGCCCAGTTAGAGAAAGACAACATCGACGTCAAAGGCCCTACGCTCGGCCTCGGAACAGTCGCGTGGCCACAGCCGCAAAACCGCAAGCTCCTTTGGCAAATCGGCCAATCCGACCGCACGTCTGGCGAATTCAAATTCGGCAACGAACTCCGCAACATCAAATGGATTGGCATGGTCCCCGCCGACCTGACCTACACCATCGGAACCAGCCACGAACGCGACGATTGGTACTTCGCCCATGGCAAGCCCGGCAACTGGGACATCAAATTCAATACGTCCGCCGTGCCCACGGATCAAGCCCATCTCACCATCGCCATCGCCGGCGTAAGCAACAATCCGCACCTAACCGTCTCGGTCAACGGAACCGAAGTCAAGCAACTGTCCTACACGAACGACGCAGCCACTTATCGCGCCGCTCTGCGCAGTGCCCGCTACCAACTCGAAGAGATCGCCTTCCCCGCCAATCTGCTCACCTCGGGCGCGAACACCATCCGCCTCGCCATGACCGCCGTCGGCAAGAACGGCGGCATCATGTACGACACCATCAAGCTGGAGGTTGAATGAAACTCATCGTTACTCTAACCACCCTGTCGCTGGCTGGAGCCCTCGGCCTCGTGGCCGCCACCGCCGACATCACCACTTACGGCGCCAAGCCCGATGGCAAAACCCAGAATCGCGAAGCCATCAACAAGGCCATCGAAGCCGTGGCCGCGGCCGGCGGCGGCACCGTCGAAGTTCCGCCCGGCAAGTGGGTCACCGGCTCCATCCAACTGCGCAGCAACGTCACCCTCCACCTGCAGCGAGGCGCCGTTCTCGAAGCCAGTTCCGAAGCTTCTGCCTATGACGCCGCCGAACCCAACCCCTCCGACAAGTTTCAGGACTTCGGCCACAGCCACTTCCACAACAGCCTCATCTGGGGCGAGAACTTGGAGAACATCGCCATCACCGGCGGCGGCCGCATCTCCGGCACGGCCCTCGTGCGCGAGCGCGGCGCCGCGGGCGATAAAGCCATCGCCCTCAAGCTCTGCCGCAACGTCACCCTGCGCGACTTCTCCATCCTCAATTGCGGCCACTTCGGCATCCTCGCCACCGGAGTCGACAACCTGACTATCGACAACATCATGATCGACACCAACCGCGACGGCATGGACATCGACTCGTGCAGGAACGTGCGCATCTCCAACTCCAGCATCAACTCGCCTAATGATGACGCCATCACCTTCAAAGGTTCCCATGCCCTAGGCGCCACACGCGTCAGTGAAAACGTTACCATCACTAACTGCCTGGTCAGCGGTTTCGAAATCGGTTCTCTTCTCGACGCCACTTACAAGCGCACCGTCCAGAAGGCTCCTGACCGCGATGGCCCCACCGGCCGGATCAAAATCGGCACCGAATCAGAAGGCGACTTCCGCAACTTCACCATCTCCAACGTCGTCTTCGATACCGCCCGCGGCCTCGCGTTCGAAAGCGTCGACGGCGCGCACATTGAGGACATTGCCGTTTCCAATGTCACAATGCGCAACGTCTCCAACGCGCCCCTCTTCATCCGCCTCGGCGCTCGCATGCGCGCGCCCGAAGGCACGCCCATAGGCTCAATCAAGCGGGTCATCATCAACAACGTCACAGCATATGACGCCGATCCGCGCTACGCGTCCATCATCAGCGGCATCCCCGGCCATGATGTCGAAGATGTGAAGCTGAGTAACATTCGCCTGCAATACCGCGGCGGACTGACTCTCGACGACGCGGCGAAACAGCCAGCCGGCCTGGTCAATTCCTTTTTCTATCGCGCTACCGGCGGCGTCCCTCCGCGCCAGCCGTACGAAACGCCCGAGCGCGAAAAAGAGTACCCTGAGCCCTCCATGTTCGGCATTCTGCCCGCCTCCGGCTTCTTCATCCGCCACGCCAACGGCGTCGAACTGAACGACGTCGACGTCAGTTACAGCAAGGAAGACAAGCGCCCCGCCTTCGTCCTCGATACCGTGTCCCATATCACCCTCGAAAACTGCAAGGCGCCGAAAGTCAGTGGCATCCCGTCGTTGGTCATGATGAACGCGAAAGCTGTCAGCGCCTTCCACTGCGCCGGCTTGCCCGATTTCCAAGGCGACGCCGCCCGCAAGGAGATGTAAGCCATGCTGCGCTACCTCGTATTCCTTTTCGCGCCCATCCTCGCCATCTCCGCCGACGCCCCCTCGACCTTCCACTTCGATTTCAGTTCCGCGCCCGCGGCCACCGCCGTCTACTCCAAAGAGACCGGTTACGGCTTCGACCTCGGAACCAAGCCCACGCCTACCGCTTGGGGCGTAACCAGCGCGCCGCCGTTCTTCTTCTCCGTCGCCGTCCCCGAAGGCAATTACCGCGTCACCGCGCACATCGGCGACGCCACTGCCGCTTGCGTCACCACCATCAAAGCCGAATCGCGCCGCCTCATGATTGAGCGCGCCGCTACTGCCGCTGGACAACGCACCGACGTCACCTTCGACGTCAACATCCGCAACTTCAAAGTCCCGCCTCCGCCGGCCAATGCACCCGGCGGCGATCAGGTCCGCCTCAACGATCGCGAACAGGGCGTTCTCCACTGGGATGACAAACTCACCCTCGAATTCAACAATACCCGGCCCTGCCTCGACGCCCTCGATATCGAACCCTCCCCCGCCATCCCCACCGTCTTCATCGCTGGCGATTCCACCGTCACCGATCAGCCCCGCGAGCCAACCACCAGTTGGGGCCAGATGTTCACCCGCTTCTTCGGCCCCGGCGTCGCCATCGCCAACCACGCCGAATCCGGCGAAACCCTTAAGTCCTTCATCACCGGCCTCCGCCTCGACAAGGTTCTCAGTCAGATGAAGAAAGGCGACTACCTCTTCATCGAGTTCGGCCACAATGATATGAAACAGAACTGGCCGCAAACTTACGTAGAGCCTTTCACTACCCACAAAGCCTACTTAGAGGTCTTCATCGCGGAAGCCCGCCGCCGCGGCGCGACTCCCATCCTGGTCACGCCCATGCAGCGCCGCAACTTCGACGGCTTGAAAATTCGCAACTCACTTGGCGACTTCCCCGAGTCCGTCCGCCAGACCGCGCGCGAACAAAACGTCCCGCTCATTGACCTGGAAAAAATGAGCATCGCGTTCTACGAAGCGCTCGGGCCCGAGAAATCCTGGCTCGCCTTTTCCGGCGGCAAGGACGCGACTCATCACAGCGCCTATGGAGCCTACGAACTCGCCAAGTGCATCGTCGAAGGCGTGCGCGCGAATCGTCTCGATTTCGCCCGCTTCCTCGTGAAGGACTACCAACCCTTCGATCCCGCGCACCCCGATTCGCCCGGCAAGTTCGACGTCCCGCCTAGTCCCGGCCGCTCCAATGTTCCACCCCGGGGTAATTAGATGAAACCGGCTCTTATCCTCCCTCTATCTGTACTCGCCTTGTCCGCCATGGCCCAAACCGGCGGGCAGTCTCAGAAGCGATTCGTCGTCACCGATTTCGGCGCCGTGGCCGATGCCAAGAGCGTTAACACGAAAGCCATCCAGGCCGCCATCGATAAGTGCTCCGCATCCGGCGGCGGAGTAGTCGTCATTCCGAAAGGCACGTTCCTTAGCGGCGCCATCTTCCTCAAACAAGGCGCCAACTTACTCGTCGAGAAAGACGGCGTCCTCAAAGGCACCACTAACATCGATGACTACCCCATGATCGACACCCGCTGGGAAGGCGCCGAAGAGAAGTGGACCTCGTCCTTCGTCAACGCCGAGGGCCTGACCAATCTCGAAATCTCCGGCGAAGGAACCATCGATGGCTCCGGCGAAGAGTGGCTCCAAAACAGTCCACCTCGTGGCGCTCGCGGCGCGACCAACACTGGCGCACCCGCCAATCCGCCCGCTCCGCCGCCGCCCGGCCAACGCCGAGGCCGTCCCCGCCTCATCGGTATCCAAAACTCCAAGCATGTCCACGTCGCCGGCCTCAACCTCCACAACCAGGCCGTCTGGTGCCTCTTCCTTCTCTATAGCGAAGACGTGGTCGCCGAAAATCTGCGCATCACCGCCGAGCACAATATCCCCAGTTCCGACGGCATCGATATCGATTCCTCCAAGAACGTCCGCGTCAACAACGTCTACATCGACGTCAACGACGATTGCATCTCCATCAAGTCCGGCAAAGACGCCGACGGTCTCCGCGTCAACCGTCCCGCCGAAGATATCCTCATCGAGAATTCGCGCCTCGCCTACGGCCACGGCGGAGTCGCCATGGGCAGCGAAACTTCCGGCGGCATTCGCAACGTCGAGGTCCGCAACTGCATCTCCGATTCCGGCAACTGGGCCCCCATCCGCTTCAAGACCCAGCCCAGCCGCAGCGGCGTCGTCGAGAACATCACCTACCGCGACATGAAACTCCACGAGACGCGCCAGGCCTTCGAGTTCAATCTGGAGTGGCGCATGGTCCCGCCCATGGCCCCGCCCGCCAAAGTGCTGCCCATGGTTCGCAACGTCAGAATTATCAACGTCACCGGCGACGTCGCCTCTGTCGGCATCATCCATGGCCTCGCCGACAGCCCCATCCGCGATATCCACTTCGAGAACTGCGACATCACCGCGCAAAAAGGCTTCCGCCTCGAACATGCACGCAACGTCGATTTGTCCGGCTTGAAGTTGACCGTGAAAGAAGGCGAGCCGATCACGAAGACGGACGTGAAGTAGCCAGCCCGTTCACACCCGCTGAATGACTGGACGCAGAAGCCGAGGGGTTTGACGATACGAACAACTACAGCTTGCAACTTTACCCAACAGCGCCTGTGTGGTAGGCGCGAAAGATACTCCAAAAGCCGCCCGTAGTACTGATCGGCGCGTAAGCTAAACGAAGTAATGAGCATCAGCTGAGTTTCTGCGCGAATCGTATCATCAACGTTCCACATTTGGCCGGCGCCCATAACGGGCGCTATGTGGCCAGATGTGACTCGCTCGAATAGGATCATGGCCCGTGCCGGTGCACACCCGTACCGGCCAAATGCAGCCGTGTCGGACGATCGGCGGCAGACCAATAGCACACTCCGCTGGGCTATTCAGTAGATTTCCTGCGGGCTATGGAAATATAGACTGATCGGGGTTCAGTGATCGACCGGGTGGTCCGCCACTTCGACCCATCGCGGCCGGTCAGCAACAGGATGATTTCCATACTCTCCAAATGGTAGATTCGGGTACCAGCGGAGGGAGATTGACGGAATCGTCAGCCACTGACATCGTCGCACTTATGGGCTGGCAGAAGCTGATGCGAGGGGCGGAGCAGGCCCACCAGAAGACCTTGCCTATGGTGGTATGCGGCTTTTCAGCGAACCATCGCCCGTTTGAGTTGAAATCGACAAGCAGATATAAGCGGCGACGATCACCCTTGCAACGGAGCGAACCGCTAAAGACGAATGATGAGAAGTGCCTCGCTAATCTTCAGGGCCGCGCTCAATCACCGTCCTCGAGACCGGTCTCGCCTCCGCTCCCGCGACGGCGCCGACAGGCGTTCGCGGTTGTTGACGATCTCGTTCGCCGCGGATGCTAGAGCCGCCTGATATTTCCCAAGCCACCCGCCCCATCCATCTTCCGTCGGCATGGCTCCATGAATGAGAAGTGCGCGCGCATTCTCTTCCAGCAGGCGTCGGTTCTCCAGCAGCTCTTCTGAATCTCCGAGATCGCGAATGTCCAGAGTCGGCCGGCCACCAAGAAAGAGTTTCCGCAGCCGTACAAAATAATTCGTCCGCAGCCCGCCTCGGCTGCGAGCCTCGTCCATTTCGGGTGTGTAGTAGAAGAAGTGTACCTTGGCGTCTGTTCCTTCGAGGATCAGGTAGTTTCGCCCGGACTCCTCATCCTGGCCATGAACGAGTATCCGGCCCTCGACTGCCGTCAACCGCCGAATATCGAGAATCTCGATTGGCAGTCGCCCGTCCGACATCGGGACGCCATGTGCTGCCATCGTCTTCTGCCGATCGCCGGCCCGCTGCATGGCTCGAAGGACCTCTTCGACGTCGTACCTTACATGCCAAGTGTGCGGTGCCGTTGACTCAGCGAGTCCCATGCGTTGCAGAACCACTAGACGGGCAGCAACATGATTCAAATGAAGCCGCGCCGAGTCGTTCAAGCCCGCTTGGGCTGGATTCACAACAACGAGATAGGACGATTCTGGTCCTGGCGTGCCTTTTTGTGCTTCGCGCAGGAGCGCGCGATCTAGCGATGTAAACCGGGGTTCGCCGATCTCCCGGCGTTCGGCTTCCGCGGCATCCCGGCTGGTACGATATCCCAGCTGACGTGTGCATAGGTCCTCGGCGATGCCGCGAATCCCGTGCTTCACGTAGTCCCGCTTTAATCGAAGCGGTTGGCCGTCGCTCCTCACGCCGCGTATAGCCATATGGACGTGTGGGTGCTCCGTATTGTGATGCGCGACCGCGATCCATTCGAGATCGGTTCCGAGATCGTTCGCCATTTGTCCAACCAGGTCGCGCGCCAGCCACTGCAGCTCAATCCGATCGCCGAACTCGGGAGATAGGATGACTTTCCACAGCCGCGGGTCCCCTGACGATTGCCAGCGTTCGAGTTCGCGGACAATATTGACGCCTTCCAGATCACCGTTAAACCCCGCCTCAACGGCCTTGCCCTCAGTCGCGCTCTCACGGGCAAGATAGCGCCCGTGGGCTCTCCATTGCCCGCGCGTGCGGTTGTTGAGGTACGTCACCCGAACCGCGCAGCGCTGACTGTGTGGGCGGCCAGCCCCAGTTGCGCGTTGTGCGCCGGCATTGCGGCCAGCCTTTCGACTGCCGCGCGCGTAGTGCATGAGCAGCCTGTAGCCACTCGCCCAGGCTGCACCCTCACGCCGTGCCCTAGGCGGCTTGCGAGGGTGAAGGCGAATTGGCCGGTCGTCATCGTTCAGGATCATGGCTCAGTAGGTCTTTCATCGTCGCGCAAGAGTCGCCTGACATTGCCGCGCCTGCGGACTTGATCAGACGGTGGTAGCGCTCCCGGGCCAGCGCTACCGCTTGCGGTTTAGCCTCAGCAGGTGGTTCGGGTACACAAGTGAGAACCGTTTTGCTGAGTGCGTCCACCAAGGCGAATAGCGCCTGGAGCGTCCGGCTGAGACGGAAGTTCTCATTCGATAACCGCTCGAAGCTGCCGCTAATGCGTTCTTCGATTCCGCTCAGCTCCTCTCGTCCATGGAGTTCGTTTCGAATCGCCGTTCGAACGAAAGCGCTCGGGCTGGAGTACCCACGGGCTCTCGCTGCCTCCTCAATTTCAAGTTGATCTTGAGCGCTTACCCTGACCCCAATTCTGGCGTCTCTGGCTCTTGCAGCCCGCCTCTCCATCGAAAAAGCCCTCCCATATACTAAGGAGTTGGCAGAGGCACTCCGGGACGGGGTAATCCATCCAGGAGGGGCTTTTGCTCACAAAAATCGGGGCGTCGAACATCTGTCGAACGACGGCGCCCATTTGTCCCACGGTGGAAGTGCCACAGCAACCGAAAAGTAGACCAGCAAAGCCGGCCTCGCGTCGGACACTTCCTTTATGTTCCACTACCGGTGTTTGGGCCTGGAAACTGATCCCCGGGGCCAGTCAACAGCGCTGTTGGCTGTCGAAACACGTCGAATTTTGTCGAAACGGCTTTAAGCTGTCGAATTCTGTAGATATATGTCGAAAGACGTCGTAAACTGTTGAACACGTGGCAAAGGGCGAAGAATACACGAAGGCCGAGCAACAGTGGATCGCCGAAACCCGCCTCCGCCTCGCACAAAGGCGCGGGAAGCAGCCGGCGACCAAATCCAGACAGATTCGCGCTCTTTGGCCCGAGATCCGAACTGCCATTGCCGATGGGCAAAGCTTGGCAAGCATCCGGCAGTGGCTCGAAGAGGAAGGCGGCATCATCGTTACCGTGCAAAGCCTTGGCTCCTACCTCAACGCGGATACGTAGGAAGGAGAAGGCCACGGCGGCCACACCAACTCCGCCGCTGGCCCAACCCTTAGCGGAAGCGAAATTGCCGTCTGCTCCGAGCTCACGCGAGAATTTTCAGGAGAGCGCCAAGAAAAAGCACGGATTTGAATATCCTCCCGGCCCGCCAGACGAA
>Ga0116129_1000347_pt1 | contig 30684 bp, 28 predicted proteins | sample June2015DPH_17_2_FD_89732 | JGI IMG/M metagenome (GOLD analysis project Ga0116129, IMG submission 89732) | Peatland microbial communities from SPRUCE experiment site at the Marcell Experimental Forest, Minnesota, USA - June2015DPH_17_10 | ecosystem: Environmental > Terrestrial > Soil > Wetlands...
CATCGCCGACGACGCCGAGCTCGACCGGCGCGCGGCGTCCAATGTTCTCCGCTCTCACATCCACTTGCGCGATGCGCACGCCTGAACCGTGCGGATAGAACTGACGATAGGGGAAATCGGTCCCGAGCATCAACAGCACGTCACAATCGAGCATCGCATAGTAACCTGAGGAGAAGCCGATCAGACCCGTCATGCCGACATCGTAGGGATTGTCCCATTCGACGTGTTCCTTGCCGCGCAGCGCATGCACCATGGGCGACTGCAATAGTTCGCCCAGGCCGAGGAGCAGATCGTGCGCTCCTTGACATCCTGAGCCACACAAGACCGTGACGCGCTTGCCGCCGTTCAAAAGCGCTGCGAGCTGCGTGATCTCGGGTTGCGTCGGAGTGATCGACGCCGCGACCGGGAGCAGGCTCGCGGCCTTTGCGGTCGGTGCGTCGGAGGCGGGCAGCAGCGCCACATCTCCGGGTATCACCACTACCGACACGCCGCGCTTGGCCACAGCCTCCCGAATCGCAACTTCCAGAATGCGCGGCATTTGGTCGGCACCTGAGACCAGCTCGCAGTAGTGGCTGCACTCCTTGAAGAGTATTTGCGGGTGAGTCTCTTGGAAGTAGCCCGCGCCGATTTCCGCCGAGGGGATGTGCGCCGCGATGCCTAACACCGGCACCCGCGACCGATGGCAGTCGAACAGGCCGTTGATCAGATGCAAATTGCCCGGTCCGCAGCTGCCGGCGCATACCGCGAGATCGCCGGTCAAATGTGCTTCGGCGCCCGCCGCGAAGGCGGCCACCTCTTCGTGCCTGACGTGCACCCACTCGATGTCTGCGCGACGGCGCACGACGTCGGTCAGGCCGTTGAGGCTATCGCCGACGACGCCGAATATGCGCTTCACGCCGGCCGCCACCAAGGTATCTACGAATTGATCAGCGACAGTTCTAGTCATCTTTGCTGCTCCTTGAATCGGTTGCTGCGATTTGTTTCGCGGTGATTGAATCCTGCCCGCTCGATGCGCCGTCATCTTGCATTTGCCCGCGACGATTGGATATTTCGCTCAAGCTCGCGCTAGCGCGGCTCCAGTCCCCGCCGAGAGCCCTTATTAAAAGGACGCTGGCCGTAAGGCGGCGCGTGTCGATATTGATTGCCGTGATACGTGCAGCCAATGCGGCGTTTTCCGTCGACACGACCTCGAGATAGGTAACGAGGCCGCTCCGGTAGCGGTGGTTCGCCTGATCGAGCGCGCCTTTAGTCGCGGCGACGGCGGCGGCTTGGCTTGAGTTTTCCCGCTCCAGTTGCCGAAGCGCGGCGAGGTTATCTTCCACTTCTTGAAACGCCGTCAGCACACTGGCGCGATAGTTCGCCACCTGCTCGTCATAACCCGCCACGACGGAGGCCGACTGGGCTCGGCGCCGACCGCCGTCGAACAGCGTGAGCACGCCCTGTGGACCGATCGACCAGAAGCGACTTGGCGCCAGCATCCAGTTGGCGAGTGAATAGCTCTCGGTTCCAGCCGCGCCCGCCAAGCTGAAGACCGGGAAAAAGGCGGCGCGCGTGACTCCGATGAGGGCGTTGGCGGCGGCGACTCGGCGCTCCGCAGCTGCCACGTCGGGCCGACGTTCGAGCAGTTGCGAGGGCAGACCTAAGTCAATCGGCGGAGGCGCCAAGGTCGGCGGCAGCGGCCGGGGCGTCAATTTAAAACTTGAGGCCTGCTGTCCCACGAGGGTCGCAATGGCGTGTTCAAGTTGCGCTCGCCGCAGGATGCTGTCTTCCGCTGCGGTCCTGGCGGACTCGAGCTGAGCCCGGGCCTGCAGCACATCGGCGTTGGCGGCCATGCCGCCGCGATATAGTGCCTCGGTAAGCCCCAACGCCCGTTGGTAGTCGGCGACCGTGTGGTCGAGCAATTCCTGCTGCGCATCCAGACCGCGGAGCGCGAAATAGTCCTCGGCGAGATCCGCGCGCAGATTGAGGTCGAGAGCGGCAACGTCGCCCGCCGTCGCCTGTTCAGTGGCGCGTGCTCCGGCGATGGTATTGCGTACCCGGCCAAAAATATCTATCTCGTAAGAGAGTGTGACCCCCGCGATTGAGTCGCTGTACTCCGTCGGATCGCGCGAATCGTACGTCGGTGAGTTCACGGATGCCTTCGTGCGGTTGACACTGGCATCGGCGATTGCGCTCGGGAGCTGGCCGGCCCGTGCTATCCGGGTCTGCGCTCGTGCCTCCTGTAAGCGGGCGTACGCTGCCTTGAGATCCTGATTGGCATCCGTCACCTGTGATTCCAGCGCGTCGAGAGTCGTGTCGTGGAAGACGGTCCACCACGGTCCTCGCGCCTCGGTGTCCGACGGCGTTGCCAGCTTCCAACCCTGCGACTCGTGGTACTCAGCCGGTGCGGCGGCTGTGTCGGAACGCTGATAACGTGGCGCGAGAGAGCAGGCGGCGAGCACGCCAGCAATGCCGAGGATGACGTAGACCCGAGATTCCATGCGCACGATCCTGGCAGCGCGGACGCGTCGCATATTGCACGGAACTGCTCGTGGCTTCGGTCTGACGAATCGAAGCGGTGAGCTCTGTTAGCCTAAATGGGTAATAAGGTTGTATTCGGATCGATGGGAGAGGGGGGCGTGCCGCGGGCCTCTATCGCCTTGCCTGCGAGAAAACATAAATCTTCGCGAAAATGGCTGGCGAGAATTTGTACGCCGACCGGAACGGAACCGATCAGGTTCGTGGTAACGGCCAGACCCGGTAGTCCCAGGGCCGGGGGCGCCCGCAGTGGGAGTTGCGCGTTCCACACGCGCTGAAAACCTGCTTCGCCCTGCAGGTCGAGGCCGTCTGGAAATGGTAATTCACCCGAAACTGGCAGCAATAGCACCGGATACCTCGTAAAGAACAAACGCCAGGCGCGCTGCACGGTGGTACGAAGCACCATTGCGTGGCTCACGACATCGCGGGGAAGCGGCTCGGCCATGCCTCGTACCGCCGCGACAACGGCGACCGCGGCGGGATCTCCGTCGCGCTTTGCGGCATCCACCAGTGCTGCGTACCCGTCACCCAGCCAGAGGCGCATTTGCACCTCCGCCGCCTCGTGTATTGACGGTACATCCTCAATCTCTTCGACTTTCCATCCCGCATCGGACAGTCGCTGCCCCGCATCCAACACGGCCGCTGCGACTTCCTTCGCGATCTGCATTCCACCCGGACGAAGGCACATCGCGGCGAGCAGTGGCATGGGAGGGCCCTCCAGTGGAACCGGCGCCCACCAGGGGTCGCGCACATCAGGAGCCGACATGGCCGCGAGGCCAACCCGAAGATCCTCAACGGTGCGGGCGATAAGACCCGTGGAAGACATCATCTGAGCACCGATTGCGCGCTCCGGCGATGAAGCGTTGTAGGCCGGAACTCGGCCGAGCGTGGGCCGTAGCCCATGAACTCCGCACGCGTATGCGGGGTAGCGCAATGAACCGCCAATATCCGTGCCCACTGCCAGATGCCCGATTCCGGCCGTCACGGCGGCCGCCCCGCCTCCGGTCGAGCCGCCCGGAGTGAGCGCAGGATTGCGTGGGTTGCGAGTGGCTCCGTTAAGCAGATTGCTCGTAAACCAACGCAGCGCGAAGGTGGGAGCGTTGCTGCGACCTAAAAGTACCGCACCCGCGCGCGCTAGATTTTCGACCGCCGGGCTGTTCACCTTTGCAATCCAGTCTTTCTGCAGGTGGGTTCCGTTCGTGGTGGGGAATCCCGCCATATCGGTGTTGATCTTCACCGATACCGGGACGCCGGCCAATGGGCCCGGATCCTCGCCCCGAGCCAGTCTCTGATCCAGCCGGTCCGCCTGTTCCAGTACGAGTTCCGGCGTATGCGCAACGATCGCATTGATTTGCGGATTCACTGCATCGAGTCTTTGCAGCGCGGCTTGTGCCGCGTCGCGCGCCGAGACCGTGCGAGTCCGGATGAGGTGCGCAAGATCTGTGGCCGATAGACGCCAGAGCTCGGTCGCCGTGCCGGCGGTCCCGTTCCTGTCCATGCCGTTCTGCGTTGATCCATCCACAGCGGTTGTGGCCATTTGCGATATCTCCTGATGAATCGGTTGCGACCGCGTTCTGATCCGATGTTGCCGACCTGTTCGATGCGTTGATTGGATCGATACGCCCTGATTGGACAATTCGCGACCGCCGCCGGCGCGCGCGAAATCGCGGCAAGAGATGAAGCGAATCGTGCTGATGTTGAGGCGAAATGTCCAAACGCTGCGCCTAAATGCAATCCGTAAAGAAGCGGTGCCGGCAGCATCGCTCCGTCAAAGTCGATGCATTCCTCGGTCACACAACACAATTGGAGAGTCATGAACAAGCAAATCATTGCAACTGCCGCTGCTCCGGCAGCCATCGGCGTTTATTCGCAGGCTGTCAAAGTAGGCAACACCCTGTGGCTATCCGGGCAAATTCCGCTGGACCCGCATACACAGAAATTGGTCAAGGGCGATGTCGCCGCACAGATCAAGCAGGTATTCGAGAATCTGAAAGCGGTCGTCACCGCCGCGGGTGCCACTTTCGATGACGTCGTGAAGGTCAATGTCTATTTGACGGATATCGCCAACGCCGGCCTCGTCAACAAAGTCATGGCGGAATATTTCCGCGAGCCCTATCCCGCGCGCGGGGCGGTGGGCGTTGCCGCGCTCGCGGCGGGCGCACAAGTGGAAGTGGAGTGCATCGTCGCCGTGTGAGCCACTCACACCATTCACACCGCTGCGCGCCGCGGGCGCCCGCAGCGGCATCGAAAACCACTGTAAGGAGTGACTGAAAATGTACCAACTGAAACCACTGTATGCCTTGATCATCGCCCTTGTATTGCCAGGGCTACTTGCAGGGTGTGCTGCCGAAAGGAAATGCGGACTGGCCGGCTGTCCCGGCGACGCACAAATTACCGCAAATGTACAAACACAATTGAATCGACATCCTGATCTGGAGGGTGTCAATTCAATCAATGTACAAACACTGGATCACGTCGTGTATCTGTCCGGTGAAGTCAGCGAGGGTCTCATGAAGGAAACGGCTGAGACAATCGCCCGGAAAACCCCGGAAGTTACCCGGGTTGATAACTCAATCGCCGTCGACCAATAGCCGATGATGGCCAAGCACATCGCGAAGAGGAGGACAAGCGCACACAGGTCTCGATTCATCCCCGAACAACCGTGCATTCCCCACGCTTCAGAGGCTGTTCATTTTCTCCGACCGGCCGGTAGTCCTGCCGGTCGGAGTGTTTTTGTTCGTCGATTGCCGATATGAATGCGATCGTTCTCATCGCCCTCAAGCGCCGTATCAGTCGAGGAATGTGATGGTTTCGTTGACGAGGCGGCGGCCGATGTGAGGGCGCGCTTGAGCGCGCCCTGCGTCCACAGCATTCTCCGGGAGGAGAGGGACCTTTTGCGCTGTGTCCGCCCGGTACGCTCTCGCTGTAAGGCTTCATCGAACTGCACATCGGCAGTGAGCACCGGGAGGTGTTGGGTTTTCTCAAGGTCTTCGTTGATATCAGTGATGAAATCGATCATGTGGATGGATAGCCTTCAAACGGGGATTTAGCGTAACGGCACTCACCAAATTTTACTATCAGTGCGGTTCTGACAATGCCAGGATTATGTTACGCCGTCGGTGGATGATGCCGCCCTGGCGGCTGACACGGGTGCGTTCGTTTTGACGGATGGCCACGTTCGATATGTCGCGCACGCCTCGAAGGTGATGACCTATCTCGGCAAGCCGGTCACGAGCCTCGACCTGGTATCCGACGTCAATGAGAAACCGACGGAGCTCGTCGCTGGCTCACTGCATTTCATGCTGATCGAACGGGCCGGCCATCTGGGCATTCATGCCATAACCCGCTGCGGCAGCAGCAAATGGCAAGGCAATGGCTATGCGTGAGTTGCGGCGTGACTCACGACCGGGACGTGAATGCGGCCCGCAATATCCTTGCCGCGGGGAGGTGTCCCCCGTCCGTGAGCGGGAACGAGTCGTCGTACGCAGTCGCTGAGCCGAACCAGACCTATACGGTCGATGCGCGGCATGGAACAAGCGACTCGCGTATGGCGGCGTGAGCACCGGTTCCACGGCACCAGAAAACCTAATTCGATCCCTGCGGTTTGCTGTCCGCGCTCTTCGTGCCGTCGGCTTCGATCAACTTCGTGGTGGAAGCCTCGCGTCGCCCCTGCTTCTCTGTCTTACGCACTTTGCGCGCGTCTTCCCGCGTCTTTTTCTGCTGTCGATAATTGGTTTTTCGCATCTAACTACCTCGCTGAACACTGCTATTGGCAAATCGCTGCGCAGGGCCGATAGCGATGACCAGCCTCTCTTTTCGCCAAGGCCGCGTGCTGCAGCAGTCGTCAAGGCCCGGCATGCCGGGCCTTGACGTGTCGCTGCAATGCTACGCCTTAATAGCGTGCATCGCCGCCGCCGCTGCGGAAACCACCGCCCGGACGACCACCGCCAGAACGAGGCTTATCCTGCGCCTCATTGACCTTCAACGAGCGTCCGCCCATGTCCGTACCATTCAGATTCTGGATGGCACGGGAGGCATCGGCTTGGCTCATCTCCACAAAGCCGAAGCCGCGCGGACGTCCGGTGTCCCGATCGATCGGAAGCGCCACGGACTCGACAGTACCGTGAGCAGCAAATAAGGTGCGGATCTCTTCATCGGTAGCAGTAAAGGGAAGATTCCCAACGTAAATTTTAGCCATGTAAATTAAAACTCCAAGTTGACTTCAGAGGCGGTTCCTGCGGATTGATTGTTGCCGCAGTACCACCTCACAAGGCAGGCACAGCAGTGAAGTCAGGGAGATAATCGTCTCGCGAGCCGTCAAACCGTATTCCTGCCACCTGATCGCAGGTGGCTCGGGTCCAGAGGAGTGGATCCGGGACGTCGACGAACCTTGCAATAATAGCACTACCAGCGTTGCCGCGCTTGGACTTCGCAGCCCACGGTGCCGAGGTCGAGAGGTCAAGTCCGTTCCTCGGCTAAGTAGCGGGTATTTGGAGCCCATGGGTCGAAACCCGCTATAAGGCCGCCAGCCAGAGATGCCGGACAGGCACAACTAGACAAGACGTCACTCCTTAGGAGTCACTCGCTGCCAGAATTCATCGAAGTCTCGGGTGTCAAAAAACGCGATGGCCTTAGCGACCTTTCCATTCGTCATCCAGAAATACCAGGTATAGGTGTTTCGGTACGGCAACCCGTCGGCCGCCGTGGCGGCAGCATCAAATAGCGTGATAACCGTGTCCCCGTCCGCGAAAATATCTCTCACAGTCGGGACCAGAGGAGTACGCAACCGCGCGTTGAAGGGATGAATCACCTCGTCGAGAAACGACTGAATCGGGTGATAGGTTTTTGAAAGTGGGGAGGTCCCGACGATAGTCCATTCCGCGTCAGGCAATATCAATTCAAACGGGGTGCCGGTACCTTTCGCCCATCGATCGAAACTCGCGCGGACGAGCGCCTTGTTGCTGTCCTGCACTGACGGGGTTCTGGCATGAATTGAACTCCTTTTGTTTCCTAATCAAGTATACGTTTGAAGGGGTAATGTGAGAACGGACCGCCGTTCAGGCGGCCGGATGCTTGCGCGGAGGGGCCGGCCGTGGTTTTGCTTAAGCTCAAGTCATTGGCGTGCACGGAGTAGATGTCACGTGTCCTGTGGTCGCGTCCGCAGCGGCAGCGCCGTACTGTATTTGACCTGTTTGAGCGCGAAACTCGATCGAATATTGGCGACACCACGGATCTTTGACAGGTCCTGCACGATAAACCGCTGCAGCTCCTGCACGTCCTCGACAACTACCCGGATCAAATAGTCGGAGTCTCCAGTCATGAGATAGCACTCCATGACTTCGGGATAGCGGGCCATCGCCGTTTCGAAGTTCTCGAGAGCGCTTTCCGACTGCTTTTCCAAACTTACTTGGATGAAGACGCTGACGTTCAATCCAACCTTTGGTGCGTCCAATAACGCGACGTAGCGTGTTATTACCCCTTGTTCTTCCAATGCGCGCACGCGTGCCAAGCACGGGGATGGCGAAAGGCGGACGCGCGCCGCAAGCTCAGTATTGGTGAGCTTGGAGTTCCGCTGCAGCTCCCTGAGGATGCTGTAATCTTTCGCATCAAGCCGCAATTTCGCATCTTTCATAAGGCGTCCCTCGGTTCCTCAGCAGAATATGCTGTTTTCTCTTCATTCGACAGGCTTTTCAGCAGCCTATGCTGCGCACGAGCCGCTAAGCTCTTCGGGACACTGGAGGGACAACGAGTTGAGAGTGAGCGCGCACAGTAATGCCTCGAGAGCGGTTAGTCCCATCGATTCGGATCCAGCCGAGACACGAGAGTGGGTAGAGTCTCTCGAGAGCGTAATCAAAGAAGAGGGCACCAATCGTGCCGTATTTCTTCTCGATGAGCTTGAGGATCAGTTGCGCAGTAAAGGTGTTCGCGCATCGGTGCAGCCCTATTCGGCTTATCGCAACACCATCCCGTTGGAAAAGCAGGGCGCTTACCCCGGCGATCTCGCCATCGAGGAGAAGATCACATCGGTCGTGCGGTGGAATGCACTCACCATGGTGGTCAGGGCGAACCAGGCCTACGGCGAACTCGGTGGCCACATCGCCAGCTATGCTTCGGCGGCGGAAATATTTGAAGTGGGATTCAATCATTTCTTCCGAGGGGCCAGCGATGGTTCCGGCGGGGACCTTGTGTTCTATCAACCACACTCGGCTCCCGGGATATACGCACGTGCGTTTCTCGAGGGACGGATTGATGAAGAGCATTTGGCGCACTACCGACAGGAGGTGGGCGGACACGGGTTGTGTTCTTACCCGCATCCATGGCTGATGCCCGATTTTTGGCAGTTTCCGACGGGTTCGATGGGCATTGGCCCGATCAATGCCATTTATCAAGCTCGTTTCATGCGCTATCTCGAGCATCGCGGCCTGCAGGCGCCCAGCGATCGGCATGTCTGGGGAGTCTTCGGTGATGGGGAGATGGACGAGCCGGAATCGATTGGCGGGTTGACGCTGGCCGCGCGCGAGGGTCTCGACAATCTAACGTTCATCATCAATTGCAATCTGCAGCGATTGGATGGCCCGGTACGCGGCAACGGCCAGATCATTCAGGAGTTGGAGTCACTATTTACGGGCGCGGGTTGGAACGTCATCAAGGTTCTGTGGGGCTCCGAGTGGGATGCCCTCTTTGCAAGGGACTCGAATCACGTCTTGCTGCGGCGGTTTGCGGAGACTGTCGACGGACAATATCAAAGCCTCGGTGCCCGAGATGGTGACTACAACCGGGCAAAGTTCTTTGCGCTCGATCCCGAATCGAACACTCTGGTCGAACATATGTCGGACGCCGAGATCAATGCGCTGAAGCGGGGCGGCCACGATTTTCGCAAACTCTACGCCGGTTTTGCTGCGGCGCGAGCCCACAAAGGCCGTCCCACGGTCATTCTGGTCAAGACCAAAAAGGGATATGGCATGGGCGATGCCGGCGAGTCTCGGATGACTTCGCACCAGTCGAAGAAGCTTGATATTGGCGCGTTGAAAGCATTCCGTGATCGTTTCCATCTGCCGATTTCCGACGAGATGGTGGCCTCCTTAAGTTTCTGCAAATTGCCGGCCGATGGACGGGAGATGGCTTATCTGCTGGCCAGGCGCGCCGCTCTCGGGGGATCGATCCCGAGTCGACGGCGAATGGCGGAGCCGTTGAACGTGCCCGACATCCACAGTTACGCCAGGTTTGCGCTGCAGGCCGAAGGCAAAGAGATGTCCACCACCATGGCGGTAGTACGCATGTTGGGAGCCTTGCTGCGAGACAAGGTCTTGGGTCCGCGGATTGTCCCGATCGTCGCCGATGAAGCGCGAACATTCGGCATGGCCAATCTGTTTCGTCAAATCGGAATCTATTCGCCGATGGGACAGCTGTACGAGCCCGAAGATGCCAGTTCCATGCTGTCTTACCACGAGGCGCGGACTGGCCAGCTGCTCGAAGAGGGCATCACCGAGGCCGGCGCGCTATCGTCATGGGTGAGCGCGGCGACCTCGTATAGCGTTCACGGTCTTCCGATGCTGCCGTTCTACATCTATTACTCCATGTTTGGATTCCAGCGAGTCGGAGACCTGATCTGGGCGGCGGCCGATCAGCGTGTCAGAGGCTTTTTGCTTGGCGCGACCGCTGGGCGTACGACGCTGGGCGGCGAAGGGCTGCAACATCAGGATGGCACCAGCCACATCGTCGCAGCGACGATCCCGAACTGCCGCGCTTACGATCCCACCTACGCCTACGAGCTCGCGGTGATCATGGATCACGGCATGCGCTGCATGCTGGAAACGCAGCTCGACGAGTTCTATTACATCACGGTGATGAACGAAAACTATGCGCAGCCCTCCATGCCGCCGGGCGTCGCGGACGACATCGTCAAGGGCATGTATCGATTGAGCGGACGGGGTAAGGTAGATACCGCCTGTGATGTGCGGCTTCTGGGATCGGGCTGCATCTTGCCGGAGGTGATCGCAGCTGCTGAGATGCTCTTCCGTGATTTTGGTGTCGGCAGCGATATTTTCAGCGTGACGAGCTTCAGCGAGCTCGCGCGCGAGGCGCGTCTTGTCGAGCGCCACAATCGACTTCACCCCTCGGATGAGCCAAGAAAAAGTCATTTGCGCAGGTGTTTGCCTGGCAACGGCCCGATCGTGGCCGTCACCGACTATGTTCGCGCATATCCGGAACTGATTGCCTCGCATGTGCGCGCGCCCTTTCTTGCCCTTGGAACCGATGGATTTGGTCGCAGCGATACGCGTGCGGCCTTGCGAGATTTCTTCGAAGTTGCTCGTAAGCATATCGTCTTGGCGGCCCTCTCAGCGCTCGTCGAGCAAGGGCGATTGGAACGTCACGTATTGGCCAAGGCCATTGCACTTTATAAAATTGATGTGGAGCGGGCGGCGCCATGGACCGTCTGATCGATCAGTTGCCTGGCGGGAATGCATGAGTCTCATCAAAGTAGCGGTCCCCGATATTGGCGACTTCAAGAACATTCCGGTCATCGAGGTCCTGGTTAAAGACGGCGATCAAGTGGCGAAGAATGCGCCGTTGGTCGTATTGGAATCCGACAAGGCCACCCTGGACGTTCCTTCGCCGGAAAGCGGCACAGTCAGCGAGCTGAGGATCGCCGTGGGCGACAAGGTCAGCATGGGCTCGATGCTGCTCATGTTGGATGTGCATGCGGACGCCAGCGAACCGCCGTCGGCTCTGACGCCCGCTGCCACATCGACCCCCAAGATTGAGCCGACACCCACATCCAGCGCGAACCCTGTACCGATATCGGAGCGACCCAACGAGGACGTGGGGAATGTCCAAGGCGACTTTCAACGCTCGCCGCACGCCTCGCCATCGGTCCGCCGCCTGTCGCGGGAATTGGGCGTCGATCTGACGACCGTGCAAGGCACAGGCCCGCGCGGCCGCATCGTCAAGAGTGATTTGCATGGCTTCGTGAAAGCCGCGCTATCCGCACCGCCCGCGAGCGCCGGCGACGGTGTGGAGGGCATCAAAGTAGCTCCCTGGCCGCAGATCGACTTCTCGAAGTTTGGCAAGATTGAGCGCGCCCCGCTGTCGAAGATTCGGAAGATTTCCGGAGGCAATCTTGCCCGAAACTCCATTATCATTCCCCATGTGACGAATTTCGAGGATGCGGACATCACTGACCTCGATGCCCTCCGGCGCACCCTGAATCTGGAGACGAAATCGGACGATGCCAAGATCACGATCCTATCCTTCCTCATCAAAGCGGCGGCCGCGACTCTCGCGAAGTTCCCGACTTTCAACGCGTCGCTGGACGGGGAAGAGCTTGTGCTCAAGCATTACTTTCATATTGGTTTCGCCGCCGACACACCCAACGGACTCGTAGTCCCGGTTGTCCGCGACGTCGATCGAAAAGGCATCACGGCGATTTCGGCGGAGGTTACCGCGCTTGCCTCGGAGGCGCGTGAAGGGAAACTCAAAGCCCCGGATATGCAAGGCGGGTGTTTAACTATTTCCTCATTGGGGGGAATTGGCGGCACCGGGTTCACGCCCATCATCAATGCACCGGAGGTGGCCATCCTCGGTGTAACGCGCGCCAAGATGCAACCCGTCTGGAACGGCAAGGAATTTGTTCCGCGGCTCATCTTGCCATTGGCGTTGTCCTGGGACCATCGGGTCGTGGACGGTGTGGCGGCAGCCCTCTTCCTGGTCCATCTATCCAAGCTGCTTGGCGATTTTCGCCGAGTCCTGCTTTAAACCAGTTCGACGTGCACGGTAGTCAGATCGTTGCCTGGAAAGCGACAGATCGGGCGGGAGATACCTTACGGGCTCAGGAGTGATTTGATAAATGCCATTCCATCCGACGTTGGGTGAACGCCTCGCGCTGGAGTTTCCGATACGTCGGGATACAAGCGAAGACGATGGATGATGGCACACGAATGGCTCATCCCTGGGAATTGCGACGGCGTATAGAGCTCGACTTCGGGCTGGTCTGCATTTCCGGATTTGACAACACCGCCCCATGCCCTAGATCTCGGCTGACTAGCTGCGTGGTTTTGCGAAGGCCATCGACCAGTCGACCGAGCACCGTATCCGATATTTGCTCGCGAAGCCCGATGGCGCAAATGCATCCCCGCAGCTGACCTTCCCCATTGCGGGCGGGAAGCGCCACTACGGTGATTCCTCGCATGTAGTTGCCGGAATCCACCCCATACCCTGATGCTCGGGTTGACTCAATGCTTTTGAGCCATTGGCCAAACGTGGGCGGTTTGTCCCACCGCAACTTTGCGAAGCCCTCCTTGAGCTGCTGAGGCGTCATATTTCCGAAGGCCGCAAAACAAAAGCCGGCGGCGCTGACAAGTATCGGGAAGCGCGAACCGACGCTCAAGCGAATGGACAATCCAGGGACCGGGTCGGTGGCCGCGGCGACGATGCAATGTTCCGGACCGCTCTGTTCCATCGCTGCGAAGGCCGAATCAAACGATCGAGACAATGTTTGTAAGTGCTGGCTCGCTACTCGCGGGAACGGATTCGAGGCGGAATACGCCGTGCTGAACGCGAGCACACCAGGCCCAAGCGTGTATCGCTTCGATTTGGGATCAAACGTGACCATGCCATTATCGCAAAGCACGCGAATGATATGCAGGCAGGTACTCGGAATCATCTCGAGCGCGCGGGCGAGCGGAACCACGCCGATAGGTTCATTGTTTTTGGCAAGGAAGCGCAAGATCCTTATCGCCCGGGTTACCGCGGGCACTTCCCTCAACGCCTGCTTTTTTACAAGCTTGTCGCCACCAGGATTGATGTTTTGCACGCTTTTCTGTCTCACCTTCGGCTCTGGTCAGGCAAGAGTGTAGCTCAACGAAGAGTTTGAGGAGAGAGCCGCACCCCTTCGCGGTCCGCCGGTGCGCGGACGCCCCGCTCAATTACCTGATCCAGCTCACTCAATTCAACGATCCATATCCCATGACGGTTTGACTCGAGACCGGGCGACATCACCTTCAACCAATCACCCGTGTGCAATTCGTCATTATTGTATATGGACAATTATGGTTGCCATTTAGCAATTTACTGGGTAGGCTAAGAATCAAAACGGGCACAAGCACAGATTGGTCGTGCGAGAGACCAGTTCGTACGGAACAGTCGGTTGTGTTGGGGGAGTTGCCATGGCATCTCCGGACTGCGCGTGACGGCATTTAACTGACGGTGGACAGGGTTCAATCGGCATGAAATCGGCTTTACCTCTTACGGGCATCCGGGTCATCGAGCTTTGCTGGGTCTGGTCAGGACCGCTGCTCGGTCAGATGCTTGCGGATTTGGGTGCCGAGGTGATCAAGGTCGAATGGTTCAAGCGCTACGACCTGTATCGAACGCGTGGTGTGGAGCGACAGTCGGGCACACATCCCGAGGCAATGCGTCGGGAAATGTCGCAATCCTTTCACAATATCAATCGCAACAAGATAGGAGTTACGCTCGACCTGAAGCGACCCGCGCACCGTGACGCCTTGCTTGAGCTTGCGTGCACGACGGATATCGTCATTGAGAATTTCACGGCGGGTACCTTGGAGCGCCTGGGTATCGGCTACGACAAACTATCGACGGCAAATCCCGCGATTGTTCTGTTTTCTCTGGCGGCGTTCGGCTCAACCTCGAAGCTTGGAGAGATGCGCGCGTATGGACTGGGCCTGTCCTCGCTTTCCGGGCTCGAATCTATGGTGACCGATCCATTGAACGGCGACTTCATGGGGTCGCCCACGTTCGTCGCTTCGGATCCTAACGCTGCGACGTACGGGCTGCCGATTGCGATAGCGAGCGTGCTGGACGCACGGCGCACCGGCAAAGGGGCACACGTGGAAGTCTCCCAGCTCGAAGCGTCGGCACATGTGAGTGCCGACGATGCGGACCTGACTGTCACGGCACATGCGCTAGGTATGCAGTCGGCGCTGCGGTCCGATACAACTTCCATTATCAAGACAGGCGACGGCCAATTTCTGTGCGTTGATTGGGTCGGCCGAGTCAGCGAACAGACATTTGAGCGTCTTCGTGGTTCGGCCATAACACTACCCGCGATCACTGCCCTCGAGGTTATGAAAGGCGCCGGAGCAAAAGCGGTGAAGGTCATCGAACAGCCATCCGAGTTCGGTGCGGGCGCCGCGCAAGACGATACCTTGCTGAACAGCATCCATCCTGTTACCGGCCCTGAGGAAATTGTCGCTGCTCCCTGGAGAGTCGACGGCCAGCGCGCGCCGATCAGAAAGCCCGCGCCGACGCTAGGTGAAGGCAACGCCTACGTACTCGGCAAATTACTGGGCTGGAAGCACGCCGATTACAGTGCGCTGGCGCAAGAAGAGTTGGAACACACACGTGCAAAAGCGTAATACCAATCCTGTCACAGACCCGAGCTCGCTTCACGTTGGTGAGACGATCATCGCTGTCGTGGGCGTGAATAAGTCCCTGCTATATGCCGCGCACTGGCTTTCAAAATTCGGCTGCTCGCTGATCGGCGCCGCCACGCTGGCAGAGGCGGCGGCTTTGCCACGAAAGCCCCTGGCAGTCATCATCGCGGGAGACGCCTCTGAGGCGTCCAGCTCCGCTGGGAACAGCGGAGAAGTGCCTGCCATTTACCTTTGGGACTATGAAACGGGAATCCCGGGCGTCGGAGAATTTGCCTGTGCTGTGTCCGGAGTGTCCACGGTTATTGGTCAGGCCGACGGGCCACCCGGTGTACTGCCCGCGCGCATACCCGAGAAATGGGTTGGTCTTTTCGGTGCCAGCCTCGCATTGAGCCTCAAGGTTGCGGCGGCTAGACCCAAGCCTTCTCTGCCCAGACGCATCGACATCTCCGCCGCCGATGTGTTGCGTGCCTATGCCGAGCAAAATTCCGGTAACCATGCTGGGGTGCCCTATGGATGGCGCCGCAATGGCCGCACTGCGGTGGAGCACGGGGGCGTGTTTCCGCAGGGATTCTTTCGCTGTCGCGATGGCTTCATGGCGATCCAGGCGCGTTCGCGGCCAGACTGGCAAGCGATCTTGACCGCGCTGGACAACCCGGCGTGGTCTGCTGACCCGCGCCTGCAGAATCCCTTCAAGCTCTCTGAAGATGACAGCGTGATTCTACCGCTGCTGCACGAGGAGCTGATGAAGCGCGATCGCCGCAGCCTGCTGGACCGCGCTGCGGTCACGGGCGCGCCCATCGCCCCGGTGCTGCCGATCAACGAAGCCATCGAATGGCAGGTCTTTCGTAACGGCTTTGTTACCGCGAGCGGCGGCCTCGGTGTGCCATTTACGGTAACTCGTAAAGAAAATCATTTGCACGGTGAACCCGCGGCATGACATGGGGCTCGATAACCGCAGAGCGTATCGCAGAGGCGGAGACGCTCATCAACGTGCCGCTGCGGCGCGATCGCATGCAGTGGATAGAGGCCGCCACGCGCGACACCGTGCGTCATTTTGCCTGGGGTATCGGGGACGATAATCCGCTATGGCTGGAAGTCGATTACGGGAAAAAGTCGCATTTTGGTTGCAATCTCGCGCCGCCCTGCATCCTCTATGCCGTCGACAACACTGTCGTCGCCCCGAAGCTATCCGGCGTGCAGTGGATCTACGCGGGCACGGGCTGGACTTGGTTCGAACCGATCCTGATGGGTGACAGCTTCATCACCGAGGTCAGGTTGATACGGCAGGAGGTAAAGCGTGGGCGCCGTTTTCCTCTGTGGGTGCTGCAGACAGGCGAGGTACGTTACTTCAATCAGCATCGCCGGCTGGTTGCAGTCGCCATAGGCCGATGCGCTCGAACGCCGCGAGGCGACAAACTCGTGGCGGAGCGCGGCGAGGGTGCCCGCGAGGGGGCAAAGCCCCATCACTACTCAGCCGAAGAGATCGAGTCGATCGAACGTCAAATCCTCGCCGAACCACGACGTGGCGACCGGACTCTTTATTGGAATGACGTCGCGGTGGGCGACGAAATTCCGCAAGTGGTTCGCGGCCCGCTGAATCTGATCGACATCATGGCCTGGTATGCGGCACAACAGGGAGCTCAGCCCTATGGGGGCGTCCACGGGGACGCGGTGCGGTATCGGCTGAAGCACCAAGACTACCATCTCAACAAAGCCACCGGCGCGAAGGAATCGGCCGGCCGCGGCCATCTCGAGGCCGGCACCGGTTAAGTCGTCGAGCAGGGGGCTGCATACGATATTGGTCCGCAGCGCATCTCCTGGTGCCAGCACATGCTGACCAACTGGATGGGCGATGACGGCTTTCTACACACGCTCGATGTGAAGGTCGAGCAGCCGAACGTGGTCGGCGACACCTTGTGGTGGACGGGTAAGGTGACTGACAAGCGAATGCGCGGACACTACGGATTCGTCGACATTGACGTACGAGCAACGAACCAAAAACAAGTGGTGTCCGCAGCGGGCACGGCGTCGGTGGTTCTGCCTACCAGGAACCAAAAGGCCATCGCCTTCCCATTGCCGGAGCGCCTCGAGTGACGCGCGCTTGCGTGTTGCTGAGCGCCGTCCGGGAACGCATGAAGCTAACAGAATGTGCCAGGTGAACCGATGCTAACGACAGAGAAGGATCTCAGCGCGTCACTCGAATTGGTCCTCGATCTTCACTGCGACATTGGGGAGAGTCCGATTTGGGATGCCGATACATCGACCCTTACATTCATTGATCAGACGCCCGGGCGGGTTTTCCGGTTTGATCCGGGGTCGGGGGCACTTTCAAGATTTGAAGTCGGCCACGAGCTTGGCGCTGCGATTCCTCGCATCGGTGGCGGTTTTGTCTTCACCTCGCAAAACGGCTTGCTCGTGGTTCGCAAGGACGGCGGCCCTGGCAGTTTATTGGTAGCGATCGACGAGGAGAATGCGGATACCCGATTGAACGACGCGAAATGCGATCACGTCGGACGACTCTGGACAGGCACGTTTTCTCGAAGTTTCGCGCGCAAGGCGAGCGCGCTATATCGCGTAGACACAGACCTCAATCTGACTACCGCAGTGCGCGAGGTCAGCATCTCCAACGGGATCGCGTGGAGCCCCGACGGCAGCCGCATGTATTACGCCGACACGGCCACCCGCGGCGTGGATGTATTCGACTACAACATGGCGACCGGAGATCTTAGCAACCGGCGTCGCTTCGCGGAAATTGACCGTGCCGACGGCATACCGGACGGCATGACAATCGACTCGGCAGGGCATCTGTGGGTGGCACTCTATTTGGGAGGAGCCATTCGCTGCTACGACCCGGATGGGACCTGGGTCGGCACCATCCAATTGCCGGTGGTCGGTGTCACCAGCTGTGCCTTTGGTGGACCGGACCTTCGGGATCTCTATATCACGAGCGCAGCGCATCTGGCCGGACGCAGGGAGCGGCCTCGCAGTCCCGTTGACGGCGCACTGTTTCGCTGCCGCCTCGAGACACCGGGCCTGCCTGAGCCAAAGTTCCCGCATTGAGAATCGATCAACGAATTAACACCCGAAGGGGTTTCCTCTGCCCGTGAACATGTCCACCGATGAGCTGCCGGATTACGATGCTGTTATCGTGGGTGCCGGCGTGTGCGGAATATTTCAAGCCTATTGGTTACAGAAACTGGGTTTCCGCTGGTCCGCCTTTGAACGGGGCAGCGATGTGGGTGGCACCTGGTATTGGAACCGGTATCCGGGCTGCCGGTTTGATTCCGAGAGTGAAACCTATGGCTATCTATTCTCCCGTGAATTGTTTCAAGAATGGACCTGGCGGGAGCGATTCGCGCCGCGCGAAGAAACCGAACGTTATCTGCATTACTTCGTCGAGAAGTTCGATCTTCGAAAACACATGCAGTTCAATTGCAAAGTGACCTCGGCCCGCTGGGAGGAAAGGCGCCGTTGCTGGATCATCACCCTGTCCGATGGACGCTCGGTGTCGTCACGCTTCCTGCTCACCGCGCTGGGTCTGCTTTCGGATCCCACGCTGCCGAGATATCCCGGGATCGAGCGATTCAAAGGCACATCTTTTCATACCTATTACGCCCCGAAAGAACCCATCGACTATCGAGGCAAGCGAGTGGCGGTCGTTGGAACCGGATCCACAGGCGTACAAGTGATTTGCGAGATTGCCGAGCAGGTTGGTAGCCTCACGGTCTTTCAGAGGCGCCCCAACTGGTGCGCCCCCCTCAATAATGCGGTGTTCTCTGCCGAGGAAACCGCCGAATTGAAAGACCGATACGATGAGATCTGTGAACTCTGCGGATCGACGCCGAGCGGCTACGTCCACAATGCCGTGGCCAAACGCACCTTCGATGTCTCAAAAGAGGAGAGGGTGGAGTTTTGGGAAAGGCTCTATGCCGATCGCGGATTTGGCAAATGGCTTGGCAACTACAAGGACGTTCTGACGGATCCGGAGCCTAATGCCGAATACTCCAAATTCATCGCCGGGAAGATTCGGCAACGTATCAAGAACCCGGCGGTTGCCGAAATGATGATTCCGAAGGACCATGGTTTTGGGACCCGACGCGTGCCGATGGAAAGAGGCTATTACGAGGCCTTCAATCAGGACAATGTCGAATTGGTCAGTCTCGAAGACACGCCCATCAAAGAAATAGATGAAACGGGCATTCTGACCACTGCGCGCAAGTACGAGTTCGACATCATCGTCTACGCGACGGGGTTCGATGCCATCATCGGCTCGTACGAAAAATTGAACGTGGTGGGGCGCGATGGGCTTCGGCTCATGGAAAAGTGGAAGGCCGGTCCCCGGACTGCATTCGGAATCGCAGTGCCAGGTTTCCCGAATCTATTCACGCTCGCGGGCCCGCAAAGCGGTTCCGTAGCAACGAATTTTCCGCGAGGCATCGAGGATGCGGTCAACTGGACCAGCAACCTTCTCGCGTTTTTGCGGGAGCATAAATGCACGCGCATCGAGGCCGCGCAAGCGGCCGAAGTGCAGTGGCTGGCCGAAGTTCAAAAATGGTCGAAGCGCATTCTTTTCGGCCAGCAAAATTCCTGGTTTACCGGATACAACACCAATGTGGACCGCCGGCGCGCTGATGCCGCCTTGATCTACGCGGGTGGACAGATACGCTACCGGAAAGTCCTGGCACAGCAGGCTGAGCAAGGATACCCAGCCTTTGATGTCCAATAGGTGGATCATGGTGGTTAGCGGAATCCATATATGAAATACGCCAGTGGGTTGGATAGTAAGATGCTTGGTCGCACCCCGGATTCCATCTGGGACATCGTTTGCGAGCGCGGCGAAGTGCTTGGCGACAAGGTGTACCTCAACTTCATCGACGATGGAGATACCTTGGCTTATCGCGAGACCCAACGGCGCGCCGCCGCGATAGGTCGCGGATTGCTCAAAGCCGGGATGGTCCGCGGCAGCAAGGTGGGACTGCTGTTGATGGGCTCGTCGCTTCACGTACTGGCCTGGTTCGGCTCCATCTCCGCCTCGTTGGTCGATGTGCCCATCAATCCCGATTCTCGAGGTGAAGTGCTCGACCACGCCATCACCAAAACGGACGTGGACGCGCTGTTCGTTGACGCCAGTGGAATGGCCGCCTTACATACTGCAAGCGACCAGTGCCGATCAAGAATATCGCTTGTCATCGCCCCTGATGCCGTTCACGGCAGCGCATTGCAAAGCAAGGATGTTCCCTCCGGGATTGGCAGATTCATCTCCGTGTCGGAACTTGAGAAATTGGGTCGGGATGGCGAGCCGGCCGCGGCAATTGATCCCAAGGTGCTGACCTCTATCCGCTTCAGCTCGGGGACCACCGGGCTGCCCAAAGGGGTCATGATGGACCATGGCCACATGCTGGCCAGCGCCCGAAAATTCAACGATATGATGAGCTTTGGGTCGCAGGACATCATGTATACCTGTTTCCCATTTCATCACGTCTTCGCCACGATAACTGGCGTACTGTCGACCATGTGCAGCGGCGGGTCGATGATCGTTGCGCGAAAATTCAGCGCCAGCCGCTATTGGAAGGACATTCGCGATTACCAGGTGACGCGCGCGCATGTCCTGGATCCGCTGGTGCCGATGCTCATGAAACAGCCGCCAAGCGAGCTGGACCGCAAACATCAAGTGAAGGTGATGTATACGGCAGCCGGCCATTACCCCGAGTTTGAACAGCGATTCGGGATCCGGATCATCGCGCTGTATGACATGAGCGAACTGACCGTGGTGGTGCACTATCCGGAAGGCGCCGAGAGGCGCCCGGGAAGTTGCGGCAAGGAGTCCGGACTTTTCGACGTCAGGATCATTGACGACGAGGGCGTCGAAGTGCCAGTGGGCACCGACGGCGAGATGACGGTGCGTCCCCGCTATCCGAACATCATGTTTCTGGGTTATTACAACGACTCTGACCAGACGGTTGAACAATGGCGAGACCTGTGGTTCCACACTGGCGATCGAGGCAGACGCGATGAAGACGGCTATTACTACTTTTTGGGCCGCGTCGGTGATCGGATTCGCCGCAGAGGCGTGAACATTTCGGCGGAGCAGATCGAGAAAGTGGCACTTGCTCACGAGGACATTCTCGAGTGTGCCGCGATCGCGGTGCCGTCGCCGCTGGGCGAGGATGACATCAAGCTCTGCGCCAGACTCGCGGCCGGCGCCTCGCTGCGCCCCGCCGACATCGCCTCCTATCTTGCGGGAGCTTTGCCCAAAGCGCTTACGGTCAGATATATTGAGATACTGGAGACGCTGCCGAAGACTCAAACCGAGAAGGTGCAGCGAGCGGCCCTACGGCGCATGGGCAAGCGGGGGCTCACCGAATCTACGTGGGATCACGAAAATGAGTGTTACTGGCAGGTTCCGTAGAACCGACGCGGCGTCACAGCAACGATTGAGCTGAACCACGATACGCTACCCCGATATCCTGATGCGGAAGTGCGACTCCCAGATCTTCAACTGGGAGGAGCGCGATTCCATTCTCTATTCGCTCTGCATGGGACTTGGCGCCGATCCCGGCGACACCAGGACGTTGCCTTATGTCTGTGAGAAAGGCGGTCTCAAAGTCGTGCCGACGATGCCCACCGTTGTTGCTTGGATTGCAAAGCCGACCTTCGAGGAGTTAGGCATCAGCTCGCTTGTCGCCCTGCATGGTGAGCAGAAGATAGAGCTGCATCAAGCGCTGACGATTCCATCGACGGTAAACGTGCAGGGTCGCGTGGTGGCAGTTCATGATCAGGGCGCGGGTCGGGGAGCCGTGATTACATCCGAGCAGTCCATCTTCAACACTCGCGACAACTCCTTGGTGGCGCGCTTGACGACAACTTGCTTCGCTCGGGGCGAAGGGGGGTTTGGCGGCCCCGAATCCCGGCCTCCCGCTCCCCACACGCTTCCCAATCGACCCCCGGATCGTTCTGTCGATCTCGCGACGCGCACGGACCACGCGCTGTTATACCGATTGACGGGAGATCGTAATTTCATCCATTGCGATCCCGAGTTTGCCAAGGCCGCTGGTTTTGATCGTCCCATTCTTCATGGCCTTTGTAGCTTCGGAATCACGTGCCGCGCCGTGCTGGAGAACTTCGTCGACTTTGATGGCGCTCGAATTGCGAGTCATCAAGCGCGATTCACAGCGCCCGTGATCCCAGGGGAAACTTTGAGCATTGATCTCTGGCACGACGATAACGTGATCTCATTCCGAGCCCGCGTCAGAGAGCGTAACAACGTCGTGGTGATATCGAATGGCAAATGCCTTCTGCACGACAAGGCTCATTCACCGATGAAACTTTACCCGCAGCCCCTGGAGACTTCGCGAAACCATGGTGGAGTTGTATCGTAGGTTCATATCCAATACCTCTATTCGAGCGAACCGCTCCGCGAAGTAGGAGAATGTTTCTTGCGCTTCCATTCGCGCCAAGGGGGCCCCGATGCAGGTATGAATGCCTTGGCCGAAGGCCGCGTGACGGTTGGGTGATCTCGCAATGTCCATCGTCTCCGGGCTGTCGAATGCGGATGGATCATGATTCGCGGCGGCCTGGATGAGAAAGACACGATCATTCTCGGCTATGTTCTGGGTGCCGAGCGTAAAGGCTTCCTTGGCCCAGCGGGCTTGGCCGCGTATCGGCCCGTCGTAGCGCAAGATTTCTTCGACCGCGGACCCGACGAGCCCAGGCTGCGTTCTTAGCCTGTGCCACTCCCCCGCAAACCTGGCGAACGCGACCACGCCGTTCGCCAGTAGATTCATGGTGGTTTCATGCCCACCAAACACCATGAGCACTGCGGCCGCCACAATCTCATCTTCAGTCAACCGAACGCCCCCTTGCTCGGCGGCGATCATCGCCGAGATGAGGTCATTCTCCGGACTGGCCTGCCGTGCGCGAATTATCGGACGGAGAAAGTCGACCAGGTTCCTCATGGCCGCCTCGCCTTTGCTCACGCGATCGGAGTCGCCGCCGCGGACAAATATCACTGCGCTCAAATCCTCGGACCACTGGCGCACCTCATTGCGGGCTTCCTTTGGGATTCCCAGATACTCGGCGATGACGATAACGGGCAAATGAAAGGAGAACTCGTCGATGAAGTCCACGTCGTCTCTTTCGACGAGCGGCTCCGTCAATTCCCGCACCAATTCGCGAATGCGCGGACGCAACGCGTCCACCCGGCGCGGCAGGAAGGCGGCGCCCACCAGCGTGCGAAGTCGCGTGTGGTAGGGAGGATCCTTCCACACAAAGAATTTTTCCAGGAAAGTGAAAAGCTGAGACTCTCCGTCTGCCGCGGCTCGCACGTCACTGCCGAAGGGACCGGAGAAACGATCGGACGATAGCCGCTTCCAGTCACGATAACCCTGGGTGACCTCAGGGTAGCCGGTGACGATCCACCCGTTCCATCTCGGATTCCAGTAGACCGGGCTGATGGCACGAAGCTTGGCGTAGTAAGAGGAGGGATGGTTGATCGCTTCCTCATTCAACAAGTCGTTCAAGACGTCGTCGGTACTCATGCAAGAGCCTTTTGGTGTGCGCGACGTGCGCGCTTCGTGAGAAGGTGGGTGACTTGGCTACCGGGACGGCAAACGAGCCGCTCCATCGATGCGTATGGTCTCGCCGTTGAGCACGGGGTTGGTGACTATCGCCTCGACCAGCCGGGCAAATTCGTCAGGACGGGCAAACCGATTGGGATGTGGAATCTGTTTCGCAATGGATTCGCGTATGCGCTCCGACATACCCATTAGCAAGGGCGTCTCGAACACGCCCGGGGCGATGGTCATGACGCGTATCCTGGAGGCCGCCAGCTCTCGAGCTATGGGGAGAGTAAGACCGACGATTCCGGCCTTGGAGGCGGAATAGGCGGCATGACCGACTTGGCCTTCAAATGCCGCAATGGAGGCGGTATTCACAATCACACCAGCTTCCTCTCCGACGGGACCGGCAGCGGCCAGACGGGCGGCAAAATGTGACAGGATCAGGAAGGTGCCGACGAGGTTGATTTCAACAACCCGACGAAAATCCTCGAGCGGGTGGGGAATGAATTTATGGCTCACGGTTTTGATCGCGGGAGCGACCCCGGCGCAATTGACCAAGATCCTCGCGGTCCCGTAGTTGCTGTTCACTGCGTCCAGCGCTTGATCGACTTCGGATTCTTGGGTTACATCCACGCGGAAGAATTGGCCGCCTAACTCCTCGGCCAATGTCTCACCGGCTGCTTGGTTCCGGTCGAACAGCGCGACCTTGGCACCGCCGTCGGAAAGCATCCGCGCCGTGGCAGCGCCAAGGCCGGACGATGCTCCCGTCACAATGGCCGTTTGTCCCCTGATGTGCATGCGACGATTCTCCATCCGGGCGGCCACTCCTGGAAAAAGTGGCATACGTCGAAGTGGTTCGATCCCGGTTTTATGAACTAGCGCGCCGCACTGATCAACGTGCGCGTTGATTCATATTACATTGCTGACGGATACCAGGTCAACGATGGCGTTTATCGATAGCCTGCGGCCAATGCGCTGTGGTGCAAACCTTGCGCCTTGGGTTAGGCGCACTGCGATATTGACCCGAGGCAATCTTTTGGTGCAAGATTTGCAAGTCAACGCAGACGTTGATGTCACAAGATTCCGATGTCTTTGCCGCGCGATGCCTTCGCGCGGCTTACGGCAGCAGATACTGGTTGGCTTGGTGCTCCTGGCAAACATCGACCATGTGAGGGTAATCGAGTGATCAATGTAAGGGACGCATTACGGCGAGCGGCGATGTGGAATGCTGATCGTATTGCGATAGTCAGCGGCTCCCGCAGACTGACGTTTCGTGAGGCGTGGGGTAGGGGCGTCCGGCTGGCAAATGCCTTCCTTGAACTTGGATTGGTGCCCGGAGACAGGGTGGCGGTACTCGAAGACAATAGCGTTGAGGCCTCTGACTTCTTCCTGGCAACCGCGGTGGCAAACCTCGTTCGTGTGCCGCTATACAAGCGCAACGCGCCAGAAGCCCACGCGCACATGATTCGCCAGACGGGTTGCCGCGCGGTGGTGGTAGCACACGAGTACAGCGATGAACTGGACGGCGTTAAGGCGGCATCCGCGGAATTGCGGCATGTCGTTGTGCGCGGGCCTGACTATGAGGATTGGCTGAAATCTCACTCCAGCATTGATCCTAATCCGACCATTTCCGATGATGACTACTACGTGATACGACATTCGGGCGGCACGACCGGCCGCTCCAAGGGTATGGCATTTTCTCATCGAGCTTGGATGGAAACCGAGCGAGACTGGACCTACCGTCTTCCACCTATAGAAGCGGGGGATGCCTGTACGCATGTCGCGCCGATATCGCACGGTTCTGGATACCTCTTCGTGCCCATTTGGATCATGGGCGGATACAACATCCTGGAGCCTAAATTTGACGCTTCCCGGGTATTGCACCTTTTGTCGGAACACGGAGGATTCTTCTTCGCCGTGCCGACGATGCTGAGCGACATCGTGGCGCTGACCGATAAAGAGCGCTTGAGCTTCGACAAACTAAAAGCGATTGCGATAGCAGGCGCACCGATACGTCCGCAAACTGCATTGTCCGCTCGCGCCCTATTCGGCGAGCGACTTCACCAGTTTTATGGACAAACCGAGGCCGTTCCTGCCACATGGATGACGCCTCGTGAGTGGTTCGGCGAGACAATTGATTCCGAACCGCTGCAGTCCGTGGGCCGGGTGATGCCCTTCGCCAGACTCGAAATTCGCGATGAGGAGAACCGCCCGGTGGAGGCTGGTATTTCCGGGGAGGTGGCCTTGCAGGTCTCCGGCCAAATGGAGTTGATCTGGGGCGAACCGGAAATGACCGCAGAACGGTTGGTAGACGGCTGGGTGCTTACCGGGGACATAGGCCGACTCGATGAAAACGGATACCTCTACCTGGTAGACCGAAAGGACGATCTCATCATCTCGGGCGGCTTCAATATTTGGCCGGCGGAACTCGAGATCGCCATCGCCTCACTTGCCGAGGTGCGCGAAGTCGTCGTCGTCAGCGCACCGCATCCGCGCTGGGGCGAAACGCCGGTTGCCATCGTCGTGCTTCATGAGGGGAAGCAGATCCCGCCGGACACTATCATTCAGACGTGCGCGGACAGGCTCGGAGGCTATAAAAAACCTTCGCACGTTATCTTCCGATCGGAATTATTGCCGCGAACGGCTGTGGGCAAAATTGCTCGCAAGCAAATTCGCGAGACCTTCTGGGAAGGCATAAACACACGCGTCAGCGGCGCTTGATGCAGAAAACGAACGCCTGCTCGCGGACCATTCCGCATCGCAAGCACGGCGTCATTGCACGTGATGTAGTGTTATCTCGCGCTCCGAGCCAGCCCCTGAAGAATCATTGTCGAGAACGTGTCACCAATCTCCTTTGCGGTCCAGGGGCCATCCGGCTGATACCAGCGATGACTCCAGGTGCACATTCCGATGATCCCGTTCGCAATTAATTTCGCATCCTTGATCGGAAAGCCCAGCGAACCATCATCCAAGCCTTTTTGAATGATGCCTCGTATTGCAACGTCAAATCGCCGGGTGAGCCCCCGCATCTCGCGATTCCAGGGCGTGTCTTCCTCCATGTGAGCCATGTTCTCTTGGACGAAGACGTACAGGTACGGATAGTGACGCTCGTAGGATTCCATGAGGCTCTGGATGAGGGTTGCCAGTTTTCGTTTTGCGGGTTGCGGCTCCGCGCGCAATGCTTCCACCATCTTCACATTGTCGCGGACGGCCTCGCCGACGACGTCCTGGTAGAGATCCTCTTTTCCGGACACGTAGTAATACACCGAAGCTCGATCGAGCCCGACCTCATCTGCAATATCCTGCAGTTTGGCTGCTCTGAACCCTTTGCGGCGAAATACGGCGGCGGCGGTTTTGATGAGCTCCGCGCGACGAAGTCGATATTCCGGATCGTCATTGGCACGCGCCAGCGCCCGGCGCTGCGCGATATCGCTCTCACTACCCACCGTGGTCAGCCCCGCTTGTGTAACTGCTGATGTTGAATGCTCCTTATTCTACGATTTGCGCTGCGGATCGTGTCCTGTACAACAGGGCCACTCGTACCCAGTTGACGACGGCTGGCAATCGAGCAGCTCCATTGTCGCTCAAGGATTGCAGTCCTTCAAGTTAGATGTATCTCCGCCGCAGCTGCCGAGCATTACTCGAGCACGAGCGTACCGACGAATTACGAATGCGCAGCCGAGGGCGCCAACGATGCAGCGGCAGCGGCATTTTCTCTTCGCATTTTTCGCACCGGCAATGCGCACACTCTTCCCGTGCACGGGCCCTTGTGATGCAGCAGATGATTCAACGAGCGCGTTGACGAAATCCGCTGGCGTAGCTATGATGTAACTCGACGTTGAGACTTGACGCCGGTCGCTGGCGTCCTGGCTGTATAGCGTGATGGCGGCGGCACGTGGTATTCGCGCCTTTGAGGGTTCATGGATGTACGCACCAGACAAGTCGAGTGCGATACTTCACGCGAAACTGCGCTTTGGGCGTCCCTGAGCTGGCACGGTGATTTGGCGCTCCCCTCCATTTCGTCGGGTCATCACGTTAAGCAGTGGTGATGGCCAAGTCCTCAGCCGGGTCAGCGATAACGTGCATGAATTTAGCGTAAATCTGCTGCACGATGGCGTTTGCATAACAGACGTGTCGGCGGAAGCGGTGCGCTTCCCTTGGACCACCTGTCCTCTCGGAACTGATCGGTTGAAACGACTCATCGGGACTCCGATCGGAAACCACGAGCGCGTCAAGGTCGATCAAAGCCAGCAATGTACGCACATGCTGGATCTTGCCAAACTTGCATCGGCCCATTCAGTGCGCACGGGCGATCGACGTTACGTCGTGTACGTAGAGGCAGATGCGAACCCCGACGCTTGCTATGCCACCTTGTCACGCGACGGTAAGGAATTATTCAAATGGATGGTAGTGAACGACATCGTCGTCTCACCCCCTCCCTATGCCGGACACGTGACAACGGGTAGGGCCGTTTGGGCACCGGCGGTGAATGCGGACGCTGACCTGCGCGAAGCCGCGCTTGTATTGAGGCGCTGCTTGCTGGTATTTCGGGGACGCCGCTTCGTCACTCCGGACACTCTTCGTGCCAACGCCGCGCCGGAGCTGATCGGTGTTTGCGTGAGTTTTCAGCCCGAACACGTGAACGATGCCGTGCGGCCCGTCAACTTCATGGACGTTGAGCTCTCCATAAGGGATTAGAACCACCGGCTGCAAATAACGGATGAATGTAGGGCGCCATGTCTGTCAACGCGTATGTTGACTATTCATCTGCCTCCGGGATATTCTGTTTCCCTCAGCTGCGTGGCGTAGGACATTGCAGGTAAGACGAACGGACGCATTGCGCTTCCTGACAATGCTCGTGTCTGTGAGCTTCGGAACGGTAAACGTGGTGGTGGAGACACTTGTTTGGATAGTCTGACAGCGAGGCAAGTGCAGGCTGCTGATATCTTTGGAGCGTGGCTCTTGAGATTAGAGGCCGCCGTTGACGGTGGTAACACCGAGGCGTTCGGCCGACTATTCGCCCCGGATGGTTATTGGCGAGACATTCTTTCGTTCACGTGGAGGCGTCCCACTTTCTCCGGCGTGGCCGAAATATGTGAAGCTTTCGGCGCAAACGCCGAACGTGTCCGGGCAAAGAATTTCAGACTGGCCGCTCGCGCGGCGAAGCCGCGGTTCGGCCGACGCGCCGGACGACAGGTCATTGAAGGGTGGTTCGACTTTGACACCATACTGGGGACTGGAGCGGGGTTTGCACGTCTGCATCACGACGACGAGAATCCTTGCTACCCCCGGATATGGCTCTTGCTCACGACACTTCAGTCGTTACGGGGATTTGAGGACAAGGCGGACTCAGCGAGGCCCTCCGGCAACAAGTATTCGAAGATCGAGTCTTCGGTCAACTGGAAGCAATATCGCGAACGCGAGCAAGCTTTCGAAGACCGCGACCCGACGGTCATTATCGTCGGCGCGGGACATTCTGGATTGATGCTGGCGGCGCGTCTGCGGCAGATGGGAGTGGACGTGTTGCTCATCGAGAAGAACAAGCGCGTTGGCGACAATTGGCGGTGTCGCTACAATAATCTCACGCTGCACAACGAGATTGACGGCAACCATTTTCCCTACCTGCCATTTCCCTCGACGTGGCCGACGTGGTTGCCCAAGGATATGTTGGCCGAATGGCTTGAATCCTATGCGAAGTTCATGGAACTGAACGTTTGGACGGATACGCAGCTGCTTGGGGCGACGTTCGACGACACCACCAAGGAATGGCAGGTATCCTTGCGGCGCGGGGACCGTTCCGAACGAACCTTGCATTCCAAACACTTCGTTGCAGCGGTTGGGGTGTCCGGCGGCATTCCCCAAAAGCCGCAGATGTCAGGTCTATCCGACTTCGCCGGAACTGTTCTGCACTCGAGCGAATTCACCAGTGGGATGGAGTGGGCGAAACAACGCGCAATCGTAGTTGGAACCGGCAATAGCGGACATGATGTCGCTCAGGATCTTTATGTGAGCGGCGCGTCGTCAGTGTCGATCCTGCAGCGGGGCAATACCGTCGTGCTCAGCCTCGAACCAAGCGCTGCCATCAGCTACGCAATCTACCGGGATAATCTGCCGGTGGAAGATATTGATTTGATGGTCGCGGCGATTCCCTATCCCTTGCTCATCAGCACTTATCAATGGATCACCAAGCGCACGACCGAGTTGGATAAAGCGCTTCTCAGCAGTTTGAACGCCGTAGGTTTCAAGACGCATCTCGGCGAGGACCAAACCGGATTTCAGTTGCAGTACCTGCGCGGCGCGGGCGGCTACTATATTGACGTCGGATGCTCCGAGTTGATCGCCCAGCGAAAGGTCGGCTTGGTGCAATTCGAAGACACCGATCGGTTCGTGTCGGAGGGACTGCGCATGAAGGATGGAACCGTGGTTCCTTGCGACCTGGTCGTGCTCGCGACCGGTTTCAAGAATATGCAAGAAACCATTCGGGCCATGGTCGGGGACGCGATCGCAGATCGGGTGGGTCCCGTTTGGGGATTCGACGAGGAGTACAACATGCGCAATCTGTGGACGCGGACTGCCCAAGAAGGCTTCTGGATAATGGGCGGCTCGATCCTCGAGGCGCGCCTCAATTCTCGATACCTGGCGCTCGAAATCAAAGCGTCGTTGCAAGGACTGGTGCCCCGTGAAATCGCTCGCCGAAACCTGGCGGAACGTTCATAACAATGAGTCGTTGCTCTTTCGTGCACGGTGTCGCAGCTTCGATAGGCTGGTACGAGCGTGCGGCAAGCTTGACCGATCTGATCTTCCGCGCAACGACCGATGCGCTCACCGACGCCAATGTCGACATTGCACAAGTCCATTCTGTCGTGCTGTCAGCGCATGATTTGGTGGATGGTCGCTCGCTCTCCAGTATGGTCACAGCCCCCGCGGCGGGCGCCTATCTACGGGACGAGATGCGTTTGGCCGAAGACGGGCTAGCCGCGATGTCATTGGCAAGTGCACGCGTCGAGGCGGGAGAAACCGATTATTCCATCGTGGCCGCCTGGGGCCGCGCCAGTGAGGGCACGTATTCACACACTTCGCGATTTGCCGCCGATCCATTCCTTGTTCAGCCGTTTGGCGTCGACGAATTTTCAATATCAAGTTTGCGATTGTCCGCATGGATCGCTGAACACGGCGATCACCTCGACGCGAGGCAGCGCGCGCAAACCGCCCGG
>Ga0116129_1000348_pt1 | contig 30630 bp, 26 predicted proteins | sample June2015DPH_17_2_FD_89732 | JGI IMG/M metagenome (GOLD analysis project Ga0116129, IMG submission 89732) | Peatland microbial communities from SPRUCE experiment site at the Marcell Experimental Forest, Minnesota, USA - June2015DPH_17_10 | ecosystem: Environmental > Terrestrial > Soil > Wetlands...
ATCTATCACAAGCCCACCAGCCGCTGGTATGCGCAGATCAAGATGAAAATCAGCAAGGGGACCCGCTGGTTCTGCTCGGTCGAAGAGGCCGAAGCCGCGGGCTGCCGCGAGACCAGGCGCTAGCTAGAGCGTGATGACTTTTCTTCGAATCGTCATCTCGCTCTATCTTTTTGTTTGAGCATGATCTTTTCGGAAAACCGGTACCACTTGTATCGTGGCGATCCTCGGCATCCGCCATGGGTTTGGCCAGACCGGCGCGAGCCGTCTGCCTCTCACCGCAATCAGATAAGGGCACCGAAGCCGCTTGGCTCTTATCAAGCGCGCGTTCCCGCTCTAATCTCCCGGGCCCGGTTTGTGAGAGAGCGGCATCGTGGCTGGGATGGAAGAAGATCCGCGGTCTCCGGCGGCGCCGGACCGTTCGCGATTGGAGCGCTTTCTGCGGCTCTCGCTGGTCGCTGTCGTCGTCTATACCCTGCTCGCCTATCTCGCTTTGCCGGCCTTATGGACCCATCACGAGCACCAGAAGGGTCTTGCGGACCTGCCGATGGTGACGCGGACCGCGCAAGGCATTCCCGGCGATCCGATCAATATCGGGCTGATCGGCGACAATCTCGACGTGTTGTGCGCCATGCAGGCGGCCGGCTGGTACCCTGCCGATCCCGTGACGCTTCGATCGTCCATTGAAATCGTCGGCAGCGTGCTGCTGGACCGCCCCTATCGCGACGCTCCCGTCAGCAACCTTTATTATCTCGGCCGCCGCGAAGACCTGGCATTCGAAAAGCCGGTCGGCGGCAGCGCCGACCACCGCCATCACGTGCGCTTCTGGAAAGTGCTGGATCAGGGCGAAGAGAAGCGCCCGGTCTGGCTCGGCGACGCGACCTTCGATAAAAGCGTCGGCGTCAGCCGATACACCGGCGCCATCACCCACCACATCGATGCCGATATCGACCTGGAACGAAACTCGCTCGCCGCCGATCTGGAAGCCGCTGCCATGGTGGATGCCAAATACCAGGTGACCGGAATTGGGCCGACGGTGGCCGGGCGCAACGGCGGGGGCGATCCCTATTATACCGATGGCGAGGTATGGATTCTGCGGCTGGTCGAGGCGTGCCACAAGCGAACGGAGCCGGCCGCCGTCATTCCCAGTCCGCCGGCGACCGAGATCAAGGACCAGATCTGGCAAGGAATCGCCAATGCGCTGAGGAACTAGCGTGGGATGGCGCTGCCGAGTCTGTCCCTGCCAGCAATCCCGTGCCACGATGGCGGCCTCTCTTGCGGCCTGTTCCGCGTCCCTCTATTCTTGGATCCGGCGCGACAGCCAACCGGGAGAATGGGGCAAGGCATCATGGCGAAACAGGCTGATATATCCCTCCTGGTTCCCGTCGAACGGGACCTCCGGCTCGATCTGTTCCGCGGCATCGGCCTGTGGATGATCTTCCTCGATCACGTTCCGAACGACGTCGTCTCCTGGCTGACGCTGCGTAACTGGGGGTTCAGCGATGCCGCCGAATTCTTCGTGTTCATTTCCGGCTATCTTGCCTGCTTCATCTACGGTCCGTTTGTTGCCCGCGGTCATTTTCTCGCCGCCACCAAGCGGCTATGGAAGCGGGCCGCGCAAATGTACGTCGCCCACATCATGCTGTTCCTGATCTTCACGGCGCAAATCGCCCGCGCGGCCAGGAAATTCGACAATCCGATGTACGAGAATGAGTTCAACGTCTTCAATTTTCTCCAGCATCCCGACATCCTGATCGGGCAGGCACTCACGCTGCGCTACAAGCCGGTCGATCTCGACGTGCTGCCGCTCTATATCACGCTGATAGCCGCTGCACCGCTGATGCTGTGGTGCCTGGTGCGCCGCCCGAACCTGACCTTGCTCGGCTCGGCGGTGCTGTACGTCCTGGCACGCTGGTTCGACTGGAATCTCCCGTCGTATCCGCCGGGCACGACCTGGTACTTCAACCCGTTTGCCTGGCAATTGCTGTTCGTGTTCGCGGCATGGTGCGCCGTCGGGAACGCCGTCAAATTCTGGCATCTGATCCAGTCTCGCCTGGTGCTGGCGCTGTCGGTTGCGTGGATCCTGTTTGCGCTCGTGATCGTGATGACCTGGCACAGCGATTTCCTGGGATCGCTGATCCCGAAATGGATGATCAAGGCGATCTATCCGATCGACAAGACCGATCTCGATATGCTGCGTCTCACCCATTTCCTCGCCGTGGCGGTCGTGGTGTCGCGATATGTGCCGCGCGACTGGAGACAGCTCACCGCCAAATGGACGTACCCGTTCAAGCTATGCGGCCGGCATTCGCTGCCGATCTTCTGCTTTGGCGTGTTCCTGTCCTTCGCGGCGCATTGGACCATGGTGCAGTACGGCGGGGACATCCCGGCGCAGATCGGCGTCAGCATCGCCGGCTTCCTGATCATGACGGCAGCCGCGTGGGTGCTGGATCAGACCGCGAAGGTCCCCAATCTGTTCGTCGACGTGACCGACTACGAGGCGGCCAAGGCGGCGATATCCGGGACCGATGATGCCATGATGGCTGTTGTGAGAAATTGATTCAAACGATTGGCGCGGGATTGCGTCGGAGGAGCCAGCCCATGTTCAGACGCCTGTTGGTGATCGGCAGCATGCTTGTGCTTTCGATCTGCGCCGCGGCCGCGCAAACGCCGTCACCCGAGGCCATGACGGCGGCGCGCAACCTGGTCACGACGCTGAAGCTGTCCGATCAGTACAAGGCGCTTCTGCCGGTCATTCTGCTTGGCCTCAAGCCCGTGCTGACACAGGACAGGCCGGAACTCGAACGCGATTTCGATGCGAAGCTTCCAACCATGGCGGAAGCGTATGCTCCATACTATACTGCGATGGTCGACGGTGCCGCCGCCATCTATGCCAGCAATTTCACGGTGGAAGAGCTGCGCGAAATGGAGGCGTTCTACCGCCGGCCGGCCGGGCAAAAGCTTCTGGACAAGTCGCAAGCCCTCAACCAGCAGAGCACCCAGATAGGCCAGGACATCAGTCGCAAGGCGACCGAGGATCTGCGTGCGCGTCTGGCCGAGCTGTTGCGCCAAAAGGCGCACTAGATCCGATGACGACAGATCTGATGACGACGGGTGGCCGCGCGCGCCGCCGCGGCACTACTGCCATCGCCGGGGTGAGATGACCGATACCGCTACCGAGGCCAAACCGACCGCGGCGCGCGCCGGCGGCATCGTGGAGAAAGCCTTGCGCCGAAGCAAGGCGATGCGTTTGATCGCGCGCTTCGACTTTTACGATATCGCCATTGTCGTGCTGATCGCCGCGCTCGCCGTCATCGCGCTCTGCACTTACAAGGACTACGCGATCTCCAACGATGAAGGCGTGCAGCATCACTACGGTGAATTGATCATCGCCTATTATACCAGCGGCTTGCATGACCAGAGCGTCTTTTCCTTTGAGAACCTTTATCTCTATGGCGGCCTGTTCGATATCATCGCCGTCGCCCTCAGTCATCTGAGCCCGCTCGATCCGTATGATCTGCGCCATATCCTGTGCGCGCTGACCGGCATCGGCGGGATCGGCGCCACCGCGGCGGTTGCGCGGCTGATCGCGGGCCCGCGCGCGGCCCTGATCGCCGCGATCGGGCTGAGCGTCTGCGGCGTGTGGTACGGCACCATGTTCAACCACACCAAGGACATTCCCTTCGCCGCCGCGATGATGGGCGCGACGCTGTTCCTGATCCGTATTGCGCGCCGGCTACCGTCGCCTCGCGCCGGCGACGTAGCTGCGTTCGGCCTCCTGACGGGAGCAGCCCTCGGCATGCGGGTCATCGGTTTGCTATTGGTGATCTATGCCGGCTTCGCGATCGTCCTGTACCTGCCGTGGTGCGGCCACGGCCGCGCGCGGTGGCGCTTCGTGCTCGACTCCTCGCTGCGGCTGTTGCCGGCGCTGCTGCTCGCCTATGTCGTCATGATCCTGGCCTGGCCGTGGGCGGCGCTGGCGCCGTTCAATCCGATCCGCGGCCTGCTGGAATTCTCCGAATTCCAGTACTCGATCCGCACGCTGCTCGACGGCCAGGTCTACGAGATGGCCAACGTGCCTCGGCTGTATGTGCCGATCTACATTCTGATCCGCGTGCCGCTGCCGATACTGTTCGGCGCGGCACTGGCGCTCACGTTCGCGCTGTTGCCGCGTCTGGTCGCCGGTTCGAAAGAGCCGCAGCGCAAGGATATCGCGCTGGTCTCGCTGGCGGTGATTTTTCCGCTGGCCTGCGAGGTGATCGGCCACGGCCCGGCCTTCACCGGATTGCGTCATTTCCTGTTCGTGCTTCCCGCACTGGCGATCCTCGCGGGCATCGGTATCGACTCCGCCTTGTCGATTCTCGCCGCGCGCAGTCGCGTGCTCGCCTCCGGCGGACTTGCGGTCGTGACCACATGCTTGCTTTGGGACGCGGTGACCCTGGCAAGGCTGCACCCCTACGAATATCTGTTCTACAACCCCGTGGTCGGCGGTCTCGCGGGAGCGTCACGGCGCTATGACCTCGACTATTGGTTCGACAGCATGCCCGAGGCGCTCAATCAGCTCGAAGCCTATCTGCGCCGCACCGCGGCGGTTGATGCCAGCTGGCCGGTGCAGGTCTATTCCGTCGCGGTGTGCGGCGAACGCCTCTCGTTCGAGAAGAACGTCACGCTGCCGCAACTGCGCTTTGATTTCAAGCCGCAGTGGAACCAGTCCGAGTTCTTCATCGCGCCGACCCATATGAATTGCGACGGCGATCTCGACGGCAAGGTAATCGGCACCGTCGAACGGCTCGGCGTCGTCATCGCATATGTCAAGGACCGCCGGGCGCTGATCCCGTCCGTGGCAACGGCGGCGCGGTGAGCGTAGCTTCATGGTCGCGTCAAGGCGCGGCCCGGCGCCAGCCGCGGTTCAGCCGACGAAGTCCTCGTTCGAGCTCTTGCCGGCAGAGTGCTTGTACCATGACAACAGCCATGCCGCGGCGCACATGATCAGGATTCCGATAAGGCCGATGAGGAAATGCAGGCCGATTCCACCCGAGGCCTCCGTCAGCACGAAATAGCCCGCGAAGGACAGGAACACGCCGAGGCAGAAAATCTGCAGCGAAAACTGCCCGCACTGGATCAGCGGCCACAACCATGGCGACCTCAATCCGGGCCAGTCACCGGGCACCAGGCGCACGGCAACGGCCGCGAGCGCCAGAAAGTGCAGGAATCTGAGCAGGTCCAGATCGGTCTTGTCGATCGGATAAATACATCGCTCGAGCCAGCCCGGCATCACATGTTCCAGCTGCGGGAAATCCCAGGTCAGCGTGACGCCGAACGCCGCGAGCAGATAGGCCAAACAGACCCACAATGTGATCCGCGACGAAAGAAACCGTGACAATCGCTTCGCGCCGCCCAGCGCGCACCAGGCGCCGAACACGAACAACAATTGCCAGTCGAACGGATTGAAGGCCCAGAAGCCGTTCGGATAGGCCGACAAATACAGGTCATAGTGCTTGGCGAGCGCATAAAGCCCCATCGAAAGCGCCAGCGTGAGGTCGGCTCGCCACTTCATCAGCCACAGGATCAAGGGCAGAAAAGACATCAGCACGATATACAGCGGCAACACGTCCATATTCAGGGGACGAAATCTAAGGAGCAGCGCCTGGACGATGGCGAGGCCGGGCTGCTTGAGGAAGCTCGTGATGCCCATTTCTTCCGTATAGAACGGGTTCTTGACGCTGGCGGCGAGGTAGGCAATCTCCGCGAAGAAGATCGTGAACAGAAACACATGCGCGAGATAGATCTGCCAGACCCGCTTCAGGATGCGCGCGGTCGCGATCACGAAGCCGGCCTTGAGCATCGCGCGGCCGTAGACAAACGCCGCCGTGTAGCCCGAGACGAAAATGAAGATCTCGGCGGCGTCGCTGAATCCGTAGTTGCGGATCGTGAACCAGGTCAGGAGATCGGGCGAGACATGATCGATGTAGATCAGCCACAGTGCGAGACCACGGAACAGATCGAGCCGCAACTCGCGTTCGCCCGCGGGACGCGAAACAGCCGCTGCCGGGACGGTCGCCGGCACGGCGTCCTGCGCGATCGTATCCGATGCATCCGCAACGGCTGGTCCGGCAACTCGATCGGCGATCGACATCCTTCAGCCCCGTCTGGCGAACCTTGTCAACATGTCAGGCTCAACGATGAAAAACAGCTTTACAACAATATCCTTCAAATAACAGACATTGCGCGGCAAACCCACCCCGGCGTTGGGCCGCGCCGCCGTCCGCCAACGTCCTGATTGCCGGGTTGCTTTCGAATCCGAAAGTTCGCAAAAGAGGGCGCTGCCGGGCTGCAAAACCTCCGATTCAGACTACCGGCGCGCCGCATCCGGGGGCGGCATCCGGCCCCCGTCCCGGCCGCCTTGATTTCACGCGCCGCCATGCCAACATGGCGTGCCATCCAGTTAAGGAAAACCAACAATGGTCGTTCGCGCGGGCCGGGAATTTCTGGCCATTCCCGGGCCCACCACCATGCCCGACGAAGTGCTGCGGGCGATGCATCGCCCGGCGCTGGACATCTATTCCGACACCATGACTGGCATGACCGACAGCCTGCTGCGCGATCTTTCCAGGCTGTTTGCCACCACGGGGCGCTCCTACATCTACATCGCCAACGGCCATGGCGCGTGGGAAGCCGCGCTCTCCAACGTGCTGTCGCGCGGCGACAGGGTTTTGGTGCTGGAAAGCGGCCGGTTTGCAATCGGCTGGGGCAACACCGCGGCAGCCATGGGGGCGGAGGTCGAAGTGCTGAGGGGCGACTGGCGCCGCGCCATACGGCCGGCCGAAGTCGAAGCCCGCCTGCTTCAGGACAAGCAACACAAGATCAAGGCGATCCTCGCAGCACAGGTCGACACCGCCTCCGGCGCCGTCAACGACATCGAAGCCATCGGCAAAGCCATCAAGGCCGCGGGCCACCCGGCTTTGTTCATGGTCGATGCCGTGGCTTCGCTTGGCTGCATGCCGTTCCAAATGGACGCGTGGGGCATCGATGTCGCAATGTCCGGATCGCAAAAAGGCCTGATGGCGCCGCCCGGCCTCGGTTTCGTCGCCGCCAACGAGCGCGCCCGCGAGGTACACAAGACCGCCGGGATGCGGACGCCCTACTGGGACTGGACCGAGCGCGAAGGCGCCGAGCATTACCGCAAATATGCCGGCACAGCCCCCGTGCATCTGCTGTTCGCGCTGCGTCAGGCCATCGACATGCTGTTCGACGAACAGCTTGAAAACGTCTTCCTCCGCCATCGGCTGCTCGCCGAAGCGGTTCGTCGCGCGGTCTCGACATGGGCCGAGGGCCAGGTGCTCGGGTTCAACGTCGCGGAAGCAGCCGAGCGGTCGAACACGGTCACCACGGTGGTGATGTCGAACGGTCACGATCCGGTCGCGCTGCAGCGCTATTGCAAGGAAAAATGCGGCGTGGTGCTCGGGGTCGGGATCGGCGAACTCCAGGGCCAGGCGTTCCGGATCGCCCATATGGGGCATGTCAACGCGCCGATGATTCTCGGCACCCTGGGCGTCATCGAAGTCGGGCTCAACGCGCTTCAGATCCCGCACGGCGAAGGCGGCACCGAAGCCGCGATCGACTGGTTGGGCGAAAGTGTGACGGCCTGAAGTGCGAGGGTCCGGAAGCGCGCGAAGCCTTTTCGTCACGCTTCACTCGTGCTTATATTGATCTAGCGATAAATAAGGGGCCGGCAACGGCGCTGGATAGGGAGTGATGTGATTGGCGTTGGTTGATTTGCGCGGCCTGACCAGGCGATTTGGATCGCTTGCGGTCGTCGATAACGTCTCGCTGCGGATCGATCACGGTCAGATGGTCTGCCTGTTGGGCCCTTCGGGCTGCGGCAAGACCACGACGCTGCGGCTGATCGCGGGCTTTCTCGAGCCCTCGGACGGCGAGATTCATGTCGGCGACCGGCTGGTATCGTCGAAAGCCAGGACCGTGCCGCCCGAACTGCGCAAGATGTCGATGATCTTCCAGAGCTACGCGCTGTGGCCGCATATGACGGTCGCTGAAAATATCGTCTATGGGTTGCGATTGCGGAAAATGGATCGCGACAGCATTGCCAAGAAACTCGCGGCGATACTTGAAACGACAAAACTCCAAATCCTCGCGCAGCGCTATCCCGGCGAATTGTCGGGCGGACAGCAGCAGCGCGTGGCGCTGGCCCGCGCCCTGATCGTCGAACCGGAAACGCTTTTGCTCGACGAGCCCTTGTCCAATCTCGACGCCAATTTGCGCGAAGAGATGCGGTTCGAGATTCGAAGGCTGCACGACGAATACCGCTACACCACGGTCTATGTCACCCACGACCAGTCCGAGGCGATGACGACCGCCGACCTGATCGCCGTCATGAATGGCGGCAAGATCGATCAGCTCGGCACACCGGAAGACATCTATGACCGGCCGCAATCGGAATTCGTCGCCCGCTTCATTGGCGCCAGCAACGTGATCAAGGGCATCGCCCGCGACCAAAACCATGTCTCGTTCGCGGGCGCGACCTTGCGGGTGGTGGGAGCAAAAATGACCGCCGGCGAAAGCGCCGCGGTCGCGATACGCCAGCACGATATCCAGCTTTCGACGCAGGCGCCGCAAATGCCCGATAACGCCGTCAAGGCTACCGTGACGCGCCAGGTATTTCTCGGCGCCAGCCGCGACTACATGGTCGAAACGCCCGATGGTACTATCCTGCGCATCATTGCCGCCACCGAGAACACGGTTCCCAAGGGCGCCGAGGTCTGGCTTTACCTCCCGCCCGAGCGCTGCCGGGCGTTGAGCCGATAAAGGGCGGAATCCGGAGAACGCGATGAAAAAGCAAAAATTTTCAAGGCGCGAGGTTCTGAGAGGCTCGACCGCGCTCGCGCTGGCAACGGTGTTCGCGTCCCCGGCCCGCGCCGAGGCGCCGCCGGCTGAAGCGATCACGCCGCAACTGATCGAGGCGGCGAAAAAGGAAGGCAAGGTGGTCTGGTACACTTCGATCGACCTTGCGGTCGCCGAAAGGATCTCGGGCGCGTTCAGGGAAAAGTTCGGCGGCATCGAGGTGCGGGTGGAGCGCACCGGCGCCGAGCGGGTGTTTCAGCGCATCGGCCAGGAATACGCCAGCGATGTTCACGCCGTCGATATCGCGAATTCGTCGGATACCTCGCATCTGCTGGAGTGGAAACGACAGGGCATCCTGCTGCCTTACGTGCCGGAAGATGTGGCCAAGTACTACAAGCCCGAGCATCGGGATGCCGACGGCACCTTTGCCGGCTTCCGCGCCACCTTGTGCCCGATGGCCTACAACACCAAACTGGTGAAGGCCGAAGACGCGCCTTCCAGCTTCAAGGATCTGCTCGACCCCAAATGGAAGGGCAAGATCGTCAAGGCGCATCCCGGCTACAGCGGAACCATCCTCACCGCCACCTTCGAAATGGTCCGCGACATCGGCTGGGAGTATTTCGAAGCTCTCGCCAAACAAAATGTCATGCAGGTTCAATCGTCGACCGATCCACCGAAGAAGCTGTCGCTGGGCGAGCGCAGCGTGATGGCCGACGGCAACGAATATAACGTGTTCCTGCTGAAGGAATCCGGCCAACCGGTGGAGGCGATCTACCCCGCCGAGGGCACGCCCTTCGTGATCGGGCCGAACGGCATCTTCAAGGCGGCTCCCAATCCGAACGCGGCAAAGCTGTTCCAGAACTACTGCTTCACGCCTGAAGCGCAGACCATGATGATCGAAATCGGCGGACTCCGTTCGCTTCATTCCGGGGTCAAGGAGCGCCCGGGCCGCAAGCCGCTTGCGGATATCAAGATCCTGAAGGAGGACGCCGAGAGCGCCGCAACGCAGAGCGAGGCAATCAAGGCGCGCTATACCAAGCTCTTCCATGTCTAGGATCGTAATTGCCATGTCCGGGATCGTCATTGCGAGGAGCATCGCGACGAAGCAATCCAGCACTTCCTTGTTGGTTCTCTGGATTGCTTCGTCGCGATGCTCCTCGCAATGACGAGAGGGGAAACCGGCCCGATGCGGAAAATCGTCAGCCGCCGTGACATCATCAAGGGCTCCGCGGCGCTTGGGCTGACGGCGTTCGCCGCTTCCGTCAAGGCGGCGGCGCCCGAGCCGGTGTCGATCACGCCCGCGCTGGTGGAGGCCGCGCGCAACGAGGCAAGAGTGATCCTGTATTCCGCCATGGATCTCCCCATCGGGGAGAAGCTGGGCAAAGCGTTCGAGGCGCAATATCAGGGCATTGCGGTGCAGATCGAGCGCGCCGGCTCGGAGCGCCTGTTTCAGCGGGTCGATCAGGAATTTTCTTCGGGAATCCGCACGGTCGACGTGGTCAGCACCACGGACGCGTCGCATATTATCGCCTGGAAGCGGAACGGCTGGCTGGCGCCGTTCGTGACCGAGGATATCGCCCGGCATTTTCCGCCCGAATATCGCGACCCCGACGGTATGTCCGCCACCTCGCGGATCTATTTGTCGTCGATCGCCTACAACACCAATCTGGTGAAGCCCGCGGACGCGCCGACCAGCTACGCCGATCTGCTGGATCCTAAATGGGCCGGCAAAATGATAAAGGGCCATCCCGCCTATAGCGGCACCATCATGACCGCGACCTACGAGCTGGTCCGCGAGCTGGGCTGGGACTATCTCGAGAAGCTGTCGAAGCAGCGCGTGATGCAGGTGCAATCGTCGACCGATCCGCCGAAGAAACTTTCGCTGGGCGAGCGCGCCGTGATGGCCGACGGCAATGAGTATGGCGTCGTGCTCTTGAAGGAGGCCGGGCAGCCGGTCGAACCGGTTTATCCGGCCGAGGGCACCCCGACGATATCCGGCCCGACCGGAATTTTCGCCACTGCGCCGCATCCCAACGCCGCACGGCTGTTCCAGGCCTGGCTGCACACCCGCGAAACCCAGCAATTCTTCTGCGACTTCACGGCGCAATATTCGCTTCATGACCAGGTGCAACCGAAGCCCGGCCGCCGCAGGATTTCCGATATCAAGCTGATGAAGGAAGACCCCGCCGGGGTCGAGAAAATGACGGAAGAGATCAAGACGCGCTATGCCAGGCTGTTCCGGGTTTAGGTTCTCTCCCTCCATGGTGAGCAGCCGCTTCTCACCTCTCCCCGCCTGCGGGAAGAGGTCGGCGTGCATCGCCAGATGCGCGAAGGGTAAGGGGGATTCTCGGTTTTCTCGGCTGGTCCGAGGATACGGAGAGTCCCCCTCACCGCAACCCTCTGCCCGGAAGCGGGGCGAGGAGTCTTCACTGCCTGCATTCTGACAACGAAATCGAAAGCACCATGACCATCACCAACAGTATCGCCACCGTAAAACCCCGCATCGACTGGACCAAGCCGGTGCTGTGGCTGTTCGCGGCCTGCCTGGTGGCGCTGATCGTGTTTCCGCTGTCCTGGCTTGCGTTCTACAGCGTCACCGACCGCGCCAGTCACCAGTTCACCCTGCAGAATTTCATCACGCTGTTCACCGACCCCGATTTCCTCGATCCGCTGTTGACCACCGCGATCATCGCAACGACGTCCGCCGCGATCTGCTGCGCCGTCGCGGCCCCGATGGGATGGCTGGTGTCGCGCACCGATATGCCGGGACGCCAGTTCATCCGCGCACTGGTGACGGCCTCGTTCGTGACCCCGCCATTTCTCGGCGCCGTTGCCTGGGAGTTGCTGGCGGCGCCCAACAGCGGCTTGCTCAATCAACTGTACCGATACCTGACCGGCGCCGAAGCCGACGCCCATCTGTTCGACATCTATTCGCTGACCGGAATCATCTTTGTCATCTCCTGCTACACGTTTCCCTTTGTGTTCGTTCTGGTCGCCAATGCGCTGGATAACATGCCCGGCGAACTGGAGGATGCTTCCGCCATCCTGGGCGGCAAGGCCTGGACCACGGCGCGGCGCGTCACCATCCCGCTGGCGCTGCCTGCGCTGGTCGCCGGCGCATTGATCGCGTTCTTGCAGGCCATGACGCTGTTCGGCTCGCCGGCGATCCTGGCGCTGCCCGCCGGCTTCCACACCATGACCACGAAAATCTGGAGCCTGTTCCAGTATCCGCCAAAACTCGAATTGGCCGCCGCCGCCGCCGTGCCGCTGTTGCTGCTGACCATCCTGCTGCTGCAGGCCCAAAAATTCATTCTGGGCCGCCGCGGCTATTCGGTTGTCGGCGGCAAATACGGCGCGCCGCGCCGCGTCGAAATGAAGGCGTGGCGCTGGGCGGCGCTGGCGTTTTGCCTGGTGATCCTGCTCAGTCCGGTGTTCCTGCCGTATTTCGCGCTGCTCAACGCCGCGTTCTCGCCAAACGCGACCACGCTGGTGACACCTTCGACCTTCACGCTGCATAACATCGTGTTCGTGTTCACCGAATTGTCGTCGACCCAACTGGCGCTGAAAAACACCGTAATCCTGGGAACCGCGACCGCCACCATCGGAACCGTCCTGGCGCTGGTCATCGCCTATGTCACGACGCGGCAGGTGATCGCGGGACATCGGATCCTTGGCTTTCTCGCCACCGCCCCGATCGCGGTTCCCGGAATCGTGCTCGGCGTCGGGCTGTTCCTCAGCTACACGAGGCCGCCCTTCGTGCTCTATGGCACGCTGTGGATCCTCTTGATCGCGTTCCTGACCATCAACCTGCCCTCGGCCTATCAGCAATTGCAGGCGGCGTTCGCCACCATCCATCCCGAACTCGAGGACGCCAGCCGCATCATGGGCGCCACAAGGCTGAAGTCGCTGTACCAGATCACCGCGCCGCTGCTCCGCACCGGCGTGATCGCGACCTGGTGTTTCATCTTTATCGGCGTGATGCGCGAACTGTCGGCGGCGATCGTGCTGTTCACGTCGCAGACCAAGGTGTTGTCGGTGCTGATCTACGATCTCAACGAAAGCGGCGATCTCGCCGCGATTTCGGTGCTTGGCATTTCAATGCTGGTGATTACCTTCGCGGTGGTGTTCGCGGTCAACCGCATCCCCGGCTTCGGCGCCGGTGCCAGCGCGCGGCTGCGCAATAGCTGACGTCATATCCGGGATACACCAATAGAACCGGACTTGGTTCCGTCATTGCGAGCGAAGCGAAGCAATCCAGAATCTCTTCGCTGCGGCATTCTGGATTGCTTCGTCGCGTTGCGCCTCGCAATGACGGGTCAAAAAACCTATTTCACTGACAAGCCTTCGAACCCGTCCGACCGAACGAGGAACGCGTGACACAACCTTCAAACAAAAAGAATTCCCTGCCCGCACCGCTGGCGCCGCGCCGTCCGCGCGCATTCACCACCCATGGCATCACGATAACCGACGATTATGCCTGGCTGAAGGATGAAAACTGGCAGGAAGTGCTGCGCGATCCCCAGGTTCTGAACGCGGATATCCGGAAATATCTGGAAAGCGAGAACGATTACACCGAAAGCCTGCTCGGCCACACCGGCGAACTGCAGAAAAGGCTGGTTAAGGAGATGCGCGGCCGGATCAAGGAAGACGATTCCAGCGTGCCCGCGCCGGACGGTCCTTTCGCCTATATGCGCAAATTCCGCGAGGGCGGGCAGCATGAATTGTTCGGCCGCAGCCCGCGCGACGGCGGCGACGCCCAGATCGTGCTCGACGGCGACGAACTTGCAGCCGCCCACGAATATTTCAAGTTCGGCGGCGCCCGGCATTCGCCGAATCACAGGCTGGAGGCCTGGAGCGCGGATACCAAGGGCTCGGAATATTTTACCCTTCGCGTGCGCGATTGGGCGGCCGGCAAGGACAGTGACGATACCGTCGAGGAGACCGATGGCGAGGTGGTATGGAACGCGGATTCGACCGCGTTTTATTACGTCAAACTCGACGACAATCATCGCCCGATGCAGGTCTGGCGTCATCGCCTCGGCACGCCGCAGGCCGACGATGTTCTGGTTTACGAGGAGCAGGACCCAGGCTGGTTCACCCACATCCATGAAAGTTCAAGCGGCCGATTCTGCGTGATCGCCGGCGGCGACCACGAAACCTCCGAGCAGCGCCTGATCGATCTCGGCAATCCCGATACATCGCCGCGCCTGATCGCAGCCCGCGAAAGCGGCGTGCAATATTCGGTCGCCGATCGCGGCGAGGAACTGTTCATCCTGACCAACGCCGACGGCGCCATCGACTTCAAGGTCGTCACCGCGCCGCTTGGCTCGCCAGCGCGCGCGAACTGGCGCGACCTCGTTCCGTACCGCGAAGGCGTCTATATCCTCGATGTCGAGATCTACGCCGGCCACATGGTGCGGCTGGAGCGCGCCAATGCATTGCCCGCCATCATCATCCGCGATCTCAACAGCGGCGGCGAGCACGCCATCGCCTTCGACGAGGCGGCGTATGCGCTGGATACCATGGGCGGCTACGAGTTCGACACCACCAATCTGCGCTTCTCCTATTCGTCGATGACGACGCCGTCGGAAGTCTACGACTACGACATGGCAAGCCGCGTCCGGGTTTTACGCAAACGCCAGGAAATCCCCTCCGGCCATAACCCGGCCGATTACGTCACCACCCGCATCATGGCCGCTTCACATGACGGCGCAGAGGTACCGGTATCGATCCTGCACCGCAAAACCCTCAGGCGCGATGGCGCCGCGCCGCTATTGCTGTATGGCTACGGCTCCTACGGCATGGCGATGCCGGCGTCGTTCTCCGCCAACCGGCTGTCGCTGGTCGACCGCGGCTTTGTCTATGCGATCGCGCATATCCGTGGCGGCGCCGACAAGGGCTGGGGCTGGTATCTCGACGGCAAGCGCACCAGGAAAAACAACAGTTTTGAGGATTTCGCGGCTTGCGGCCGTGCCCTGATCGAGGCGAAGTACACAGCCGCAAAACGCATCGTCGGTCATGGCGGCAGCGCCGGCGGAATGCTGATGGGCGCTGCCGCCAATCGCGCCGGCGAATTGTTCGCCGGCATCGTCGCCGAGGTGCCGTTCGTCGACGTGCTCAACACCATGCTCGACGACACCCTGCCGCTGACGCCGCCGGAATGGCCGGAATGGGGCAACCCGATCGAAAGCGATGCCGACTTCCGCACCATTTTGTCGTACTCGCCCTACGATAATGTTGCCGCAAAAGATTATCCGGCGATCCTGGCGATGGCCGGCCTCACCGATCCGCGCGTGACCTATTGGGAACCGGCGAAATGGATCGCGCGGCTGCGCGCGACCATGACATCGGGCGGCCCGGTGCTGTTGCGCACCAACATGGGCGCCGGTCACGGCGGCGCCTCCGGCCGTTTCCACCGCCTCGACGAAGTCGCCATCGCCTACGCGTTTGCGCTATGGGCGGTGGGAATGGCGGACAAAGGCGGGGTGTGAGGGCGCGTGTCCCGAACGCGGTGCAGCGCTCTCGCGCCGCGCCGCGGAGCCGGGACCCATGGGACGATGCGCCCCGGAAAATTGCTCCATATCAATAAATCGACGGCTCTTCGACCGGCGCGCCGAAGCTGGTTTCGAGAAAATCAAAATCGCAGCCTTCATTGGCCTGTTTGATGTGACGCGTGAACATCCAGCCATAGCCGCGCTCGAAGCGCGGCTCGGGTTGCTTCCATTCGGCGCGGCGCTTTGCCAGTTCCGCTTCCGGCACGTCGAGACTGATGCTGCGGGCGGCGACGTCGAGCGTGATGGTGTCGCCGTTCCTGACCAGCGCCAGCGGCCCGCCGATCCAGGATTCCGGCGACACATGCAGGATGCAGGCGCCGTAGCTGGTGCCGCTCATGCGCGCGTCCGACAGCCGCACCATGTCGCGCACCCCCTGCTTCACGAGCTTGGTGGGGATCGGCAGCATGCCCCATTCCGGCATGCCCGGGCCGCCCTGCGGCCCGGCATTGCGCAGGATCAAGACATGATCGGCCGTGACGTCGAGGTTCGGATCGTCGATCGCCTTCTTCATCGACGGATAATCGTCGAACACCATCGCCGGACCCGAATGCCGGAGGAAGCGCGGTTCGCAGGCGCTCGGTTTTATCACGCAGCCGTCGGGCGCGAGATTGCCTTTGAGCACCGCGAGCGCGCCCTCGGCATAGATCGGATTTTTGATCGTGCGAATGACGTCGTCGTTGTAGATCTCGGCGCGGGCGATGTTCTCGCCGAGAGTCCTGCCGGTCACCGTCATGGCGTCAAGATGCAGATGATCCCTGATGCGGCTCATCAGCGCGGGCAAACCGCCGGCATAGAAGAAATCCTCCATCAGATAGGTATCGCCGCTGGGCCGGACATTGGCGATCACAGGCACCTTGCGGCTCAAAACCTCGAAATCGTCAAGCCCGATATCCTGGCCGGCGCGCCGCGCCTGTGCGATCAAATGAATGATCGCATTGGTCGAGCAGCCCATCGCCATCGCCACCGCAATCGCGTTCTCGAACGCTCTTCGGCTCTGGATTTTCTTCGGCGTCAAATCCTCCCACACCATCTCGACGATGCGCCGGCCGCATTCGGAACTCATGCGGATATGACCCGCGTCGGCGGCCGGGATCGAGGAGGCGCCCGGCAGCGTCATGCCGATCGATTCGGCGATCGCGGTCATGGTGGAAGCGGTACCCATGGTCATGCAGGTGCCGTAGCTGCGCGCAATGCCGGCCTCGACGTCGACCCAGTCCTTGTCGGAGATTCTTCCCGCCCGCCGTTCGTCCCAGTATTTCCAGGCGTCGGAACCGGAGCCCAAAGTCTTGCCCTTCCAGTTGCCGCGCAGCATCGGCCCGGCGGGAAGATAGATGGCAGGCAAATTCATGCTGGTTGCGCCCAGCAGCAACGCCGGAGTGGTCTTGTCGCAGCCGCCCATCAGCACCACGCCGTCGATGGGGTGGCCGCGCAGCAGCTCCTCGGCATCCATCGCCAGCAGATTGCGGTAGAGCATGGTGGTCGGCTTCAGCAGCGATTCCGACAGCGACAGCGCCGGCAATTCCAGCGGAAAGCCGCCGGCCATCAGGATGCCGCGCCTGACATCGTCGACCCGTGACTTGAAATGCATGTGGCAGGGTTGCGCGTCCGACCAGGTGTTGAGGATGGCGATAACAGGGCGATCCTTCCACTCCTCCGGCGCGTAGCCCATCTGCATGGCGCGCGAGCGATGGCCGAAGGCTCTGAGATCGTCGGGCGCAAACCAGCGCGCGCTGCGGAGCGTATCCGGACTTTTTTTCTTTTCGGTCATGATGACACCCGTGAGAGGCCGCTTGAGGTCATCTCACAGGCAGTCCATCTGGAGCAAGCCCCTTTCAGGCGGCTTGCGCCGGACATACCGCGCGATTTTTGACGTGATTTTGCGGTCCCGCGCTCCGCGCGGCGTCAGCCATCGCCATGGCCAGCGCCAATCCGACGTGTTTACCTCTCTTTACGCAATTTTCGCTAGGGAGAGACGCATCTTTGCTACTTCAAGAAAGCGGCAGCATCCCGATGATGAAGGTCTATAATTGCATCGCGACGGCCCACGACCTTTGGTTGGTAGCCCTCGCCGGGGTCATCTGTGCGCTCGCTTCATATGCCGCGATAAGTCTGTTGCGCCACGCGCGCGGATCGGCCGGGCGGATGCGCGGCGTCTGGCTTGCGGTGTCCGTGATCTCCACCGGGTTCGGCATCTGGGCGACACACTTCATCGCGATGCTCGCCTTCGCGCCGGGAATTCCGAGCGGCTACAATATCGGATTGACGTTCCTGTCACTGATCGCAGCGGTGCTGCTGACCGGCGTTGGGCTCGCGGCGGCGATGCGTTCAGACTGGCGCTTGGGACCGTGGCTCGGTGGCGCTACCGTCGCCGGCGGCATCGCCGCGATGCATTACACCGGCATGGCCGCATTTGAGGTTGCCGGAATCATTCTGTGGGACCCCGTCCTCGTCGTCGCATCGATCGCGATAGGAACGATACTCGGCGCGATGGCGCTGCCTGCCGGTCTCCACGGCGCGTCCGAGAAGTGGAAGATCTCGGGAGCGCTGCTGCTGACGCTGGCGATCTGCGGCCATCACTTCACCGCGATGGGCGCGGTTTCCATCATTCCCGATCCGACGATCGAAATCTCGCAATCAACCCTGCCGGCGGCATGGTTGGCGGGAGCCGTGGGAGTTGCAAGCCTCGTCATTATCCTGCTGGCGCTGGCGGGCGTCGCGCTTGATGTGCGCGAGCGCCGGCGCATGGAGGTCGAGGCCGATCGAATGCGCGGTCTCGCCAACGGCGCCGTCGAAGGACTGCTGGTTTGTGACGGCGATGTTGTCGTGACATCCAATGACAGTTTTGCGCTCATGGCTGGTTCATCCTTCGATCGACTCGTCGGCGCCAGACTGGCAACATATTTTCCCGATGAACTGGCTCTCGCCAAAATCCATACCGATCCGAACAAGTCGGTCGAGACCGGTTTGCAGCGCTCCGACGGGTCGATGCTTCCCGTTGAAGTGATCCTGAAATCGCTCGACTTTGCCGGGCGGCCACATCACGTCATCGCGGTGCGCGACCTACGCGCGCGCCGGGAAGCCGAGCGGCAGATTCGATACCTTGCGCTTCATGACGCACTGACCTCGCTGCCGAATCGCAATTACTTCAATACACGCATGGATCAGGAAATCGACGCGACCTTGGCGAAGGATGGGAAACTCGCGGTGCTCTGCCTCGACCTGGACCGGTTCAAGGAGGTCAACGATCTGTTCGGTCATGCCGCGGGCGACAGGGTGCTGCAGGCCGTCGCCTCGCGGGCGGCGGCGGCGCTGGGCGAGCGCCGCATGATGGCCCGGCTGGGCGGCGATGAGTTTGCCATTTTGGCGACGGGGATTCCGAATGCCGTTGCCGCGGGCCAGCTGGCTGAAGCGGTGCTGGAGGCCTTGCGCCGCACGGATGCCGTTCCGGAGATCGACAGCATCTCAAGCAGCATTGGCATTGCGATTTGCCCCGACGACGGGGTGGATCGCGAGACGCTCCTCAGCCATGCCGATGCGGCCCTCTATCGCGCAAAAACCGAAGGCCGTTCGACCTATCGTTTCTTCGAGGCGAAAATGGGGGTCGAAGTTCGCGAGCGACGCTTGATCGAGCACGATCTGCGCGGCGCCATTGCGCGCGACGAGATGCGGCTGGTGTATCAACCCCAGCAGGACATTCAGAGCGGCGCCATCACGGGCTTCGAGGCTTTACTACGCTGGAAGCATCCAACGCGCGGTGAAATCACCCCCGCGATATTCATCCCGATCGCCGAAGACAGCGGCGCAATCCTGAAGATCGGTGACTGGGTTCTGAGAACCGCTTGTGAGCAGGCCGCCGGATGGACCCAACCGCTAACGGTTGCGGTCAACGTCTCCCCCGTTCAGCTCTACAACGTCGACTTCGTGCAGAACCTGCACGGTGTCCTGCTGGACACGGGGCTTTCTCCGCGGCGGCTGGAACTCGAAATCACCGAGACGGCCCTTGTTCGCGACTTCAATCTCGCATTGGCCACCCTGCGGCGCGTGAAGGCTCTTGGCGTACGTATTGCGATGGACGATTTCGGAACCGGATATTCCTCGCTTTCCAATTTGCGCGCGTTTCCGTTCGACAAAATCAAAATCGACAGATCCTTCATCAAGTCGGTCGATAACAACGAGCAGGCTGCGACGATCGTCCGCGCCGTTTTGGGAATTGGCCGTGGGCTCGGCCTGCCGGTGCTTGCGGAAGGTGTCGAGACGCCCGCCGAACTGCGGTTTCTGCGGGAAGAACTTTGCGATGAAATCCAGGGCTACCTGCTCGGACGCCCGGCCATCATCGAAAACTTCCGGAATCTAACCCACAACGACCTGATTCCGCAGGCTGGTGAGGTTGCCCTGCGGACCCGGACCGCATAGCACCGGCCTGGCGGGCGATCGACCGCGGGCTGGCCTGCACATGACCGATGCTCCCGGGCCGCCGAGGCGGCGAAGCCGGCCCGCTTCGTATTTACCCGCTCCGTATTTATTCGCATTTCCCTTGCGGCAGCGAGGAACCCGGATATCATTCCACAAGTTCCCTTGCCAAACGACTATCAACCTGGCTTTGGGAAACGCCACTGGAGGGAGCTTTCATGACACTATCCAATGTCGAGGCCGTTCCACTCACCTCATCAGAGCATCAGGTTCAGCTTCGCCGCGCCGTGATTGCGTCCACCATCGGGACCGCGATTGAGTGGTACGATTTTTTCCTCTACAGCATCGTCACGGGCCTCGTCTTCGCCAAGCTGTTTTTTCCGCGTTCGGACCCCTGGGTCGGGACGCTCCAGGCCTTCGCCATTTACGCCGTCGGCTTCATCGCGCGCCCGATCGGAGCCGCCATTTTTGGGCATTTCGGCGACCGCATCGGCCGCAAGTCAACGTTGATCGCGACGCTGATGCTGATGGGACTGGCCACATTCGCGGTGGCACTGGTGCCGACCTATGAGAGCATCGGCATCTGGGGCGCGGTGATCCTCACTGTCTTGCGTTTCATCCAGGGTGTTGGCGTTGGTGGCGAATGGGGCGGCTCGGTGCTGATGTCGATGGAATGGGCGCGCACCGATCGGTCGCGCGGGTTTATCGCCTCCTGGCCGCAATTCGGCGTCCCTTGCGGGCTTTTTCTGGCCAATCTCGCCGTGCTCGCCTTCAGCCATATGTCCGGTGAAGAGTTCCTTGCCTGGGGCTGGCGCATCCCGTTCGCTGTGAGCATCATCCTGGTCGGCGTCGGCCTCTATATCCGGATGGGCATTCTGGAGACGCCGGTGTTCGCCAAGCTGCTCGCCGAGCGCAAGATCGATCGTACGCCGATGCTGACCGTCATCAAGCGTCATCCCAGGGAAATCCTGCTTTCCGCGTTTGCCCGCATGGCCGAGCAGGCGCCGTTCTATATCTTCACCGCATTCATCTTTTCCTACGGAACCGAGACGCTGCACGTCTCCCGCGATTTCCTGCTGACCGCGGTGCTCTCGGCCTCGGTGCTGTCGTTTGTCTCAATTCCCTTGTTTGGTCACCTGTCCGACCATATCGGCCGCAAGAAGATGTACATGATCGGCGCGGCGGCAACCGGCGTGTTTGGTTTTGTCTATTTCGCCATGCTGAACACCGGCTCGGAAGCCATAATCTTTTTGGCGGTGATCATCTCGCTGGTGCCGCATGACATGCTGTACGGCCCGCAGGCGGCGCTGATCGCCGAAAGCTTCACCGGGCGCTTGCGCTACAGCGGCGCCTCGCTCGGCTATCAGCTCGCATCCGTCATCGCCGGCGGCCCGGCGCCGCTGATCGCGGCCTGGCTGTTCGGCACCTATAATTCAGCCTATGCGATTGCGATCTATATCGCGGTTTGCGCGGTCATCACGCTGGCGGCGACCGCCATGATGACCGACTACACCGGCAAGGACATTTCAGGGGAATACCAGACCGGTTGATCCGCGGTTTACAGGCGCCGCCAGTTTGCGATGATCCTCCACAACAGTCCGGCAATGTGTTCGGACCTTTTGGAGAAGGAGACGGCGATGGGTCGAAGGATCGTATCAGTAGTCGCGATGGCAGCAGTGGCTGGCGTTTTGACGTTTGGTTCGGCTGCGCAGGCCCAAATCGCGGCGGCGGCCAACAACGCCGCGCCGACGGACGACAACGCCGTCATGATCACCATATTCCTGAAGCACGACGAGTCGCGCCCCTTGAGCGAACTGCAGTCGCAACTCGACAAGCAGGGTTTTTACAAAGCCTTTCCGCCCGAAGGCATCGAGGTCGTAAGCTGGTATGTGATGATGGGGATCGGACAGGTGGTGACGCTGCGGCTGCCGGCTTCCCGGCTGCGCGAAGTCAACCGCATCATTGAGAACACGGCCTGGGGCGCCTATCGCACCGAATTCTATCCGACCTATGATTTCAAGGCGGTCGGCATAGGGCAGCACGACAAGGGGAAGTAGTGATCTTGCGGCCGGTCAATAGCCGGCTTGCGGGAGCTGCCGCCCGGCAGCGAATGAACGCGGGGCACGCGCGGAGGAAGCGCTTGAGATTGCTTTGCAAGCGGGTATACTTTGCATTGCAAAGCAACGGGGGCTGACATGAGCGGTCTTGATAAGGCCACCGATCTCGACAAGGCCCTGGCCGACATCGTCGCCATTCGCAACCAGATCGCCGCCGGTACGGCGTTCCGCGGCTATGGTCCAGCAACCGTCGCCGCAACCGGCGGACTGGCGCTGACGACCGCCGTGGCGCAGCATCTCTGGCTTGACGATCCGACCGGCCGGCCTTTGGTCTTTTTTGCGGCCTGGGCCACCACCGCGCTGATCTCCGCTGCCCTGATCTGGGTCGAGATGCGGGCGCGGTCGCGCCGGCATCATTTGGGGCTCGCCGACGCCATGATCTATCAGGCGGTCGAGCAGTTCCTGCCCGCGGGCGCGGCAGGAGTGTTGCTGTCGGTGATGCTGGCAAGGTTTGCGCCGGAGACGCTGTGGATGCTTCCCGGTCTTTGGCAGTTGCTGGTGAGTCTCGGGGTGTTCGCGTCCGCCCGATCGTTGCCCCGCACCGTCGCACTCGCAGCCGCCTGGTATTTCGTGGCGGGCTTTGCAACTCTGTTGCTGGCGAGCAACGGGCACGCGCTCTCGCCCTGGACGATGGGCCTGCCGTTCGTGTTCGGACAGCTTTTCATGGCTGCGATCCTGCATTTTGCCCCCGGAGGAATTGATGCCGAAGACTGATGCCGGCGCCGCACCGTTCTCATATGAAGGACTCGATCGGGTCATTCACGAGAAGGCGCGTCTCGGTGTACTGACCTCGCTGATGGCGCATCCGAAGGGGCTGGCTTTTGCCGACCTCAAGCAGCTTTGCGGCTTGACCGACGGCAATCTCAGCCGCCATCTGCAGGTATTGCAGGAAGCCGGCCTGGTCGACATTACCAAGGGCTACGAGGGCAACCGGCCTCATACCAGTTGCCGGCTGACGAAAATCGGCCACCGCCGCTTTCTCGACTATCTGGCCGTGCTCGAACGGCTGGTGCGCGACGCCGCCAGGGCCGCGCAAGCCGACCCCTCGGTTCGATTCGGCATTGTTCCGGCCTGACCATTTTTTTGAAAGGAAGCTTTGTAATGCAAAGCAATCTCTCATCCAAACTTCAAGCTTCCGAGTTGCAAGCTTGCAAACTCCAGGCTGGTGAACTCCAAGCCTGTAAACTCCAAGCTTGCAAACTCCATGTCGGCATCATCATGGACGGCAATGGACGATGGGCGGCCCGGCGGAACCTGTCGCGCCTGCGTGGCCACGAAGCCGGCGTCGAAGCGATCCGGCGCGTCGTGGAGGCGGCACCTGCGCAAGGCGTCGGTACCCTGACGCTCTACGCCTTCTCCAGCGACAATTGGCGTCGACCGAAACCGGAAGTCAGCGCGCTGATGGCGCTGTTGCGGTTCTATCTTGCGAATGAAGTCGAAAGCCTGGTGCGCAATGGCGTCCGGCTCTCCGTGATCGGCCGTCGCGATCGCCTGCCCGATGGCATTTCCGCGGCCATTGGGCGCGCCGAGGCCGCTACCGCCGACGGAGACGTTCTGCATCTGCGCATCGCCGTCGATTACTCCGCCCGCGATGCGATCCTGAGTGCCGCGGCCAGATCTTCCGGCGCGGATAATCTCACCCGCGAGACCTTCGCGCGTCTGGTTACCGGCGAGCCCGGACTGCGGGATGTCGATCTCATCGTCCGCACCAGCGGTGAAAAACGGTTGTCGGATTTCCTGTTATGGGAAAGCGCCTATGCCGAGTTGCACTTCACCGAGCGGATGTGGCCCGATTTCGCTAGCGAGGATCTTGCCGAAGCACTGCGGTCATTCCATCAACGCGAGCGCCGGTTTGGCGGTCTGCAACCAGCGGGCTCCGAACCGGCGGTGAGCTTCTAGAGCATCTTCAGCCGAGCCGGTTCCGGTCAACCCAGCCGGCTGATCTGTTCCTCGGTCACCACCCGCTCGACATTTTCGGTCTTGCTCTTGATGCGGTAGCGCGGGCGTCCGTCCGCCTCGATCGGCAGGCAGGTGACGATGGTATAGACGCTGCGCTGCTTGACGACGGCGCGGCCCTGCGGCCCCTGCAACTGGTGGTGGACGTCGTCATTGATCGCGAAATTATGAGCCATATTTGGGGTTCCCGTTACGCGGCGCTTTTAGTCGGAACTACCCCGCAAGGCAACACATCTCATTGATGCGGCGAGCACTTTTGGCCACAATCCTTATGCGGCAATGAGCTACTATGCTATTTTAGAGTGAGGCGCCGGAAGGCCAGCGGATCGAGCGCGTAAGGCCGCCTCCTGCCGCATCACCTCACCGTCGCGCCGATCCAGGCCGACAGGCCATCCAGAATCTCAGCCAGCACCTCGCCGTCATTGCGTCCCGAGCGCGCCGGGACATGAAAGGCATGATCGGCCTGCTCGATCACAAGCAGCGAGACCGGCGCCGCGAGGCCATTAACCAAGGGCTCAAGTAACCGCAGTTCGGCGAGCTTGTCGCGCGAGCCCTGCACGAACAGCATCGGGACGAGAATGGAGGAAAGATGCCTTGCCCGGTCGGCGGATGGCTTCCCAAGCGGGTGCAGAGGAAAGCCCAGAAAGACAAGTCCGCGGATGTGAGGCAGCGGCGCGATAGCCTGCGCCTGCGACGTCATGCGCCCGCCGAATGATTTGCCGCCGGCGAAGAGCGGCAGCCCCGGACAGCGGCGCGAAGCTTCCGCCACCGCGGCGCGCACGGCAGCATGCGCTACTCCCGGCGCATCGGGCCGCCTGCCGCCCCGTTCCATATACGGAAACTGATAGCGCAGGGTCGCGATGCCGCGCTCGTAAAGGCCGCTTGCAATCATCTCCATGAATCGATGGGTCATGCCCGCGCCCGCGCCATGCGCGAACACGAAACAGGCGCCGGCATCAGGCGGAGAGAGAAGGAGAGCAGAGACCGAGGCGGCGTTCTCGACCTCGATCCTCAGTTCTTGTCCGGCAATGGTTTTCACGGCTGTGACCGAAGCTTGTGTCAGGCTCGGCCCCTGACATCTATGAGATTATTATACGATGGCCATTGCATCCTTCTCGAATCTTTACGGCGTTCTACCCAATTTGCGGCTGCGGTTGTTTGTGACCGCTCCGCTTGTCCCTGAGAATGGTGAACGTCATGATCCAGTCCAGTCCAGCCCCGGCCGGGGATCGAATTATCGAATCGATGATCGCGCTCGCACGCTGCTCGAAACAGCAGCGCATCATTGTGGCCGGCTCGAAGAGCGTCGAACAGATGCTCGATCTGCATCGCCGCGGTTACGATCGCGCGGCGGCGACGGCAAATTGCGGCCGTCCGGCCGGACAATACGATGTCGCCCTGGTTGACTGGCGGCGGCGCACGTTCAGGACGATGGAGACGACGCTCGATTGGCTGATGGATTTTCTCAGCCCCGCCGCCACGCTGGTGGTCTGGGTCGATTCGCAGAAGCCCGCGGCCAACCAGAACCTTCACGCCGCCCTGGAGCGGCGCGGATTCCTCATTGAGGACGGCACCGTGCATGAATTCGGCTACGCCGTTTCGGCGCGACGGCGCGAATTGAACCCGATGCGCAAGGCGGCGTGAGGATTAAAGGCGCCCGCCTCCGCAACTCACCACGGCAGCCAATTGACATGTGAAGCACATGTTTCTATGCTACAAACATGGGAGTTATGGTTCAAATTCGTAATGTGCCCGAGGCATTGCATCGCCGGCTGAAGTCGCGCGCCGCCTTGGCCGGCATGTCGTTGTCCGACTATCTGCTCAGCGAGATTCGTCAGGTCGCGGAACGGCCGACGATTGATGAATTGCGGGCGCGTTTGCGCAGCCGCACGGCAACATCCCCTTCCGTGCCGCCTGCCGAGGCGGTGCGTGCCGAGCGCGACCACACGTGATTGTCGTCGACGCTTCGGCCCTGCTCGAAGCCCTTCTCCGCACGCCGGCGGCGAAAGCCGTTGAAGACCGGCTGTTCGTCCCGGGGCAAACGCTGCATGCGCCGCATCTGCTTGATGTGGAAGTCGCACAGGTGATTCGGCGCTACGCCGCAAAAGGCGAAATCGATGGCGAGCGCGGCCGCGTGGCTCTCGCCGACCTGGCAGACCTTCCCCTGCGGCGATACCCGCACGATTTCCTTTTGCCGCGCATTTGGGATTTGCGGAACAACCTGACGGCCTATGATGCCGCCTATGTCGCACTCGCCGAGGCGCTCGACGTGCCACTGCTGACTCGCGACAGACGTTTGGCCGCAGCCGGCGGCCATCGCGCGCAGATCGAATTGCTGTAACGCCGTCCGACGTCACAGCTATGCAGCGAACACGTCATACCGGATACCGCCATAGCCCTCTCCATCACGCCATTCTATGGCGGTAATGGGTCGGGGAAATACCGACTTCCCGCTTGAACGCATTGCTGAACGCGCTCTCCGAGGAATAGCCGAGTTGCCTCGCGATGAGTCTGAGGCTGGCAGCGCCATCGAGCAGGGCGCGCTTGGCCAGGCTGATGCGCCACCGTCCGAGGTAGGCGAGCGGAGGCACGCCGGCCACTTGGCGGAAGCAGACCGCAAAGGCGGTGCGCGACATTCCCGCCGCCCTTGCGAGATCGGGCAATCGCCAGGGATGAGACGGATCGCCGTGGATCAGTTGCAACGCCGGCGCCAGGCGGGAATCTCCGGCGGCCCGCAGGAAGCCGGGCGGCAGTGTCTCGCCCTCGGCGGCATACGCACGCAGGATCTGGACGAACATCATCTCGGCGATCTGCCGCGCCGCCAGGAGCGCCCCAGGCAGGCCGCTTGCACGCTCCCAGGAGAGCTGCCGCAGTAGCCATTCGAGCGAGGCCCGATAGGGCGAATTCGATCGGACATGGACGAGCGGCGGCAGGATCGACCTGAGGAGATCCCCAGTCACGGCGTCGAGCTGAACGTGGCCGCCGACCTGGATGCACTCTTCGCGCTCGCCGAGTTTCGCGGTTTTGTCCGGCCTGTCGGCGAAGAGCGCCACGGCGTCGAGCGGCGGGGTCGACAGATCGCTTCCCAGCACGAACGCGCGTTGTGTCGTTACCAGGATTACGTCGCCCTGGTCGATCGCGACGGGAGCATCCTCGCCGTCCATCTGCAGCCAGCAACCGCCCTTGATCACGGCGAAGAACTTCAGCGCATCCGGGGCGGGAAAGCGCAGGGCCCAATCGCCGCCCGCGACGAAACCACCCGAGATGGTCGGGCGCGCCCCCACCAGCCGGATCAGCTCGCTGAAAGGATCGCTTTCGATTTCCGAACGATCGAGCATGTCTCTTGAATATCACAGCATTCTGCGTTCAGGGCAATGCGACTATCTCCTGCTTGAAAGGAGCGCATCATGGCCAACGAACAGAAACCGATCGGATCAGGATTCAACGCCTACTCGACTACCGGGGAGGTGATCGCCGGCATCGACCTCACAGGCAGGACGGCGCTGGTGACTGGAGGCTACGACGGCCTCGGCCTCGAAACCGCCCGGGTACTACGCCTGGCCGGCGCGCAGGTGATCGTGCCCGCGCGAAATCTGGCCAAAGCCAGGGCCAATCTTGCGCACGTCCCCGGTGCGGAAATCTGGGAGATGGATCTCCTCGATCCCGCGTCCATCGACGCCTTCGCCAGCCGCTTCCTCGAGTTCGGCCGCCCCCTCGACATCCTCGTCAATAGCGCCGGCATCATGGCGTTGCCCGAGCTGACGCTCGACGATCGCGGCTATGAGTATCATTTTGCGACCAACCACCTCGGGCATTTCCAGCTTGCGACACGCCTGCTCCCCGCGCTGCGGGCAGCAGGAAGTGCGCGCGTGGTTTCGGTTTCGGCCTGGGCGCACCGGCTGTCGGATGTGGTGTTCGACGACGTGAATTTTGCGCGGCGGCCCTATCAGCCAATGCTCGGCTATGCCCAGTCGAAGACCGCGAATATCCTGTTCGCGGTCGGTCTCGACGCGCGGGAAAAGGAAAATGGCATAAGGGCCTTTTCGCTCCATCCCGGCAGCATCCTGACCGAACTGGGCCGCAACTTCACCGATGATCAGCGCAAGGCGTTCGGCGTGCTCGACACGGACGGCAACCGCGTCGTCGATCCTTCGCGGCAGCTCAAGACGATCGAACAGGGCGCGGCGACGCAGGTCTGGTGCGCGGCCAGTCCCAAACTCGATGGCGTCGGCGGCGTTTATTGCGAGAATGTCGAGGTGGCGCGGATCGTGCCTCCAGATGAGCGTTCGGGCTGCAAGAGCGACGATTCCACCCGAAAGGTCGGTGTGATGCCCCATGCGATCGATGCCGTCTCGGCGAATCGCCTCTGGGCGCTGAGCGAGGAGACGATCGGTCAACGCCCATAGAACCGTGGCGTAATTCGCGGAAACTGATAGATGACGCCCCGCGCGGGGCCTTGGTGTGAACAGTTCCCAGCCGCCTTGGCCGGCTCGCTGATGGCGTTCTGCCGAGCGCCTTTTCGGTTTCCACGTCACGGTGGTCATCGGCGCCGTCGAGCGTTCCTGCCCGTAACATCGCCCGGGCGGATAACGTAGCTACGTTATTCGACACTGGAGTAGATACGATGTCTCGCGACAAAACCCCTGATTCCCATATGCCGGTGGCTCTCGCTGCTGGCGTCGCCTTTCTTGGCATCGCGGGCTTGATGATGTTCGACCTTCCAGAGCCGGGGAGCCCTGAAACCAAGGGCGCAGGAATGATCACGGCGGCGGCTGCAGAAAGGGCCGGGGCAACTGTGATTCCCTCTGCTACCGTCAACGTTGCCCCCTAGCGTGCGGCAAGCCCCCCGCCTCGTCGCGCCGGCACGGATGGGCACCCATGCATGGTGAGCGGTCGGCCAGGTTCGGAACCTGAAGGCTGGCGATCATCGGCTCGCTCTGGTATCAGCTTCTGCGAGCAGGCGCGTCCACCGCATGCGGACGGCGAGCCCTCCAGACTGGAAAAAGGCAGCCCAAGAATGCTTCTGGCATTTTTTCGTCATGGCAGCGTTGCGGCACTCCTGGTGGCAGTGTTGGCCGAGGTGCTCGCCTGGCTGCTTGGTTTTCTCACGCTGCAAGCCGGCATGATATTGCTGGGCGCGCTGCTGTTTTATCTGAGCGAGTACGGCATGCACCGTTTCGCCTTTCACGCGCCGCCGCTTTCATGGCCGCCCTTGCGCAGGCTGCAGCATCGCCTGCACTACGACCACCATGTCGAGCCCAACCGGCTCAACCTGCTGTTCCTGCCGATCTGGTTCCTGGTGCCGAACCTCGCCGTCGCGGCCGGGCTGTTCGCGCTGGCGTTCGGGATGCAGGCGGCGGCCCCGGCGCTGCTCGGGATGATGCTGGCGATCCTGCACTATGAATGGGTGCATTACGTCGCGCATATTCCCTACCAACCCAAATCCCGGCTGGGCCGCTGGATCAAGCAGTACCACCTGCGCCATCACTTCATCAGCGAGAAGCACTGGTTTGGCGTCAGCAATCCCTCCCTTGACGGCGTGTTTGGCACGTTTCGCGGCCCTGGCGCCGCCGAAAAGAGCGCCACGACCCGTAAGCTCCATTCCTGAGGGACCAGGCGCCAAGTATTCCTAGACAAGTATTCCTAGACAAGTATTCCTAGACAAGTATTCCTAGAAACGGCGCTGGCGAGTAGCCCGGCATTGGGGCTACCCTGGGTGAACTATTTATTGGCCGTGATATCGCTCATCTGATGGTCCTCCCTCGCTTTCGACTGGTTGCCCCGGGGGAGGCCAGCTGTGTTAGGCTCAAAATGCCAGACCGTGCGGACAAGGGTCCAATCGCTAATTTTCAAGGACCGATGACCCGGAGGAAGAAATGGACCTTCGCGTCCTCGCGTATTTTGAAGTGATTGCGGATCTGGGTCATATGGGTCGAGCCGCCAACAAGCTTGGTCGCACTCAATCGGCTTTGACGAAATGCATCCAGCGTCTCGAAGAGGCCGTGGGAGCCGATCTATTCGAGCGGAAGCGGTCGGCGATGGATCGACGCCATCGCGCATTTGGAGCGCGCTTCGCGGTCGGGAATAACTCGCCCACCAAACCTGCGTCCAATTGCAAGTTTTCAGGAAACGATTACCGGCGGGAATGTGTTCGAGGCGCGCAGGCTACGCCCTGGCAATCGAACTCCGGGTTGGTCAGACCCTTGTCTTGAGCGCAACGCGTCCGTCCCAGGTGCCGCCGAAGAGAAGCTCGTACCGACGTCGCAGCTTGCCAAACCGGCCGTCGTCGATCCTACGGCGGCGGCAGCGGTTGACCCGAACAGTTCGCCGCGTGTTGTCGCCACCGGTCGCCGGACGACCCGGCGCCGATCATCGAAAAACAGACATTTACATTAGATATCAATAAGAGATGGCGGTGTGCGCAGTCATATGCGAACCGGTCTCGCCTGCCAATTTAGCCTGAGATCAGGGAATTTTTTACAAAAATCAGCAAATAACAGGCTTCTTGCCGGCTGGTGTCGGTCGGCTACGGGAGATTCGACAGCTATCCCCGACAGTTACGGGGGAGCCCAGGCACTTTCCTGTTATTCTGCATAACAGGCGTTAGAAGTGTCAAAACAGGCACTGAGAAACGCAATATCAGGCATCGGCACCCTGCGAACACGTGACATCACGCAAAGAATCGCTACAAGGGTGGGCGGCCCGGTTCGCCCTGACCTGATTCACCCTGACCTGAC
>Ga0116129_1000349_pt1 | contig 30564 bp, 22 predicted proteins | sample June2015DPH_17_2_FD_89732 | JGI IMG/M metagenome (GOLD analysis project Ga0116129, IMG submission 89732) | Peatland microbial communities from SPRUCE experiment site at the Marcell Experimental Forest, Minnesota, USA - June2015DPH_17_10 | ecosystem: Environmental > Terrestrial > Soil > Wetlands...
AAAGACCTCCGTCAACAACTGGGAGACCAAAGCCCACCGCGAGGCTCCTAACGAAAATCGGACGGAAATCTCGTGTTCTCGATCGGACGTTCGAGCTAGCAGCAGTGCTGCAATATTCGAACAGGCAATCAGGAGCAAAAGGGAGACAGAGGTATAGAGCAACCAGAGAGATTCGCGCACTCCAGAGACAACGGTTTCTTTCAAGGACGTCGCCTCCACCGTCAGTTCCCGATCCGGCTTCGGAAACTGCCTTCCCAACCGGTTTTGTACCGCGGCAAGATCCGCAAGCGCCCCAGCCTGCGCGACCTCCGGCTTCATGCGGCCGATTGCAGTAAACCAGGTTGCATCCCGCCTCTGCGCGTAGGGAGCATCCGGGGGACTTGGCGCCCAGAAGTCGACTTCCTTGCTCGGAAAACTGAATGACGCCGGCATAATCCCGACGATCGAATAGGAAGATTTGCCGATGTGAAGCCTGCTGCCGAGAGCAGCGGGATCTCCATGGAACCGGCGCTGCCAGTAGCGATAGCTGATCAGCGCCGCGTCGGGACCTCCAAAGCTCTCCTCTTCCTGGGTGAAATCGCGTCCCAGCTCCGGAGAGACGCCCATCACTTGGAGAAAACGCGGAGCCACAAGGGCCTCTGTCACTCGTTCCGGAAGGGGCCCGGAGATCTCCGACAGTTCGTCCATGTCGTAACCGGTGATGGCCTGGAACGTCGAATTCATCCGGTTCCAGTCCTCCAGCCTTACAGGCGCCAGGAGTCTGTTGGCATCCCTGCCTTTCGAGTCGTGCTGATAGAGCGCAATGAGCTGGTCGCTGCTGGGGTATGGCAGCGGATGCAGGATCACCGCATCAATCGCCGAAAAAACGGCGCTGTTGGCTCCAATACCCAATGCGAGAGTCAGAATGATTGCAGCCGAGAAAGAAGGCGAACGACGTATAAAGCGAATCGCGGCTTTCGTGTTGAACGCGGCCCCTTCGAGAAACCGTGAGGTATGAACTTCGCGCAGATTTTGGGCTACCTGTTCACGGCCGCCGAATTCCAGAACTGCGCGTCGGCGAGCTTGGTCGGGTGGCATGCCGCTCGCAATATGGGCAGCCGTCAATTCGTCGATATGGAAGGCAATCTCGCGGTCAAGATCGCCCTCGCGAACGGCCCTGCGAAAGGGCCTCCACCACTGCACCATCTTCGCCTCCGAACTCCTATGCCTGGTATTGCGCCGTGCTGAGAATCAGTGCAACTGCGCGGGAGAGCCGGTTCCAGGTCTCTTCCTCGGTCGCCAGCTGTCTCCTCCCTTGGGCAGACAATCGATAGAACTTCGCCTCACGCCCGCTCTCCGACTGGCCCCAATCGGCTGAGAGCCAGCCGCGCTTTTCCAGCCTGTGCAGCGCCGGGTAGAGCGAGCCCTGCTGAACGTCCAGTACTTCATTCGATATCTGGCGGATGCGCAGGGATATCCCATATCCGTGCACTGAACCCAGTGCAACGACTTTGAGGATGAGCATGTCGAGGGTCCCCTGCAGAAGGTCGGTCTTTTCTCTGGTCACCACCTCTCTCTCCTTGACATTCTACATATTGGTATATCGATATGTAGAATGTCAAGGAGAGTGGCAGGAAAGGCCTGCCTCTAAACGCTTCCGGGCAAGGAACATGGGTGCGAAATTCCTGCACCATCTGTCTTCCCGGTGCTGCTGGAAACAGTCCATCCCTCAAGCCCGCCGCCGGCTGCATCTCACTCGTGTCGCTGCCTGCGAGAACCTAAAGTCGATTGCTGTTGGGTAACCATCCAGACGTTATATCTTGATCACTGAAGTCTGGGCAAAGATCCAACCGCTCAACCGACACCGGATCGAGCGGATCGCAGCTCTCAGTAGTTCCCAGTCCGGCCGTTCGATTTCGGACTGGCTTTTTCAATAATGAACACCTTTTCACTCGTCTCTCTCTAAGCACCAATGAATTCCAATACCTAGCATCGAGCTGACTGGCTCCTGGGTTGCTTTCTGTCATGACGGCAGTTCAACTTCGCCTTGCCGGGGGTTGGTAGCGGCGGTCTCATTGCCTTTCCGGCTGGCGGACAACGAACTGCACTCCGACACGCAGACTTGAGCTTGAGCACAGGAGCCACTCCGATGATTGCTATCCCCCGCTTTGCTAACTGTCTTTCATTCTTCGCAGTTTCGATAAAAGACACGGCCTTCGGCGTGCGACAACTGCTCAAATCGCCCGGTTTCGCGATCGTGGTCATTGGCTCGTTGGCGCTCGGAATTGGCGCCAGTGTGACAGTTTTCAGTGTCGTCCGCGCCGTTCTGCTCGACCCCTACCCATACAAAGATGCCGATCGTATGGTCCATGTGGAGTTGACTCAGAAGAGTTCGGACCAGCAAAACCTGCTCAGCGTCACGGCAACTGAGTACCCGGATCTGCTGCGGCTGCCCTCCGTCGACGATGCTTTCCTGATGGACAACCGGATGCAGGCGCTCAAAGGTGACACGATGCCGGTTTCTGTAACGGCCGGCTTTTACTCGCCGAATCTCTTTACCTATATGGGAGTTCCGCCGCTGTTGGGGCGGCAGTTCACCCCGGCAGACGCGCCAGGCGGCAATGCCAGCCCGGTTGCGGTACTTAGCTATCTGTTCTGGAAGAAGCAATACGGAGGACGGCTGGACATCCTCGGCAAGACGGTCCAACTGGACCAGACAACCTACACGGTCATCGGCGTAGCATCGCCGCGTTTCACGTGGGGTGACTCTGACTTGTACATTCCAGCCACTTTCAAGGCCGATCCTCATTACTACATCATGCCGTTTCTCAAGCTCAAGCCCGGCGCGACCTTCGCAGCGGTTGCTGCCGAGTTACAGCCGCTCGTGAATACCTACGCCAAGCTGGATCCCCACAACTTCCCGCAGGATTCGAAGGTGGAGATCAAGACCCTCAACGAAGAGGTGATGAAGGGATTCAAATCGCCCTTGCTCATGCTTTTCGCCGCGGTACTGCTCCTGCTGCTGATCGGATGCGCCAACGTGTCGATTCTGATGCTGGCCCGGGGAACTTCCCGTCAGCATGAGTTCGCAGTGCGTGCCTCGATCGGCGCCACACGCGCGAGGATTGTCCGGCAGCTGCTGACAGAGGCCGTAATACTCTCGCTTGTCGGTGCAGGTGCTGGAGTTTTGATCGCTTACAAGGGTGTCGAACTGTTGGCGGCCAGCCTGCCTCTTTATTCCTTCCCCCATGAAGCGGCGATCCACGTGAATGCTACCGTGCTGCTGTTTGCGGTCGGGGTCGCGCTGTTTACAGGGCTTCTGTTCGGCAGTTCGCCGGCATGGCATCTCTCCCGGCCGGATTTAAGCGCACTGATGCAGTCTTCCAGCGTTAAGCTGGCCGGCAATGTCAGCGGCAGAAATGTGCATCGCATTCTCATCGTTGGGCAGGTTACGCTCACCATGGTCATGTTGGCAGGTGCAGGATCGGCGCTTCGCGCCTTCCTCACTCTTTACCACAAACCGATGGGATTCGATCCTGACCATTTGCTTTACATTGGCACAGCCGAACCGAAAGAGACCCCACCGAATTGGCAGCATCTTCAGGTAACCCAGGAGTCGATCCGGCAGGCTGCCGAATCGACTCCCGGTGTGGTGAGCGCCAGCATCTCGGACAACTGGGTCCCCCCCTTTCGCGGCTATGCCAGCAAGATCTCTTTTTCGGGTAACCTCAACCTCACCGACGCGCAGGCAAGTCTGGCCTTGATCAGCTTCAATATGTTTTCCACTTTGCGGATTCCACTGCTCTCCGGGCGCTTTTACACCCAGGCAGAGAGCGCTCGCGGCGCCCATGTTGCGATGGTCAATCGCGCCTTCGTCAAGCAGTTTGCTCGCGGAGGCGATGTAATTGGACAATCGGTGCGCAGTCCTGGATTGAAAATGGATATACCGGATGCCGCATCCGTCGCAGATCCAGACGGCTGGCTGCAGATCGTCGGAGTGGTCAACGACGTCCGAAACGATGGAATCGATATGCCCGTGCTGCCAGCCGTTTATGTTCCCGACACGTTCATCCTCGACCCCCACGAGTTTCTGATCATCCGCGCTCAAGGCGACACCAACGCGATCATGCGAGCCGTAGAGACCAACCTGCACCGCCGCAATTCCCAGCTGGTTATCCAGGAGGAACACGAGTTCAGCTGGCTGCTCGAGACACAGGCATGGGGCAGGGAGCGCTTTTTGGCTTGGCTATTCGGACTGTTCGCCATGCTTGCACTGACACTTTCTGCCGCCGGAATCTACAGCGCGGTTTCGTTCACCGTATCGCAGCGTACTCGGGAATTAGGGGTGCGTATGGCGCTCGGGGCTCAACGCATCGGAGTCGTCCGACTGGTGCTGCAATCGTCTCTTGCGACTGTCGGCATCGGTGCGATTGCCGGGATTGCGCTCAGTCTTGTTCTTGGCAAGCTGCTGGCGGCATCTCAACAGGCAACTGTGCGCGACCCCGGGATGTTGCTGGCTGCCTCGGGAGTCTTGCTCCTGGTCAGCGCGATAGCCTGTCTCTACCCAGTTTGGCGAGCAGCATCCATCAACCCCATGGAGGCCATTCGTGCCGACTAAATCCGGATGCATCGCGTTAGGGCGAGCGACTGGAAAACGGGAGTAACCTCGACTTCGGGTTCACCATGGATGGCCAGACGCGGTTACTGCACACATGCACTGATGCCCATGCGGCCAGGAGCATTGTCAGTGTCTTATGGGGAGAGCTGCACACCAGCAAGGTGATCGATATCGTCCGGAGCCCCGAGCATGTCTTCGAACGCGTGTGACTTCGTCCTCGGTGAGGGTCACCAATTTTATTCGCCGACGATCGAGAACACCCGTCCTCAGCGATCGCCTGAACCAGCTCTGGCGCCGGGCAGATCAAACAGGATCCCGGTTCCAATACTCATCTTCATCGTGTGGTTGGGGCTGGAGTTGAGGTGGCGGCGTCTACAGTAATCGGGCTTTTGAGCCATGAACTGAAAAGTTGTTTGACTTGCTCTGAAGTGCTTCCAGGAATCTTGAAATGATACTTATCATTCGTCAATAGTTGGACGCCATCATTATCTATTTTTTTCACTTTCCCGCGCATTATCGAAATGCCTTTGCTGGGGTCATTTGGACAGGAGAAGTCAATCCGCGACGCCGTAAATGTCAATGCGCCGCCTGCGCAGCCATTGCGGACCCCTTTTCGCTCCGCGTGAAAACTCCTCGGGGCGACGCTTGGGGCCGACACCTGTACTGTTTGCCCCCGAGTCGAGACCGGAACATCGGGAACGACCTGAGCGGGAGGGACCGGAGTAACGGTATCTGTCGGCTTAGCGTCGGAGTTCGGTGTGGCCACGTCGGATGCAGACCGATAAGGCGACGGTTTTGGTTGAGGACTGCTCGGGGTAACGTTGGGCGAAGGAGCGCTTGAAATGACCGGACTGTGGGGTGAATCCGACTTCTTCGATCCGAAGTGAAACAGAACGATCACGATCATGACCAGTGCGAGCGCCCCAGATACGAACTTGCCGCCAAGACTTGATCGTGCACCTGGACCGGAGAAATCGCCGGAGGTGACTGTCCCCGGTTGCATTGGGTCAAAGATTATCTGCTGCGCCTCGCATTCTTGTGGCACTCGTCGATCAGTCGGCCCGTCCACTCCTGGCCCCAGGATTGGCGGAGACAACTCTTGGCTTGCGAGACTCTTTGATGATGCGTTCTTCACGGCATCGGCGGCACTCGCCGGCTGCTCTCCTTCAGGCCGATTGAAATCCCCGATACTTTGCTTTCGTCTCCCATCTTCGACTGGATGGGATCGCTCCGCCTGACGCCGATATTCTTCATTCGTCATTAGGGCACCTTGGCTGCATATGATCTCGCGGGATGACGTGCTATGCAAGTAATGGAAGGCTGGAACTTAAGTGAGGACCCGTCTCGGAAATTATCGCTTACAGACCTATAACAAGGCCATACTCTTCCATCACCGCATGGATAAGGAGGCATTTGCGGAACGAATTGGCCGACGGATGTAATGAATGGCCAGTCCCCTCAGAAAAGGCCTGCGCTGCCATGACACTTGCTCCACGGCATGATTGTTTCACCTTTGCCAGACTTCGTGCGCTGCGCGCTGAAGCAAGCGCCGTTGGCAATGCTCACAGGCCGATAGATGCTGATCATTGCCAGCTTACATCTGGTGTTATACTTTCAGCGGGGGTTTTGTGCAAAGACGACGGTTTCTGAGCTCGTCTCTGGCAGTATCCGCCCTCACCCTCGCGCATAGCAATCTGGGTAGGGCTCTTCGGATACAACATAACCGCAACTACAAATTTAACCTCTCCATTTCACGCGAGGTGCTGGGCAACTATCTCTCGCGGTCCATTTGCATGGAAGGCCTCTTCAACGGCAGGGGCGACCTCAATGACGGCATTCGGATGCTCCACGACACCGGCGCAAAATACATCGGACGGAGTATCTGCCTGTGGGGTGGCGAGGCCAATCTACTGAGCAACTTTCAACGAGCGGCGCAACGACTTCTACAAGTCCATGCGGCCGATCCGGATATGATCCTCGAAGCCTGTATCTTTGAGATAGTTACGACTGGGGTGGAGCAGGTTCCGGTGCCGGACTGGGCATTTACCGCCTTGGGGCTGCCGGTGGAAAAGAGAAATTTCCGGTACGATGCCATGCTTTACCCCTCACCGCAGCGCACGCGCTCCTGGGGTAGTAACGGTGGCGTCCCCGATGTGAGCCAGGCGGAAACTCAACTCTGGTTTTATTTTCTGGCAAAGTCCTATATCGATCTTGGATTTGAAGGCATTCACTGGGGCCAGATGGAGATCATGAATTTGAACGATCCTGACCTGGCTCACTATGCTCATCTCTTTACCCTGGTTCGCGCCTATGCTGAGAAACATGCCCGACGAGGCATGGTGCTCTGTAATGCTCACGTTCCCAGCGGCGGTTTAGTGCGCAAAGGAGAATTGCTGCTCGATTTCCATGCCTTTCCGCTGAGGATCAAAGAGGTGCCTGACCATCCACAACAGGCTGTGCTGCAAGTGGGTTATCTCGACAGTATTTTCCGTCGTAGCAAGGGAGGTCGGACCTACAGCGGCTGGGAGTGTAAGCATCTTCCTTATCTGGTCGAACTCGATAACTATGGCGTCAGCGGAAGTCCGGGAGAACCCTTGCAGGGCGCCAACTGGGTATGGGGCTATGACGAAATCAGCTGGTTTGCGAATCAGGACCAACAATACCGCAGCCAGTGGCTACACTATGCCTGGAACTGGGTGAGAAAAACGGATCCGGATGGTTACCTTGAAATGCCCGGGAGCCGTACAGAGACCTCCCCGCTGAATCACCATCGCTGGTACTATGCCAATGCGCCAAACGCCGCAGTACCGAACGGCCTCGGTGATGAGGGAGCCATTCGTGAGATTTGGGAAAACGATCAGGCTTAAATGCCATTCCTCCGCTCCCGGCAAGAAAGTGATTCTCCGCCGCTGCCAGGTTCTCGCGCAAACTCAGTCCTTCGGTCCTGACGATCAGCAAAATGCAACCACCGTTGAACACGCTTCGAACCTTGCTCTCCCGTTAATGACCGATGCACGGTTTTCGTGATCGACGAAATCCGGCTTTGAAGCATCACCGGGATAAACTGAATCCCCGTTGATGAAGAACAGATGACGTAAAATACGTGTGCGTATCTCTTCAGGAACGGGGGGAGCCCAGTCTCCCATTCCCCTATGAACACAGACCTCTGGGGCTCCGAGCCTGGCTCTCAATCGCGGGGCGGCTCTGTCAATGCTCAAAATCATGGGCAGAGCCCCATATCGGGAACCGTGACGGATCCTCCGGGTGCTGTCATTGTGGGTGCAGACGCAACGACCGCAGAAGCCGCGACAAGCGTTTCTCAAAGCACCGACACCAGTTGAACCGAATCGTTCAAGGGGACAATTTCAACTCTGACACCTGCCGAATCTCTGTCGCCGCTCCCGGATATGAGGGCCCTGCTGCGACCGCAAAACCCAGGAGTTGGTCGGAAACTTTCTGGCTTCGGGCGCACGCGGCTCAGATCTTGCCAGCATGCAGGCCCTCAATCGTCCTGTTCGGAAGGCAAGAGCGGTGGAATCTTTCGTTTTGAGTGCTAGGACAGGGGCAAGAGTCTTCTTCTTGGCGACCCTCTGGCACCAGAGCCCGTTATCGATTTTGCTTTCGATGATGAGGCAATTCGGTAAGTTTCTTCGCACCTTCGTTAGACCGTAAAATACAAAAATGATGTCAGAATCACCCATCACTCCGCGGCAGCAGGACTTTGCCGCATGGTATCAGGACGTTACGCTGCAAGGCGACATGGCCGAGCCAGCTGAGATCGTCAGAGGCTGCATGGTCATCAAGGCTAATGGCTACGCGGTTTGGGAGCGGTTGCAGCGCGAGTTGGATGACCGCTTCAAGGACCTCGGCCACGAGAATATGTATTTTCCGCTTTTGATTCCGCAGAGTTTCCTGCAGCGGGAGGCCGAGCACGTGGAGGGATTCGCCCCGGAGCTTGCCGTGGTCACCATCGCGGGCGGCAAGCAGTTGGAGGACTTTATGTGATCCGGCCGACATCGGAGACAATTATTGGGCATTTTTTCTCGAAATGGGTTCGAAGCTGGCGCGACCTGCCAATACTCGTGAACCAATGGGCCAATGTGATTCGCTGGGAACTGCGCACGCGCATGTTTCTGCGCACTACGGAATTCCTTTGGCAGGAAGGTCACACCGCGCACGCCACACATGCCGAGGCATTGGAAGAGACCTTGCGGATTTTGGACGTTTATGCCGACGTCGCAGAAAACGTGATGGCCATGCCGGTGATCAAAGGCGTCAAAACCTCAGCGGAAAAGTTTGCTGGAGCCCTGCGGAGCTACTCGATAGAGGCAATGATGCAGAACGGCCTCGCACTGCAGGCTGGTACCAGCCACGACCTGGGACAGAACTTCGGCAAAGCATTCAATGTCCAGTTCCAGAGCAAGGAAGGCGCACTGGAACATGTGTGGCAGACGAGCTGGGGCGTGAGCACACGGTTGATCGGCGGACTCATTATGACGCACTCGGACGACAAAGGACTGGTGCTTCCACCAAATGTGGCCCCGGCCAAGGCGGTCATTGTTCCCATTTACCGGAAAGAGGAGGAGCGTGCGCAGGTACTGGAAGCCGCAGAGAAGATTGCCAAGCAATTGCAGGTCAAAATAGATACACGCGAATCCCTGTCGCCCGGCGCAAAGTTTTTTCATTGGGAGCGACGCGGCATTCCCGTGGTTCTCGAACTTGGACCGCGCGATCTGACCAGCAACAGTATCGCGTTGAAGAGGCGGGACACCCCCAGCAAGGGGCTTCTGCCCCAGGCGGAAGCCGGGGCGAGGCTGCAGCAGGTGCTGGCGGAGATGCAGCGCGATCTTTATAAGAAGGCGCAGCTGCGAATGAAAGAAAATACCGTGTTGGCCGATTCGCTGGCGGAAGTGGAAGACATTCTTCGCGATGTAACTGCGGAAGACGGCGGTGGCAAGTTTGTCATGGCTCACCTTAAGGACGACCCGGCCTGCGATGCGCGGCTAAAGCAGTTCAAGGCGACGGTTCGCTGCATTCCGGTAGAGGACCAATTCGATGGCGCAGGAAACTGCATCGTCACTGGAGAGCAAGTAGATCGACGCGTGGTGATCGCCAAGGCTTACTAAGCTTAGCAATACAACTTCTACGAGAGTCGGATTTGAATTATATGCAATCCACCTTGAGTATCGAGGATTCCACGGAATGATAGTGGTGTTCGCCCCGACGCCAACAGGTTCCCTACCGCCCAGAACGCGTTAGACTTCTTCAGCCTGTGCCAGGAGAGCCTCGATCCGTTCAACTTCGAGCCTCCTGAGCCGGGCCGTATTGGCCCATTGCTCCATCGCTTCGCTGTCGGTCGCGTATTCCGCATTCATCCCCAGCCACCTATTCTCGTTCTCCCGGGCTGCCCGGAGAGCGGAGTGAAGCTCAGCATTGCCCTGCTTTCTGGAAGAGGTCATCATAGAGGAGTTTACTATCTCGGTTGAGGCTGAGATCCCGGCGCGGAGCGCAAACGGAAAGTTGTTCGGGTTTGAGTGGACAGGCGGCCTCGCTGGGCAACCAGCGGAGGAAGTGGCGCGCGCCGCCGTTGGCACTGCGGCAGACAGGCGCGCCAGTAAGCGCATAGCACGAATCTGGGCGATTTTCGTGCGCGCACGACGCTCCTACTTTTCGTTTTTGTAAACCACGCCCGCCTTCATCACAAACGGGATGTTCTCAAGAACGCGTACGTCGTCGAGCGGATTCGTGGGAACAGCAATAATGTCGGCCCACTTGCCGGGCTCGAGCGTGCCGGTCTTTGCGGACCAGCCCATAAGATCGGCGGCGTTGATGGTGGCCGTCTGCAGAGCTGCGAGCGGCGCCATGCCGAGCTGATTCACGTAGACGTCCAGCTCATGGGCATTGAGACCGTGAGGATAGACGGCAGCGTCGGTGCCCATGGCGATCTTCACGCCCTCCTGCATGGCGTGCCTGATGTTGGCCTTGGCAACGGCGCTCACGTCCACCATCTTCTGGTGATAGATCGGCGGAAGATTGCCCTTCTCGACCATCCAGTCTTCAAGGTAGAGCGTGGGAACAAGATAGGTGCCGCGCTTTTTCATCTCGGCAATGGCTTCGTCATTAATATAGCTTCCGTGCTCGACGGAGTCGACGCCGGCCTGGGTGGCCCAGAGAATGCCCTGCGCGCCGTGGGCGTGGGCGGCAACCTTGCGTCCGAGACGGTGCGCATCGGCGACGATGGCCTGCATCTCTGCGAGCGTGAACTGCGAGGCCTGCGGATCGTCGCCCTTGGAGAGCACACCGCCGGTGGCGCAAATCTTGATGAGGTCAGCGCCGTATTTGATATTTTCGCGAACCTTGTGTTGGACTTCAGCTATGCCGTCGGCCACGCCATCGCCGACCGTATGATAGCGGATAGGCAGCAGATTGTCGTCGCAATGGCCGCCGGTGATACCCAGCAGCGGACCGCTCACGAGCATGTGCGGGCCGGCCACTTGGCCGGCGTTGACGGCATCGCGCAAGTCCACGTCGACAAAGCCGCTGGCGCCCACGTTACGCACGCTGGTGATGCCAGCCATGAGTGTGGTGCGCGCATTCACTACGCCGTTGATGGCGTCTTTGGCATCGGTCTCAGTGAGTTCGCGATATGGATCAAAGTCCGGGTTGTTGGTGAGATGTGTGTGCACATCGATGAGTCCGGGCAGAACCGTCATCAAACCGAGATCGATGACGGTATCGTCGGGCTGCGCCTGAATTGAGATCGAGGGCGCGATGGACTGGATCGCATCGCCGACGACAATGATGGTCTCAGCGTCGGCGAGCTTGCCGGTGCGGACATCGAGCACGTGGCCGGCGCGAATGAGCGTTCGGTGAGATGGAGATTGAGCGGCAACAGACGCAGCAAAAGCGAGGGTGGAGGCAAGGACGATTTTTCGGCCAGTGAACATGGGTTCTCCTTGGCTGGATATTTCATTAAATGATAATGGTCCGGAGCTGGGGGGACGATTATCGGCAGCCAGCCAGCAGTCCCAAATGAAGCGTGAATCGTTCGCGATTCTCTCAGCTCATGTCAAGTCCACCGTCTCCGCCGTCGGGCCGGGAAGTTCCCCGGCCGCGTCCTGCTGAACAATGGCGGGCAAGCGCCGGGTCAAAGAACCTGCTGGCAGCCGCAATCCGTCGTCCTACGCGTGTGAAGAGATATTTTGAAGGATGTGGCATGCCTCTACACTGGCATTGTTAGGATACCCTGCCATGGTATTCAACTTTAGTAATAGTTCAAAATGCTTTAATGGGCCCATCGCTAAAATTCCGCATTTTTCTAGCGCAGCGGTGAATCTCGGGATGTCCGTGATGAGTTTTCCTGCTGCTTCAGTTCCTTCGGCGTTGGCACCTGCCAAGAGGAGAACTAGTCCGTTTTGATCCGGGTTTTGAACTAAAGCGATAATTGCATAGGATTGACCCGTTGCTCCTCCTAATGCTGTTGGGACATATTGCGCCGCTTCATTTGGCTTTGGGTGAAAGTTTTGAATAATTTCTTGACCTGAACTCGTGTCGAAGGTAAACCGGAAATCAAGCTGGTTGCTGAAAAGAGTAGACCATGGATCAGAGCGGGGGCTTCCCATCAGAATAAAATTGTCGTCGGTCTGGAGGTCTGACATCTGAATATTCCGCGCTGCGTGCATATCAATCTGCTTCCCATGAGCCCTGGCTAATTCCGCGATCTGCACGGCGATTTTTGCGTCGACGAAGGAGGCTTTGTCATCACCTAAAATAACGCCCCAGAAATGCTGAACTTCAGGCGTCATGTTGTCCGGATTCGGAATGAGGTGATGATGCGCGTAGTCAGACGCGGAAATTTTGCCGCCTACATATTGCTGAATTTCGGCTATATCTGGATCGCTCGTGATCAGTTCGATGGCATGGGGAGAACTAAAAAACGCCGACCAAGGCAGGATCGAAGGCGGTACAGCGGCCAAGTGGTCCATATGCTTCCAGGACGCTCCCCATATAGCCAGGTTCAATGCCGTAACCAATAGCATCAAAATCAACCATATACGGTTGGATTTAACCTGGCCTGGCGTTGCTTGAACCTGAATTCTTGTCTGAATTGCAGTGGCCGATTCGGGTGAATCCGCTCCAGGTTCCGATAATGCCGTTGCGTGATGAAGTGTGGTATGCACTTCCACAGGAGTCGACTGCCCATGGTTTCCATTCCCATTACTTGGAGGCTCGCGGGAAATCCAAGGAATATACGACCCTATTGGCAGGCCGATGCGGAACTTGGACGTGGTTCCGTACAGGCCATAGTGCTGCAGAAGTCGCTTGCGGACATCGCTCGCCGTTACCCGGACGATTGCATCCTCTCCTGTGTCATAGGAGGGGGAGCGCCCAAACAGCTCTATGCCAATTAGGCGCTCTTTTAAACGGTCGAAGTGGCCGGCGATGGCCTGGTCGACGACATATCTCAGGAATTGTCCACTACGGTGACTCCCTCGGAAGGCCGTTCCTTCAATCACCTCTTTCAGATGTTGTTGGAGAATCGCTATGTCTTCTTCGCTCTCGACGATTTTCGCCATTCGTTCGTCATTCAGAGAGGTCAATGGCATATACACTCCTGAGTAGGAGAATTCTAGCACCAACAGGTCGCGTGCGAATTTTACCTTGGCGCACCCCAAAACGAGATTCGCTCTCCGCGAACTCCAGCCACATGGTGAGATCTCAACTCTCTTGCGTCGCCTATTTTACCGATCTGGAAATGTACTTTGCCCTTATGGAAAACACAGGTGCCCGAACTGGAATAACAGGTGCATCTACGGTTAATTCGTCGGTCAAGAAATAATTCGTTATTTTTCAGCATGATATAGCGGCGTTAGGAAACCTCCCTAACGTTGTCACCGGTGCGGTTAAAGGAATACCTTCCTCATCGTCACGAAAAGCAAATGCTGGCAGTCACGAAAAATTCGATGGCGCCATATCGGGGAGACAAGACCACATTCGACGGAGGAAAAATCAGTGATGAAACGCATTAGATTTCAGTTCTGCGCATTGTTTATGGTGCTCTTGTATGCTGGAGCACTTGCATATGGCCAGAATGATCGGGCCACCACCACGGGAACGGTTACCGACCCCACCGGAGCGGTCATCCCGGGCGCGAACATCATGCTTACCGATGTCGCTACGGGAGTGAGTATTACAGGGACCACCAACGGCGACGGAATCTATACAATTCCGGGCTTACCGGTCGGCACATACACGCTGACGGTCAGTCACTCCAACTTCAAAGACTACAAGCAGACAGGTATCATTCTCATCGCAGCACAGGTGCAACAGATCAATGTCCACATGGAGGTCGGCTCCAACGCACAGACGGTTACCGTGACCGGCGGCACGCCTCTTCTGGATACGGAGACGTCGGCAGTATCGATGACCATGGAACAGACCGCGATACGGGATCTGCCACTCAACGCATTTGGAGGCCAGGACGCGCTCAATTTGATGATCGCTGTGACTCCAGGGATAACGGGAAATAATGGCACCAACCAGGATTTTGTCGCTTTCGCGGGCGCACAGGCGTTGACCAATTCGGTCTATCTGAACGGTGTTGAGTCCACTTCGGGGCTCCAAGGCAACTTCGCCACTCCCAGCAAGGACGCCTTGCAGGAGATACAGGTCATGACCAACGTTTCTGATCCGGAATTTCAAACCGGATCAGTGGAAATGTTTCAAGTCAAGTCCGGCACCAACCATTTCCACGGTAGCGCCTTTGAAATCCTGCAGAATGAAGACTTAAATGCCAACACCTGGTCAAATAATTATTTTCTTTCCCAGTGTGCTCCTTCCGACCCAAGCTGTATTCGTCAATACGGCAGACCTCTGGATCGATTTAATGACTATGGGGGCTCCGCTGGCGGTCCGCTTTGGAGGAACCGCGCCTTCATTTTCGGCTCTTACGAAAACTATAGCAGCACAGACGATGCCCTAAATCCAAACTCTCAGACTGTACCTACCCCCCAAATGCTGACTGGTGATTTTAGCCAGCTCCTGACAGAAGGTACTCAACAGGGAAACATTCCCGGGGCAACGAACCCTTGCACCGGTTTGCCCTACCAGTACGGACAGATATTCGACCCTCAGACACAAACGACAGTGAATGGGGTAACCTGCGCGACTCCGTTTCCCGGGAATATTATTCCCGCCGGCCGGCTCAGCTCAACAGCGCTGAACGTAGCCAAGATTTATATGCAGTCTTATGCGCCAACAATTTCCACCAGAATCTTTAACAACTTCCCGACAATGCTCGCTGGTTCATCGCAAACGGCGGCGGGCAGTTCACCACAACAGTCGAAGAGATCATACGATTTTAAGTTCGACGACACTCTTTCCGATCGCCATCACCTCAGTGCATCCTTTGACCGCGCGACATGGCACGGCTTAGGTCTAAACGGAGGGATGAATTATATCTACGGCCCATTCAGCTCCTACTGGGTCCAAACTCTCCCCAGTATCGCATATCAACTTATTGACAGCTACTCCATCAAGCCAAACCTTCTAAACACATTTGCAATCGAATTTGTTGAACAAAACAATACTCAAATACCGTTTATAAACACGCCTAACAACGGAAGCATCGGCTTCAACTCGGATAGCAACGTTTTTCCAGTGCTTGGTTTTGGCGGCTCGAATGGCATTACCGTGAACGGAAATTCTACCGCTGTAGATGCATACTACGGCTATTACGGGTACCATTATCAGGATACTTTGTATTGGAACAGAGGCAAACATAGCATCAAGCTGGGTGGTACCGCCGTGGCCCGGGGAATGAATGCCACTTTCGGCGGCAATGTCGAGACCTATAATTTCGCAAGCGACACCGGCGGTCCCACAGATCCAAGCGTTACTCCTTTCGTCGGGAGCGGCTTCGCTGCTGAAATGCTTGGCGATGTGCAGAGCGCAAACGAGGCGATCAGTCAGCGCAACTATCCCCGCCAAAAGAGCATGGCCATATTCTTTCAGGACAATTATAGGGTAACGCCGAAGTTCACTCTGAATCTAGGTCTTCGTTGGGATTTTAACTATCGGGGTCACGAACAGTCGGGACGCTGGCAAAATTTCGATATTACCCAACAGAACCTGCTGTGGGGCACTTACCCTGGCGCATGGGAGTTTGCCACCAACTCCGGGCAGAGCTTTGAAACAAGCGAGGACTACCTTGAGTTTGGCCCCAGAATCGGGGGCGCCTATGCCATCAGTTCTAAGTTGATCGCGCGCGCTTCCTACGGCCTATTTTTCGTTCCGCTCAACACGTTCAACTCTGGTTTTGGGTCCAGCTTTCCGGCGAATCAGAACTCGCTCTCTTTTCCAGTCAGCCAAGTCCTCAACAGCGTTCCCGGTTCGACGGCTTTCAACTGGGATGGCGGATATCCCGGGACTCCTACGATCGGTGCGCAGAACAGCACAAACACAAGTCTGGGGTCAACCAATGATCCACTCTACATTCATCCGGATTTTTTACATCCCGGCTACACACAAAACTGGTACGTGGGCTTGCAGTATGAGCTGACGCCGCATACGGCGTTGGATGTTTCCTACATAGCGAACAGGGGACGCAACCTGCAAAGCGCGGGACTATCCTTTGTGCAGAACTATCCAACTTTTAGTACGTACCAGCAGGTTCTACTCGCGGGAAATATCAATACTACGGTCTCCAATGCGAGTGAGGCTGCCGCTATAGGTGTACCGGATCCATATCCGGGTTTCAGTGGGCCGGCCTACGCTGCGATCGCGCCATTTCCGCAGGCACTCGCCTTTGGCGATAATGTCACTACATATGGCAATCCGGCATATGGCGCTGTGAGCGCCTACAACTCACTTGTAGTTGAATTCAAGGCTCGTAGCGCTCGCGGTTTATATGCTGATTTCAGCTACGACCTGTCCAAGCAGACTGGGAATTATTCAACTACCAATGGCGACTTTGGCGGTGGAACAAACTCTTATGGCGAGAACCTTCAGGATGCAATGGACGCCAAGCATTGGATACAATCGACGGATCAAAGGCAATTATTGAAAGGTTACATGACGTACTCACTGCCTCTTGGACGGGGCCGGAAGTGGGTCTCCGGAACTCCCTGGGTTATCAACGAATTTGTAGGCGGATGGGAGCTAGGATACTACGGAGCCTATGGGAGCGGCTTGCCGATCGGTCAGATCAGTTCTACCTACCAACTGCCCTTTTTCTTCGGCACGGATAGAGCTTTCTTTTCTCCCGGGCAGGATGCTTATAATATTCGCAATCACTTTAGCGGCAAGAGGGTCGATCTGAGTAACTTGAACGATCCCAGCAATACTGATTTCAACAAAAACCTCTTCGTGGCTACAACCCCGCAGAATCCATTTGGCAACACGCCGTTCGAGTGGAATCACTGGCGTTGGAACTCCGCACCCGCTCAAGAAAACGTGAGCATTGCGAAGCACTTCGGGTTTGGTCACGAGAATCGTTACAATGCGGTTCTCGCAGCTCAATTCTTCAACTTTTTCAATCGCCACTATGCTAACGCGCCGGACACTGGCATGTCCGACACGACCTTTGGTCAGATAACTTCGGTCTCCGGGAACCCCCGTACCGGCCAGGTTAGCGCGCGATTTGAATGGTAAGGTTGGTTCCTCACTTTCGGGGCGCGCGTGGAGTACTTACTTTGCCAGCGCGCCCTCGAAGTAGGCAAAACACCCCCAGAGAAATCTCCCAAGCAATACAAAACCGGAGTCGAGGAGTCCTCGCATGCAGGTACGAAGCCAGTTGCGTTTTTACCAAGGCCATTTTCTTGCCGTTCTGATGTTCAGTCTTACTGCGTTCGGGCAAAGTATGCACGCAAAAAGGGACGCCGTGGACGAAGTCAACCCAAATATTGGAGGCATCGGGCAACTTCTTACAGCGACGATTCCCTACGTGCAGTATCCGCATGGCATGGTGCGGCTGGCCCCGATTACGACACCGGGAATTACCGATCGTTACCTTGCGGACAAAATCTATGGTTTCCCTGCCGGATCGGCAGTCTTGATGGCCTCGACAGGTACTGTGGGAACGACGGCGGAAGTCTATGCATCGGATTACGACCATGATTTTGAAGTCGCGACTCCCTACTATTACGAAACGGATTTGCAGACCTGGGAAATCAAAGCGGAATTCGCGCCGACTCCGGAGGCAGCCTATTACCGGTTCACCTTTCCTGCCAGCCTCCATGCTCATATGGTGCTCGGCATGGGGCAACGGTCCGAGATGGTCGTGATTGGGAAAAGCGCGGTCGAGGGCAGCAGGGGGGGCGACGGGCATAGCGAGCGCAGCGACGATAACGGGGAGGGGGCAAAGGAATATTTCTACGCCGAGTTCTCTCGACCCTTCGATTCGTATCAGACCTGGCAGGATGACAGCTTGACGCACGATGCCAAGCAGGACGGCAATCACATTGGATTTGTCGCGAACTACGAAACGACTGCCGCAGAACCGATTGACGTTCGCGTCGGTGTCTCCTTCATCAGCGTGGAACAGGCGCACCGGAACCTGCAGCGGGAGATTCCCGGTTGGAGTTTTGACCAGGTGAAGTCACAGGCGCGAAGCGTCTGGAAGCAGGCCTTGGGCGCCATTGCCACTGAAGGTGGAACGGAGGCCCAGCGCACTATTTTCTATACCGCATTGTATCGCTCATTGGGCCGCATGACCGATATCACGGAAGATGGCAAATACTACAGCGAATACGACCATGCCGTACATGATGCGAACGGGCACGATTTCTATGTCGACGATGGGACTTGGGATACTTTCCGTTCTCTGCACCCTTTGCAGCTATTGCTGAACGCGAGCCAGCAAGAAGATATGATCCGTTCCTACCTTCGCATGTATGAGCAGAGCGGCTGGCTGCCTTCATTTCCTTCGGTGGCCGGCGACCGGGCGGTGATGATCGGCCATCACGCAGACGAGCTGATCCTGGATACGTATGAAAAAGGCTATCGTGATTTCGATGTCAACGAAGCCTTTGCAGCCATGCGCAAGAACGCAACCGAGGCTTCCATGATTCCATGGCATCACGGTCCGCTCACCGGCCTGGACCGAGTGTATTTCGATCAGGGCTTCTTTCCTGCGCTGGCCTACGGCGAAAAGGAAACTGTGGCAGAGGTGAATCATGGCGAGCGCCGCCAGGCGGTATCGGTGACGCTTGAGAACAGCTATGACGACTGGTCCGTTGCGCAGCTTGCTCAAGAGCTTGGCAAGCAAACTGATGCGGCATACTTTACAAAACTCGCGCATAACTATCAGAATGTCTATAACCCGGCCATTGGCTTTATGGCTCCCAAGAGCGCGGATGGGCAGTGGGTAGCGAACTTTGATCCGAAGCTGGGTGGCGGTCAAGGCGGAAGAGACTACTTCACCGAGGTCGACTCCTGGCTTTACACTTTCAACGTCCAACATGATGTTGCCGGTCTCATTCACTTAATGGGCGGCAACGATGCATTCAACCTCAAGCTGGACCGCTTGTTTGTCGAACAGTTTGGCACTTCGAAATACGCTTTTCTGAAGCAGTTTCCCGATGCCACCGGACTCGTTGGTCTGTATGCCCAGGGCAATGAGCCGAGCTTTCACATCCCTTACCTCTATGATTTTTCCGGACAGCCCTGGAAGACCCAGCGGCGTGTCCGTCAGTTGATGGATGTCTGGTACAGTGACGGCCCCTTGGGCATTCCAGGAGATGATGATGGCGGAGCGACTTCATCCTGGTATGTACTTAGTGCGATGGGTTTCTATCCCGTTACTCCCGGAAACCCCATCTATGAAATCGGCAGTCCCATCTTCGCCAAGAGTGTCATCCGGCTAAGCGATGGAAAGACCTTCACTATCGTTGCAGATCATGTCTCGGCACAGAATAAATACATCCAGTCGGCCACGCTCAACGGAAAGCAATTGAACAAGCCCTGGTTCCGGCACTCAGACATTGCGAATGGTGGAATGCTCGTGTTGAATATGGCGGGTAAACCGAATCTACAGTGGGGGAGTACACCAGACGGCGCTCCACCATCCATGAGCCATGAACAAGCAAAGCAATGAAGAAGCAGGGGCGGATCACTTTGCGCGGTCGGAATGCAAATTCAGGACGACAGAAAGGATGCGGAAAGTCTTTCATTTACTTACATTTAGGTATTAGCTTGCCCGGTAACGTGAAGTTGCAAATCGACTGTACCCAAGTCGATACCTCCTTCTGTGGCGGATGCATCTTTTTGCAGTTGGATGACGTGCTCATCACTTCAGCCAGTGACTGATTTGGCAATGTCTTTCATCTTTGTAAAGCGAAAGACATCAAGTCTGAAGATGGAATTCAAGAGAAAAATGACAAGCTTCTCAAGTGTGGATGGAGCAGAGAGCGCGTAATCCGGAGCGTAAAGTACTTTCTGCCAAATGAGAAAACGTCCTCAAAAAGTGCAAAACTCTCGCCCAGGGCGAAGCACTTTTATTGGGAAAGCGATCGTCCGTTCGTCTGGTGGAGCGTGGCGCTGAAATGGTTGTCGGCTGGGGGAGCCAAGGTTCAGGCACAATGCGTCGGGTCTTCCTCATCCTCGAGTAATTGAAACTGGGCAGCGCTTGTTTTTGCATATGGGTGTCCGATGGGTGTAGTTTCCCTGCTTCCCAGTTGCCATTCGCGCTGCACTGTCTGCAATAGTCGCCGGCGCCCGGACGCTCATAGATAGCCAAGCGTTGCTTGTTCAAATCGCCTGCTTCCGCAAGCCGCCGAATTTGCTACCGATCCCATAAAGAATGGCCCGTATGAATGGCCCAATTTAAATTCCTGCCGTTCGCTTTGAGCTGGTCGCCATCTCCCTGCATAACTATTTATTTTTCAAATACTTGCATCCTTCCTTTTCCCATTTGTCGAACTTAAAATGCGACCCGAAATTACGCCGGCAATTGAGATTGAGGGAATTTGACTCGTCCACGCCGGATCTTGAACAGGTATCTGACGGAACTGCACGCAATAGAATGCGACGGTTGCATCTGAAGGCTCATGCCCCGGGGTGAAGATCGCCGAGGTGCGCGGTAATGGCGAGGGAGAAGTCAAGAGGAAGAGGCAATATACTGGCAGGGATGCGATCTTTCTACGACAAGGATGATGAAGATGAACGGTAAGAAAATCACGATGGTAGCAGCGGTACTCTTGTTTGTGGCTGCGAGCGCCGGGACCGAGCAGATATTTGCTCAGAGCGGCGGTGTTGGTGAGGGTAGCTCGATTATGGCGCTGGAACTGTCGGTAAATGCGGAAAAGATTCGCGCACAGGATAGGTTTATTTCCGACGATCTGTTTGAGGGACGCTATCCCGGATTGCGCGGCGGCGAACTTGCGGCCAAGTACATTGCGACGCAGTTTGCGCTCGATGGGCTGAAGCCGGCGGGCGATGATGGGACGTATCTGCAGCAGGTGAACTTTGTGGGAATGAAGGCGAAGCCGGAGGAGACCACCTTCAGCCTGGTTCCGGAAGATGCCTCTCCGGCGAAGGGAAACAGCGTGTTGCTGAAATTTGGCGATGACTTTGTGGTCTCGAATCAGACGCTGACACCAGTGACGACAATCGATGCGCCGATTGTGTTTGTGGGCTATGGGGCGACGGCGCCGGAGTATAGCTGGGACGATTTTGCGGGCGTCGATGTGAAGGGCAAGGTGATCTTGTGCATCGTGGGCGATCCGCCGTCGGACGATCCGAAGTTCTTCGCCGGCAAGGCCCTGACCTACTACGGACGATGGACGTATAAGTTCGAACAGGCGGCGCGCCAAGGCGCGGTCGGTGCGCTGATCATTCATCGTACGGACCTGGCAAGCTATGGATGGAATGTCGTTCAGAATTCGAACTCGGGTGAAAAGACATTCCTGCGTGACGACGCGAATCCGCGACTGAAGGCGGCGAGTTGGATTCAGCTGGATGTTGCGCGGAAGCTGTTTGCGATGAGCGGCCTTGATTTGGATAAAGAGTTTGAAGCTGCGGGTAAACGCGGTTTCCATGCTGTCGAACTGCCGGTGCGTCTGAAAGCGACGGTGACAAGCACAGTGCGTCCGTTCCAGAGCCCGAATGTGGTGGGAATGCTGCCGGGTGAGAACCTGAGCAAGGGGACCAAGGACCAGGCTGTGCTGTTTACGGCGCACTATGATCATCTCGGGTTTGTGCCGGGAGTGCCTGGCGACAATATATATAACGGTGCCGCGGACAATGGTACCGGCGTGGCGATGATTCTGGAGATGGCGAGAGCGTGGGCGCAGTCGGGAATAAAGGTGCCGCACTCGGTGATCTTCGCGGCGGTGACGGCGGAGGAGCAAGGGCTGTTGGGGTCGGAGTATCTGGGGCAACATCCGCCGGTGCCGGCGGCGCAGATTGCACTGGATATCAACTTCGACATGCTGCTGCCCATCGGCGTGCAGCAGGAGATCAACGTCAACGGAGCGCAGCGTACGACATTCTTCCCGGAAGTGCAGGCGACGGCGAAACGATTTGGTTTGGCGATCGTACCGGACCCGCGGCCGGAGGCTGGCAGCTACTATCGCAGCGATCACTTCAGCTTGTCGCGTGTCGGGATTCCGGCCTTCTCAGTGGATTCCGGTACCCTATACGAAGGACACGATCGGGCGTGGGGGGTGGCGCAGGAGAAGGATTTTAATGACAACCACTATCACAGCTTCTCGGACAACTTCGATCCTACGTGGGATTTCCACGGGGACGCGAAGCTGGCACGATTCGGAATTGACCTCGGCTGGCAGGTCATTAACGCATCTCATACCGTGGAATGGAATAAGGGCGACGAGTTCGAGCCCGCTCGAAAGTTAGGAGAGGCGGCGCAATAGTTTTCTGGACTGCACCTGAACCGCTACTGTGCTGCTGACCGTTCGAGCAGCACAGTAATGGCGGGAGTTCCGCGAAGCGGACAGGCCCTCAATGAGAAGGCATTTACTTCGCGGCGCGAATCTATTGGCCTTGCAAATATGGTCAATCGACCGCGTGATCCGATTGCATTAGTAGCCTGAACCTAGGCCCGGAAGGACATCGCCGTTGAGATCATCTCGGCGGTTATCCGCCCGGTTCTCTTCTTTTGCCAGCGATCTGCACCCTTACGGATTGAAAACAACCTTCTCCGTCTCGAAAGACTCGCCACGCAGAAACTTGCCTATCGTCTCATTCAGAAACTTCTCGTCGGCTGGGTTGCTTGCAGCACCCGCCGTATGTCCCCATAAGGACGGAATCGGCACCAGCGACACCCCGGGAATAAACTGCGCTTCATAGCGGGCATCGGTAACCGGGAAGTAGAGGTCGGTAGCCGAGGGCATATAGAGAAACGGCACCTTGATGGACCTCAATGCTCGCTCTATATCGCCATTGAAGCCGGGAGTAGAACCGACATCATGCTTCTCCCATGTTCGCATCTGCAGGATGAGATTGTTGGCGTCAGCGCCGGGAATAAAGTTGGTTCTGAATTCATTCAGAACTTGTTCAAAGGTTGTACCAGGCGGATTTGTCGTTCGCCATAACTCTTTTCGCCACCACTCCTGCGAAAACAGCCAGGCCGTCCACACTGTCGAGAAAGCTTCGATTCCCTTCTTTGGCTGTTCAGTATAGTCGCCATCCTTGAATGCTGCATCCGCCGTCAGCGCCGCGATTTGTCCTTCCAAGCGCACCACGCCATGAGGATAGGTCTTGGCAGTTCCGGAAGTCGCCACGATTCGGTCAGCAAAGGTTGGATAACTTACCGCCCACTGAAACGCCTGCTGCGCGCCCATGGAGAATCCGATCAGGGCTCTGAGATGCGTGACCTTCAGGTCTTCAAGCAGGAGTTGATGGACCGCCGAAACATTATCGCGGATGGTCATCACTGGAAATCGCGGCCCGTGGAAGGGCTCAGGCGTGTTGCTCGGCGATGAAGAACTTCCGTTACCGAACAGTTCGCTGGTGACGAGAAAGTATTTGTCGAGGTCGAGTGCATGGCCCGGCCCCATCAACCACTCATAGCCATGCAGGTCGGCCATAAAGTGCGATGGCATCAGGATCACGTTGTCGTGCGCCTGGTTCAGGTGACCATAAGTACCATAGACGACGTCGACCTCGTGAAGCGTCGCTCCGCTCGCGGTGCGAAAGTTCCGGATCACAAAGACATGGCGCTCTGGTTCTGGCAATGGGCTTGTCTTGGCAGGCTCCTCGGCAGGCATGATCGCTGTGCCGATGACGGTGCAAACCAAGAGGGCCGCCGCCAATATCTTGCTCAACATGCATCTCCTTTTAGGCCCCTGAGCTCAAGCAGCCTATTGCGAGCCGTGCAACGCTGTTTCCATCGAATCTGCTCCGGAACCTAATGACTTCTGAGAAATGTATCCACCACCTGCACGTACTTATCCGGTTCTTCATACGACGGCAGATGGCCGCTCTTGGCAAAGATAACCAGCTTTGCCCCCGGTATCGCCTTATACATTCGCCATGCAGTCAGCGGAGCGACATTCATGTCATAGCGTCCTGTAATGATGAGTGTCGGAAACCTGAATTTCGGCAATTCAGAGGTCAGGTCGATCTTATCTGCTGAATTTCCGACAGCGTTGCCTACGCTTGGCGTGTAGCCGAGATCTCCGATTTTGGTCAAATAGGTATGAAGTAGTTCTTCACTATAAAAGATCATGCGAAAGTGATTCAATAACTGCTTCTGTGCGGCCGCGTCAGTATCTCCCATCGCCTTCTGGACCGCGGCGTCTTCTTCCTCGATGTCTGGAAATACTTCCGGCAACAGATGCACAATGTCTTTGAGAGCCGGGGGAGCCGAATCGCTCAAGATGAGCTTGTGCACTCGCTCCGGATGTGCCGATGCATAGGCCATAGCCAGCAGGCCGCCGTATGAGTCCCCCACAATGTCGATAGTCGGAAATGCGAAATGGACCCGCACTGCTTCAAGATCGGCAACCTGAGCATCCATCTGTTGCGATGCGCCAGGATGTAAGGGCGTCGACTTTCCGGTTCCGCGCTGGTCATAAAAGACGATCTGACGCCGCTCCGCAAGCCGCTCCCACACATCGTTCTGGATCATGTATTTATGCGAAAGTCCCGGCCCCCCGTTGACGGCAATTACGGGCGTCTCGGAGCTTGGCGCGCCATAGACTTCGAATGCCAGATCGACGTCTGGAGTGGAAATCACACCTGTGGCTGGCGTCGCCCGCTGGGCAATCGCTGAGAGCGAGAACAAGCAGAGGAAAAGAATTTGTAAGAATCTGGATTGCATTCTAGCGTGATCCTCCTGTGAATCACTGAGCCCCGTAGAAGCTCGTCTGCTGGTCATTCTGATCACCGTTTGGCCGGTACGTCCGGTTCCGATTCCTGAAGCAGTTCCGCAAGACATTGAGACCAAACAAAAGGCAGTTTATGCATTCCATGGCCTCGCGATCGATCCGAAATCGGCAAGAGTACCAGCTTCCCATTCGGCACTCGCTTGATCATCTCAGCCATGATATTCAACTCCGGTGGATGGATAAAGTATTCGGATGCCGAAGCCCGCGTGCAACTGGATGGGCGATCCGCATACTGTTATCGAATCAGACAGAATTGTTCCCAGATAAGCAAAATCACGCCGAGAGAGAGCAGGAGACAATTTCCGCCAGATTAGGTCGCCCCGCAGCATCGTTTGTACTTCTTACCACTGCCACAGGTACAAGGATCGTTTCGGCCCGGTATCTTGTTTGTCAAGCGGCGTGTCGTTCTCCCGAGGCGCGTCGAAACAGGCGGCGTAGCACACGGTGGCGCTGGGCCAGGAAGGAGTCGAGGTCAGGCCGTGAGTCCTTAAGCGCCTTAAAGAGATGATGTCCGGACCGACCTGAGGCATTTGCGACTTCCCGGGGCGTGATTTGTCCCTTCTCGTAAGCATAAAAAAAAGTAAGATCTGGGTCGATGGGTAGAGATTCCCGGGGTCGGGAGGACCTGACCAAGAAAAACGAAATTGCCGCTTCCCGGCAAGAGCAGGTCGGGTTGACGCAGTATTGGTCGTCAAAGAACCATTGGTCGACGCCAACAGGAAACACAACCCGAGGGGCAAAGGGCAGAATTTCGTTATAGCTCACCATCGAACCGTCTCCAGCCAAAACCTCGGGAGGGAATTGGATGTCTAGGCTGTCTAAGTCAGCTTGTTCAGTCTGTCTTAGTTTAACCAAAAGGTAGATATTCCAAAGCTCGGCCCAATCTCCATCTGAGATTTCCGATGCAACGGATTTTGCGAAGACATACCCCGTTGAATCCACCTCCTGCTTTTTGAGGTTGGTGACCACGCGCTGGGCCAAATCCATTTCAAGGCAAATGTGGGTGGACGCAAACAGCTGTGGCGAGTCCTTCGCTCTCGGGAAGCAGTTGAGTGAAATGACTTTGCATTCGCAAAACGGGTTCGTGCAAATATGGGGGCTCAGACGATAGTACTCACCCGCCAATGGACCTTCTTCAAGGAGTAGACGATAACCGCTTTCCGGGGATACCTGAATGCGCATAGAGCCATATTACGCAGCACCGCGAGTCCAAGGGAAGATCAGGCTACTTGTGAATTCGGCCACGCAGAAGTCCTCGGCTGGCCGACCCCGATTAGGATGGCCGTAAGGGAGTCCATCGCATCGCCTTCCCAGTCCCACCTTCCCGTCTTCCAGGACGTCCCGCCGCGATCCCCGCTACGGAAAACTACGAATCGAGGTGACGAAATGGCAATGGGAAGCTTGTGCTACACGCCCAATACACGGAAATCCAGAGAGTCGCCTCGAATGGCAAATCGGCCTGCTGTCTCCGAGTGAGGCTCAGTCTGCCCACTGCCAGCAAGGCTGCCAAAGAGGGACTAAATCGTTGAATTCCGTCGTTGAATCAGACCGCTTCCTTTTTACCGAGACTAAGAAAACAAACAACTTAGTGTCTTGGTGCCCCCTGAACCAATTCTGCTAGGCGATGAAGGCCCCGAAAAGGATCAATGGATGCCTGCTCCCAGGCCTCTCGGCACTCTTCTCAAGGCTCTCGACTACGCGGATCGCGTCAACAGGCGTGGCTTGGACACCGCGACCGACAAATCCACGATGTTCTACCTCAAGGGCATCCGGTCGAACGATGCCACCCGCAAGGTCAATAATGGTGAGCCGGCGAGTCTGGTAGCGTAGCTGACGCAACGAAGGAAAAAGCCACCCGCGGGTGGCTTTTCTGTTTGGGGTGCTATACGGGATTACGCCAGCATCTCCAGACCATGCTTTTCGACGACTGAAAGCATCTTGAGCGCCATTCCACGGAGGCGCTCAAAACGCAACTGACTGCACCAATCGTCGTTCGAGGAACGCCCCAGCCAGCATCAGGAACCTAAGAGGTCTCAGTCAGCAACTTGAAGCCAAGCAAACAGAGACGCAATCACTGCGCACCAAATCGGCAGCCGGGGCGATGGCGGATCAGCAGAGGGCGCAAACCTCAGCCCTCCAAACGAAGGTTCGGGAACTGAGTGCGGCTCTCGATGAGAAAGACCGGATGTTGGCGTTCGACCAGGATTTTCTTTGTCATGACCGGGAGATTCGGGATCTGATCGCCGCTCAATCTCTACATCGCCGATATCTTCGATGTAGCGCAGAACGGGAAGACAGCGAAGCAGTTTGGCCGCCTCTTCTGCAAAAGACAAATCTCTTGTTTTCTATGGCTTTGACCCGGATGAGGAGGCTGGCCTCAAGCAGCCGGTTCAATTCCAGGCTGGGGGGAGCGGCACGGCAAGCAGAATGTGAGCCTCAGACTTTTCTATCGGGACGGCACTCAGCGCTGGGGGTTAAAATTCGGCGACGCAAAGACGCTCGCCCGACTGAATAGGGTTATCGTAACCGCTGGGCCGAAATGCGGAAGCGCCAAGCCAACTGAGAAGCAGATTTTGATGGCCAACCTGCAAGTGCAACCGCACCATGCGTGATTGCTTCCCTGGGTTGATACAATTTTCAGCGCTCAGCCGTAGATTAAGATGAGCATACGTCGTCCTCAATCTTACGGAGCGCCGTTGCATGAAACAATTGCCGCCGTCGAGTCGGTAGTGGTGTCGTTCCTTTGGATCTGGACACTGCTGCCTAGAACACGGACACATCCCTGACAACACTTCACCTACCGTGAAAGGCGACAATATGGCTGCAACTAAACAGACCCGCAAAGGCACTCCAAGAATAAACCCTGTCATTCGAGACCTTTTCCGTAATAGTCCAATTTCGACCGAGCGTGAACAGGAATGGCAAGACGCCGTGCGACATGCAGGAACGGGAACACCGCCTATGCGGTTTCCGGTCTATGAACATCTGTATCAGTTCAATCTGTGCGCCGAGAAGATGGTCGAGCTACTCGAAGGGCTGAGTAACAAGTTTTCCATCGACCCAGAGGCTCTTCTCTACCACCAGTCTATGATTCAATATGTTCGGGCTTTAATCAGCCTGGAGATCGTGGAGCAGATGTCTGGCGTCGAACAAACCGAAGCCTGGCTCTTTGGAAGCCAACAGCGCAGCGAAGAGGAGAATCTGCGCGACCCGGACGAAGTCTATATCATCGTCCGCCAGCGCGAGGCCGAACGGATCAAGTTGGGACTCCCCCCACGCATCCAGTTTATCGATGGACCCAGTTCGGTGAAGAAGTCCACTGGAAAACGGACTCGATCCAATCGAGCAAGTTGAGCCAGTCGGTTGGAGATTGGGTACAAGGGAAGACTATTTCTCCATCCGTTTGAATCACTCGTATTCGGCCTTCATGATTGCTTCGAGTGCCTCTGCTGATTCAGCATCCAGATTCGGGTCTGCGCGAAGGAGGGTAGAAATCTGTGCAATGGGCTCAGCACGTATGGCTTTCTAAGGCATGTGAACGAAGTCCGAGGGGTTCAGACGAGCCCATGCAGATAGAGCAGCGAGACTCGCAGAGTCTGGACGACGCCCTTGGGCCATCCGCGTGAGGGTTGAGGCACTGATACCTGTTTCCTCCGATACCTGCTTCCAATGCATTGATTTTGCTTTGACAGTGGCTTCCAGCGAACGGTAAAACGCATCCCTGCTCTCGGCCCGTCCACCCGCGCGCTCTACAGACAAGTTCCTGTCCATGCGTTCATTGTCTTCATGCCGCTCAAATCGACCGCAAAGATTTTGATAAAATATCAACAATCAGCCTCAAATTTATCGTGACAATGAAAATCCTCTGCTGCAAGAGAACCTTAAGCAGCTTGATCGAAAGCTTTCAGCAACCTTCTTGCCGATGACACTTGTACCGCTTCTCGGGCCCCACACTCACTAAAAATCCTGCACTCTCCCGGAGGACTCCAAATGCGCTTTACTTCACTCCCTGCATTCGCGGTCGCTGCTGTTTTGTGCATCGCGAGGCCCGCCTTCGCCGACACCGTCGACACCTTTACACTGACCAACGTCAATGTGGACAGTTTGGTCAACGACGTGTTCGGTCCGCCGGACGGCATGCTTACCGGGACGATCTCCATCGATATCACCAGCGGCACTTTCCAAGCGTCGAATATCACCTGGACCGCAAACTCGGACGTCTTCAACGACATCTTCGCTCAGTTCGATCAGTCTGTTCTAAGCACTCAAAGCTTCGCAGACATAACAGACACTCCCACCGAAGATTCGATCCTCATCTTCGACCTGCGAGGTAGCCTGACCGGTTACAGCGGCAGCGACATTTGCTCCGAGAGCAATCTGTGCTCAGACCATTTGTCCGGCATCGATACCTCCTCAAATACTCTTACGGATTTGGTCGTTTCCGGATCGCTCGACCTCACCAGCTCAGTCCAAACCGCGACAACACCCGAGCCCTCTTCGCTTGCGCTGCTTGGAACTGGCATCCTGGGCGTGGCGGGTATGGCGATTCGCAAGCTTCTTCCTCAGGCGTAAGGAAGAATCTCCAAGATCCATTCAGCCGTCTTTTCGGAGACGGCTTTTCTCAGTTCGTGACTATCCACAGCATATTCATCTTTCAATCGCCTGCAATTGGTCATGGGCGGTAAACGGTCATCTATGACAAGACAAATGCTGGCAGGCAGGATTTGCTGTCTATAAGGCAACCTAACGCTCAAGCCCCACTCGTTGCCCCAGTGGTGCTTCGGAATGGTATTGCCGGCATACTGGCAGGAGTGTTCGGTTCCAGGCAAGACCACTCTCTTGTGCGTGCGTTCGCGCTCTAGTTCTGCCAGCATCCGTTCCAGTTCGAGCGTGTTCCCGTCTGGCTCTGGGATGCTCCAGCCAAGGACAACGTGCTGCAAAGCTCAATGTGTTTCCTGATGAGGTGGTAGATCCCTCGGGCCAGGATGGAACTGCGTCCTGCCCTGAGTTCGTCCATCCTAAAAACCGCAGTAGATGCCATTTTGGCGCCGTCAAGTGTTCCGTCTGCACGAACGACTGCTCCGCAGTATACCGAATTGGAGAAATCCCCAGCAACTGCAAGTGTTTGTTGATTCAAGTAGGTCGAGAACCGGCGGGGGGTTCAATTGCTGTTTTAGGTTCCATCGCTCGTCAGCATAGCGTGAGTGCTGAAACATCGAAACCACTGCGATGAAGGAGGAGAAGTTGCACTCCTCCCTGGCTTCGATCCGGACGCACTCCCTCACCCTCCTCAGCGGGACGTTCCCTCCCACAACGCCCTCCCTGCGCGCAAATGCCAAAACGATAAGGAAAGAAGCCCAAATTTCTTCTTCTATCAAGTGCCCTTCATGCTGGGTGGGCACCCAGACACCAAAATCTCTATCCATCCGGTGGACTCAAACTTGTCGTTGCCATGGTCGGTTTTGGTGTCAATTGGGTGTCTATAGAAGCCCAAAATTGAGTTCACTGTAGCGGATGAGTTCGCTACTCCGGCGTGGCCCACTTCGCTCACCTAATTTGGCCCACCTGGACAGCGGTACTTCGCCGCATTCCACCAGTTTTTGTTTGAGTACGAAGGGT
>Ga0116129_1000351_pt1 | contig 30455 bp, 25 predicted proteins | sample June2015DPH_17_2_FD_89732 | JGI IMG/M metagenome (GOLD analysis project Ga0116129, IMG submission 89732) | Peatland microbial communities from SPRUCE experiment site at the Marcell Experimental Forest, Minnesota, USA - June2015DPH_17_10 | ecosystem: Environmental > Terrestrial > Soil > Wetlands...
CCGTGAGGATCACCGAGACAGGCTTGATATTTTTAAGCTGAACATCCTGCGGCTGCACCCCGAGCTTCAGAGCCTGAGACGGCCGGGGATTGATCTGCAACTGGTCGAGCGTCACTTCGGCGCGAAAATCCAGCGGCTTGCGGAGCGCGACGGCGACCTTTGCGCGGCCTTCGACGAAGCCTTCGAACGGGAGCACTTCACTTTTCTGTTCATTCGTTCCGCCGATCATATAGATGCGATGCGCAGTGGCCAGGTCGACGCGCTGCGGCTGAATATTCACCACTCCGGGGTTGTCGCCTTCGAGCTTCCATGAGCCGTCCGCCTCGATTTTGGCGCCTCGTACAATCGCGCTCGCGTGTACCGATAAATCGTCGCCGCGAGTTTGCGCGGTCAGCGAAATATCGCCCACCCCGTCGCCGTTGAGCGTGATGTTGCGGCCCGATGCATCGCCATTTATCGAGATCAAATCGAATTCGCCTTTGACCATGCGGCCACTGCCGGTCAGCTTGGCATTGATGATTCCATCCGGCCTCATGGGCAGTTTACCAAGCGCCTTTACGCGGGATCCGGGCACGTTTTCCGCGGTGACGGCGAATGTGACAGCTTGGTTTTTGTCGAACGATCCGTCAAAATGAACGCGCCCGGCGCCGATCATCGCATCGCCGCCAGAGAACGTGAACGCGTCGTCCGCATAGTGAATCTTCGCGCTGATGCGATCAATCTGCTCGTCGAAGGCCGCGAGTTTTTCAACCTGCGCAGTAACATCGGCGATGGGCTTTTTCACCGATCCGGAGAGGTGCACGGCTGCCGAAGCAGTGCCTGTGAGTTCCAGTTTTGAGCCGGCCTCCTTGGCCAGCTCCGCCAGTTGCGCGTTCTGCAAATTGATCTTCGCGTCGATGGCGCCGTCGGCGAAAGAATCATTGCGGGCGGAGATGTCGGCTTGCCCGGCGGCGGTGGTTGCGCCTCGCGACAGGTTGAAGTTCAAAAGATGCACGTCTTTGCGGTCGGCGTTGACGGACGCGGTGAAATTATCGAAGGCGTGGGCGTTTACCGTGCCGTTGGCTACGCTGACCGCTCCGTCGAAATGAGGATTGTCGAACCCGCCTTTGATCACACCGTCGATGGTGGCGCGGCCGTTGTTCAGTTTGAGCGGAAGTTCCTTCGGCGCATCGGGACTCGCCATGGCGAGCGCCGGCAGCAGGTCATCGAGATTGGTCGATTGCCCGTGAATTTCGAGCAATTTTCCCAGCACGCCGCTAAAAGCGACGCGGGTCGCGGACGTCTTCACATAGGAAGTCACATGCGAGAGCGTGCCGAATTCGATGGTTCCCTGGGCCTGATCGTAGCGGACATCGAGATGGCCTTCGATTGGAGGGCCTTCGTGCGAGGGATAAATTCCGATGTTGCCTTGAAATTTCGCCACCTGCTTGTCGAGTGTCCCGTCGAGCGAGAATCCCCCGGCGAGCGTGCCATTCCAGGGGATCGCGCGATCGGCCGCGATGCGGGCTACCTCCCGCAGGTTCAAGCCTTGCAGGTTTCCCTCGGCATGAAAATCGCGCCAACGGGTGAAGCTTCCCTGCCCGTTAATGGTGGCCCCGAGCGCGTTTAGGGTGGCGTTTTGCAGCGTGAATCCTTCCAGGTTGACACTCAAGTCGCCGCGCGCCTCCGCGTTCTCGATCTTCAGACGGTCCCGCTGGTAGCCAAGTCCCCGCGCGGCGGCCCGGCCCGTCATCCAGAAATCGAACGGCTTCTGGAACGACGCATAAAACTTGCCGTCGAACACCGCTGAACCTTTGGGTTCGATCGGCAGCGCAAACAACTTCACCGCATCGCTGACTGAAACCGCGGCCTTCACTGTAAACGTGCCGCGAGGCCAGCGGAGATTGGTCAGCGCTCCCGAGACATCGGCGCGTGATTCCCTGGTGGCCACTTGCATTCGCAAAATGTCGATTTTGGAGGCGTCGAACGTGAACCGGGCTGAAGTGCTGACTTCGATCGGCCCCAGGCCAACCGCGACGACACGCACACGATTTGATTCGACCTCGCCCAGATAGCGGCCGGGCGCATCCAGGCGCATGCGGACCCGCAAATCTTCGCCGCGCAAATTGAGAGGGATCTGGCGGTCGTCGTATTCGAAGAGCCCGTTCGTGACTTCGTACCGGCGCACGGCGAGATGCACCAGATCCTCCGCCCAAGTGGTCTCCGGATGATGCACCGCCGGATCCGGAATATTATTCGAGCCGTCGGCATAGAACACGATGCGGACCTGCGGCTGTTCGATACGCAGGTACGAAAGATCGACCTTACGCTCCATCATGGAGACAATCCGCAATCCCACTGTGACGGAGGCGACGCGTACAAACGGAGGCTCGCCTGCGGATTCCTTTCCATGCAGAACTACCGGACCCGCGGTTGCTTCGAGGCGCCTCCAATCGAATGCGAAATTTCCGATTTCCACCACCCCGCCGGTGGCTTTTTCGATCTCCATCACCATGCGGCGATGGACCTGTTCGTAGAACCAGCCGCTGCGGAACACCAGCACCGCGGTCAGCGCAAGCATCGCCATCAGTACGACTAATGCGGCCGCCAGGCGCAACAGGACTCGGCCGAGTCTCCTCATTTAAAGGCGTCCTCTTTATAGAGAATTTCGGTTTCACTGCGCGTAGTGCCCAGCCAGCGATCGAGCGCCTGCGTCACGCGCTGATCGGTCAAAAGCTTTTCGATCTGATCGCGGCTGGCTTCGAAGGTGGGCACTTGCGAAGGAGTCGCGCGGCGCCATTGCGCGGCCATCGTATCGTAGTAATCCTTCAGATCGTCGTCTGAAAGCTGCACTTCAGGACGAAAGCGAATGTCGGTGAAACGCAGCGCGCGAATCCCGTTCAACAAATGCTCCGACAATTGCGCTTCGGTCACCCCATAGCGGGCGAGCGCCGCTCGATACTCGGTTTCAGTGGCATATTGCGCCTTCACTTGATCGAGAAGCTGCTGCGCGTCGGCCGCCGTCGGCAGCGTCTGGCGGCTGGTAGCGGCCTCCTGTAAAAGCAAATATTGATCGACCAGCCGATCCGCCGATTTGCGCTTCTGATCGCCACTTGTATCGACGGGCTTCTGATCGAGAAACGCCGCGATGCGCAGATCGAGCAGGATGTCGCTCTCCGCGATCACATGCTTGCCGACCGTGACGGCGATGCGATCGAGGACCTCCGCCTGTGCGGCCAGGAACAGCGCGGCTAGGATCAAGCAAGTCATCAATAGGTTTGACCCAGGGAGAAGTGGAACTGAAACAGATTAATTTTCTGCGTCATCAACACTCCTTCATTTTCGATCAATTGTTCATAGGTGCCCGCGAAGCCGTAAAAGCGCGGCGCATTGGGGCTGAAACTGAAGTCGGCGCGAATCGGGCCGATGGGCGTGCGGTAGCGGATTCCAAAGCCGACCGCCTGCACCGCGTAGTCGAAATCCTGAATATCGCGCTGCCGGAAGCGGAAACTGATGTCGTTAATGTTGGAGTAGACGTTGCCGATATCGTGGAACAGAACGCCGCCCAGATTGTTTCCGATCAGCGGAAACCGTATCTCCGTCGAATGAAAGAAAAGCGCGTTGCCGCCGATCGGAAACCCCGTCATCAAATCGCGCGGACCGGCCTGGTTATCGGGAAACGCGCGATCCGAGGTCGAGCCGCCGGAATAAAATCGCTCCGCCAAAGGAATTTCCGCCAGTCCGCCCAGCCGCTGAATAGAGCCGACCTGCAAACTGCGCGCGATCACGACATCCTTGCCGATCGGATGATAAGTGGTGTTGCGAAACATCACTTTCGTGAAGTCCGTCTGCGATGCAAAGGCGGGCAGCGCAACGCCGACGTCGAGTGTGTTGTACATGCCCCGGTGGGAGTTGACTGGATCGTCGCGGCGATCCTGAATGAAGGTCACCGAAGCCACGCCCGCGCGCACCGGTTGCGAGAGTAAAGGAATCAGCTCCGGCGAAATTACCAGATTGGAGATCGTGACATGGCGCAGTGTAAAGCGGTATTGAATCGTGTACTGCCGCGAAAGCCGCTCCGCGAGCTGGATCGAACCTTCCTCCCGCTGCTGATGAAACGTGCGAATGTCACTGGCATTATCGTAGACCCCGGATAGCGTCAGCGCCAGCTTGTCATAGCCCAGAAACCGCGGAATAAGATACGTGACAATCGCGCGCTGCTCGATGGTCGAAACCAGCGTGTTCAGACTCAGCGTCTGCCCCAATCCAAAAAGATTCAGGCGGCTGATCCCCAACGATACCCGCGGCGCGAAACCGGTGCTGCCCGCCGGATCGTCGAAGGAAGTGACGCCTCCTCCGATGCGTGCGATCTGCGCCCCGACGCCGATGGTAAAGGAATAGCGGCTCGCCTCATCCACTTCGAACAGGACGTATTTTTGCTCTTCGTCTCCGCCGGGATCCTGAATCGCCGTCTGCACCTTGGAAAAAATGCCCAGATCGTAGAGCTTCTGCTGGCTCGCGGCGATGCTTTGCTGCGAAAGAGGATCGCCCGGCGCCAAGCTGATGCGTTTATCCACCAGCGAAGCGCGCGTCGTCTCCAGGCCGCGCAGCAGCACGCTCCGCACGTAAACGCGTTTGCCCGGATGAAGCGTGTACTTCAAGTTCACCCGATGCTCGCCTTCGCTCGGCGTCTCGATCCAATCGAAGGTCGCGTCCGGATAACCGTTGTTGTAGTAATAGCTCAGAATCATATCGCGATCGAGGGCGATATTGGCCTCGCTGAACGGCTCATCCGTGCTCGATTGCAGCCTGGTGTGGAAATACGCGAGATCGCTTTCCGGCACGCCCTCGAAATCGAGCTTGGAGATAAACCACTGCGGCCCCTCCTTTACCTCTAACACCACGCCGATTTCGCCGTTTTTCCCGTGATAATTGGTGTCGATGGTCGAGACCACCTCGGCCTCGCGAAAACCATTGGCGCGATAAAGATCTTTCAACGTGTCCTTATCCCGCTCCAGCAGCCTTTGCGAATACCGGCCGTAGCGGAAGCGCGGAAAACTGGCCGGCGTGATGAACATGCGTTCGCGCAGCGTGCCGGTATTAAAATACTTGTTTCCCGTAATCGCGATGTTCTCCAGCTTGTAGCGCTGATGGCGCTCGATGCTGTAAGTCAGGTTGTACACGTCCGCCGACGGCCGTTCGTCAGTGAAATCCACCACCGCGTCGAAGTAGCCCTGAGACTGAAAATATTCGACTAGGTTCCGCTGCCCTTCGACCAGCAGCGTGCGGTCCACCGTGCGTTCCTGGAACACCGGAATCAACTGCCTCAACTTGCCCTTCGATACCTTGACTCCTTCCGTTTTTACTTCCACAATTGGTCCGTTATCGATGGCGATCGAAGGCGTCAAGGTATTCGTATTCGCGTGATAATCCAGCTTTTCGAGCGTCACCTGCGCCTCCAGATGGTCGCCCTTCTGAAAAAACTGGCGAACGCTTTCAATGCCCGTCGAAACCCTGTTCTCCGTCGCAAAGCGCCAGCCCGGAAAAGTGATGAATAGAAATCCGCGCCGCCAGTGCGTGGCATGGATGATGCTCTCCGGAGTCCTTGTATATTTGCCGCTCAGGTTCACGCCGTCGAAGCGGGCGCGCTTCCCTGCGCTGATGTCGAAATGGATCGCGACCTCCTCCGTCGCCGGGTCCCGATCCAGGTTGTAGTCGACTTTCGCGTTGTGGAACCCGTTGGCGCGCATCCGCTCCACCATATTCTGCACCGCCTGCTCCATGTCGTTATCCTCGAATGGCTTTCCCAGTTCGAGTTTGGACGCGGTCGTGAGCTGGGACCGGTTCGGCGGCTCCTCCACCCCCTTGAGCGTAATCCGGCCGACGAAATAAGATAGTTCGGTCGAAACGTTCAGAACCAAAGTCGAACCCTCGTTGAACGCGCTGATCGAAATGTTCGCGTAACGCCCCGTGTTATAGAGGTTCTGAATCGCCGTATGAACGTCCGGCAGCTTCAACGGCGCGCCCGGACGCATCGGCAGCAGCCGGTCCAATTCGGCGCGCGGAAGCGGCTGATCCGGCGGATCGAAATCGATGCGCCCGATGACCTTACCCTCATAGGCCGCGGCAGACGCCTTCGGGCTGTCCTGAGCCACAGCCGTGGGCGCGATCGCGACGCTAATCAGCAGCGAGAGGAACAATAGCATCGGCGGACGCACGATCTACAATCATAGCGCTGGTACTTTCTCCTTGGCTGTTTTCGAGCCGACTGTTACCATCAGATCAAAGGGCGAGTTCGGCGGCTCTCCTTCTATCTAATTATGATGCGCTCCAGCGATTCCCGTTACTCCCGTCAATCGCGTTTTCTGCCATGGGGTGAGCAAGGGCAGGCGAAATTCCGCGCTTCCCGCGTCGCCATCGTCGGCTGCGGCGCCCTCGGAACCGTGCAGGCTGAAATCCTGACCCGCGCGGGTGTCGGCAGTCTGCGGATCATAGATCGCGACCTGGTCGAGTTGAGCAACCTCCAGCGCCAGTTCCTTTTCTCTGAAGCCGACGCCGCTGAAGGGACCCCCAAAGCCATCGCCGCCGCCCGCCGCCTCGCCGCGATCAATTCCGAAGTCGCCATCGACCCCATCGTCGCCGATCTGAGCCCTTCCAACGCCGCCGATCTGCTCGAAAATAGCGACCTGATCCTCGACGCCACCGATAACTTCGAGACCCGCTATCTGATCAACGACTTCGCCGTACGCGAGAATATCCCCTGGGTTTATGGCGCCGCCGTATCCAGCTACGGGTTGAAACTGGCCGTCATTCCCGGCGTCACCGCCTGTCTCAAATGCATCTATCCGGAGCCTCCGCAGGGCGCGCAGCCCACCTGCGAGACGGCAGGAGTCCTCGGGTCCGTCACAGCGACCATTGCCGCCCTTCAGACCGCCGACGCCATGAAACTGCTCGCCTCCGGAACCCAGGACTTCGTCGCCAGACTGACCACTCTCGATGTCTGGACCGGCGAAATCCGGCAAATCGCTCCTCCCGCGCGCGATCCCCACTGCCCTTGCTGCGGTCTCCGCAACTTCGTTCACCTGGATGGATCGAAACGCGCGCCTATCAGTTTATGCGGACGCAACGCAGTGCAGATTCATGAACGCGCCCGTCCGCTCGATTTGGCCGATTTGGCGAAGCGTCTCGGTGCCCTTGCGCCGGTACGTTCCAACGAGTTCGCGCTACGCGTAACCGTCGACGCCTACGATCTGATGATCTTTCCCGATGGCCGCGCCATCATAAAGGGCACCACCGATGTGGGAATCGCCCGGAGCCTCTATGCCCGCTACGTCGGAGCCTGAGGTCACCATCGTCACGCCCTGCTTAAACGCAGAGCGATTCCTGGCCCGGACCATCGACAGCGTGCTGGCCCAGGACTACCCTCGCATCGATTACTTGGTGATGGATGGAGGCTCTACCGACGGCACGCTCGACATTTTGAGCAAATATCAATACGCCCTGCGCTGGGAATCCGCGCCCGACAGCGGCACTCCCGATGCCGTTAATCGCGGCTTCGCCCTCGGGAAAGGCGAAATTCTGGCTTTCCTCAATGCCGACGATCTCTATTATCCCGGAGCCGTCTCCGCCGCCGTCCGCCATTTGCAGCAAAATCCCGAGCTCGCCGGCGTCTATGGCGATGCCTGGTGGATCGACGAAAGCGGCAATCGCATTGCCCCTTATCCCGTCCGCGATTTCGACCGCCACCTCCTCGAACGGGAGTGCTTCGTCTGCCAGCCCGCCACCTTTTTCCGCCGCCAACCCTTTGAAAACACCGGTGGTCTCGACCCCGCCTTCCAGCTCACCTTCGACTACGAGTTCTGGCTCCGTCTGACCCGAACCTACACCCTGGGCCGAATCGACGCCACGCTGGCCTGTTCGCGCATGCATCGTTCCAATAAAACGTTAAGCCAGCGCGACGGCGTGTTTCGCGAAACCTTCAAAATGCTCCAGCGCAATTGCGGCTATGTGCCGTTTCACTGGATCTATCATTACTTGTGCCTGCGTGCCGACCGGCGCGACCAGTTCTTCCAGCCCTTTCGCCCCTCGATTCTTCGCTATCTCGAAAGCTTGCCCGTCGGCCTCTGGACCAACTCGGGCGAAATGGCTCGCTACCTGGCGGAATGGGTCAGCGTCATGAGCTGGGACGCCATGCGCCGCCGCCTCAGTTCCAGTTTGGGAGAGTAATTTCAAACTGAAACACACGAATAAGCGCGGATCCCTGTAAGAACTTTCCGCTCGATTCCAACTTACCTAACAGATCTGACCATTTCACCGGGCCGTGACCGCCGGGAGCGATCTTCTCCCTCAAAGGACCTAAATGCGCCTCATAACCGCGACGCTTTTCCTGGCTATTATGCCGGGATTTTCAGCCACGCTCCCGCTCTTCTTTTTCCCCAACACCGGCCAGGCCGATGGGAACGTTCAGTTTATTGTGCAGACTCCCGATCTGTCCGCCCGCTTCCGCCCTGATGCTGCCGTCTTTCAGGTGCATGGAGAGCAGATGGGCGTTCGATTCATAAATGCAAACCCGGACGTCTCGATCGAAGGCCTGGTCCCTTTGGCGGCGAAACTCAATTTCTTCCTCGGCCAAGCCAATTGGAAAACCAATGTTCCGTCTTATTCGAAGATCGTCTACCGCAGCCTCTATGCAGGGATTGATATGACCTACGGCGAAACCGGCCGCCAGATAGAGTCGGAGTTCCTGGTCGCGCCTTTCGCTGACCCGGCTCTCATCCGCCTCGAATATACGCAGCCGGTATCGGTCGATGCCGCTGGAAATCTGATCGCCGGCGCCGCGGAAAATATTCTACGCGAGGCTACGCCCGAAATTTATCAGCAAATCGGCGCGGCTCGCGTCAAAGTCGCCGGACGTTACCGCATCTTCGACTCGCATACCATCGGTTTCGAGATCGGCGCCTATGACCACTCGGCGCCTCTGGTCATCGACCCGGTCATTTCCTACTGCACCTACCTCGGCGGCAGTAGTCCCACCGACATCACCGGTCTGGCCCTCGATTCGAGCGCCAATTTATACCTGACCGGCTGGACCGCCGCGCTCAATTTCCCCATCGTCGGAGCCGTCCAAGCAGCCAATCAGGGAGGCGACGACGTCATTGTCGCGAAAATGAATGCCGCCGGTACAGCGTTGGTCTATGCCACCTACATCGGAGGGCGCGGGGACGATCAAGGCGCAGCCATTGCGGTCGATAGCCTCGGACAGGCGTACGTTACCGGCTTCACGACCTCGACCAATTTTCCGCTGGTATTGTCGAATCGCAACGTGATCGGTGGCAGCACCACCGCGTTCGCGCTGAAATTGAACGCCGTCGGGAACTCGCTGCTCTATAGCGGCTATCTCGGCGGCACCAACTATGACGTAGGCGTGGCGATCGCCGTCGATAGCAGCCAAAACGCCTACATTGCCGGCAACACGCAATCAACAAATTTTCCCACCCTCAATCCGACCCAAGCGGCAATCGGTGGCGGCCAGGACGCGTTCATCACGAAACTCAGCTCCGCCGGAGTCATCACCTTCAGCACGTTTCTCGGAGGATCCGGAAATGAGGTCGCGGGAGGCATCGCGGTGGATTCCCTGGGCGACATTTTCATCACCGGCGGGACACTCTCCACCAATTTTCCCGTCCTCTTGCCGCTCCAGGCGGCCAATGCCGGCGGCCAGGACGCCTTCCTGACCAAGATCGGTTACGCCGGCGCAGTCACCTTCAGCACCTATTTCGGCGGCAGCGGCGGATCGTCGCAATCGCCCGAACAGGCCAATGCCATCGCCCTCGATTCGGCCGGAAACTCCTATATTACCGGCGTCACCGATTCCACCAACTTCCCCGTCAGCACCGGGGCATTCCAGACCGCCCTCAACGGCGCCCAGAATGGCTTCGTCGCGAAAATTACCAGCAACGGCCAGTCACTCGTCTACTGCACCTATATCGGCGGGGAGGGCACCGATTGGACCACCGGCATTGCCGTCAGCGCCGCCGGAAACGCCTACCTCGCCGGCTACACCTCGTCCGTGAACTTCCCGCAGGACAGTCCCGTCCAAGCGGCATTCGGAGGCCTGTACGACGCCTTCATCAGTGAGCTGAACTTCGCCGGTAACGGCCTGATCTTTTCCACTTATTACGGAGGCTCCGGATCGGATTCCGCCAACGCCATCGCGCTCGATACCAGTGCCAATATTCTCGTCGGCGGCCAGACCAGCTCTTCAAACCTTCCCTTGGTAAATCCGATTGAATCGGCCAATGCCGCCAGCAGCACCGGATGGCTGCTGCGGCTGGGCGTCACCGCTCTCCCGCCCACCACGCCCTCGGTAACCTCGCTATCGCCCACCTCCGGCTCAGGCAATACAGTGACGTTCACCGCCAAGTTCGCCGATACCGGCGGAGGCTCCACCCTCACCACCGCATCCCTGCTGGTCAATACCAGTGCCTCCACCGCCTACGGATGCTATATCAACTACAACGCCGCCATGAACCTGTTTTCGCTCTATAACGACGCCGGAACAGCCGTCCTCGCGACCGTTACTCCGGGCGGCGCCAGCGCTCAGAACGATGAATGCGCGCTTTTCGGCGCGGTCAGTTCCGGAACCGTTTCCGGCAATACGCTGACCGTCACTTTTTCGATCACCTTCCAGGCTCCGTTTTCAGGAGCCATGGGTGTCTATCTTGAGGCCGGCGACTCATCCTCAAACACCGGCTGGCTGGCGGAGGGCGCCTATACGGTCACCATCCCGGTGGGAACGCCGCAAGTCAATTCGGTATCCCCCAACTCCGGCAGTGGCACCGGACAGATATTCACCTTCGTCTATTCCGATACGATCTACGCGCAAAACCTCGGCACCGTGGCTTTCCTGTTCAATACCTCGGTCACCTTCAGCAGCGCCTGCTATGTAGTCTACAATCTTTCGGCGAATACGGTCTCTCTCGAAACGGATGCCGGCACCGGCACCACTTCCATGCAATTGGGCGCCACGACGACTCTCCAAAACAGCCAGTGCATCATCGGCACCACTACGTCCGCGGCCAGCGGTCTCTCCATGATCTTTACCGTGTCGATCACCTTCAAAGCCGCATTCAACGGACCCAAGAATATCTACCTCTACGCCACCGCCGGTAGTCTCAACACCGGCTGGGTGCTTGAAGGGACTTTCTCGGCCAATAACGGCGGTGCTCCCCAGGCCATTTCCGTCGACCCCGCCTCCGGTACCGGCGCCGGAGAGCGCTTCAGTTTCGTCATTTCAGACCAGGGCGGTGCCAGTTACCTCACCTACGGCGCGGTCCTATTCGCGTCCACCTTCAACACCCTCAATGCCTGTTATCTGGAGTGGGATGGAATCCACAATACCGTTTCGCTTACCTACGATAATCCGGCCAACGGACAAACTCCGTTTACTCCCGGCGCCGTCGGCATCGCGACCAATAGCCAATGTACGATGAATGCCGCCAACAGCTCGGTTGTGGTGGGCGCGACCCAGGTCATCATCACTCTGGACCTGACCTTCAATTCCGCTTTCTTCGGCGCCAAGAATATTTATCTCTATGCCGCCGAAGGATCTATCAACTCTGGCTGGGCCACCGTCGGAACGTGGAATTCAACCGGCGGCTCGCCCAGCGCCGTTTCGGTCTCGCCCTCCTCAGGCACCGGCTCGTTGCAGACGTTCCTGTTCACCATCACCGATTCGTCCTCCCAAACCAACCTCACCGGCGTGTCCATGCTGTTCACCACCGGCGCGCCGATCGATATCGCCAACGCCTGCAATCTCTATTACAACCGGGCCGCGGAGACCATCGGCCTTTGGGACAACACCGGGAACACCACCCTGACCACTAAAGGTGAAGGGTCATCGACCCTGCTCCAAAACAGTCAATGCTCGATCGAGTACACGCAATTGCTCTCCACCAACAACACCACCGTTACTTTTCAGATTCAGATCCAGTTCAACGTAACGAACTTCCCCGGCGCCAGGAGTATCTATTTGGAAGCCAATGAGCCCAATTCCAACTCCGGCTTCGTCTACGTGGGAACCTGGACGCCGTGAGAAATGACGCCATGAGAGAATGAAGTCATGTCCGTCTATCAGGACCGCAAACAGGCCCTAGAACAGCAGGAATTCCGCATGGGACTCGAACGGGGACGCCTCGCGGTCACTCTCGACCTGCTCACCGACGCCCTGGTCCTGGTTGGCCAACACGGAGTCTATTGCCAGAGCGCGCGCCAGCCCGGCAAGCCCGCCATGGATATTCAGATCATCAGTAAATGCGTCACCGACGCCAAGGAACTCATCATCAGCGTCATGACCGAGCTTAAAAAGCAATCAGAGACCGCGTAGGAACGGATTCTGCTCTCTCTCCCTCCCAATCGTGGTCCCGGCGCCATGTCCCGGCACCACCTCCACCTCGTCCGGCAGCGTCAGCAGTTTGTCCCGAATCGACCGCAGGATTTGTCGGTCATTTCCACCCGGCAGATCGGTGCGTCCGATGCTGTCGCGAAACAGCGTGTCTCCAGCAATCAGCTTGTTTTCCGCCGGAATCCACAACGAAATACTGCCCTGTGTATGGCCCGGCGTGTGCAGCACCTCGAAAACCGCGTCGCCCAGCTTCAGCGAATCGCCGTCGCGCGCCTCCGTATCAATCGCCGTCCGTTCCGGCGTCTTCATCTGTAGCCACGCCGCCTGAACATCCAGATGATCGTACAGCGCCTGATCGCTCGCGTTCATGTGCACCGCCGCGCCGGTCGCCGCCTTCAGCTTTGCCGCGCCCCCGATGTGGTCGATATGCGCATGCGTAATCACGATGGCCTTCACCTTCAGCGAATGCCGGGCCAGGATCTCCAGAATCTGGTCGATATTGTCGCCCGGATCGATCACAATCGCCTCGCGCGTCTGCTCATCCCCGAAAATCGAGCAATTGCATTGCAGCGCGCCCACCGGCAGAATCTCATGGATCATGTTTCAAATATACTCGGAGTATGGACGCCCTTCTCAGTGTCGGCATGCGCTGGCTTCATTTCGCATCGATCGCGGTGCTTTTAGGAGGCGTCTTTTACGCGCGCTTTGCGGCCGCCGAGCTGGCCAAAGGATTTATGCCGGCGGCCTATGCGGCTATCGGTGGAATCCTGATCTCGGGAACGTATAATTTGTTGAGCAAACCGGTCGTTCCGCCACACTATCATATGTGGTTCGGGATCAAGATACTACTTGTACTCCATATCTTTGCCGCGACAATTCTCTACCGAGGAAAATCCCGAACCCTCACGGGAATCGTAATCTCGGGAGCCATCGTGATCGCAATTTCTGGCTGGCTGCGCTGGATTTCGATCGTATGAGCGCCGGCTACCAGGCCCTCCGCGCGCATGCCGTCTGGCTCGACCTTTCCGCGCGCGGGAAAATTCGCGTTTCAGGCGACGATCGTGCCCGCCTGCTCCACGCCATGAGCACCAACCATGTGCAGCAGTTGCAACCCGGCGGCGGCTGTTATGCCTTTTTTCTGAATGCCCAGGGACGCATCCTCTCAGACGTCAATCTGTTCTGCTTTGAAGATCATTTCCTGGTCGATACGGAGCCGGAAACGCGTCACAAACTGTTCGAGCACCTGGATCGTTACATCATCGCCGACGATGTCACCCTCAGTGACGAAACAGATCGGATCGCGACCATTGCCCTCGAAGGTCCCCAGGCCGCGGACGTGCTCGCCAAACTCGCCGCACCCATTCCAGAGACCCTCTATTCCACAGCCAGTTGGGACGAAAGCACCATCGCACGCGTCGATTCCACCGGCAGCGGCGGATTCTTCCTCTTTATCCCCGTCGCCGACCGGCCCCGCGTCAGTGAACTTCTGGAAAGCGCCGGCGCCATCGCCGCCACCCCCAGTGATGCCGCCATCGTTCGTATTGAAAACGGCCGCCCGCGCTATGGAGAGGAGATTACGGAACGCTTTCTGGTCCAGGAAACCGGCCAGTTACAAGCGGTTCATTTCAGCAAAGGCTGCTATTTAGGCCAGGAGATTGTGGAGCGTGTTCGCAGCCGCGCCCAGATCCACCGTATCCTTCGCCACCTGGAAATCGACTCTTCCGAGGTTCCCGCCGCCGGCACGAAACTGAAATCAGATGGCAATGACGCCGCCGAAATCGTCTCCGCCGCATTCTCTCCCGCCCTCGGCAAGGTCGTCGCCATGGCCTACGTCCGCACACCCCACTCAGAGCCCGGAACCGAACTCACCCTCGGAAACGCAGTCGCCCGCGTCACATAAACTATTCCTTAATCTGGGTACGGCAGATCGTCGGGATGGACGCCGATATAGTCGGGATCAGGATCGCTGACGAAACGTACTGCCTCGATATCGGTGTAACCCTCTAGGAGAGCTTTGCAGACTCGGTGCATACCATCCATTACGCGGCCATCACCAGAAAGAATGATCGGGAAGGCCAGGTCGCAATCGAGAATTAGGCGCGTGTGCCCAACAATCTCGCGACACGTCAGTTGTTGAATCCTCTCATTCGCCCAAAACGATTCATCAAGCTCACAAATGGCGGATAACGGAACGCGCTCGGGAACCAGGTCACGCGATTGGTCGATAAGACGGGAGACGTTCCAAGCACAGAGTCCGTTCGGTGATCTTCGGAAGTGATATTGCGTGCGCATGTTTCTCTCCGCATAATTCCACGATCCGGGTATAGAACGTCGTTCGCCAGTTTCAAATAGTCTATTTCTTCAGAAACGTCCCCTGGTCCAACTCCTCGAACGCCTCCCGCAGTTGCTCTTGCGTGTTCATCACGATCGGACCATACCACGCCACCGGCTCTCCCAGCGGCTTTCCCGAAACCAGCAGGAACCGGATCCCCTCCTCGCCCGCCTGCACCTCCACTTCATCGCCGCGGTCGAACACCACCAGGGACCGATTGTCGGCATCCGACGGAGGCTTCGTGTCCAGCCACCGCACCCCTTCGGTCGGTACCGCCAGCGGACTGGACGCATTGCAGAACTTCCCGCTCCCCGCGAACACATATGCGAATGCATGGCGCGTCGTCTCCACCGGCAAACGCTTCCTGCGTCCCGGCGCTACGGACACGTCAAGATAAACCGGCTCCGCCGCCACTCCGTCCACCGGACCGCTCTTGCCCCAGAAATTTCCAGCGACCACGCGAACGTGCGTGCCGTCATCGTCCGTGATCTCGGGAATATCCACCGCCTTCACTTCCTGGTATCGCGGAGCCGTCATTTTCAGCGACGAGGGAAGATTCCCCCACAACTGGAACCCATGCATCCGCCCGGTGTCGTCGCCCTTCGGCATCTCCTGATGAATAATGCCGCTGCCGGCCGTCATCCATTGCACGTCGCCGGGAGAAATCGCGCCCCGGTTGCCCAGGCTGTCGCCGTGTTCCACCGTCCCCGCCAGCACGTAGGTAATCGTCTCGATGCCGCGATGCGGATGCCATGGGAACCCGGCCAGATAGTCCTCCGGCACGTCGTTACGAAAGTCGTCGAGCAGTAGGAACGGATCAAATTCAGACGTGTTGCCGAACCCGAACGCGCGGCGCAAATGGACACCCGCACCCTCCAGCGCCGGTTTGGATTTAATCAGTTTCTTGACGGGCCGAATGGACATACCCGCAGTCTATCTTATTCGTCAACCTCAGCCGTATTTGCCGCCTGCACCGCATCCCACATCGCCTTCTTCAACGCGTCGATCCCCTCGCCCGTCACGCTCGAAATTTTCATGAATGGCAGCCCGCGCTTCTTCACAGCCTTTTGCAGTGCCTTGATCCGAGCCGGATCCTGAGCCGCGTCCAGCTTGGTCGCCGCCACGATCATCGGCTTCTCCGCCATGGCTTCCGAGAAGCTCTGCAACTCGCCCATTACAATGTCGAAATCGCTCACCGGATCGCGCCCCGTCGCCTCGGACACATCCACCAGATGCACCAGCAGCCGCGTCCTCTCCACATGCCTCAGGAACTGAATCCCCAGCCCGTGCCCTTCGTGCGCCCCTTCGATCAGCCCTGGAATATCGGCCACCACGAACGTCGCCGGTGTGGACAAATCGTTGCTCATGCTCACCACGCCCAGGTTTGGCTCCAGCGTAGTGAATGGATAATCGGCAATCTTCGGCCGCGCCGCCGAGATGCGCGAAATCAGCGTCGACTTCCCGGCATTCGGAAATCCCACCAGCCCCACGTCGGCCAGCAGCTTCAGTTCCAGCCGCAACCGCAGCTCATCCCCCGGCTTCCCGTCTTCATGCTCCGTCGGAGTCTGGTGCGTCGCCGTCGCGAACCGCGCGTTTCCCTTCCCGCCTTTGCCTCCATGCGCGACAATGAACCGGTCTCCGGCCACCGTGAAGTCGTGCAGCACCTCACCCGAATCGGCGTCATAAACCACCGTGCCAATAGGCGTCGGCACGTCCACGGAATCGCCGTCCCGCCCCTTGCGATTACTGCCCTCGCCATGGCGTCCGCGCTCGGCCTTATGTTCAGGATTAAAACGGAAATGAAGCAGCGTATTATGGTGCGGACTCGCCACCAGGACTACATCGCCCCCACGTCCGCCATCGCCGCCGCTAGGCCCTCCGCGCGGGACAAACTTCTCGCGCCGAAACGCCAGACAGCCATTGCCGCCGTCGCCGGCCTTCACCAGGATTTTTACTTCATCGATAAACAAGGAGGAGCCTCCACCGAGCTGTGATCACAGGGAGCGGAGTCTTAATGCGGGCCGTAGCTATTGCGCTACCGCGGCAGGTGCATCGGGAACAAACGGATGAACGTTCACGAACTTTCCCATGCGCCCGCGATCGCGGAATTCAATCACGCCCGTGATCTTCGCAAACAGCGTGTCGTCCTTGCCGCAGCCGACATTCACGCCCGGCTTAATTTTGGTCCCGCGCTGCCGCACAATAATCGACCCGCCGGGAACCAGTTGGCCTCCGAACGCCTTCACGCCCAGCCGCTGCGCATTTGAATCGCGCCCGTTTTTAGAACTGCCTAATCCTTTTTTGTGTGCCATTTATACAATCTCGCTAACTTTGACGCGCGTGAAATTCTGCCGATGCCCCTGTGTGCGCCTGTACTGCTTCTTGCGCTTGAACTTGAAGACAATCGTCTTCGCCCCGCGCCCGTTGGCGACAATCGTGCCCTTCACCAGCGCGCTTCCCACGTCGGACCCGGCCTTCACCGACTCGCCGTCAAACAAAGCCAGCACTTTGTTAAACTCAACCTCCGCGCCCACATCGCCCGCAATGGACTCAATCTCCAGAAATTCCCCCGGAGTGGCGCGATACTGCTTCCCGCCCGTTTCAATAACTGCGTACATACAAATTCCCTCTTGTGGATTCTTCTGAAGAATCTCAGAACCTCCAATATACTACAGACCCCCACAGATCCGCAAAGCGTATCCGTCCTACCGAGCCGTGACCGCAGGGAGCGGTGTCTTAGCGTCGACGCCCACGTATACTGTCCTTCGTGGCCGAACTCGACGACTACGTCCTCGACGTCCTGATGCGCGACCTGGTCGGCCACGACAAATCCCCCTCCGCCTTCCTCGTCTATCTCCACATCTGGAGCCAGACCGAAGCCCGCGACCAGGAAACCGCCGCGCTCAGCCACCAGCGCATGGCCGAATACACCGGCCTCTCCAAAAGCGCCGTCCAAAGCGCCATCCGAATCCTGACCCGCCGCAAACTGATCCAATCCACCAAACCCACCGTAACCAGCACCCCCGAATACAAGGTCCTAAAACCCTGGCAACGCAAATAACCCCATTCTGGCTACTGGCTACTGGCTACTTCTTCCGGCCTCTTCGCTTTACACCGTTAAGTGAAATTAGGATAAACTTCAAAATTGAGATATGCGAACCATTCAGAAAGTTGCCGTCCTCGGAGCCGGCACCATGGGCGCCAGGATTGCCGCCCACTTTGCCAACGCCGGCATCCCCTCCGTCGTCCTCGATATTGTTCTTCCCAACCAGCCGAATCGCAACGCCGCCGCGCTCAAAGGACTTGAGAGCGTCGTCAAACTGCGCCCCGGCGGTTTTTTCGTCAACGATTCCGCCGCGCTCATCACCCCCGGCAATTTCGAAGACGACCTGGCAAAGATCTCCGATTGCGATTGGATCATCGAAGCCGTCGCCGAGAATCTCGAAATCAAGCGTGGTCTGTGGACGAAGGTCGAAGCGCTCCGCAAACCGCACGCCATCGTTTCCACCAACACCAGCGGCATCCCTCTGCATAAAATCGCCGAGGGGTTTTCGGAATCCTTCCGCCATCACTTCCTGGGCACGCACTTCTTCAACCCACCGCGCTACATGCATCTGGTGGAGCTGATTCCCCTCCCGGACACCTCGCAGAAAGTGATGGAATTCGTCTCCGCCTTCTGCGACCGCCGCCTCGGCAAAGGCGTCGTCCCCTGCAAGGATACGCCGAACTTCATCGCCAACCGCATCGGCAGCTTCTTCGGCGCCACCGTCCAAAAAATCGTCATCGAAGGCGATTACACCGTCGAGGAAACCGACCTCATCACCGGCCCTCTCATCGGCCTTCCCAACAGCGGCAGCTTCCGCCTGCTCGACATTGTCGGCCTCGACGTCTGGACCAACGTCGGCACCAATCTCTATCACGCCGTCCCCGACGACCCTTGGCGCGACCGCTTCCTGATGCCGAAGTTCCACACCGAACTCACCAGCCGCGGCTGGCTCGGCGAAAAATCAGGCCAAGGCTACTATAAGCGCGTCGGCAAGGAAAAAGAGATCCACGCCATCGACCTCCATACCTTCGAATACCATCCCGCCGTGAAGGTAAAATTCCCCGCCGCCGAAGCAGCCCGCAACATCGAGGATCTGGCCGAGCGCCTCCGTGTGCTGGTCGCCGGAACCGATCGCGTCGGAACTTTTTTGTGGAAGCTCTACAGCGATCTCTTTTTGTACTCCGCCGAACGAGTCCCCGAAATCGCCGACGAAATTTTTCAGATCGATCGAGCCATGCGTTGGGGCTATGCCAATAAACTCGGTCCCTTTGAATTATGGGATGCCCTCGGTTTCCAGAATGTCTGTAAGCGCCTCGAAAGCGACGGTCGTAAATTGCCAGAAAACGTGCAAATTATGCTCCAACAAGGCGCCCAATCATTGTACTTATGGTCGATTAAGGCCAAACAAGCGCACAAAGAATACTTCGATTTTGGCTCGGCGTCCTATAAACCACTCCACGAACGCCCCTCCCTGTCCGATCTCAAGCGCGCCGGAAACGTCATAAAGTCAAACTCCGGCGCATCTTTAATCGATTTGGGCGATGGCGTCATTTGTTGCGAATTCCACAGCAAAATGAACTCCCTGGGCGAAGATCAGATCGGCATGATCTACAGCGCTATCAGCGAGTTGGAGAAAAACTTCGATGCAATGGTCATCGCCAACCAAGGCGAAAACTTCAGCGTCGGCGCAAATCTGATGTTGGTGCTGCTCGGTGCCCAGGAGGGTGAGTGGGACGAACTCAACGCCGCCATCCATCGCTTCCAGCAAGCCAACATGGCTTTGAAGTACGCACCCAAGCCTGTAGTCGCCGCGCCGTTCTCGCGAGCCTTGGGCGGCGGATGCGAGATCCCCTTGCATTGCAGCAGGATACAAGCTTCAGCCGAGACCTATATGGGCCTCGTCGAAGTCGGCGTCGGCCTCATTCCCGGAGCCGGTGGCACCAAGGAAATGATCGTCCGTTTGCAGGATGCCCGTAAGGCCTTTGAATTGATAGGCATGGCGAAGGTCTCCTCCAGCGCCGAAGAAGCCCGACAGTTAGGATTCCTAACCAAATCCGACGGCATCTCCATGAATCCGGACCTCTTAATTGAGGATGCCAAGGAATTGGCTCTCTCACTGGTGAAGGATTATCAGCCCGGCGTGCCCCGCACCGATGTCAAGGTCGGGGGCGAGAGCGCCTTTGCAATGTTGAAGTTAGGAGCCTGGACCATGCGCCAAGGTGGATATATTTCGGATTATGACGTGGTCGTGGCCGAAAAACTCGCCAATGTATTAAGCGGCGGCAAATTGACCGGCGAGCAACTGGTCAGCGAGCAGTATCTGCTTGATTTGGAACGAGAAGCCTTCCTCAGCCTGTGCGGAAACCCCAAGACGCAGGAGCGCATGCAATTCATGCTGAAAACCGGAAAGCCTTTAAGGAATTAATATGCAAGAAGCCGTAATTATCAATTGTTTACGCACCGCAGTCGGAAAATCAGGCCGCGGGACCTTGAAAAATACTCGCCCCGATGACATGGCCGCCGCTGTCTTTGACGACTTGTTAAAGCGCCATCCGCAAGTAAATGCAGCCGAAATTGACGACGTCATCCTGGGCTGCGCCAGCCCCGAAGCCGAATCCGGCATGAATATGGCCCGCGTCGCTCTGTTACGTGCCGGTTTGCCGGACAGCGTCCCCGGCGTGACCATAAACCGTTTCTGTTCATCGGGATTGCAAGCTATCGCCATGGCTGCGGAGAAAATTCGCTCCGGCGGCGCCGAGATCATCCTCGCCGGCGGCAGCGAGTCCATGAGCCTTCTGCCCATGTCCGGCCACAAATTCGCGCCTAATCCATGGATGGTCGATCACCAGCCGCAAATCTATATGGGCATGGGACTTACTGCTGAAGAAGTGTATCGCAAATACAACGTCAGCCGTGAAGATCAGGATCAATTCTCCTATCGCAGCCACCAAAACGCGTTGAAAGCACAGGCCGCGGGCCATTTCGACGACGAAATCGTTCCGCTCGAAGTCGACGCAACTTCGCCCAGCGGAACCAAGAAGGGAACCTTCAAGAAAGACGAAGGTCCGCGCGCCGATACTTCGCTCGAAGCCCTGGCTAAACTCCGTCCTGTCTTTCATGTAGCGGGTACAGTGACGGCCGGGAACTCATCGCAAACCAGCGATGGCGCAGCAGCGGCGATCGTCATGAGCGAGAAAAAAGCCCGCGAACTGGGCCTTAAACCCATGGCGCGATTTGTCAGCTTCGCCGTCGGCGGAGTGCCTCCCGAAATCATGGGAATCGGCCCGATTGTCGCCATTCCTAAAGCGTTAAAACAAGCCGGCCTCAAACTCGACGACATCGGATTAGTGGAATTGAATGAAGCATTTGCCGTGCAAGCGCTGGCTGTCGCACGCGAGGTGGGCTTGAATCTCGAAACCCTGAATGTGAACGGCGGCGCGATCGCCCTGGGACATCCGCTGGGCTGCACCGGCGCGAAACTGACCGCGACCATCCTGCGTGAAATGAAACGCCGCGGAGTAAAATACGGCATGGTAACAATGTGCATCGGGGGCGGCCAAGGCGCCGCCGGAATTTTTGAAAATTTGAATTAAAGAGGTAAATAATGGCTACCACGACAGTTGCGATTCCGAAAACAAAAGGCGGCGCGTTTCTGATTGAGCGCAGCAGCCCCGAAGAAATTTTCACGCCCGAAGACTTCACCGATGAACACCGCGCCATCGCGAAAACCACGGACGATTTCTGGCAAAAAGAAGTGGTCCCGAACATCGATGCCATTCGTCATCAGGATCATGCGCTGTGCGCGAAGATCCTCAAGAAATCCGGGGAGATAGGACTCACAGGCGTGGTTCTTCCGGAAAAATTCGGCGGCATGGAAATGGATATGACGTCGATGATGGTGGTGGCCGAAGGAGTTTCGCGCGAAGGTTCCTATTCAGCGTGGCACGGCGCCCACACCGGCATCGGCACGCTGCCGTTGCTGTTGTTCGGCACGGAAGCCCAAAAGGCTCAATATCTTCCGAAGCTGGCGACGGCTGAAATGATCGCGGCCTACTGCCTGAGCGAGCCCCAAGCCGGCTCCGATGCCCTGGCCGCGCGCACTCGCGCCGATCTGACTCCCGATGGGAAACACTACATTTTAAACGGCCAGAAAATGTGGATCACCAACGGCGGTTTTGCCGATTTATACACCGTTTTCGCGAAAGTCGGCGGCGAAAAGTTTACGGCGTTTCTAGTCGAACGCGCGTGGCCCGGCGTGAAGCCCGGCGCCGAAGAAAAGAAGATGGGTATCAAAGGCAGCTCCACTACGGCCGTTTTTCTGGACAACGTGAAAGTGCCGGTCGAGAACGTTCTCGGTGAGGTCGGGCGCGGCCATATCATCGCGTTCAACATCTTGAATTTAGGCCGTTTGAAGCTGGGTCCATTCGCGCACGGAGGCTGCCGCGCGGACCTTGCCGACGCGATCCACTACGCGAAGGAGCGCAAGGCGTTCGGAAAATCGATCAGCGAATTCGGCATGATCCAGCATAAAATCGCCGCGATGGGCGTTCGGATGTACGCCAGCGAAAGCATGACCTACCGCGTGGTGGGCGCGATTGAAGCGCACCTGGCGGGATTTTCCTGGGATGCGCCCGATGCCGGCAATCAGCAGTTGAAAGCGGTGGAGGAGTTCGCCGCCGAATGCTCCTTTATTAAAGTGTTTGCGTCCGAAACGCTTGATTACGTTGTGGATGAATGCGTGCAGATCCACGGCGGCTACGGGTTCAGCCAGGAATATTCATGCGAGCACGCCTATCGTGATTCGCGCATCAACCGGATTTTCGAAGGCACCAACGAAATCAACCGGCTGCTGGCGACCGGCATGATTATGAAGCGCGCGCAGAAGGGTCTTATCCCAATGATGGAGGCCGGCAAGAAGTTGCAGGCTGAGATTATGGCCGGACCGCAGCTTGGCGCGGAAGTCGACCTGGTGGCGAACGCGAAAAAGATCGGATTGTTCGCGATGGGAATGGCCGTCCAGAAATACGGGACGGCGCTCGAAGAGCAGCAGGAAGTGGTGGCCAATATCACCGACATCCTGATGAATGCCTACGCGCTGGAATCGGCGACACTGCGGACAGAGAAGATCGCGCGCAGCGGCAAAAACGCCGAGAACGCGCGCGAGATGACGGCGGTATTCGCCCACGACGCGATGGAGACCATCGAATCGGCGGCAAAAACAGTGTTGGCCGCATGCGCGGAAGGCGACGCGCTGCGAACCAATCTCGCAGTGCTGAAGCGGTTCACGAAATATGAGCCAGTGAACACGATCGCCCTGCGCAAGAAGATCGCAGCGCGGATGATCGAGTCGGGCAAATATACAGTTTAGGTTTATACTTTGACCGACGAACTGGAAGACGACATCGAGTTGCGAGATCCGAAGGTCAAAGCTCAGATTCGTCAGAGCAACCGGGATGTTCGCGCCGGACGCACTAAGCCCGCTGAGGTCTTACTGGAGAGTCTGGCCGGCGAGGCGGCTTCGATTCCGCTACGATCTTGGACAGAGCCGCCGGTCCGACTTCCTGACTATCGTGAAAACAAAACGTGTAGTTGGGCCAGCCGGGACGCTGCAACTTTCGGTGGGACCCGACCTGCTTCTTCAGCGTCCATCCGATTCGCAGCAAGGCAGAGTAGACCCGTCTGGCCTTCGTTGCGCGCCACGTGCTCACGCGGCGAAGAGCACCTTTAACGGTTCGGGAACGTCCTCACCGCTCTCGATCATATCGGCGAGCACTAATAGCGCGATCGATTTCACGCCATAGGCCATGACGCCTGGAAGGTCCGGCACCGATGCTAGGATCCGGCCGTCTTCCTCTTGTTCGACTTCGACACGAATCGGTTGAATCTCCACCATGGCAACTTCATTCTAAAGCAATGCGACTATATCTGTTATGACTCCTGAGGAATTTCGTAAGGTTGGACATCGGCTCATTGATTGGATCGCCGATTATCGCGCCAATGTTGCCGCGCTTCCGGTGATGGCTCGGACTGCGCCTGGCGAGGTTCGCGCGCAATTGCCTTCCGCGCCTCCCGATTCGCCGGAGTCCTTCGATGCTGTGTTTGAAGACCTCGAAAAAATTATTATGCCCGGTCTTTCGCACTGGCAACATCCTGAATTCTTTGGCTATTTTCCTTCGAACGGGCTTCTATCAAGCGTCCTGGGGGATTTCACCAGCACTGGACTTGGGGTGCTCGGCTTGTCCTGGCAATCGAGCCCGGCGCTCACTGAGCTTGAAGACGTGACCACCAATTGGATGCGCCAAATGGTGGGTCTCTCAGATGCTTGGCAAGGGGTGATTCAGGATACGGCCTCTACTTGCACGCTTTTATCGCTGATCTGCGCTCGCGAAAAAGGGGGCCAGGTGGTGTACGTTTCGGCGCATAGCCATAGCTCCGTGAACAAGGCGGCGATGCTGGCTGGGTTCAAGCATGTTCATGTGGTCGATCATGACGAACAGTTCGCGATGAGCGCAAAAGCACTCGAAGCAGGCATCTTAGACGATCTGGCCGCCGGGCTCAAACCATGCGCGGTGGTGGCTACCTCGGGCACCACGGTCTCGACTGCGCTTGATCCGATTGAATCTATTGCGCAGGTGGCGAAGAAGTATGGAATCTGGCTGCATGTCGATGCGGCGATGGCGGGGTCGGCTATGATTCTTCCTGAATGCCGGTGGATGTGGCAAGGCATCGAGGAGGCCGATTCGCTGGTGCTGAATCCTCACAAGTGGCTGGGAATCGCTTTCGATTGTTCGCTTTACTATGTTCGGGACGCGCAGCATCTGGTGCGCGTGATGTCCACCAATCCCAGCTATTTGCAATCCTCGGCTGACGCCGAGGTCAGGAATCTGCGCGATTGGGGCATCCCTTTGGGCCGCCGTTTCCGCGCGTTGAAAATTTGGTTCGCCGTTCGGGAACAAGGGGTTAGCGGGTTGCAAAAGCGCCTACGCCGCGATCTCGAAAACGCGCAATGGCTGGCCGACCAAGTTCGCGCCGCGCAGAATTGGTCTGTGGTCGCTCCAGTGCCTCTGCAAACGCTCTGTATCCTGCACCAACCAAAAGGCTTGGATGGCGAAGCGCTGGACCTCCATACGCAAGCTTGGGCGGATCGCGTCAATCGATCCGGAAAGGCTTATCTGACTCCCGCGATTCTCGATGGACGCTGGGTGGTGCGCGTCTCCATCGGCGCTATCCTCACGGAAAGAGAACACGTGGAAGCTCTTTGGAATCTAATGCGGCAGGAGGCAAAATGAAAACGGTTGCCGATGCGGCAGTGAGCGCTTTCGCGTCCTGGAAGAAAACCACGGTTTACGAACGGGCGGCGGTATTGCGCCGTTGGAATGATTTGATTCTTTCGCATGGCGATGAATTGGCTCGCCTGATCGCCACCGAGATGGGCAAGCCGGTTACCGAGGCGCGCGGCGAAGTGCGCTATGCGGCGAGCTTTATCGAGTGGTATGCCGAAGAAGCTAAACGCATTTATGGCGCGACGATTCCGAGCCAGTTTGCCAACAAACGGCTGCTGGTGCTTCATCAGCCGGTGGGGCCGGTTTACGCGATTACTCCGTGGAATTTTCCGGCGGCGATGGTCACCCGCAAAGTTGCGCCGGCGCTCGCGGCCGGGTGCACGGTGGTTCTGAAGCCGGCGGAACAGTCTCCGTTGACGGCGGTGCGGTTGCGCGAATTATGGGAAGAAGCAGGCGGTCCGAGCGATGTGTTTCAAGTAGTTACCACTTCCGATCCGGTGGCTATTTCCAAGGTTTTTCTGGACGATCCGCGCATTCGCAAGCTGACTTTCACGGGCAGCACCGAGGTCGGGATGAAATTGTATGCCCAGGCGGCGCCGACCATGAAGCGGCTTTCGCTGGAGCTTGGCGGGCACGCTCCGTTCCTGATTTTTGAGGACGCGGATATTGACGCGGCGGTTCGCGAAGTCTGTAACTCCAAGTTTCGAAACGCCGGGCAGACGTGTGTTTGCGTCAACCGGATTTATGTTCATGAAAGCATTTCAGAGGTGTTTACGAATCGCCTGGCGAAGGCGGTGCGGGCGCTGAAGGTCGGCGATCCGCTCGATGAGAAGACGCAAATTGGTCCGTTGGTGGATGCGCAAGGGCTGGAGAAAGTCTCATCGCATGTTACAGATGCCGTTTCGAAAGGCGCTCGGATCGTGACCGGCGGCAGCGCTCTTGAGGGGCTTTATTATTCGCCTACGGTGCTTACCGATCTGAAGCCGGGGATGATTATTTTGGAAGAAGAGACGTTTGGGCCGGTGGCTCCGGTGATGACGTTCCGTTCAACCTCGGAAGCTGTTGATTTAGCGAATGATGTGCCTTATGGACTGGCGGCTTATTTGTGGACTCGCGACTTGAGCCGGGCGTTCCAAGTCGCTGAGGCGCTGGATTATGGGATCGTGGGCGTCAATGACGGATTGCCGTCTACGGCGCAGGCTCCTTTCGGCGGATTCAAGTATTCGGGAGTGGGGCGCGAGGGCGGGAAGTGGGGACTGGAAGAGTATCTGGAAGTGAAATACGTGTCCCTTATACTGCCATAATCACGCAAAAACATGCCTCGAAGAGGGCTTAAATCGTGATATTCTGCACTCCTATGCCCCTATCGAAAAGAGCGTTTGCGGAATTCATCGGAACCTTTTGGCTGGTCTTTGGAGGATGCGGGAGCGCTGTGCTCGCCGCCGCCTTTCCAGGTTTCGGAATCGGCTTTGCGGGAGTCGCGCTGGCCTTCGGATTGACGGTTCTGACCATGGCGTTTGCGATCGGCCATGTTTCGGGATGCCACTTGAATCCCGCTGTGTCCGTGGGGTTGATGGTGGGGAAGCGATTCCCGGCATCGGAGCTGCCGGCTTACGTGGTGGCGCAGGTATTGGGAGGAATCGCCGGGTCGGCGGTGTTGTACACCATCGCGATGGGCAAGGCTGGATTCAGCCTGGCGGGTGGATTCGCGTCCAACGGCTATGGCGAACATTCTCCGGGCGGCTATAGCCTGGCGGCGTGCCTGACGGCGGAGGTGGTGCTGACGTTCATGTTCCTGATGATCATTCTGGGAGCGACCGACACGCGCGCGCCGAAGGGTTTCGCGCCGATTGCGATTGGATTGGGGCTGACGCTGATTCATCTGATCGGGATTCCGGTGACGAATCTGTCTGTGAATCCGGCGCGCAGCACGGGTCCGGCGGTGTTTGTGGGCGGATGGGCTTTGGAACAGTTGTGGCTGTTCTGGGTGGCTCCGATTGTGGGCGCGGCGCTGGCGGGTGTGGTGTATTCCATATTCGCCACGGAGCCGGAGCCGCTGGTGCGCGACAAGATGGCGGCGTAAAGAAGGAGCCAGTAGCCAGTAGCCAGAATAAAGGCCGGAACAATATTTGGGCTACTCATTCGTCTTCATGAGTAGATGGAGGACGTGCTGAGTAACGATCGGCTTTCCGAGATATTTCGGCGGGAGCAGGGTCGTCTGCGGAGTTTCGTCCGGAGGCGTGTGGCCGATGAAGGGGACGCGGAAGACATCCTGCAAGATGTCTTTTTCAAACTGGTGGAAGCGTATCCGGTGGAGCAGGCGGGCGCGTGGCTGTTCCGCGTGGCTCGGAATCGGATCATCGATTTATTCCGCAAGCAGAAGCCGGTGCAGCTTCCCGATGGCGAGTTGACGATTGATGAGCTGCTGCCTTCACCCGATGCGGGGCCAGAGGCGGCGTACGCGCGGAGCCTGCTGTGGGAGGAACTCGAAGCAGCGCTCGAGGAGCTTCCGGAGGAGCAGCGCGACGCGTTTATCGCTCACGAAATCGACGGCCGCAGCTTCAAGGACCTGGCGGAAGAAACGGGAGTCAGCGTGAATACGCTGATTTCGCGAAAACACTACGCGGTCCTCCATCTGCGAGAGCGGCTGAAAGAAATCAACGAAGAAATTATGGGAGATGCAAGATGATACATCGAAGAGGAATGCGACATGTTCTGATGGTCGTACTGCTGGTGATCGGGGGGGCGCTAGCTTTTGGCGGGATCGTGATGATGTTGTGGAACTGGCTGGTTCCGGCATTGTTCGGAGGCAGGCTCATCACGTTCTGGCAGGCGCTGGGAGTGCTGGTGCTGAGCAAGATTTTATTTGGCGGATTTCATCGAGGGCATGGATTCGGGGGCCGTGGGCGGGTGCGGCTGATCGATAAATGGGAACGGATGACGCCCGAGGAGCGGGAGAAATTCAAGGCGGGCATGCGGCATCGGTGCGAAGGAGGCTCGCCGGCATAAGGGCATGTTAGGCTAGGCCTGATGAGAATTCCGGCGTTATCCGTTACCCTTGCGATCTTCAGTTCCCTAGTTTTTTCTCAGTCGGCGGCGCCGGCGCCACCAGCGGTAGCGGATAAGCCGCTGGTGGAAGAAAAGCCCATCGTCACCAAGCACGAAATTCACGTCAACGGAAAGACGCTCAGCTACACGGCGACGGCTGGGATGATGCCGATCAAGAACGCGCAAGGCGAGATCGACGCGAATCTGTTTTATGTTTCCTACGTGCTCGACGGGACCACGGATTATTCCAAGCGTCCGATGATGGTGGCGTTTAACGGAGGGCCGGGATCGGCATCGGTATGGCTGCACATGGGCTGCATCGGGCCGAAGCGAGTGAAGATGATGGACGATGGAGCGCTGCCGGCCGCGCCGTATCAGTTGGTCGATAACGATAACACGTGGCTCGACCAGACCGACCTGGTGTTTGTGGATCCGGTGGGCACGGGCTATAGCCGCGCCAAAAATCAGACGCTGCAAAAGAAGTTCAACGGAATCGAAGGCGACGTGGAATCGGTGGGGGAATTTATCCGCCTGTTCCTGACGCGCAATGAACGATGGTCCTCGCCGCTGTACCTGGCGGGCGAAAGCTACGGCACGACACGGGCGGCTGGGTTATCGGGATACCTGGTGGATCAGGGGGTCGCGTTCAACGGGGTGATCCTGCTTTCGACGGTGCTCAACTTCGAGACGATTCTGTTTTCGCACGGCAACGATCTTCCTTACATGCTGTATCTGCCGAGCTATGCGGCGACTGCTTTCTATCACAAGAAGCTTTCTCCGGAACTGCAAAAAAGTCTGGAAATCACGCTGAAAGAGGCCGAAAGACTGGCGGTGGGTCCATATAACGAGGCGCTGGCGAAGGGCGATCAACTGACGGACGCGGACTATAAATCGATTGTCGCGAAGGTGGCGCGGCTGACCGGGGTGGATCCGAAATATGTCGACAGTTCGGACCTGCGGATGGAGTTGATGCATTATCTGCGGGAGCTGCTGCGGAATGACAAGTTAATGGCGGGAAGGCTGGACAGCCGCTTGATGGGTCCGGCGCCTCTGGATACTTCAGAGACGGCGGAGTTTGATCCGAGCATGGCGGCGATCCGGCCGCCTTATACGGCGATGTTCAATCAATACGCGCACACGGAGCTGGGATATAAAACGGACGCGACCTATTATGTTTTGGGCGGCGGGATCCTGCCTTGGGATTACGGCGTGCAGAATCAGAATCAGTATGTGAACGTGTCGGATTCGCTGCGCAGTGCGTTCGCGAAGAATCCGCACATGAAGGTGTTCGTCGGCTGCGGCTATTACGACATGGCGACACCGTATTTCGCGGCCGAGTACACGTTCAGCCACATGGGTCTGCATCCCAGCGTGCGGAAGAATGTGGTGTTCGAATATTACAATGCGGGGCACATGTTTTATATTGACGTTCCGTCGCATAAGAAGCTGAAGAATGATATCGTGCAGTTCATAAAGTCGGCGAACTGAGGCGGGAGATCCCCTCTCTGACGAGTCTGTGTGAAAGTCGCTGGATCTGCGATTGGCAGGCGGAACCGCCTGCCCCACCATGGCAAAGCAAGCAGCTAAAGAACGGTGGGACGAACGATTTTTCACGCAGATCTGACGGTCAGGTCCGGAGCCTCGACCGTAGCGTGCGTAAGAATGTGGTGACATCGATGTTCCGTCGAATAGGAAGCTGAAGGGTCCTGAAGTCGGCGAACTTAGCGTTATCCCCTCCCTGACGGTCGGGGTTCGGTTGGGGGCGTTGAGAATGCTGCTGGCGATGCCGCGTGCCGACTGTTTAGGATACTGGCTGCTCTTACCGAACTCCGCCCGTTGGGAAAGCACTCACATCGGCCTGTTCCGACTCAACGGGAAATGTTAGGTTGGTACGGGCATGATTCAGGTCAACGGGCTTTCCAAAACGTTTTCGGATTCGAAGCGCGGGACTCGGCTGGCGGTCGACGATGTGAGTTTTGAGGTGCGCGCGGGCGAGGTATTTGGCTTGCTGGGACCGAACGGCGCGGGCAAGACCACTACGCTTCGCATGCTGGCGACGCTGCTGAGGCCAACGAGCGGGACGGCGGCGCTGAATGGATTCGAGATCAGCCGCGAGCCGGAAAAAGTGCGGGAGCAGATCGGATTTCTGTCCGGGGACATGGGGCTTTACGGGAGGCTGACGCCGCTCGAAATCCTCAATTTCTTCGGCCAATTGTACGGCATGGATGGGGAGCACCGGGCCAAGCGGATTCAGTTCATGATGACGATGCTCGATATGCAGAGCTTCGCCGGAGTGCGCACGGATAAGCTCTCGACGGGCATGAAACAGAAGACGGCGATTGCGCGGACGATGCTGCACGATCC
>Ga0116129_1000354_pt1 | contig 30364 bp, 23 predicted proteins | sample June2015DPH_17_2_FD_89732 | JGI IMG/M metagenome (GOLD analysis project Ga0116129, IMG submission 89732) | Peatland microbial communities from SPRUCE experiment site at the Marcell Experimental Forest, Minnesota, USA - June2015DPH_17_10 | ecosystem: Environmental > Terrestrial > Soil > Wetlands...
CGTTGGGGGTTGGGACGCGGATCGCAAAGCCGTCGAGCTTGCCGTCCATCGCTGGGATGACGAGCTTGAGGGCCTTGGCGGCGCCGGTGCTCGATGGGATCATGCTGAGAGCGGCGGCGCGGGCGCGACGTAGATCCTTGTGCGGGGTGTCGAGGATGACCTGGTCGTTGGTGTAGCTGTGGATGGTGGTCATGATGCCCGAGGAGATGCCGAAGGTGTCGTTGAGGACCTTGACGACGGGGGCCAGGCAGTTGGTGGTGCAGCTCGCGTTGGAGATGATGTTGTGCTTCGAGGCCTCGTACTTGTCGTCGTTGACGCCGAGGACGACGGTGATGTCCTCGTTGGTGGCCGGGGCGGAGATGATGACCTTCTTGACGGTGCTGCCGAGGTGGGCTTTGGCCTTTTCGGCGTCGGTGAAGAAGCCGGTGGATTCGACGACGATCTGCGCGCCGACGGAGGCCCAGTCGAGCTTGGCGGGGTCGCGCTCGGCGAAGACTTTGATCTGCTTGCCGTCGACGGCGATGAAGTCGGCGCCGTGGGTGATCTCCTGCTTGAGATTGCCGAGGATGGAGTCGTATTTGAGGAGGTGAGCCAGGGTGGCGGGGGTGGTGAGGTCGTTTACGGCTACGAATTCGATGTCCGGATTTCCGATAGCGCTGCGGAACACGTTGCGTCCAATGCGGCCGAAGCCGTTAATGCCTACCTTGACTGCTGCCATGATTTTCGGTTGCTCCTGTCGTTTTACTTGCGGATGGTTAAACGGGGATTGACGTTTGAGAGCGCGGCAAAATGGCTTGCGCCCATCATTTCGGATGCTACCACCGTGGTCAGGGCGGCGCAAATGTTGAGGCGAATGTGCTTAGGTTGGTGCCTGAAGCGGCGCGGCGATTTGCGATGGCATTCGGGGCTGTGTTACAAGCGTGATATGCGCGAGTTGCGCGAATGGATAACAGACAAGATGAGACGACGCCCTAGACGTGGACCGAATGAATCGGAGTCCACGGGGAAGAGTGGGCAGGAGCTGCCCGCAAACCAGCCGGCTCCCCTAAGACCGACGTATCCGGAGGCAGTTCCGGCACGAGCCGCTGACGCTCCGCACAGCTCGGCAGAACGCCCCCCGGTTCACGCTCATACTCCCGAGCCTGAAGCGGCAAAACCGGAGCCGAAGATGGTCGTGGAGACGCAGCCTGAGTCGCTGGCGACTCCCCCGGTCGAACAGGCAGCGCTGAAGTCGCCTAAGGGCTATGTGGTGCTTACGATTGGGCTGCCGGGGTCGGGTAAGACTACCTGGTACAAGCGGCGCGGAGTTACTCCGCTGTCGAGTGATCTGCTGCGGTCGCTCCTGTTCGATGACATTACGGAGCAGCGGTATCAAGGGCTGGTGTTTTCGACGCTGCGCAGTTTGCTGCGGGCTCGGCTGATCGCCAAGATGCCTTGGAACTATGTGGACGCGACGAACCTGTCGCCGCATGAGCGCAAACAGTGGATCAAGATGGCGAAGAGCTTTGGCTATGAGGTGCAGGCGGTGTTCTTCGATGTGCCGCTGGCTGTGTGCATGGAGCGAAACTCGAAGCGCGATCGCCAGGTGACCGATGACGTCATGCAGAAGATGGCAGAACGCCTGAAGCCGCCGACCTTCAAGGAAGGTTTTGAGAAGATTACAGTGGTTCGCGTGAAGGGGCAGCCCGGAACGACGGGAGAGCCAGCTGCTGCGGAGGCGGTCTCCGAGGTGCCAGAGTAGCTTCATCGGTCGAAAGACAAGTTAGAGTAAGAACATGCCCACGGTTGGCGTTGAGTTCGCGAAGGTGAGCTATGCGTTGGCCGATGGGCGTTCTTTGTTGCGCGATGTTTCTCTGAAATTGGAGGAGGGGACTACTACGGCTTTACTGGGGCGTAGTGGGGCCGGTAAGACGACGTTGCTGCGTACGGTGAATGGTCTGGTTACGCCTACCTCGGGTGAGGTACGGGTGGCGGGGAAGGCTACGCGGGAGTATGAGACCGTGGCGTTGCGGCGGGGGATCGGGTATGTGATCCAGGAGACGGGGCTGTTCCCGCATATGACGGTGGAGCGCAACGCGGGAATGGCGCTGGAGCTAGCGGGGCGGCCGAAGCGGGAGATCGCGGCGCGGGTGCGGGAGGTGCTGGCGCTTGTGGGGCTTGAGTATGAGGAGTATCGCGGGCGGTATCCGTGGCAGCTTTCGGGTGGGCAGAGGCAGCGTGTGGGGTTGGCGCGGGCTCTGGCTACTGATCCGATGGTGCTGCTGATGGATGAGCCGTTTGGGGCGCTGGATCCGCTGACCCGGGCGGAGATGCAGACCATGTTGCGAGGACTGTTGGCGCGGGTGGGAAAGACGGCTTTGCTGGTGACGCACGATCTGGATGAGGCGCTTTATCTGGCGCATAGAGTGGTGTTTCTTTCGGATGGTTCGGTGGCGGCTGATCTGTCTCCTGAAGAGATTGTTGGGTCGGATAATTCTTATGTAAAGGATTATGTTTCGGCTGTACATCGTGTGGAGCCAACGTGATGAACTTCTTGCAGGCGCATAGTTGGGAGATTGGCCGATTGACCTTCGAGCATCTGTGGCTGACTTTTTTTGCGATGGCACTGGCGGCGGGGATTGGTTTGCCATTGGGGGTTCTGCTGACGCGACGGCGGGGGCTTGCGAAGCCGGTGATTGGGCTTGCGAATGTGCTGCAGACAGTGCCTAGTCTGGCGCTGTTTGGGTTGTTGTTGCCTGTGCCCTGGCTGGGCGAGAATGCGGCGCGGCTGGCGATTGTGGCTCTGACAGGGTATGCGCTGCTGCCGATTCTGCGGAATACTTATGCGGGAATCGGGAGTGTCGACCCTGCTTTGATTGATGTTGCCAATGCTCTAGGGATGAGTAATATGCAGCGGTTGTTTAAGGTAGAGCTTCCGCTTGCGGCGAGTGTGATTCTGGCTGGATTGCGGACGGCTACTGTGACTTGTGTTGGTGTGGCTACGATTGCGGCGGCGATTGGGGCTGGCGGTCTGGGGGAGCTGATCTTTCGTGGTGTGGCTAGTGTGGATAATGGGCTGGTGCTGGCTGGGGCGATTCCAGCGGCGCTGCTGGCGCTGGTGGCGGATGCCGGTTTGGGATGGCTGGAGAAGCGGCTGACGGTGCGACGGGTATGAGGTCCCCCCCTCCCCGTCGAAAAGTGTGCAAAGTCTTCGAACGAGATACTTTAGGCTTGGACTTGCGGTTCTGGATATGAACCGAGGTGGAAACAGTGATGTGTCCTGATGGCAATCCGGGCTGGTGTTTTGTCAAGCTTTGCCAGGACTGAGCGGGAGTGAGACCGGATGTTTGTGCTGGAGTCAGAACGGCTGCTGTTTCGTCCGCATGTGGTGGCGGACCTTGATGCGTTCTGTGCACTGGAGGGCGATGCGGAGGTGCGCCGATATGTGGGTGGCGCGCCGCGGACGCGGGAGGAAGCAGAGGAGAGATTCTGGGGGAGGGCTATGCATCCGCCTGACGGCAAGCTGGCGATGTGGGCCACTGCCTTGAAGGAGGATGGCCGCTATGCCGGGCGCTGCGGCTTGTATCCCCACCTGGTTGATGGCGCGCAGGTGGCCGATGAGGCGGTTCTGGGGTTCTACCTGGCGCGGGAGTTCTGGGGACGGGGGCTTGCGAGTGAGGCGGGACGTGCCTTCGTCGACTTTGGTTTTGACGAGTTAAAACTGGCGCGGATCGTGACAGCGGTTGAGGTGGGAAACGCGGCGTCGGTTCGTGTGTTGGAGAAGCTGGGGTTTGTTCTGGAGAGGCGTGAGGTAGGGCCTAGATCGTTTGATCACTTTGAGCTGGCTGGACAGGCCAGCCGAGCAGGGCAATTCAATCGATAGTATTTGAATAAGTCATTGAGCTTCGGAAATGTCATTAGAGGAAACATGCAGGATCGACAAAGTGAGATAGAGGCGGTTCTGGAACATCTCAGGCGGGGTCGCCATGGGCGAGACGCGATAGCGCTCTTAACTGCGAAGCTCATCGAACTTAGAAATCCTGGTATGCGAACAGAGTTTGCCTCTGAATCTGAGATCAAAGTGATATCGCCGACGGGGGACAGCCGTTCGACATTTCTCCACAACATTTGGAGCGAATGTGAGTATTCACCTGAGAATCGCGCTGAGATCGTGGATCGATATGTTCGCGTTCTTTTCCAGAAGAGTGGCGACACGCCAGAGTTGTCAAAAGAAAACATAGTCGTGCTGATTCGCGACACGCAATATCGCAATTTTGTCGCGAAGGAAGAATGGCGAGATGTCATGACCGATCACCTTTTGGGTGATTTATGGATGGTGCTGGCCGTCGACTTGCCCGATTCAATGACGACCCTCACTTTAGAGCAAGTCGCTACCCTGGGATTGGACAAGAAGGATCTGATCAAGTTAGGAATTGAAAATGTTGATCGAATGCTCGGTCGAATGGAATTCAACCCGCATGGCGAATGCTTTACGGTAGGCTGCGAGGCTATTGATTACGCTTCCAGCGCTTTGCTACTGGACTATGTTTGGGATCAAGCCGCAAGCCTCATCGAAGGTGACCTGATAGTCGCGCTTCCAGCGAGGGACACATTACTTTTCACCGGATCGGCGAATACGAAGGGATTGCATGAGATTCGCGAAGCGGCCAATCACGTCGTGACGACTGGCAATCATGTGATCTCCGAGGCTCTTCTGAAACGACTCGACCGTCACTGGAAGTTATTCTTGTGAATCTAAGAATCAAAATGGGTTTATGCTTCAGCACTCTGATGATTGCTTTCCTTTTCGCGTGTGCGCCGCCGCGGTCTTCGCGGGTGGTGATCGGGGCGAAGAACTTTACCGAGCAGGTGGTTCTGGGGGAGTTGCTGGCGCAGGAGATTGAGGCGGTGACGGGGCAGCCGGTGGATCGGCGGTTTTATCTGGCGGGGAGTTATCTGTGCCAGCAGGCGCTGGTGACCGGGCGGATCGATGGGTATGTGGAGTACACGGGGACGGCGCTGACGGCGATTCTGAAGCAGCCTCTGCCGCCGGTCGGGCAGCGGGATGCGGCGGCGGTGTTTCAGCGGGTGAGTGCGTTGTATGCTTCGCGGTACCGGGTGAAGGTTGAGCCGGGGCTGGGGTTTGAAGATACGTTTGCGATGGTGGTTCGGGGTGACGATGCGAAGCGGCTGGGGTTGCGGACGATCTCGGATGCGGTGAAGACCACGCCCGATCCTGAGGGCTGGCGGCTTGGGGTGGGGTATGAGTTTCAGTCGCGGCCAGATGGGTTGAATGGGCTGATGGCGACGTATGGGTTGAAACTTGATGGTTCGCCGCGGACGATGGACCTGGGGTTGTTGTACCGGGCTTTGAGCAGCAATCAGGTGGATATGGTGGCAGGGAACTCGACCGACGGGCCGATACGGGCGCTTGGGTTTGTGGTGTTGGAGGATGACAAGCATTATTTTCCGCCGTATGAGGCGGTTCCTTTGTTTCGGGAGGATTCGTTGCGGCGGCATCCGGGGATTCAGGTGGCGATGGATCGGCTGGCGGGGAAGGTTTCGGCGGATGAGGTGCGGGGGATGAACTATGCGGTTGACTCGGAGCACCGGCCTGTCGGGGATGTGGTGAGTGAGTTTCGCCGGGGGAAGGGTTTGTGAGACCGACCGCGGATTTGCGCTGATGAACACGGATTAAGGCGTAAGAGTGATTCGAGGGATAAAGGCTGATAAGAGCAGATTGAGCGTTGCCTGGTTGAGATTGTTGGGGAGGTGTGAGGGTTTTTATGGTTGAGCCTTGGTTACGGGGGACTTTGACGGAAGTGGATGCGGTTCGGCGTGGGGTGCTGCATGCTTTGGAACTGGCTCGGGAGGATGTGGGGCGTTGGACTGCTGGGTTGACGGACGATGAGCTTGAGGCTCGGCCTTTTGGGTTGCCTTCGGTTGGGTTTCAGATGCGGCATGTTGTGCGGAGTCTGGATCGGCTGCTGAGTTATGCGGAGGGGCGGCAGTTGAGTGCGGAACAGCTTGCTGCACTTAAGAGCGAGATGGATGGTACCGGGTCGCGGGAAGATTTGTTCGCGGAGTTTGAGAGTGGGATCGAGTCGGCGATGGGGAGGGTTTTGGCGATTGCAGAGGGAAGTTATGAGGAGGCGCGTGGTGTGGGGCGGGCTGGGTTGCCGAGCAGCGTGGGTGGGCTGCTGGTGCATTGCGCGGACCATACGCAGCGGCATGTTGGGCAGGCCATTACGACGGCGAAGGTGGTGAGCGCGGCGGTGAGGGGCTAAGCTTTGTTTCGGCGCTTTGTTTCGGCGCTTTTGTTTGTTTCGGCTTTGGGAACGAGCTTTTCGCATGTTGCAGCGTTTGCCAGGTGGAGCGGAATATCCATCGTTGTGCGGATGTTTGCCGTGACAGATTCGTGTTGAATCGCTGCGGGGGGAAACATGACACCAGTGCAGGAGATTCGTGAGGTCAAGGCGGGAACGGCAATATATCTGGCTTTGGCCTTGATTTGCGCGGTTGTTTCGGCTGCCTGCTTTGTTATTCCGATGTTTGTGATTCGACCGTTCCGTCCGCAGGGCGCTCGGGAGTTGGATTTTGCGCTGTCGGTTCGTCATGCTGGTCCCTGGGTTGCGGGCTTGTGCGCTGTGGCTGTGCTGGTGCTGATGATTCGGCTGTGGAAGAGTGCGCGAGTGTGGGCTCGGGTTGGGTTTGTCTTTTTGTTTGTTGTGGCGATTGCAGGGGCGGTGCTGACCAACGTCAATATCTTTGAAAAGATGTTTCATCCGTACGATTCGCCGGCGTTTGCGAGTGCGGATGAGGTGAAGGTGGATCCGGATGATAAGGTTCTGGCGGTCAGGATTGGCCAGGTGGCGCGGGCTTATCCGATTCGCACGATGGGGTATCACCATATTGTGAATGACACCTTGGATGGGGTTCCGATTGCGGTGACCTACTGCACGTTATGTCATACGGGACTGGTTTGGAGCAGCGTGGTCGATGACAGGACACTTCACTTTCGGCTGGCTGGCATCAATAACGGGAATGCGCTGCTGAGGGATGAAGAGACGAGCAGTATATGGCAGCAGAGTACGGGTGAGGCAATCTTCGGACCCTTGAAGGGCCGGCAACTGGAGATGGTTCAGAGCGATGAGTTGAGCTTTGCCTTGTGGAGGAAGGAAGAGCCTGAGGGGCAGGTGTTGAAGCCGGATGCGCCGTATGTGGCGGAGTACGATTCCAAGGATTGGGAACGGCATGTTGCGGCGACGCGAACGGTGGTGGACACGTCAAGGACTGGGATTGGGCCGCATCAGTTGATGATTGGAGTGACGGTGGCGGGACAGAGTAAGGCTTATCCGATTGAGTCGATTCTTGCGGCGAAGCTGATTCAGGATCGGGTTGAAGGATTTCCGGTTCTTGTGGTGGTGGGGCCGGATGGGGCGTCGATTCGCGCGTTCGAGGCGAGCATGGCGTCCAATAATCTGAACCTGACGTTCGCTGGAGGCGAAGGCGAGACGGTGATGCGAGATGCGCAGACGGGAAGCGGGTGGAACTTTCAGGGGTGCGCTGTGAGCGGGAAGCTGGCGGGGGAGTGTCTGAAGAAGCTCGACGCGCATAAGGACTACTGGTTCGATTGGATGAATCATCATCCTTCGTCTGTGGTTTATAAGAATTAGCTGGCTTGCTGTATGCCGAAGCGTGGGATGCGGCTTGAGCGAAGTTATTTGGATTTGAAGGCGGCTAGCATCTCCAGTTCGCGGGTGACGACCTCTTTGGGGAGCGGGTTGTAGGCGAGGGCGGAACACTCTTTCTGGCCTGAGGTGAGAGCCCATTCGAGGAATTCGGCGACGGCTGCTTTGGTTGCCGGATCTGGAATTGACTGGGGCACGAGGAGCCAGGTGAAGCTGGTGATGGGATAGGCGTCTTTGCCGGAGGCGTTGGTGATTGGGGTGAGGATGTTGCTGGATGAGTTGGCTGCGGCTGCGGCGAGAGTGATGAGGTTGGCCTGGGTAAAGTTTCCCGCGGCGTTGCGGACGGTTCCGTAGCTAAGCCGGCGTTGGATGGCAAAGCTGAGTTCAACGTAGCCGATGGAGTTGGGGGTCTGGTCGACGAGAGAGGCGATCCCGTCGTTGCCCTGAGCGTCGCGGCCGATGGGCCAGGTGACGGTGGTGCCGCTGCCTACGGCGGCCTTCCATGCGGGGCTGGTCTGGCTGAGGAAGTCGGTGAAGGCGAAGGTAGTGCCGCTGCCGTCGGCGCGATGGAGGACGACGATGTCGGCGTTGGGGAGGGTGACGCTGTGGTTGAACTCGCGGATGGCGGGGTCGTTCCACTTGCGGATTTTACCGAGGTAGATACCGGCGAGAATTTCGGGTGTGAAGTGCAGGTCCTGGCTGGCCTGAGGCAGATGGTAGATTGGGACGACGGCTCCGATGACCGTGGCGAACTGGAGCAGCTTGACGGGCATCTGGGTCATGTAGGCGTCGGACAGTGGAACGTCCGAGGCTGCGATGGCGATCTTGTCGTCGTGGAGTTGCTGGATGCCTGTTTCGGAGCCGTTGGCGCTGTAGGTGATCTGGATGCCGGGGTGGGATTCGCGGAAGGACTGGATCCAGGCTTGATAGAGCGGGGCCGGGAAGGTGGCGCCCGCGATCTTGAGATGGATGGAGGCTTGCGCGGTACGGTTTGCGGATGAGGATGCAGCGGCGTCGTGAAGTGCAGCCAGCAGGTTTTTGATGAGTTGATCGCTGAGATCCTGGTGGATGCCGGACGATGCGTATTTGCTGGGTGTGACGAGGTAGGACCAGAGGACTTCGCCGTTTTTGCCGATGAGTTGCGCGGAGAGGAAGCCGCCGTAGACCGGGTATTTGTTGCCAGGGGCGCGCGGATTGACGGAGATGTATGCCTTGACCCAGATTTCACTGGTGGCTCTGAGGATGGCGTCGGACAGGTTTTGATCGGCGACGACTGTGAGGGAGTGATCTTTGCGGAGGCTTTCGATTAGATGTTTGCGCATCTCGGCTGCGTCGGGTCTTGCGCCAGTGATGTCGATGTAGATTGTTTTGACCTGGCTTAGGGTGTCGGCTGCCTGGGCTTGAGCAGGCGTGGGCCAGGCGATGAGGAGCAGGAGAAGGATGGGCATCGCAGCCCATAACTGGAGCGGCCGGGTGATCGAGAGGCACTTCATGGGATGGGTGGAAATCTCCCCTCGAAGGAGTGTCGCGCAAGGGTTCGGCTGCGCGTTAGCCTGAAAAGAGTATCATCCGCCGGGTGTTATCTGATGAAGAGTGGGCGTGAATGGCGCCGGTTGTGCCTGGATGCGCCCGGATGCGCCCGGATGAGCCGGTTAGTGGGGTTTGAGGAGGCCGCCGAGGGTGTTCGAGAGTGGATTGGTCTGATTGTTGCCCGGTTTGGCTGCGGCTTTGGTGGCGCTTCCGGCTGCGCTGTTCATTATGCCGCCCATGTTCGGGGTGAAGGTGGGGTTGGAGGTGGTGCCTCCGATCTGTACCGGGACGCCGTTGCGGAGAGCGGCGCCGGCGATATTTCCGACGACTCCGCCTGCTGCGCCTGCTGCTGCTCCGCCGGGGATCATGCCCATGAGCTGGCCTGCGATGCCGCCTGCTCCTGCTGTGGTGCCGCCTTTTCCGCCGGCTCCTCCGAGGAGGCCGGTGAGCTTGAGGAGGATGTTGTAGTTGAGAGCGCCGGCTGCGCTGACGGTTCCGGCTCCTGTGGCCGTGCCGATGGAGGGAACGACGAGCGAGACGTTGTCGGTGCGGACGTTGCCGCCGTTGACGTTGACATTGGCGCTGAGAGACTGGATGGCGGTGCCGGAGCCGCTTTTGATTCCGGCGAGGGAGCTGAGCGGGCCTAGTTTGGAGCCGAGATCGAAGCCGGCGAGAGTGGTGTTGCTGACGCGGACGGGCCCGCTGATGATGGGCGCAGCGGTGGACCCGGTGACGTTGAGGTTGGCGGTGAGGGTTCCGCCCTCAAGTCGCGAGCCGGTGGGGAGATGGACGCCGACGGAGGGGAGGAAGCTCTCGAGCTCGTTGATGGAGGCTCCGGGGACGTTGACCTTGAGGTTGATGGCGGTGGTGGGGCCGCTGGTCTGGTAGGTGCCGTCGACGTTGACGACTGCGCTGCCGATGGTGATGACGCCTTTTTGCAACTGGCCGGTGAGCGCCTGGAGGTTCTGCGCGACGGTGAGCTGGGCGACGACCGGGCGAGCTGAGGGGGAGCCGTTTTTGGCGATGCGGATGCCCTGGATGTTGGCGGTGACGTTGGCGTTGAGGCTGTTGCCGTCGGAGAGCGCTTTGGCATCGACGTTGGCGAGGCCGCCGAGGCCGGCTTCAGGGGAGACGACTCCGCTGGAGGCCAGGTCGAGGTGGGAGATGGCGATGTGCGCGTTGAGGGGAGTGGCGATGATGCTGGACTGGTTCATGGGGCCGAAGTTGCCGTCGCCGGTGACGGAGCCTCCGCCGGGAACCTGGGCGCTGAGTTTAAAGGGAGAGGAGGCGGTGGGGGAGACGTTGGACAGCTCCGCGTTGAGCTGCTGGTAGACGGCGGGCGTGGATTGGCCGGGCGACGAGATGGAGAAGGTGCCGTTTTTGATCTGGATATGGTCGGCGGTGAGGGTGCTGAGCATGTCGTTGCTGTTGGGCGCGGTTGGCGGCGGCGCGGCTGTGGCGGGTTTGTTGGAGAGGACCATGGCGAGTTTCGGGGTGTCGACGAGAAGGTTCGCGACGTGGAGCTGCTGACCGTTCCAGGTGGCCTGAACGTCGATGTTGTCGACTGTGCCGCGGAGGCCGGAGGTGGCGTCGAGGAAGCCTGCGGCGAGGGGATCGAGGTGTTTGGCGGTGAAGTGGACGCCGAAGGGGGTCAGGGAGGCATCGGTGACGTTGACGGGGCCTGCGTTGCCATTGACCGAGACGGTTGCGTCGCCGGGCAGGTGGGCGGAGAAGGTGAAGGGGAAGGTCTTGGCGAAGGAGAAGTCTTTTGCGTCGAAGTTGACCTGATCGAAGGTGCGGCGCGGGGTTGAGGGTGCTCCGGGAGCGGGGACGTTGCCGGTGATGAGCCGGCCGCTGGTGATGGAGACGTGGCCGATGGTGAGGTTGGGGATGACGGAGTTGGCGTCTTTGTTGGCCGCGGCGGCGGGATGAGCGTTGCCGATGGAGGAGAAGTTCCAGGAGCCGTTGGCGGCGCGGAGGAGAATGGTTGTGGGCGAGTCGAGGGTGAAGCTGGTGATGTGGATCTCGCGGCTGAAGATGAGTGGCATCATCTCGATGCCGATCTTGAGCTTCTTTGCTTCGAGGAAGGGCTGATTGCTGAAGGCGGGGTCGTCGGCGATGGTGGCGTTCTCGGCGACGAGGCTGCCGGAGAGCACGGAGAGATCGAGCTTGCCGAGGGTGACCTTGCGGCCGAGGGAGGTGGTCAGGGTCGATTCGATGCGGGCGCGGAAGCTGTCGGCGTTGAGGAAGAGCGGAATAGAAATGATGATGAGGAGGAGCGCGACGATGCTGCCGAGGACGACGAAGAGCGTGCGGCGTGGAATTGCCATACGAGACCTCTCATGCGTGCGTGGTTGTTTACATCAGATGACGCAGGGAGAGATACGGTTAGCCGCTAGCTGACGAGGTGACCCATCTTTTCGCGCTTGGTCTGGAGGTAGCGCTCGTTGGTGGGTTCGGAGGGGACCTCGGCGGAGATGCGTTCGACGACTTTGATGCCGACCAGCTCGAGGGCCTCGACTTTTTCCGGGTTGTTGGTGATGAGGCGGACGGCGGGGACGTTGAGCTGCTTGAGGATTGCGGCGGGGAGCTCGAAGTGGCGGCAGTCGGCTTCGTAGCCGAGTTCGAGGTTGGCTTCGATGGTGTCGAGGCCCTTGTCCTGGAGCTCGTAGGCTCGGAGTTTGGCCAGGAGGCCGATGCCGCGGCCCTCCTGCTGCTCGTAGAGGAGGATGCCGGCGCCGGCGTCGGTGATGGCGGCCATGGCGAGCTCGAACTGCTGGCGGCAGTCGCAGCGGAGGGAGTGGAAGACGTCGCCGGTGAGGCACTGGGAGTGGATGCGGACGATGGGCGGGGCGGCGTGGATGTCGCCCATGACGAGGGCGATGGCGGATTCGACGCGGACGGCAGGCGCGGGGACGTTGTCGTTGCAGGGGGAGGGGTTTTCGACGACGCCCTCGAAGCCGAGGATGCGGAATTGTCCCCAGCGGGTGGGGAAGTCGGCATCAGCTACTTTTTTGACGCTGGTGAACGGCATGATTTGATTATACGTTTCTGCGGTCATGGCGATTAGACTGCCGCAGTGGTGGATTCGATGCGGGAAGTGGCTCGGCGTAGAGTAGAGGTGTGACGCAGATCGATTCCAGGCTGATTTTTATTACGCTGCTGGTGGAGCTTGGCGTGGCGGCTGCGGTGTCGAGTTCGCTGGCGCGGTCGAAGACTTTTAAGAATTTGCTTCTGACGCCACGCCGTACCCCAAAGCAGACGGCGTGGCTGGTTGCCATTATTTGCGCGCCGTTGACGCTGGGGGTGTACGTGCGCACGGCGGTGCCGAACTTTCTGGCGGCGGATCTTTCGTTTGAGACGGTGATTCTGCTGGGGATCCTGGTGGGGCCGCTGGCGGCGATGGCCGGTGGCGCGGTGCTGGCGATTCCGGCGCTGCTGCACCATGAGTTCTGGGCGCTGCCGGTGAACCTGCTGGTGGCTGTGATTTCGGGCGCGTTTGGGCGCTTCGCCGACCCTGAGGATGTGTGGTCGTTCTCGCCGATGATCGACCTGAGCATCTACCGGTGGGTGACGCGGAACCTGCGGCGGCCAAAGCTGGACCGGCAGATTCTGCTGCTGCTGCTGGTTGCGGGGATGCAGTTTGGCACGAGTATGCTGGCGATGTTTTATCCGCGGCATTTTTTTGAGTTGAACTCGGGCGTTTGGTGGGTGGAGCTGCTGATCTGTGCGACGGCTCCGATTGTGGTGGGGATTCCGCTGAAGATTTGGAATGCGATTCGCGTGGAGCGGAAGCTGGAGGAGCAGGGAAGGCTGTTGCTGGAGGCGAGGCTGGATGCGCTGCAGCGGCAGATCAATCCGCACTTTTTGTTCAACACGCTGAACTCAATTACTTCGCTGGTGCGGTCGCAGCCGGAGCTGGCGCGGGAGATGGTGGTGAAGCTGGCGAATATTCTGCGCGTGCTGCTGAAGGATCGCGAGGCGTTTCTGCCGCTGCGCGAGGAGCTGCAATTTACCGATGACTATCTGGATATCGAGGTGGTGCGGTTTGGCAGCAAGCTGAAAGTGGTGAAGGAGATTGCGGAGAATACGCTGGATATCGTGGTGCCGGGAATGCTGCTGCAGCCGCTGATTGAGAACAGCATCAAGCATGGGCTGGAGCCGCGGATCAGCGGAGGGACGGTGACGCTGCGCAGCCGGATTACCGCCGAGGGCAGGCTGATGGTGGAGGTGGAGGACGACGGCGTGGGGATGGGGCTGGAGCGTGAGGATGTGTCGCCGAGCGGGCTGGCGCGGCCAGGGACAGGGATTGGAGTGCGCAATGTTCGCGAGCGGATGGAGGTTCTGTATGGAACCCTTGCGACGGTGGAGATCAATAGCCGTCCGGGACGCGGGACGAAGGTGACGCTGCTGATGCCGATTCTGGATGCGGAGGCGGAGGCGTGGGGGCCGATCGGTGGGGCGGCGGGACAGGCGATCGGCGATCTGGTGCAGGATGCGGTGCGGGCGGTAACGCGGTCTTGAGGAGATCCTTTGGAAGACCCGGTTCAGTTGATATATGCGCGTTTATCAGGACTATTTCTCAAGAAATAGAATGTGAAGATGAAAGCGCATGAACAAATGATCGCAACCGCTCTTGCTCTTGTGCGGCGCTTTGTGGCTGGCTACTCGCCTTCACCCCCTTGCGTGATGCTGGCGGGCTCGCGAGGGCGAGGCACAGCGAAGAAAAACTCTGATTATGACCTGGTCTTTCTATATCCTGAGCTTCCTCAAGGAGCGTGGAGAGAAATGATCTCGTATGAAGGAGCAGATCTAGAGATATTCGCGCATGATCTCCGCAGCCTGCAGTATTTTCTACGCGAGATCGAGCGTCCGTCTGGCGAAGCAAGCTTAGCCTGCATGGTCGCGGAGGGAATCTCCATCCATAGCGCGAATAGCGAACTCGAGAGCAAGGCGAAGGATATTGCGCGAGAGTTTCTTGCTTCCGGGCCGGAGCCTCTCGATGATGCGAAATCGTCGCAACGACGGTATGCGATCACGGATCTCGCCGAGATGCTGAACTCCGCAGACTCACCTGCACAGCGAATTGCGATTGGCAGTGCGCTCTATTCCGCGCTAGGAGGCTTCGCGCTGTCTGCAAATGGGCGCTGGATGGCCAGTGGTAAAGCCTTACCGCCTGCTCTCCGACACTTCAGCCCAAGTCTGGAACTTGAGTTCACTGAGGCATTCGAGAATCTTTACGCAAGCGGAAATGATTCGTTGTTACAGAAGCTCGTCGACGACATTCTGAAACCGTTTGGCGGACGATTGCGCGGCGGCTTCCGCCAACAAGCACCGGCTTCCTGGAGATAGAGCAGCATCGCTACCGATTAGTCGGCTTGTGTCTACCGAGCCTTTTCGAACGGTCGTGTGGACTTGGTCAAGTGGGTTGGGTGCGGGTGATGACGCGGTCGTAGTAGTCCTCGTAGAGCGGGATGACGCGGGAGGAGCAGAAGTGGTCCTGCGCTGTCTTGCGGGCTGCTTTGGCCATGGTTTCGAGGCGTGAGGGATCGCTGAGCAGGGTGATCGCGGCGGCGGACATGGCGTCGATGTCGCCAACGTCGAAGAGCAGGCCGTCGTGGCCGTCATGGATAAGCTCGGGGACGCCGCCGACACGGGTGGCGATGGTTGGGACGCTGCAGGCCATGGCTTCGAGCGCGGCGAGGCCAAAGGACTCCATCTCGCTGGGCATCAGCATCAGGTCGGCGAGCGGAAGGAGCTCGTTGACGTTGTCCTGCTTGCCGACGAAGTGGATGCGGTCTTCGACGTGGTGTTCACGGGCGAGATACTCGGCGACGCTGCGGTCGGGGCCGTCGCCGATGAGCAGAAGCCGCGCCGGCATTGCATGGGCGACGCGGGCGAAGACCTCGACGACGTCCTGAATGCGCTTGACCGGGCGGAAGTTGGAGAGATGGACGAGGAGGCGCTCCTGTGGTTTGTTGGCTGTCGCGGGTTCGGCAAAGCGGGGGCGCATGGCGTCGCGAAGCTCGGGGTTGCGGACGTAGACGTCGCAGTTGACGAAGTTGCGAATGACCTCGATCTCGGAGTCGATGTGGAACGCTTCGCGAGTGCGATCGCGCAGGTAGGTGGAGATGGCTGTGACGCCGTCGGACTGCTCGATGCCGAATTTGGTGATGGGGAGGTAGGAACGGTCGAGTCCTACGAGGGTGATGTCGGTGCCGTGGAGCGTGGTGATGAAGGGTAGATGGAGTCCTCGCGAGGCGAGCATCTGGCGGGCGAGCAATGCGCTGACGGAGTGCGGAATGGCATAGTGAACGTGGAGGAGATCGAGGGAATAGAACTCGGCGACCTCGGCCATGCGGGTGGCGAGGGCGAGATCGTAGGGCGGATGCTCGAAGAGTGGGTAGTTCGAGACGGCGACCTCGTGGAAGTAGATGTTGGCTTCGCGGCCGGTGAGGCGGAAGGGCTGGGAGTAGGTGATGAAGTGGATCTCGTGGCCGCGGGCGGCGAGTTCGATGCCGAGTTCGGTGGCGACGACTCCGCTACCGCCGTAGGTCGGGTAACATGTGATGCCGATCTTCATGTTTTCGTTGGTCTCAGTTGTTGCGTTCCGTTGTTGGACGATGCGTCCGCTTGATTAGACTCTTCCCGGTTGTGTACGCGAGGTGAATTGTCGTGTTTCGCGCGTGGCGAGCTCCCCATAGTTGATGAGCTGGGGAGCGTTTGGATGCAAGGCGATTGCGGAGACCTCGGCGAGGAGAGCGTTGCGTTCGATCTCGCGGTGCGCGCGGAGACGGGTGGTGATGCGGTCGAGGTCGCGGTCGTTGTAGCCGGGATGGCAGACGAGTTCGAAGGTTCCTTCAGGCGGCATGGCTTGCAGGATCTCGCGGAGGGTTTCGCCGTAGAGGTTGCCGGTGGCCGAGATGCCGATGGATCCGCCGGTGGAGAGGATCGTTCTGCTGCGAATCTGCGGTTGCTGCTCGAACTTTGTTTTGAGGCTGCCGAGGAGTTTGACCTGAAGGCGGCGAATGCGTTTGCCATGACCGAGCGCGAGGCTCCATGGCTGCTCGAATGGGTGGCGGATGGCGTGGATGGAGTTTTGCTCGGCTATTTTCAGCAGGGGGCGGCATACAGCAGGGAAGAGATGCGTGTGTTTGTGGGTGTCGATGTGCGTGATGTTGATTCTTGCGTGTTGGAGTTTTTGAATCTGCGCGAGAGCCTCGCGTTCGATCTCCTGCTCGCTGATCTTGCCGCGCAGTAATGCCTGGACAAAATCAACCAGCGAGGGACGAAAGGTTTTGCGGTCGGGGCCGAGGAGCGTCGGGATGGCTTCAGGGGGTAAGACGGGAACGCCGTCGGTGAGGAGGATGTGGCAGCCTACACCCAGAGCCGGGTTGGCGTGGGCGATGGCGACTGCATCCTCAAAGGCTGGACCGGTGGCCATCAGCGTGGCGGAGGTTAGGACCTTCGCTTGATGCAGTTCCTCGATTGCGCGGTTGACGCCTTGCGTGAGGCCGAAGTCGTCTGCGTTGATGATGAGGCGGGGCGGCATGCCTTCGCCATTTTCGCACGATGGATTGGGTCACTGCATGTGAGTGAGTGGGTTATGGGTGAACGTGCAGCGTGGCTCTGAGCGGCGTGTCGGCGGAGGATGGGCCAGCCGTTACGGCGTAGTCGCCGGGTAACAACTGCCAGCCGTTCTGCCCGGTGTTGAAGACGGAGAGCGTGAGCGGATGCAGTGTGAGAGTTACGTCTTTCGATTCGCCGGGCGCGAGTGTGACTCGCTGAAAGGCTGCCAGCCGCTTGTAATTTTCGTGGGCAGCCGCGGGGAGCGCGACGTAGACCTGGGCGATCTCTGTTCCTTCGCGCTGGCCTGTGTTGCGGATGGTGAAATGGACGGTGTGCTGCGCGTCGTCGACGGTGAGACCGGAGTAGGCGTAGGTGGTGTAGGACAAGCCGAAGCCGAAGGGGAAGAGCGGTTCTTTGTTGGTGGCCTCAAACCATTTGTAACCGACTTTGGCTCCCTCGGTGTACGGGAGGTCAAAGGGTTTGACCTTGTGGTCGCGGCCCGACGTTCCAGGTAGGAGACCTTCGAGACCGGGGACGACGGGATGAGGGAGTTGCGCGTCGTCTTTGGCGAAGGTGACGGGCAGTTTGCCTGAGGGATTGACGTCGCCGAAGAGGATGTTCGCCAGCGCCTGCGCTCCGCCGATGCCGGGATACCACATCTCGACGATAGCTTGGACGTGCCCGGCCCACGGCATGCTGACCGGACCGCCAGTCTCAAGGACGACGATGGTGTTGGGGTTGGCGACGGCGACGGCTTCAACCAGCGCGTCCTGATTGTTGGGCAACGAGAGGTTTGCGGCGTCCTGTGCTTCATGCATGGGCTGGTTGACGAAGACGATGGCCATGGAGGAGGCTTTGGCGAGCGTGGCGGCAGCGGCAGTGTCAGCTCCGTCGATGTACTTGACCTGCGCTTGTGGTGACTTTGCCTGAATGTTTTTGAGCGGCGAGGAAGGGAAGTAGATGGGCTCTCCCCATTTGGAGCCGCCGGGCTGGGGGTTCGCTGCGTTGCCTCCGGGTGCGTCGACCTGGGCGGAGCCGCCGCCGGAGAGGACGCCTACGTCGGCGTGTGACCCGATGAGCGCGATAGAGGTAGAGGCAGATGGCTTCAGCGGAAGAAGGCTGCTCGCGTTTTTCAGCAGGACGATGCTCTCTTCGGCGATGTGCTGCGCGTCGTCGCGTCCGCGGAAGGGATCGGGGACTGTGCGGATGGGCGGATTGTCGATGACGCCGGCGGCGAACATGCTGCGGAGGATGCGATGGACCATGTCGTCGAGACGCGCCATCGGAACCTGACCGTCTTCGACGGCTTTCTTGAGCGGGGCATTGAAGTAGTTGTCGTCGCCGGGCATCTCCTGGTCGAGGCCATTGAGCGCGGATTTCACCGTGCTGTGGGTTCCTCCCCAGTCGGAGAGCACCCAGCCTTTGAATTTGAATTCTTTCTTGAGGACCTGGTTGAGGAGGTAGTCGTTCTCGCAGGCGTAGTTGCTCGCGACGAGGTTGTAGGAGCACATAACGCCGGAGGGGTCGGCGATGCCGATGGCGATCTCGAAGGCGAGGAGATCGGATTCGCGCATGGCCTTCTTGTCGAGCAGCACGTTGACGACGTTGCGACCGGTCTCCTGATCGTTGAGGGCGTAGTGCTTGATGTCGCTCATGACATGCTGGGAGAGAACGCCTTTTTCGAGATTTCCGGTCATGGTTCCGGCGAGGAGCGGGTCTTCGCCGGCGTACTCGAAGTTGCGGCCGTTGCGGGGCTCGCGGGTGATGTTGACACCGCCGCCGATGGTCATGTTGTAGCCTTCTGCGCGGAGCTCGCGGCCAATGACGGAGCCGTAGAGGAAGGCGGAGTCAGGATCAAAGCTGGAGGCAGCGCCGAGAGTGGATGGGAGCAGAGTTGCGTAGCGGCCCTGGTAGGCGGCCATGCGGATACCGACGGCGGAGTCGGCGAGATTGATGTCGGGGATGCCGAGGCGGTCGATTCCTGCCATGAAGCCTGCGCCGAAGTTCGAGCGTGCGGGGATGGGAACGCCGTCTCGAAGGACTCCCCAGCCTTGCCCGTGAACCATCTGAATCTTCTCGTCGAGCGTCATCCGGCCGAGAACGAGATCGGCGCGCTCGTCCGGCGAGAGAGTCTTGTTCATCCACGGCATCTTTGAGGTGTTTGGCTTGGGCTGGGCATTGAGCGGGAGAGAACCGAGCACGGCTGCGGCGATGAGAGCGAAAAGCGAGAGACCGGGCAAAGCCTGGAAGCGGGGAAGAGATGACATCAATGCTCCTTCAAAATCCAAATCTAGACAGGCACTCCAGCGTCCGTCTCACTCCTCTGGCTGACGTTCGGCTGAAGACACTGTAGATCAACTAAAACGATATAGTAAAGCGTTTTTCTTGCATTTTAATATCGGATGAGGCGGGATGCGCCGGCTTTAAAGACGCAGAGTCTGGTGCAGACGTGGCTTTTGGCTCCACGGAATAGAGCGGCTGCGAAGCGGCAGAGAGGGATTGCCGGCTGCGATTATTTTGCGAAGAGCTGTCCGATGTCGGCGAATGCTTTGAACTCGAGCGCGTTGCCTGCGGGATCGAGGAAGAACATGGTGGCCTGTTCGCCGACCTCGCCCTTGAAGCGGATGTAGGGCTCGATGACGAACTTCGTGCCTGCATTGCGAAGACGATCGGCGAGCGTCTCCCAGTCCTTCATCGCGAGCACGACGCCGAAGTGCGGGACAGGAACATCGTGTCCGTCGACGGGGTTGTGATGGGCCTTGCCGGCGTTCGCGGAGGGCTTCAGGTGAGCGACGATCTGGTGGCCGAAGAGATCGAAGTCGATCCAGTGATCGGAGCTGCGGCCCTCGGGACAGCCCAGGGTGGTTCCATAAAAGGTGCGCGCTGCGTCGAGGTCGTCAACCGGAAAGGCGATGTGAAAAGGGGTGAGGCTCACTGTGGTCTCCTGGCATCCATCATACGATGCTGAGACCACAGCCGGAGCAGTTAGCGGCGGTAGAAGGACTGATCGTAACCCCTGAGGTAGGCCGTGCGGAAGGCGTCGCGATACGGTCCGTAGGGGCCGAGCGCAGGGTCGTAGCCGGGAGTGTCGTGGTAGGCGCGATCGCGTTGCGGGTGGTGGCCGTAGCCGTTGTAGGCATCGCGTGAGCCGGCCTGGGAGCCAACGCGGAATCCCTCGTTGTCGGCGCGGGCGATCAAGGGCGGAACGCTGTAAGGCGGTGGCGCCGGCGCTACAGCGTAGTAGGGATGCGAAGCGCAGCCGGCCGTGAAAAGACAGGCCGCGGTAAGAAGAGAGAGTGCAACAGAAGAGAGTTTCATAGCGTCCTCACAATTCGTTTTGCGAGCAACCGTGGATGGCTGCGCGTTCGAAGAGATAAACGCTGCGCGAAGAAAAATGTTGTTGTCTGTTGCGGTCGTGGAGGGATGCTATGAGCTTGCGGTATTTTTTTCGAGATCGCTGGGAATGCGGACAACAAACTCGGTATCGCCGGGTTCAGAGCTGAAGCGAATGGTGCCCTTGTACTCATCGACCAGGCGTTGCACGATGCCAAGGCCGATGCCCGTGCCAACGCCTACGGGCTTGGTTGTGTAGAAGGGGTCGAAGATGTGGGGCTGGCTTTCGAGCGGGATTCCGGAACCGTTGTCCCACACGCTGATGCAAAGGTTGGTGCGTATGGCGTCAGAGGCCTTTTCCGACCAGGTGCGCACGCGGATGATTCCATGCTGGGCAACGGCGTCGATCGCGTTGTCGAGCAGGTTGGTCCAGATCTGGTTGAGGCCGGAGCACTCGCTGTGCAGCGGCGGAAGATCGGAGGCAAAATCCTTCTCGATGACAATCTCTTTTTCACGAAGCTTGTGGGCGAGGATGACGAGCGTGGCGTAGATGCTCTTGTTGACGTCGACGTCCTGGTTTTTAGCCTTGCCTTCGTAGGCGTACGACTTGACTGCGTAGACGAGGTCGGAGACGCGGCCGATGCTCTCTTCGATGGTGGTGACGAGCTGCATGCTGGAGACGAGTGCGTCGAGCCAGTTGAGCGCGTCGGAGAGCGCGGTGCCGGTGAAGGCCTGCTGGGTGCACTCCAGTTGCCTGGCGTCAAGACCGACCGAGATGAGAGTGGGCGCCATCTTCCAGGAGTTTTCGATGTTGTGGGTTTCAAGCCACTCGGCGAGAGCTTCCTCGGCGTCGCTCTGCTCGAGCGAGCTCATCAGTATGGGCTGGCTGCTCGCGAGAGCCTGCTCCTGGAGATCGAAGATGCATTGTTTCTGCGCTGAGCTCATCTCAGCTTTGCTGAAGCGGGCGGAGAGTTCGTGGAGGCGCATGAGATTTTCGCGTAGCTGCGAGGCGGCGCGACGCGCGGCTGCTCCGGGATTGTTGAGCTCGTGCATGAGACCCGCGGCGAGGGTGCCGAGGGACGCCATCTTCTCCTTCTGGATGGTCATGCTTTGGAGCTTCTGAATGCGGCTCGCCATGTTGCCGAGGATAGTTTTGCGGACCTCGGGGCAGCTGGTCATGAGGTTCCAGAACGACTCTTCGCCGAACTGGGCGAGGCAGCAATGGCCGATGGCTCGCAGAGTTGCGGCGTTGGGGATGTTGGCAAGAAGGGGGACTTCCCCGAAGGCGAAACCCGAGGGGATGGAGGTAACCATGAACTCTTCGCTGTGCGGGCTGGTTTGATAGAGGCCTATCTCGCCCTCCATGAGTATCCAAAAGTAGTGCGCCGTCTCACCTTGACGAGCGAGGATGCCGCCTGGGTCGAGGCAGATCTCTTCGACGCCTTTGAGGCAGCGAATCTCATCGTCTTTGAGTGAGGAGAGGATCGGCGCCTGACGCATCTTTGCGAAGAGTGCCTCATCGATCTGCTGGGTTTGGACGATCTCGGTTTGGTTGCTCATGGTTAGTTTGGTTCGTTGCCTTTCACAGCGTTGCCAGATACTGATGTACAAACTGAATCGCGATGGAACCTTCCCCGACCGCGGAGGCGCATCGTTTTACGGAGTTGAAACGTACGTCGCCCGCGACGAAGATGCCGGGGATGCTGGTCTCGAGCAGATACGGGTCGCGATCGAGAGTCCAGGATTTCGGAGATTGAGCTTTGAGGTCCGGGCCGGCGAGGATGAAGCCCTTGTTGTCACGACAAAGCTCAGGCGGCAGCCAGCTTGTCTTGGGCTCGGCGCCGATAAAGATAAAGAGGGAGCTGGATGGCCGGGCCTCTTCGCCATGCGGCGTCTTCAGGGTCAGGCATTCGAGGTGGCCGTTGCCGTTCATGGCGACGACCTCGGTGCTGGTCTCGACGGTGATGTTCGGCGTGGCCTCGATCTGGTCGATGAGGTACTTCGACATGCTGCTGGTGAGCGATTTGCCGCGGACGAGCATGTGGACATGATCGGCATAACGGGAGAAGTGCATCGCTGCCTGACCGGCGGAATTTGCGCCGCCGACGATGTAGACAGCTTCTTCTTTGCAGGACATGGCCTCGGTGAGGGCCGCTCCGTAGTAGACGCCGGCGCCGTTGAACATCTCCGCGCCGGGAACTTTGAGCATGCAGTAGTCAACTCCGGTTGCGAGCAGGCAGACGTGGCAGGTGACCTCGTGGCCGTCTTCCATCTTGAGGATGCGGTACTGGTTTTCGGTGCGGAGAGAGGAGACGCGCTGGGTGAGGAACTCGGCGCCGAGGCGATTGGCCTGGAGATAGGCGCGCTTGGCTAACTCTTCGCCGCTGAGGCCTTCGGGGAAGCCGAGGTAGTTTTCGATCTTGGAGCTGGAGCCAGCCTGGCCGCCGGGCGCGGAGGCTTCGATGACGAGGGTTCGGAGGCCTTCGGAGGCTCCGTAGACGCCCGCGGCAAGACCGGCCGGGCCTGCACCGACCACGACCACGTCGTAAAACTCCTGCTGGGCCTGGGTGCGGAGGCCGACCTTGCCAGCCATCTCGGTTGAGGTGGGCTGTACGAGAGCCGTGTTGTCGCCGAAGAGAATGACAGGCAGCTTCTTGTCGTCGATGCCTTTTTCCTTGAGGAGGGTGAGCGCCTCGGGGTGCGTCTCCGGGTTCAGCCACTGGTAGGGGATGCGGTTGCGGGAGAGAAAGTCGCGGACGGCGTGGTCCATCGGCGACCAGCGCACGCCGACGACGCGAATTCCTTCGAATGGGGGCCTGTAGCCGAGCTTCCAGCTTCCCAGCAGGTCGTCGAGGACGGGGTAGAGCTTCTCTTCCGGCGGATCCCAGGGTTTGTTGAGGTAGTAGTGGATCTTGGCGGAGTTGATGGCGCGGATGGCCGCTTCGGTGTCTGCGTAGGCGGTGAGGAGGACGCGCTTGGCGTTGGGATAGATGGTGAGCGCCTGCTGGAGGAAGTCGACTCCGGTCATTCCGGGCATGCGCTGGTCGGAGAGGAAGAGTGCGACCGTGTCTTTGCGCTCCTGGAGCTGGCGGCAGATGTCCAGCGCAGCGGCGCCTGAGGCTGCGCGGACGATGCGGTAGTCCTGACCGTAGTGTCGGCGAAGGTCCTGGACCACAGCCTCCAGTACGCTGGTGTCGTCGTCGATGGCGAGCAAAATAGGCTTAGGCATATCTCTTTATACTTGCTCAGCGGCTCTTTATACTGGGTGACAACTTTCCGATACAACCCACGTTGGATTAGATTGTGGGCGATGCTTCCGGGGTTCAGAAAGATATCGTTTCCTGAGAGCAGGTTACGTTGAAGACACAGGTCTCCGAGGCTAATTTTGTCCGAATTGTAGACACTGCAGGTTCTCCGCCGCAATCGACCGATAAGGGGATTGTGCGCCGAATCGACGGCGGCAGGAGATGAAGATACCTATGAATCGAATTATTCTCGCTGACAATCAGGCGATCTTTCGGGCAGGCGCGGCGCGCGTGCTGGCGCTCGAGGACGACATGCGCATTGCGTCCCAATGCGAGGATGGCGAGCGGCTGCTGGGCGCCATCGATACGCTGCGAGGGTCGGTGCTGCTTGTCTCCACCAGCCTTCGCCTGGACCTGAAGGACCTCATTCACCGCGTCCGCTCGGCAGGGAGCCGCATCATCCTGGTGGCTGAGAATGCGGAGGAGGTCACGGACGAGGTGAGCGGGCTGTTTGATGGAGTTCTCTGCCGCAGCGTTACCGGAGCCGTGCTGGTGGACTGCGTCCGCCGTGTGGCTCAGGGGCAACGCTTCGTGCAGCGCTCGAACGTGACGACGATGCAGGCCGCGGACAACGTGGGAATGCGTGTCCGCGACCGGCTTACGCCGAAGGAGATGCAGATTGTGGCGCTGATCGTTCAGGGGTGTAAGAACAAGGACATCGCCGGGCAGCTCGGCACGAAGGAGCAGGTGATTAAGAACTACCTGCGCAGTATTTATGACAAGACAGGGGTCTCCGACCGGTTGGAGCTGGCGTTATTCACGATCCACCATCGCGCTCTGGCTGAGGCTGCTGCGAAGGCCGGGCACATGATCCAGATGAAGACGGCTTAAACCGTCCTTAGCGTTCGTCTCTTAACTCCTACATGCCCATTTGTTCGGATTGCTTTTCGGCTGCCGGGTTTGCGTGGCCGATCTTTTCGGCGACGCTCTTGGCCTGTGTGAAGAGCAGCAGGTAGTCGGGGCCGCCGGCCTTGGAGTCGGTGCCGCTCATGTTGAAGCCGCCGAAGGGATGCGCTCCGACCATCGCTCCGGTGCACTTGCGGTTGAAGTAGAGGTTGCCGACGTTGAACTCTTCGCGGGCGCGGTCGAGCTTCTCGCGGGAGCTGGTGTAGATGGCTCCGGTGAGGCCGTACTCCGTGTTGTTGGCGATGGCGAGGGCGTCTTCGAAGCTTTGCGACTTGATAACCGCGAGCACTGGGCCGAAGATCTCTTCGAGCGCGATGCGTGAAGTTGGGGCGACGTCGGCGATGACGGTGGGGGCGATGTAGTAGCCGTCCTCCGGAGTTCCGATGGCGTGGCCGCCGTTCAGGACGGTGCCCTCTTTTTTGCCGATCTCGATGTAGTCGAGGGTCTTTTGATAGGACTTCTGGCTGATGACCGGGCCAGTGTAGATATTCTCCGCAGGATCGCCGGTCTTGATCTTTGCGACACGCTCCTGCAGCCGGTCGCAGAAGGTGTCGTAGATGTCGGCTGAGACGATGGCGCGCGAACAGGCGGAGCACTTCTGCCCGTTGAAGCCGAAGGCGCTGGCGACTACGCCGTCGAGGGCTGCGTCGATGTCGGCATCGGACTCGACGATGATGGAGTCCTTGCCGCCCATCTCGAGGATCGTGCGCTTGATGAAGATCTGGCCGGGCTGCGTTTTTGCTGCACGCTCGTGAATTTCGAGGCCGACGGCCTTCGAGCCGGTGAAGGCGATGAAGCGAGTCAGTGGATGGGTGACGACGGCGCTGCCGAAGTCGGGGCCCTCGCCAGGGCAGAAGTTGACGACGCCATCGGGTACGCCAGCCTCTTCGAGCAGCTCCGTGAACTTCGCCGCGATCGTCGGAGCGTCGACGGAGGGCTTGAGAATCACGGTGTTTCCGCAGACGATGGAGGCTGCGGTCATGCCGGCCATGATCGCGAAGGGAAAGTTCCACGGCGGAATCACAGCACCGACGCCAAGCGGAACGTAACGGAGCTGGTTGCGTTCGCCGGGGAACTGAATCGGCGTCTTCGCGGCGTGGAGGCGCAGCGCCTCGCGGCCGTAGAACTCGAGGAAGTCGATGGTCTCGCCCACGTCGGCGTCGGCCTCGGCCCAGTTCTTGCCGACTTCGAGAGTGAGCCACGCGCAGAACTCGAAGCTGCGCTTGCGAATCATTGCAGCTGCGCGGAACAGAAGGTCGGCACGCTGCTCGACGGGCGTGCGGCTCCAGGTGGCGAAGGCAGCCTGCGCGGCCTGCATCGCGGGTTCAACGTGCTCCTCGACCGCGCGCTGGTGAACGCCGATCACCTCGGCCGGGTGCGCCGGGTTCATGGAGAAGATCTTGCCGGAGGTCTTGATACGCTTGCCGCCGATGATGATGTCGTACTCGCGGCCGAGTTTGGCCCGGACATCGTCGAGTGCCTCCTGCATCTTCCGTTTATTTTCCGGTTTGGAGAAGTCGACGAACGGTTCGTTGGTGAAAGGAGCGAGCGGCGTGGTGGAGGGAGCGGAGTGAGTGAGATTTGCGGTAGCCATAACGGGTCGATTCTAGCGCGAGCCATGCTCTGTCGTCGCTGCTGGGATGGTGAAAAACGGCAGGTTGCTGCGTAATCCTTTGATTCGATGCCTGACGCAGGGTATTCGATTGCGGCGAGCGGAGCGCTAATCGCCCTGGGTGATCTTCTCGGTTTGTTTCGACATGGTGGCGGTGCGTTCCAGTTTGTCCCAACTGAAGGGTTTGCCGTCGATGGCGCGCTTGACCGTCTTGAAGAGCACAACCGAGAACAGTTGCCTATAGGTGAAACGTTGGATCCAGATGTGGAAGAGCAGCCAGCCATCACCCTTGCTTGCGGGATGCTTGCGTTCGAGCGCGAACGCGAGGGCCGACGCGGCAAAGTCGATGATGAGGAAGGTGAGGAAGAAGGCCAGCAGTTTGTAAAAGCTGTCGGCGGAGGCGGTTTCGGGGTGGTAGTACTTGTCTACGGCGAAATGAATCACGCCGGCGACGAACATTACGTCGATCAGCGGCGAGACCAGCGGCAGAATGATCTGGAAGACAAAAATATTAGGCAGCGCGAACAGTCCCATCGCGCGGTGTTTGCTGATGGCGCCCTTGTGCTTGAAGATGGCCTGCAGGATGCCGAAGGACCAGCGGAAACGCTGGCGGATGAGGCCATCGGCGTTGACCGGGGCTTCGGTAAAGGCGAGCGCCTGATCCTCGTAGATCACGCTGTAGCCCTGTTCGAGAAGGTTCATGGTGAGGTCGGCATCTTCGGCGACTGTGTTCGAGTGGTAGCCTCCTCCGGTCTTCACCGGAGCCGTCCGCCACGCGCCGATCGCTCCCGGCACAACCATCACGACGTCGAAGAGATCCAGCGCGCGCCGCTCGAAGTTCTGGCTGGTGATGTACTCAAGCGCCTGCCAGCGCGTCCACAGGTTCACGCGGTTGCCGACCTTTGCGTTGCCGGCGACCGCGCCGATCTTCGGATTCGCGAAGTGAGGCACGAGGTTAGTAATCGCATCGTGCGCGATGACGCCGTCAGCGTCGATACCGACGTAGATTTCTTCATCAATTCGTTCGAGCGCGTAGTTCAGCGCGTCCGCCTTGCCTCCGTTTGGCTTCGTCAGCACGGTCAGACGGCCGGAGGCGACATCGGCGGGATAGGCCTCGCGCGCAACGTCGTAGGTTCTGTCCTTCGATCCGTCGTCGATGACGATGATGCGGATGTTCTTGTAGTTCGACATCATTACGGAGCGGATGGTGCGGACGATGACCTTCTCTTCGTTGTAAGCGGGAATCAGAACCGCGACCCTTGGCTGGTAGTCCGGTGTGGCGTAGTTCTTTCGCTTGCGCAGGCGATCGATGATGGCGAAGATGCCGATGATGATGAGTCTTCCGCACATCAGCACGTCGCCGACAAAGAAGACACCGACGACGAAGTTGCGGAAGAAGCTGTAGAAGAAGAAGGTGATCGAGTCGGCGCGAGCCTGCCAGCGCTGACGCGATGTGAGCGGCGGCATCACCTCGGCGCGGGTTTTGCCGACGAGCTCGGATACGGGAACGATCTCCAGGCCACGAGCGCGCAGGGCATCGATCAGCTTGGGCAGCGTTTCAACCGTGACGGTCCGGTCGCCGCCGCCGTCGTGCAGCAGGATGATGGAGCCTCGCGTCCAGGACTTGGTCTGCATCTCCTTGAGCTGTTGGAATACGCTGTCGATGATCTCCTGCGGCGTTTTGCGCGGATGTTCGTCCCAGTCGTTGGTGTCGATCTTGTTGCCGACGATGACGTACCCCAGGCCCTCGATCCGTTCCACCGGCGCTGCCTGGTCGTTGGTGTCGGGCTCCTGGTCGATGGAGTACGGCGGCCGGAAGTAGAGCGGCTGCACGCCGAGTTCGGAGGCGAACAAGCGCTCGGTCAGGTTCAGTTCGAGGTCGACCTGACGGGTTGAGATTTCGCTGATATCCGGATGGGTCCACGTATGGTTGCCGATCTCATGGCCTTCCCGATAGACCCTCTGCATTACCCCGATGTAGTCTTCGGCGACCTCGCCGATCATGAAGAACGTGCCTTTGACGTTCTTCTGCTTCAGGATGTCGAGGATCTTCGGCGTCCACTCCGGATCGGGCCCGTCGTCGAAGCTGAGTGCGACCTTGTTCGGGTGGTAGCCGTACTGCTCGATCGTGTAGGAGAGCGGATAAGAGTCCATCGACTCCTGCGTGATCATGCGATAGTCGACCGGCACGGAGTCGTCATCGTCCACGGTGACGATTCGCCGGCCATTCTGCGGCTTGCGGGTGACGCGAAGAATGTCTCCTTCGCCCTCGGTGTCGACGTCGTATCCTGGCTCGACCTGCGCCAGCTCCTTGACCGGGTCCGAGGTCAGGGGATGGTCCCAGATCTTCCACATGGAGTTGTCTTCGGAGCCGAGCTTCCACAGCGCGTAGGTTTGAATGCCGAGCGTGCGCGCGCCGCGCATCTGGTTCAGCATAGTGGCTGCGTCAAGAAACCAGACCTGGTGGCGGACGTGCGCGTCGTCGTCGTCGTAGGCAAAGTGCGCGTTTAACGAGTCGTCGTCGAGTTCGATCTGCGATTCAGAGTCCGCGGCCTCCTGCCATGCGTCCTGGGTGGACAGGGGTATCTGCCCGAGTGTCTTTACAGGAGGCGGTTTCTTCTTCTCGCCAGGTTTTCCTGCAGGGGCGGGCGGCGGCAACGTCGTTGTCCAGTCGTAGCCATAGTTGCCCAGCGCGCAGATCACCTTTTCCTTGGGCACTGTCTTGAGGACTTGCTTCAGATTGTCGAGGAACCAGTCCTGCGATGCGATGGGGCCCGGTTCATCGCCATTGTGCTCGTCGTAGTTCATTAGCAGCAGGCCATCGGAGTGGTCCGCGACGAACTTCAGGTCCCAGTCCGGGTCGTCTACCGGCGTGTTGACGTAGAGGCGAAGGTTGCGGGGATGAAGATCGTCGTAGAGCGCGGCGATGAGCGCCCTGAAGCCTGGCTGCGCGGCAGTGGGGATCTCCTGAAAGTCGACGGTGAGGCCGCGATAGCTGGGATTGGCTGCGAGAAAGGTGTCGACCTGCTGAACGAAGCCGGTGCGCAGCTTGTCGTCGGAGAGAAAGCCGCTGATCTCCGGGATCGAGTAGCCCTTTCGCGGATCGTAGTTGTTAACCAGCGGAAAGATATCGAGGTTGACGTGGTTGGCCGCAATGGTACGGGCGACCTTGGCCTCGCGATCGACCTGGTGAACCGTGCCGCGTTCGATGAGCGGATAGGGAGTGTTATCGGGCGCGTAAGCTTTGATAACGCCGTCGGGCGTGATGACGTGGAGCCACTCGGGAAACAGCAGGTCTACCTGGCTGATGTGCTGCTTTAACGACGAATAACTGGCCGGGTCGTCTTCGACGTAATAGGCTGCGCGCAGTCCTTCACCCGAGTTGAGAGGGACGTCGCCAGGCTTCGCATCGGTTCTGCGATGGGCGGAACGGCGCAGCTTAGCCGAGGCCGCCGACTGGTTGAGGAGCGCGCGGTAGTTGTGCTTCTGCGCTTGCAGAAACAAATCCGGCAAGGGCTTGATCCGCACCAGTCCGACCACAAAGACGCTGATCAGCACGACTCCCAGCAAGGCAAGCACGTCGATGATGCGCCGCAGCCGCTTCCAGCGCTTGCGTTGTGGGTCGTAGAAGACTTGTTTGGTCATTGAAAGTTACAGGCAGTTCTGCACATGCGGCTAAGTCTCAATCGTATGCAGCGCAATGGTCCTAGTCAACGCAGACCAAGGCTTCTCCTCACCACAGTATGATGCAAGAGACATGACGGGGCGACAACGGAAGAGAGGCCTTTATGCTGCGATTGCGCTCGCGGCCGGACTTGCGCTGCGTCTGTGGTTTGTCGCTCACGCGGCGCGGGTCGACGGCGACACGCTGCTCTATGGAAGCATCGCGCGCAACTGGATGCAGCATGGCGTCTATGGCTTTGCCTTATCGGCGAATGGCCCAGTTCCCACGCTGATTCGCCTGCCCGGGTATCCGATTTTTCTGATGGCTTGCTTTCGCGTCTTCGGTATCGAGCACTATTCCGCGGTGATGTACGTCCAGTGTGCGATTGACCTGCTTACCTGCCTCCTGATCGCGGCGCTGGCGGGAAGGTTGTTTGACGAGCGCGCTGCGATGGCTGCTCTCTGGCTCTCCGCGTTGTGTCCGTTTATGGCGACTTATCCCGCGGCACCGCTTACCGAGGTTCTGACGCTCTTCACGATTGCGCTGACTTTTTATAGCCTCGAACGGTGGAGCAGCGCGGGGTGCGGCTTCAACAAATGGCTTTGGGTGCTGGCGATTGCCATGGCTTATTCCGTCCTGCTGCGGCCGGAGCAAGGTTTGCTGGCGGCTACGGTAATTCCTGCGATGCTCTGGATGGTCTGGCGGCTGGGTGGATGGCCGCATTCCCGGTGGAAGCGGATGTCTCCCATTGCAGTGGCGGCGATCTGTGTCGTGC
>Ga0116129_1000355_pt1 | contig 30355 bp, 30 predicted proteins | sample June2015DPH_17_2_FD_89732 | JGI IMG/M metagenome (GOLD analysis project Ga0116129, IMG submission 89732) | Peatland microbial communities from SPRUCE experiment site at the Marcell Experimental Forest, Minnesota, USA - June2015DPH_17_10 | ecosystem: Environmental > Terrestrial > Soil > Wetlands...
CGAGTGGTCAAGGAATAGTTGCCGTGCTGCCAGTCGATGGCGTCCGATTCCGAGGGGTGAAAGACGGACAAGAGCCAATAACCATCGGCATTTTCGGCGGGATGTAAAAGAAGCTGCGGCAGGTCGCCTTCAACAATCTCCGGCATCTCCGAACGTCCCCAGCCGCGCGACCTTCCGCCGCCGAAGCCACTATCGGCGAGCAGACGCAGAGCGCCTTTGAGCGGGCCGCTCCAACGATCTTTCGCTTCGTCATTGGCGAAGGAGGCGATCAGCCAAAGACCGGCTCCGGGGGTGAATTCCAAACATGCGGTGGAATGCGGGGCGACGCTTTCTCCCTCGCGATCGACGGCGGCGTTGGAACGAACGCTGACGCGAAACGGTCCCTGCGCGCCGCCGGAAATGAGGCATTCGCTGGGACCATCGATGGTCCAATTTTCTTCGGCGATGGCACGGCCGGAAATCAGCGTCTCAACCACTTTCAAAGGGACGAAGCGCGCGCCTTTAAACCGCACCTTTGGCGAGGCGGGAGGGGGCCAGACATTTCTCGGCGGGACGACGTAAAGAGTCTCGCCATAAAAGGGGAAGCAGGAGCTGAAGCGTACCGCTGGATCCGCAGCGCGGGCGGTGGCGTCGAGCCAGGGATCGAGTTCGCCCAGGCTTGCCATGGCGGAAGACACGGCGGAGAAGACGGAATCGCTGTGATAGATGCGATCGACGCGGTCACGGTCGCCCGAGTCGGGCCCGATGCGCCAGGGTCCGGTGGGGCGAAGCTTGATGAGGAGGGCGGACATTATTGTTCTACGTGTCGGCTGCGTGGCGCACTCAACCGCTCCCTGCGGTCACGGCTCGGAGAGCTGGTGGAGTGCCTCATGCCAGTTTTTCGGCGAAAGCGGAGTCGTTGGTTAGGGCCTGCACGGCGCCTAGATCGGCGGCGGTGGCCAGTTCGGATTCGGAGGCTCCGGAGGAATAGAAGGAACGGCCGCGCCACACTAGTTTGAGATTTTTGAAACTTACGCGGCCGCTGCCGCGGGATCCGCCGCCGCCGAGGGCGTCGTCTTCTAAAAGGCGCAGGCCTTCGAGCACGCGCGCGGGGAGGGCTTTATCCTCTTCACACAAGACGTCGATGACCAGACGCACTTTGAATCTTGCGCCGGCGGGGACGCGTTCCAGCGTGCGCGGGTTGGCTTGTGAAGTGATGCGGTCAATGGCGTTTTCGCTCTTGACCTCGGTGATTTCGTCGTCGAGATTTTCGCGCATCTGGGCGGTAATGCTGTCCTGATCGAGCGGCGCGTCATAGATGGTCAGACGGGCCGGCGTCGAGGAACGGGCATCGAGCGCTTCCCCTTCGACGCGGTCGAGACGCAGAGGGCTGCGGCCGAACAGCAGGCCGATTTCATCGTCGGGACGGTCGCTTTGATGGATGCGGACTTCCTGGCCTTTGCGTTTCGAAAGATAGACCAGCTCGGCGGGCGAGGTGAGGCCGAGCGCATTCTCAAGCAGCGAGCGAACCTTGCCGCGGAGGGAACTGCCGGGGATGTAGGGAAGACCGAAGGCGTCCTTCACGACGGGATTATCCGCGCCGCCGATTTCGAGCGAGCCTTTGCCCGCGCCGATATGGAGGCCGGTTTCGCAGTGCAGGTCACCCGAGAGAATCAATTTACCGATTAATTGCAATTTGGTTTGAGCCGTATGAGTGGCCATTATTTTCTCCAACCTGGTTGTCCAACTCTAAATGTGTCGACACTCTCGAAAACGTCCACGAAGAAACCGCTCCCTGCGGTCACGGCTCGGTCGCGGGCGTTTTTGTCGCTATCGCTGGCAGTGCATGGCGCCGCCCCACGAACACGCTGCGGGGCTGAGTGGATGGGGCGAAAAATCGATTTTTCGCAGGTTCTGCTGTTTTCAAAGGTGAAGTTCACGTGATGCATTACTCGTTGTAGGCGACGATCGCCTCGAACAGATCTTTAAAACGCTCGTAACCACGGGCGTCGTTTTTGCGGGTAACTTGAAGCAGCAGGCGTTCGAGGGCATCGAGGCTGCGGAGCGAGTGACGGGCGATGGTGTAGGCGAGGCGCGCGCGCAGCATTACGAACTGGTGCTGGCGCTCACTTTCCGGGGCACGGACTGCGCGGCGCACGGCGTTATAGAGACGGCGCAACTGGCTCTTGGTGCCGGAATCCATATCGCGCATGCGCATGACGACGACGTGGGCCTGATTGTCGAGATAGAGGCTGTCTGAGATGAGCTTTTCGAGCTCGATATCGACAGGTCCGTCGAAGGGGCGTCCGCCGCCACCGCTGAAATTGGGACGTCCGCCTTCGCGGCGATCTCCGCCACGCGGACCCTCGGGGCGAGGGCCGCGATCTCCTTGGCCGGGCGGGCGATTGCCACGGTCACCGCCAGGGCCGCGCGGTTTATCGTCGCGACCCTTTTCTGGGCGCGGACCACGATCACCTTGCGGACGCGGCTGGGCCGCCGGTTTGGCAGCCTCCTGCTTGGGAGCTTCCGCAGCCGGTTTGGGAGTTTCCTCCGGTTTCGGAGCTTCGACTTTTTCTACTACCGGTTCGACTTCTTCTGGCATTACTTTCCCTTCGTTACGACTCGGCTGACAGTCTCGCCCATTCTAACGCCACGCGGCCCGCCGGCCGCAACTTGACGGTGACTGCGCTGCGGCCGATCAAATCGGCGATTAAAGATGTTTGCGCTTTCTGAAAATCTCCGCGCTGGGGGCCGGTGGTGCGGGCGGCGCCGAGAATTCTGCGAATGCGGCGATGGTAGCGCCACGGACGCTCCCCTCCACTGCGGCGGGCTTGCCGCTTGGACATTTTCGATTGCGTCTCGCGATAAATGCCGCAGAGATCCTTCAAATATTGCGGGGAGACGCCGAAATCGGCGACCATGCGGGTGAGCGAATCCTTCAGCTCCGCGGCTTCGGCGAACTGCTTCCATTCGAGGGTCCGGCCGAGGATCCAGATGCAGTCTTTGTCAGCCGATTTCGCGGCTTCGAGACGCTGTCCCGCTTCCTCGAACACGGCGCCGAGAGAGGCGTCGACCGACGGCGCCAGGGCCAGAGCCATGCTGATGGTCTTGCCTTCCGGTCCGTCGAAGTTTTTCAAATTGGCATCGGCGAAGCGGTGGAAGAGGCGCTCCAATTCGCGCGCCAGAGCGACCAGCGAATCCCAGGCGCCGTAGACGGCGAAGTCGTCGCCGCCGGAGAAAATGACCGTTACTTTTCGCCAGAATTCAGGCATGGAGCAGAGGACTTCGAGCTCGCCCGCGAAAAATTGCTTATAAAGGACCGAAAGCTGGATGTGCTCCTCGACCGTGTGGGCGCGGCGGATGCGGATGCCGAAGTTATCGACGTCGCCGCGCAGCACTCCCCAGGTTTGAAGGCCACCGGCGCGCGAGGCAAGCTCCGCTGTAGAGGCGGGATCGAAACCATCGTCACTTTGCGCGGCGTGGCGGGCGAAAGGCAACGCATCGGCGGCCGACCAGGCGAGGGTCCAGACGTGCTTCCCTTCCCCGATCTGAATGCGGCCCGGCGTTTCAGGCGACCAGGCGGCGGATTCGGCATTGCGCAGCTTCATGCCCAATTGAGTGGCGAAATATTCCTCGCCTGCTTCAATACTGGTCGAGACATCGGCGAAGCCGGGAGTGCCGCGGCGGCGGTCCATTTCCTCATTGAGACGGCGGCGGACGATGCTCCAATCGCCGAGATTTTCGGTGACGCTCCAGAGGAGTTTGAGGACTCCGCCACTCAGGGCGGAAATTTCAGCGCCGGCGGCTTCGAGGAATTTTTCGGCGGCTTCACGGGATTCCTCAGGCAGCAGGACTAAGAATTGTCCACCGCCGCTCGATCCTAAGAGAATTTTCGCGAGGCCCAGTTCGGCGAGGAGGGCGCGGGGGAGCACTTCGCTCAATAAGGCGATCCAGTGCGAGCGGCCGGTGAAGACCTGATCGTGGTCGTTCTGTGTTGGGGAGTAAAGAAACTCGTCGATGCCGAGGAGCTTCCCCTGAAGAAATATCTGCAAGGACATTCTGGGGCGAAAGGATCAGAATAACACGTTCATGCAAAGACCCGGAAAATCAACGGGACGCGGTCAGGGCGGTGCGCAACCAGAAATGAACGACGGAATCGAGGGTGGAGCAGAGGTCGGCAAAGTCGGTATGCTTCCTGACATAGGCGTTCACATGCAAATCGTAGGCTTTTTCGATATCGGCGGACGCTTCAGAGGAGGAAAGCATGACGACGGGAAGCTGGCGCAGGCGCTGCCGACCCTTGATGTATTCGAGAACTTCAAAGCCGTTCTTTCCGGGCATAAACGGGTCGAGGAGCAACAGGTCCGGCACTCCGTTCGAGAGAACGGCGATGGCCTGATGGCCATCGGTGACGACTTCGAGATGGTGCGGGATTCCGGTTCGTTTAAGCGCGATCGCAATGAGGCGAGCGGCGGTTCTATCATCCTCCGCGAGGATGATGCGGACTGGGTTCGTATACATTAATTTGGGAATCATTGCGCGTCCGCGGCCGCCACCTCGGCTTGCTTTCGCAAATTTGGGCGCCGCCGCGAACGCATTGGGGCACTGCACTAAGAAATATAAACGTTATCGTTAAAGCTACGGAAGTGAGGAAAAGATAGCTAACGGTTAGCAAGAAGCGCTAACGTATGGGATAGAATAAGCGGCATAGAAAGCCATTTGTGCCATCCTACCGAGAGCAAGCGGACCGCCCGGACGTTGTGCTTCCAGCGCAGATAGAGGTTCGCGCGGCGCTTGAAAAAATTATCGGAAGCGCCGGATTTCGCAACTCTGAGCGGATGCGGAGGTTTCTGCGCATCGCGGTGGAGCGGACGCTCGACGGCGCGATCGATCAATTAAAGGAATTCTCGCTTGGCCGGGATGTTTTCGATCGCGGCGAAGATTACGATCCGCGGACCGATTCCATTGTGCGCGTCGAGGCGCGGCGGCTGCGGAAGAAGCTGCGGATTTATTACGAAGGCGAAGGGCTGCTGGATCAGGTGGTGATCGAGTTTCATCCGGGCACCTATGTACCGGGCTTCGCGCGGCGGACGGCGGGAGCGGCGGCGGAAAAGCGGCTGGATCCGAAGACGGTCGCAGTGCTGCCGTTCGCCAATTTAAGCTCCGATCCGGAGCAGAATTATTTTTGCGATGGCATTTCCGAGGACATCATTGACGCGCTGAGCACGGTTCGCGATCTGCAAGTGTTGGGGCGCGGGGCGACGTTTCTATTTCGCGATCAGGCGCTCGATCCGCACGCGCTCGGCAGGGAATTGGGCGCCGGCACGATTGTCGAAGGGAGCGTGCGAAAAAGCGGACAGACGCTTCGTGTTTCAGCCCGGCTGATCGACGCCGAAACGGGGCACGTGCGCTGGTCGACGACGGTGGACCGGCCGGAAACCGATGTTTTCGCGATGAAGGATGAGATCGCCACGGCCATTGCCGGGACGCTGTGCGACCAGTTGAGCGCCGATCGATCCAACAGCAGCGTGCGGCTGCCCGAGCCCGCGCCGAGTATCGAGGCGTATGCGCTCTATCTCCAAGGTCGGCACGCGGCGAACCACTTGGACGCGGAAGGCTACCGTATTGCGATCGATTACTATCAACGGGCCATCGCGGAGTTTCCGAAGTACGCGCCGCCTTACTCCGGGATGGCCGATGTTTACACGGCACAGTCATCGTGGGGCATGGCGCGGCCGTCGTCGGTGATGCCCAGCGCAAAACGGGCGGCGCAGGAGGCATTGCGCCTGGATCCGGGGCTGGCCCACGCTTACACATCGCTCGGCTGGGTGATGTTCTGTTACGAGTGGAACTGGATGGAGGGACTGGCGGCGGCGCAGAAGGCGCTGGTGCTGGAGCCGAATTACGCTTACGGGCAGATGGCGATTGGTGCGTTCTTCATGGTGCTGGGCCGCATTTCCGAAGCTCGGGAGCGGCTCGAAACGTCCTTGCGGTTGAACCCGCTTTCGATTCGCGCGCACCGGCTGCTGGGGTTGGTGCTGACGATCGAAGGGAAGTTTGAGGAGTCGGGACAAAGACTCCAGGCAGCCCGCGCGCTGATGCCCGATTCCGGCGAACTCGCCTGGATGATGGCCGCCGTCTATCTGGCGCAGGGGCGGATGGAGGAGGGATTGCGCTACGCGCGGGAATGTCAGAGCGATCCTGAGGTGCCGCGTATGCTCGGGATGCTGGGGGAGGCGCTGGCGCGCAGCGGACGCAGGAAAGAGGCGATCGAAATCCTGCATCGCATTGAAGAGATGGCAACGCGCGAGTACGTCGATCCGTGGTCGTTTTGCCGGCAGCACATGGCGCTCGGTGACCGGGAAAAGGCGCTCGATTTCCTGGAGCGGAGCTTCGAGGACCGGTCCACGCTGGCGCTGTTCGCGCCGATCGATCCATTGTTGGAACCGCTGCGAACAGAGCCGCGATTCCAGGAGATGGTGGCGCGGCTGCACCTGCCCGCCGTTCCGCGATCCCTGGCCGCGAAGCTCTAGGAACATTCATGCAAACACATTCCCGATTTATTTCGACCAACGGCATCCGCATGCATTATGTGGAGGCGGGCGCGGGGCCGCTGGTGGTCCTGTTGCATGGATTTCCCGAGTCGTGGCATTCCTGGCAGCATCAACTGGAAGCGCTGGCCGAGGCGGGTTTTCGCGCGGTGGCTCCGGATTTGCGGGGGTACGGGCAAACGGATCAGCCAAAGGCGTTGGAAGCGTACGATATTTTCCAGCTCACCGGCGATATAGTTGGGTTGGTCAACGGGCTGGGCGAGCAACAGGCGGTGATCGTCGGACATGACTGGGGCGCCTGGATCACGGCCTACCTGGCGCTGTTCCGCCCCGATTTATTTCGCGCCGTGGCGCTGCTCAGCGTGCCTTACGCGCCGCGCAGAACGATGAGTCCGACCGAATGGGAGCAGCAGAAGTATCCGGGCAAGATTTTCTATCAGGCGTCGCTGCGAAGCCCTGGGTCCGATGAATTTCTGATGTTGGATGTCCGGTCGAGCCTGTTGAAAGGCCTCTATTCGCTGTCGGGAGAGGCGGAGGAGCAGGATCGTTGGAGTGCGATGCGGGATCCTTCCGTGCGCGGCGCGGCTTTGATTCCAAAGATGCCGTCCTGGCTGAGCGAGCAGGATCTCGATTTTCTAACGGCCGAATATCAGCGCGCCGGGTTCACCGGAGGCTTGCATTATTACCGCAATATGGATCGCAACTGGGCTCTGACACCATTTTTAAATGGCGCGAAGATCTTGCAGCCGACGCTGTTCATCGCCGGCGACCGCGATCCGGTGATCGACTTTTTGCGCGAGGAATACGAGGCGTTGAGCACCAATATTCCGAATCTCAAAAACAACGTGCTGCTTCGAGGAGTGGGACATTGGACGCAGCAGGAGAGGCCACAGGAGGTGAATCGCCTGCTGGTTGAGTTTTTGCGGTCGCCCTAAAACGGTGGGATCAGTTCGAAGTGGTAAAACGATCGAGACTCGCCGGTTTCCGTGCGAAACAATAAAAATCCTAGCTTCTCCAGCACGCGGATCGAAGCGTGGTTCTCAACTTGCACCATCGTAACGATTCGCGAGAGGCCCAATTCATGGAAGCCGAACTTCACGAATGCGCGGCCGGCCTCCGTCGCGAGGCCTTGTCCCCAATACGCGCGAGCCAGATAGAATGCCAGGCTTCCTTCCCCGGGAACTCCGAAATGTGGATACACGCCGCAGCGGCCGATATAGCGCCCTTCGGGCTTATAGACCGCCGCCCACATCCACAGGCGAGCCGATTCGGGCCGATGCAATCCTGGTTGAAATTTGCGCTCCGCCGCGTCGCGTGGCCGGGGCGCACCGCCTACGTAACGGCGAAATTCGGGGTCCGCTTCCATCTCGCAATAGGCGTCGAGATCGGCCGGCTCATGGTCGCGGAACAGCAACCGCTCTGTTTCCAGAACGATCACGAAAATCGCGACTTCAAATACTCCCAGAGCTGCAAATGCCTGCCGGGGCAGCGCACCCAGGGTGCGTAGGAAAGAGTGTTGGTGGCGGTTTCCACCCACAATCCGAAGGGATCGACTTTGGGGATCGACACGCTGAAGACGACACCCGATCCACACACATCTTCGGCGTCGATCTTCGCATTCGCCACGTCCTTATACTGGCCCGCAGGACCCCAGTCCTCATTGAATCTATCCGGCGGATAGTACTTGCAAGGAGTCTCCTGCGTGCAACCCCAAAGCTTGTACGCGTCCTGATAGTTTTGCTGTTTCAGCAGGCTGAAAAACTGTTTGATCACCCGTTCCTGCCGCCAGCTTCGAAAGGTGAAAAACAGGATGCCGCCGACGATCAGGACCGCCAGAGTCCACAGCACGACGCGTTTATTGCGCCGCTCGCGCCGCGCATCCGAAACACCGTAGGAGGAATCCAGGAATCCGGGCATTTTGTATTTAGGCGATTTTATTTAGGAGGATAAGCCTTATCGTACGCGGCCACCACATCAGTGGTAACGTCGAACGCCGGCTTGAACGTGATCACCGCGCTTGCCTCCACCACCATATCGAGGCCTTTCTCGTCCGAAACCTTCTTCACCACTTCCAACATGCGCGTTTGCGCACGGGTCAGAATTTCGCTGCGATCACGGTCGACGTCGGCGCGCAAATCCTCATCCAGTCGCTTCACTTCGCGTTCTTTGCGCTGTCCACGAGCCGCCAGATCGGCTTCGCCCGCTGCGCTCAGCTTGCCCTGCGCACTCTGAAGCTGCGTCTGGATATCGGCCAGTTCGCGCTGCGCCTTATCGAGATCGTCCTGCCGCTTCTTATACTTGGCCTGCATATCGACATTGGCCTTCTTGATCTCTGCCGTCTCGAGGATCGCCTTTTGCAGGCTGACGATGCCCACTTTCGCCTGCGCCATGGCAGGAACGGAAAAAAGCCCGGCGGCACACACCGCGAGCGCGAGAGAGGAACGGAACATAGTTTGCATCAAACTCCTTTTATTTACGAACTATTTTAGCAGCATCTCGTCGAGCACTCGGCCCACGCTGCCGCTGGGGGTCTCGACGTCGAGCATGGTGGCCAGCGTCGGTGCGATATCGTTCACAATCACATTGGCGTTGTAGCGCCCGGCGCGAACTTGCGGACCCATAAACAGAACCGGCACATGCGTATCGTAATCGAACGGCGCGCCATGGGTGGTGCCGCTGCGGCTCACGATCCAATAAGGATCCAGCATGACCATCACGTTTCCCGACCGCGCCTGATTAAATCCATTGCGGATGCGCGCCCCGATGGAATCCGGGGAAATCTGGCCGTGCATCAATTGAGTGCGCGTGAATACGCGAAAGACGTGCGGCAGGGCGCGAATCGCATCGGCGGCCACACGCTCCTCTTCTGCCATGTCGACCTTGCCCTGCGCGAGGAACAAAGAGCCTTCGCCCGAATACACAATCCACTTCCCTGCCAGGGACGCGCCAAAGTGCGCGGTGAGAGCCTTTTCCACTGTGTCGAGCTCGTTCTTTTCGTCGAATCTTCCGCCCGGCATTTTGCGCTTCTGATTCACCTCCGGCACCGGCGATACGCCATGATCGGCGGTGAGCACGACCAACACACGGCCCACGCCCGCTTGCGCCTCCGCCGCGCGAATCAGCTCCCCCACCAGCTTGTCGACGCGCAGAGCCATGTCGTGAGCCTCTTCCGAATCCGGTCCCAGCGCGTGGCCGACATAATCGTTCGACGAAAAACTCACAGTCAGTAAATCGACCTTGGAGCCCGCGCCCAGTTTTTCCGCGACGATCGCCTTTTCCGCGAATTGCAGGATCAGTTCGTTGCCCCACGGTGTGGCGTCAAGCGCCGCGTAGAATTTCGCGTCCGGCGTAGAGGCCATGGTGTTTCCCATCCACTGTTTGCCCGCGTATTTATCGGCGGGATGCGAAGTGTTGAACTGGGTGACCCACTCCGGCAGCGCATCGAAATAATACGTGCTGCTGACGAAATTACCGGTCTTGCCGTCGAACCAATACGCGCCATCGGCCATATGGCCGGAGGGTAAAATCGCGGCGCGATCTTTGATCGATACGCCCACCACCTTGCCGCCCTTGCCCGACATCTTCATCTCGTCGCCGAGCGTCGATTGCAGCATCCGGTTGGGCGACGATCCTTCGCCCGTCGAGCCGAGCAGCTTCGTTTCCTCATCGGAAACGCTGGTGACGCGTTTCTTGCCGTCCCACCATTCATTGCCGATAATGCCGCTCAGCGCGGGCGTGGCGCCGCTCAAAAAAGTCGAGTGGCCGATGGCGGTCACGGTCGGCACGTGGTCGAAACGGGCGTTGGTAAACACCGCGCCGTGCTCGAAGAATCGTTTAAATCCGCCGGTGTACTCGGAGTGAAACCTGGTCAGATAGTCGTAACGAAACTGGTCGATAACAATCGCCACCACCAGCTTCGGCGCGGCATTATTTTGCGCGCACAGCGGCAGCGTGATACAGAGAGTGAGAATCCAATTGCGCATGGATTCTCCAGTCTAGCAAGTGAGATCGCAGCGTCCTACTGACCGCCCAATTCTTCCACGTCCGCGCGATCCCGCGGGCGGCCGGTGGCCTTCTTGTTCTTGATGAGCGCGCTGCGGCCGAGAAAAAATACGGGAACTCCGTCCAATTCTCCCGGCTCGATGGAATCCCAGATTTCCTCCGCCGTGAGGCCGGTCAAGGAGGTGAGGAGATCGATCCGGTTCGGAGGCTGACCAAGCTGGATCACCTGGCCGGATACAAGAAAATTATGTGCGGACAGTCCTAGAGAGCCGAACCCAAACTTTTCAATCGCGATTACAACGCGTGCCGCGTTTTCCGGAGTGGCGCGAACCAGAATGTCGATGTCCTGCGTGTAGCGCGGGCGTCCGTGAAATCCCAGAGCCCAGCCACCGACGATCGCATACTCAACGCTCTCCGAGTTTAACGATTCGATAAACGCTCTCAAATCGCGTTGCAGCCGCATCCCCGCCCTCTGGGTAAATCAGATCGATCATAATCGCAATCCGCTCGGCCGGGGTCAGCGCGCGATAGTACGCCAAATCCGCCGCTTCGGCTTCTTCGAACGTCGCGAACTTGCGAATCGACTGCTCCACTCAGTTCTTCGGATTGCCTTCCTTCGCTAAGCGCACCCGCGCCGCTTCGAGCTTGCTCTTCACCTTCGCCACGTCGCCCGGTTCCACATCCGCGGGCAAACTTTTCTCGAATTCCTGAAGCGAAAGCTGCCACTGCGCGATGGCTTCTTTCACTTTCGATTCATGGAGCAGCACGTCGCCCATATGATCGTGGACCGTCGCGTCGCGCGGTGTGCGCAGCAGCGCCTGATGCAGATTCTCCTCCGCCTCCGGCAGCCGGTTCATCTTGAAGTAAACCCATCCAAGGCTATCGAGATACGCTCCGCTATTGGGTTCGATATCGAGCGCCTTCGTGATCAACGTCAGCGCTTCGGGCAGCTTCACATTGCGATCCGCCAGCATGTACCCCAGATAATTGAGCGCCGGCGCGTTATCCGGATCCACCTCGATAATCTTCCGGAATTCAGCCTCGGCCAAGTCGAGCTTCTTCATCTTTTCGTACATCGCGCCGCGCTGGAACCAGACCAGAATCTTATCGTCCTTACTGGTCGAAAGCTTCTCCGCCGAATCGAGCGCCTTCGCCTCATCGTCGAATTTCCGGCCCCGGTCATAGACCGCCGCTGCCAGATCGTAATAAACTTCACGATCCGCTTTTCCATCCAGCAATTTCTTCATCTCGGCCGCCGCGGCGTCGGTCTGACCCATATCCGCCAGCACTTCCGCATGCGCCGTGCGCAGGGAACGATCGTCCGGCCACTTCTTCACCGCCGCATCCGCTTCCCGTTGCGCTTTCGGCAGATCCTTGCCCAGACGATACGCCACGATGATCCTCGCCGTGATCTCCGAATCCCGATCATGATCCAGTTCCGCGACCTGCCGCAGAGCCGCCACCGCCGGTTCGGTCTGGTCGTCCGCGCTATACAAATTGGCTAGGCGAAGCAGCAGAATGCTCCGGTTTTCGCGCTCTTCTTTGCTGTAATTCTTCTTGGCCGTCGTATCCAGAATCTCTTTCAGGCGCGCCGTCGCCTCCGGCATCTTGCCTTCCGATTGCAGAATCGTCACTTCGTTGTAGCGGATTTCCAGATTGTTCGGCTCAATCGAATGAGCCTTATCCTGCGCTTCGCGAGCCTTCGCAAAATCGCGAAGCTGGGTATAGATGCCCGATATCCGCAGGTAGGATTCCGCGTCGCTCGGCTCTTCCGTCACCAGTTCCTGATACACTTTCAGCGCTTCCTGGTACTGCTGCGCCTTCAAAAGATCCACCGCCATGGCCTTCTTCAGATCGCCGCCATTGGGAGGATTCAGCTCCAGCGTACGCTTTAGCGTTTCGGCGGCCAACCCGTACTCTTTCATCTGTTCGTAGGCCTGCGCCAGCGCTTGCAGGCTGCGCGGCGAAGGATTCTTTGCGGCCAGTTTCTTCAGTAAATCGGCCGCCTGCGTGGTGTCGCCCAGGTCGGCGTAGACCATCGCTAAACCGGTCAGCGCATCTTCGCTGTCGGGATCGATCTCGAGCGCCTTTTTATATGCGTTCTGGGCCTCCACTGAATTCTGCGCGACTTTTTGCAGCCGGCCCAGCATCAGCCACGAATCGCTGTCCTTCGGGTCGAGCTCGGTAATTTTCTTGTATTCGTCGATCGACTTCTTGAGCATCGATTCGTCGATCCGATGCTCCTGGCTGTCCCCGATCTGGCGCGTATAAATGCGTCCCAGCATGCGGTGCGCGTTCACGTCGTTGGGATTCGCCTTCAGCGCTTCCTCGGCGTCGGCCTGCGCTTCCCGCAGACGGCCGGTCTGGATATAGAGCTCGGAAAGCTCTTCCCCGATCATCGGCGTCTGCGGATCTTCTTTGATCGCCAGTTTATAATTCTCGATCGCCTTCTTGATGTAGTCGGCGCTGCCGTTCTGGCTGGCCAGATCCGCATACATGTGCCCCAGCGAGTAATGATAAAAGGCTGCGGCGCGATCCGGCGCCTGCGCCTGGGCCCCCGCCGTAAACATGCCTCCGATGGCAACTACCGTCCATGCTTTACGAATCAAGGATGCATTAAGCATTCATTATTCTCTCTTCCCTGGCCTGCCCGCCAGAAGGAATCCCCATCATCAGTATATAAGGTCGGCTACTCCGGCGGGGTACGATGACAACAAGTGGATCCCCATCCGAAGCCCCCCCTGATCGTGGTCGCCGGCCCAACCGGAGCCGGCAAAAGCACACTCGCGCTGCGGATTTGCGAAGAATTTTCGGGCGAGATCGTCAATTGCGATTCCCTCCAGCTTTATCGCGGCTTCCACATCGGCACCGCCAAAACACCTCTGTCTGAGCGCCGCGGTATCCCTCACCATTTGTTGGACGTGCTCGACCCATCCGACGGTTACTCCGCAGGCGAGTACGCCCGGATTGCTCGGAATATTATGCAGGAAGTCTCCAGCCGCGGCCGCTTGCCGGTGGTTGTCGGCGGTACGGGATTCTATCTCCGGGCTTTTCTCAATGGCCTTCCGGGTCTCCCCGAAAGCGATACCGCGACCCGCGCCCGGTTGATGGATCGCGAGCAGAGCCGCCCAGGCAGCATGCGCCGCCTCCTCACCCGGCTGGATCCCGCAGCGGCGCGGCGAATTCATCCCAGTGATACTCAAAGGTTGATGCGCGCAGTGGAGATTCGTCTTTTGAGTGGACAAGTATCACCGCCTGCCTTCGAAACCGAGCCGCTCACCACCCATCGGGTACTTAAAATCGGCCTTGATCCCGATCGCGCCGCGCTCTACAAATTGTTAGACGCACGAACCAGCCAAATGTTTTATGCTGGCTTGGTGCAAGAGGTCGAAACGCTGTTGAAAAGTGGCTGTAGCGGCGATGAAAAACCGTTTGAATCGCTCGGATACCGCCAGACGCTGGCTTATCTTCACGGCGAAATTACCCTGGAACGAGCCATCTATTTAACCCAACTGGAAACCCGGCACTACGCCAAACGACAATGGACTTGGTTCCGCCGGGACCCCGAGTTCCAATGGCTGTCCGGATTCGGAAATGCCTCTCCCATAATCGAACAATGCCTGCAAATCCTGCGACGTTTTCTATAACTTTTGTTTTAACCGGTAACGGAACCAGATGATCGTACGCCCGTCTATATGTACGAGCGAGTGATACGCACTCTACGAAACTTTGACGTAACCGTCAACCAAGAGGAAAAATATTAATGAAACTGTCTAAACTCATGTTGTCCTTCGGCACCCTCGCCCTGGCTGTCGCGAGCGCCGCTTCCAGCTATCACTTCTCCGTCTTTGAGAAGTCCTTCGTCGCCGGCAATGAATTGAAGCCGGGCGATTACAAAATCGAGCTGAATGGTACCCAGGCGACCATTAAGAGCGGGAAGCAGATGATCCAGGCTCCCGTGAAAGTGGAAAACGGCTCGGAGAAGTTCCCTGAGACTTCCGTTCGCTTTAACAACGCCGATGGCAAGATGAATGTGACTGAAATCCGTCTCGGCGGCACCAACACCAAACTCGTTTTCAACAACTAAGCAAAACCGGAGCCGGTGGCCGAATGGCAGCTGGCTCCTCCCCTTCCCTCCCCCATAGACCCCATCATTTCTTTCTATAGCCCTCCGCGTAACGAAACCAGCCCTCCCGCGCGTTCCCTATCTATGAAGCTATTCCGTTTTACCCTTTGTTTTGCTTCGCTCGCTCTTTTGGCGAGCGCTGCACCGACCTATAAGGTGACTCTCCCCGAGTCCGCCGTAATCGGCGATTCCGTCGTGAAAGCCGGCGATTACAGAATTGTCGTCAACGGCGACAAGGCAACGCTCACAACGGGCAGGACCACCCTCGAAGTCCCCGTAAAGTTGGAAACCGGAAAACAGAAATTCCACTACACCTCAGTGGACACCCGTCTCGAAGGTGGCAAAACGATCCTCGACGATATCCAAGTAGGCGGCACCACAACAATCCTGGTTTTCAAGCGATAAGAAGAAGGAGCCAGGAGCCAGAATAGGCTGCCCCTTCGCGGCGGAACCTCCAAAATCCTCGTTTTCAAGCGCTAGCAGAAAGAGCCAGGAGCCAGGAGCTTTCTTATTCTGGCTACTGGCTACTGGCTCCTTCTTCCCCTACAATGAATTAGATGCAGCGTTGGCTCGCCGTGGGTATGTTCGGATTGGCTGCGCTTCGTCCTCTCGCCGCCGATACCGCCGCCGTTCTCCCGTTCCTCAATAAGACCGCCAGTGCGCCCAATCTCGATTGGATCGGCGAAAGTGTCGCCGAAACCGTTCGCGAAGCCCTCGGCATCACCGGCATTATGACGCTCGATCGTAATGAGATGCAGGAAGCCTACCGCCGTCTGAGCCTGCGCCCAGGCATTCCCCTCACCGAAGCCTCCGTCCTCAAGATAGGCGAGACGCTGGACGCGGAGAGCATCGTCTATGGTTCGTTCGAATTCACTCCTCCCGCTTCCGGGCCCGCCACCGCCGGCTCCCTCCACATGACGGCGCGCGTCCTCGATCGCCGCCACCTGCGCGCTAGTCCCGAATTCACCGAAACCGGTTCGCTGGAGGATTTGGCTACCATTGAAGCCCATCTCGCTTGGCGCGCCCTTACCTTGATCGCCCCCGCCATGGCCCCTCCTGAATCCGAATTCAAGACTCTGCGCACGCCCATCCGTCTCGACGCCGATGAGAACTATGTGCGCGGATTGCTCGCCCATACTTATGAGCAGAAGGAAAAATACTTCACCGCCGCGGCCCGCCTGGATCCGCACTTTGCGCACGCTTTCTACCAACTCGGCCAGCTCCACTATCAGCGCAAGGAATACAAGCAAGCGGTGGTCTGGCTCGAAAAAGTCGGCTTGGCCGATATTCATTCTCACGAGGCGAACTTCCTGCTCGGGTTGGCCCGTTTTCAATCCGCCGACTATAAGGGCGCCCAGCAGACCTTTCAAATGATTGCCGCCGCCGTCCCGCTCAGCGAGGTTTATAACAATCTCGGTGCCGCAGAGAGCCGCGCCAATTTGCAGCAAGCCGCCATCGACGATTTTCACCGCGCCATTGAAGGCGATGCCAACGATCCGGTTTATCGCTTCAATCTTAGTTACGCGCTCTGGAAAAAGGGCGACTTCACTGCCGCGGCGGACTCCTTTCGCGTGCTGCTCGAACTCGATCCCGGCGATCCAACGGCACCTCTGCTGCTCGCCCGCTCCCTCAAGAAGCAAGGACCGCGCAGCAGCCCCGATCGCAGTCTTGATAACCTGGAACGCTTGAAGACCAATTTTGAAGAGCGGGCGTACCTGCAATTGAAACTCCTTCTCGCCCCGAAATCGGACCATCCATGAAGGTGCGGATTCGTTGGGGTTCGCGCACGCCGGAAAACACTCCCGCTGAGATTGACCCAATGGAAACTCAGCCTGAAATCGCCATACCCGTCATGGCAGGCTTGCCGCCTCACGAACCGGGTATAATCGGAAAGCTCATGATCGAAGCCTACGGCGCGTCCAACGTCGGGTGCGTCCGCACAAACAATGAAGATTATTTCCTGGTCGCTCCTCCGATCGGCCTTTACGTCGTTGCCGACGGAATGGGCGGGGCGCAGGCTGGCGAGCATGCATCCAAGCTCGCCGTCGAAACGATCTACGAACTCTTGCAGAAGCTCGACCCGCCGCCGCGCGATAGCCAGGCGGTTTCAGACGCCCTCGTCGCCGCCTTTGAAGAAGCCAACCACCGCGTGATGGACGCTGCGTCTTCTGATCCTAGCCTGGAAGGCATGGGCACGACGCTGATCGCCGCCATGTCCTCCGATAATGGATTGGTCATCGCCAGTGTCGGCGATAGCCGAGGCTACCAATACGACGACGGATTGCAGCTCATCACCGAGGATCAGACCTGGGTCAATGAAGTGGGCCGCCGCCTCGGCATTGAAGAGGAAAGCCTCAAGACCCATCCCATGCGCCACGTCCTGACCATGGCCATCGGCGTCTCGGAACAGTTACGCGTCCACACCTACGAAATGCGCCCCGCGCCCGGCGCCCAACTCCTTCTATGCAGCGACGGTTTGCACGGCGTCGCCCCCGAAGAAGAAATGGCAACGATCCTTCAGTCGAAGGATTCGCTGGAATCCAAGTGCGACCAACTAATCGCCGCCGCCCGAGCCCACGGCGGCCCCGACAACGTAACCGCAGTAATTATCCAAGCCTCTTAATTCTGGCTCCTGGCTACTGGCTACTTCTTCTTAACCATTGGCTCAATAATTTTCGACAGCACATCCGGCTTACTCTCATCCCGAGTCAGATGCGGATACATTTCTCCGCCGTGATAGTCGACCTTGAACGTCTGATAGTACTCGCCGTTCTTCACCAGCAACTCGATCGCAGCCGTCTTCGTTACCGCGCTCTGCACCGCGTCGCGCAGCACCATCGGATAATACTGCTTGCCGTTCACCGCGATCAATTTCGTCGCCGGAGAAATCCCCGCCTTCTGCGCTGGCCCTCCATAGGCGACGTCCGAAATATTCCCTTCTTCAGACACCTTCAGCCCGATCGAGTACATCATGTTGAGGATCTTGTTGTCCTCTTCATGATTCCGCCACATCTCCGATCGCGACGCGCTGTAAGTCAACTTCCATCCGCCGTTTTCGATCCCGCCTAGCGGAGTCGTATGCGGCCCCACCGCTTCCAGCCGCTTGCTCAGGAAACCCGCCCAATCGTAAGCCTGCACCGCGTTCAGCCCGGCCACAACATCTTCGAACGTGTATGTTTTCAGCGCCGGCGCGCCTCCGGGACCGCCTTCAAACGATCGGCAAAAATCGTTGAGCGATTTCGCTCCTTTGCTCAGCTCCCGAATCAGCACGTCGACCTCGAGCCAGAGCAGCGTGCCCTCATCGTAATAATCCGTCCCGCGCCGGTATGCCGCATAATCTTCCCGTGCGTTGTATAAAAGCTGCGCCGCGACCGCCGTATCTTCAAGCGGCCTCCATGTCTGCCCAAACTTGTGGTCCAGCGCCGCCGCGTTGCTCGCCAGCTCCTCTCGAAATTCATCCGCCGAAAGCAGCCCGGTGCGAGGAGTCAAAATCTCACCCAGGTACTGCGTCAGGCCTTCATAAACCCACAGCAGCCCGCCCTTCATCGGTTCGCTGTAATCAGGCGTAGCCAGCCCCGCCGGCCGCCGGTACTTGCCATTCCAGGAGTGCGTAAATTCATGCGGTAACAGATCCGCGTTGACCTTTCGTTCGATGTCGTCAACCATGCCGCGCTCGCCGATCCGGTCGTCACTCGATTCGTGATGCTCCAGTCCAAAGCTCGCCACGTGATCGCTCAAAGTCAACAAAAAATGATAGCTGCGATAGTGCCGGGACCCGAACAGCGCCCCCGTTTCCAGCACCAGGTTTTTATAATGCTCGATCGTCTCGTCCGTCAATTCAATCGCCCGCTCGCTATCCCCCGCCACATGGAGATAATGCGATGGCCCCAGTTCAATGGTCCGGTAATGCGCCCCTGCCGATACCGGAGAATCGATGAGAGTGGTCAGCGACGATGGCTGAAACTCAATTTCATTTCCCGACTCCCTCGCGATCGGCAACGCCGTCCCATATTTCCATCCATTCGGAACTTTCAAGCTCGCCTGCAACCGTAGCTGGTCGGAAGGAACTCCTTCCGGATACAGCAGCACTTGATTCCAGTTCAGCACCGCCAGTTCCGTCGTCGCCGAGGCGCCCGAAGTAAATCCCGCCGCTTCCGGAGGCGTCACGAAATCGAAAACCACGTCGAGCGAACTCGCACCCTCCGGCACCGTCACATGAAACGCGTACATGTTTACCGCATCACGTTTCCAGGGAATGATTTTTCCGCCGGCAGAAATCTTCAAACCTAAAAAGTCAACCACCGGACCGGTCGGACCATGCTCGCCGGGAATCCATTCCGGGTAAAGCAGCGTCATCGGACCCGGTTTGGCGGGAATGTTCATTGCCGCATGCAAAATGTGTTGCGGCGCGTCCGTAGCATCCACGCGGAGCTTCATCGGCGCGTCTTGTGCGCTGCTAAACGCGCTTAATAGTACAAAAACCACGCTGTATCGCATCTTATTTGGCCTTAATTACACGGTAGTAGGTGATCAGGTCCGTTTGCGGGGGAGCGATGCCTAATTGCCGTAAAAGTGACACCACCTGCCCTCGGTGCAGCGTCGCATGGTTGACCACATGCATCACAATCTGCCACACCGGCGTATGATGTTCATCGCCATTAAGTGATTTGTAATCAATGACTCGGAGCAAATCCTGATCCGTCAGCGCCGCGGCCCAATCCTCCCATCCCTTTTGCAGCTTGGGCCACGCAACAGTCAACGGTTCATCGGGCGGTTTCACGCCCAGAGCCACCGTTCGCACAAACCACACCCGATCGCCCCAAAAAATATGTTCCAGCGTTCCCAAAAGACTTTTATGGGACACTCCGACTTCGCGATGTTGTTCTTCTTCAGGCAACGCCAGCGCGGCGTCGAACAGCCTGCGCGATGCCCAGCCGGAATAGGAAATATGGAGACGCGCTTCGTCCGCGGTCATCGCAACAGCCAGCTCCTCATCGACCGCGACACCAGGTCCGACGCATCCTGTTGCACGAAATGGCCGGCTCCGGGGATCGTCACCAAGGTCAGATCCTGGCCCATCCAATCCCATGTATTATTGAGCGCATCGGAGAGCAATGCGGTGTCGCCTAAACCATGGATCATCAATACCGGCATCTGCGTTTTCTTTACAGGCGATGTATCTTCGACGTACGGCTCCCGCGGATAGTTGCGCTTGTAATAATTCAGCATGGCTTCGATATCGGAGCGCTGGAACGCCTCCAGATATTTCTTGCGAACCTCGGGATCCTTCACCCAGAACGTGAGCTGCTCCGGCGTCATGGTGGCGCCCGGTTTCTGGAAATTGCGAGCATACTCGCTGGCCTTCTGCTGCGCCGGATTGTGGGCCAGCTCCCGCGACAGTCCGCGCGGATGGGGCAGATTCAAGATGATGAGTTTTTCGGTCACCTGCGGCACGTTCAGCGCCACCTGCCATGCGACCAGGCCGCCCCAGTCGTGCCCCACAATGATCGCTTTTTCACGCCCAAGCGCGTGAATTACAGCAATCACATCGCCCACCAGCAGGCGCATATCGTAATTCTCGACACCCTTCGGTTTGTCGCTGAGGTTGTAGCCTCGCTGGTCGATGGCGACGCATTGATATTTGTCCGAAAGAGCCTCCATCTGATCGCGCCAGGTGTACCAGTAATCCGGAAAACCGTGAATCATCACGATCAGCGGACCGGTTCCCAGACTGGCGTAATGAATCTTCACTCCGTTCGAATCGGCATAGCCGTGAGTCACTTTGGACTCGATGTCGCCGGCAGACATAGTTACCCCCAAAATGATCGGTAGCATCAGAAATCGCATACAGCCAGTGTAGAATGAACTCGATGCTCACCGAGACCACGATTGTCCGCGCAGGAGAAGAGATTGATGCCGGATCGCTGAGCGCTTATCTGGCTGGCAGGATTGAAGGAATCGAACATGGGATTGTAATAAACCAGTTTCGTGGAGGGCACTCCAACCTCACCTATCTGCTGCGGATCAACGGCCGCGAAATAGTGCTGCGGCGCGCGCCTTTGGGGCCGGTCGCTCCAAAAGCTCACGACATGGTTCGCGAAGCCCGTGTGCTTGAAGCGGTGCATCCGCACTTCCGGTGCGCACCGGCGGTGTTCCTGATCTGCGAGGACGCATCGATCATTGGAGCTCCATTTTTTCTGATGGAGCGGCGAAGCGGGATCGTGCTGCGTGATCAGATTCCACCGCAGGTCGCGGTGCATCATAATTATGCGCGCCGCATCAGCCGGGCGATTGTCGATTGCCTGGTGGAACTGCACGCGGTCGATGTCGAAAAGACGGGTCTGATTTCGCTCGGCAAGCCCGATGGATTTGTGGCGCGGCAGGTGAAGGGATGGTCCGAGCGGTGGGAGCGGGCGCGCACCGAGGCGAGTCCGGATATGGACCGCGTGATGGCGTGGCTGGCATCGACGATTCCCGCATCGGGGCGTCCGACGCTGGTGCATAACGATTTCAAACTGGATAACGTGATGCTGGACGCGGGGTCGCCGGACCGGATTGAAGCGGTGCTCGATTGGGAAATGACGGCGATCGGCGATCCTTTGTGCGATCTGGGGCTCACGCTGTGCTATTGGAGCTCGGCTGTGGTGCCGGGGACGGGGCACGAGGCACTGACAGCGGGGCCTGGCTGGTATTCGCGAGACGAGTTCGTCGCGCACTATCAGGAAAAAACCGGCCGCGACCTTTCGGCGCTGCGCTGGCATGAGGTACTGGGAGTATTCAAACTCGCGGTGATTTTGCAGCAGATTTATTTCCGGTATTGGAAAGGACAGACGCAGGACGAGCGGTTCAGCAAATTCAACGAACGGGTGAAGGCGCTGACGGGCCTCGCGGCGCAGTTGGTGGAGAAGGCTGGATGACGGCGCTGCCGCTGATCGGAAGAATCTTTTTCGTGATCGCCATGGTAGCGTTCGGCATTCAGAATTTGTATTACACGGGATTCCTGAAAGGGATGGAACTTACGCCGGAATGGGCTCCCTGGCATGCGTTCTGGGCCTATCTGGACGGCGTGATCCTAGTGGCCGGCGGGATCAGTATTGCAATTCAGGTGAAAGCACGACTGAGTGCGATGGCGATCGGCATTCTCTTCTTCTGTACGGTCATCCTTCTTCGTCTGCCCAGGATTGGAATTGCGCTACACGACATCGGGGAGCGCACGGTGCTCTTCGAGCCTCTGACCATCGGCTGCGCCGCTTTTCTCTTGGCGGGCGTGATGGCGCAAGCGGCTCGCATTGTCATTGGAATTTCCATGATCGTGTTCGGGATCGCGCATTTTCAAATTCCTAAATTTATCGCTTCCCTGATTCCCTCCTGGATTCCAGGCGCCTTGTTTTTTGCCTGGCTCACCGGACTTGTATTAGTCCTGGCCGGATTATGCATTATCACGCGCTGGCAGATCCGGCTGGCGTCGGCGTTGCTGGGACTGATGTTCTTCCTCTGGGTTCTGGTGCTGCATGGGCCAAGGGTAGTCAGCCTGCACAACCAGAATGAGTGGAATAGCCTGTTCGTCGCTTTGGCGTTCTGCGGATTGTGTTGGATTCTCACCGGGGCTCCGGCAAAGGAATGAGCGTTCTCTATCTGGTTCGTCATGGGCAGGCTGGGACTCGGGAAAATTACGATTCGCTATCGGACCTTGGCCGCACCCAGGCGCGATTGCTGGGCGAATATTTTCGCGCGCAAGGGATTCACTTCGCAGCTGCCTATTCGGGATCGCTTGCCCGGCAGCGAGCTACGGCGGCGGAAATTTGCGCGGAGGTTTCGGTCGATCCGGGGTGGGATGAGTTCGATCTCTCGCATGTGTATCGCGAACTTGCGCCGCGGCTGGTGGAAGACGATGAGGATTTTCGTTTGCAATATGCGGACATGCAGCGTGATATCAAGTTGAGCCAGGGCTCCCATGCGGCGGCTGTTCATCGCAAGTGGAACGATTGCGATAAGAAGTGCGTACGGGCGTGGGTAGAAGGGCGCTACGAATTCTCCGGCGAATCCTGGATTGGCTTTGTCACGCGCGTGCATGCCGCGCTGGGGCGAGTAACTGCGCAGGAGGGGAATGTTGCTGTATTCACTTCGGCCACGCCCATCGGCATTGCGGCTGCGCGCACGCTCGAAATCGCCGACGGGCGCGCGATGTGGCTGGCGGCGGTGATGTTTAACTCCTCCTTCACCACGCTTCGCATGCACGGCGACGAGATTAGACTGTTTACTCTCAATGGGATCCCACATTTAGGCGATGCGGCGCTGCGAACGTTCCGATAATATGGATGAACAACTATGAATTTCGATCATTCTTCCAAGGTGAAGGATTTCCAGCGCCGCCTTGTAGCGTTCATGGACGAGCATATTTATCCGAATGAGGCTCGCTATCACCACGAAATCGAACAGAATCGCTGGCAGCCGGTGAGTGTCATTGAGGATTTGAAACCGATCGCTCGCGCCGCCGGACTGTGGAATTTATTTCTGCCGCATGATGATCACGGCGCGGGGCTGACCAACCTCGAATATGCTCCTCTATGCGAGATCATGGGGCGGTCGACGATGGCGCCGGAGGTTTTTAACTGCTCCGCGCCGGATACAGGAAACATGGAAGTGCTGGCGCGCTACGGCACGCCGGAGCATCAGGAGAGATGGCTGAAACCGCTGCTGGCGGGCGAAATCCGCTCCTGCTTTTCAATGACGGAGAAAGATGTCGCCTCCTCCGATGCGACCAATATTCAATCGAGCATCGTTCGCGATGGCGATGAGTACATTGTCAATGGCCGGAAGTGGTGGTCGTCCGGCGCGGGCGATCCAAGATGCAAGATTTCGATTTTCATGGGGAAGACGGACCCATCGGCTCCGAAACATAAACAGCAGTCGATGATTTTGATGCCGCTCGATACACCTGGCATCAAGATCGAACGGATGCTGCACGTATTCGGTTACGATCACGCGCCGCATGGGCACGCGGAGATGACGTTTACCGATGTGCGGGTGCCGGTTTCCAATATTCTGCTGGGCGAAGGGCGCGGTTTCGAAATCGCGCAGGGACGGCTGGGACCGGGGCGCATTCATCATTGCATGAGGCTGATTGGCCAGGCCGAGCGGGCGCTGGAATTGATGTGCCAGCGCGTGAAAGGCCGCGTAGCGTTTGGACGCCCGATCGCTGAAATGGGGACGATTCGGGCCGATATCGCGCACTCACGCATGGAGATCGATCAGGTGCGGCTAATGGTTTTGAAAGCGGCGCACCTGATGGACACGGTGGGCAACAAGGCGGCACGGGCGGAGATCGCCATGATTAAAGTGATCGCGCCCAACGTTGCTTTGCGCGTGATCGACCGTGCGATACAGGCGCATGGAGCGGCGGGCGTCTCTCAAGATTTCCCTTTGGCCGCGATGTGGGCGAATTCGCGAACGCTGCGGCTGGCGGATGGGCCGGACGAAGTGCACATGGAGAGCATCGCGAAACTTGAACTTGCAAAATGAGTACGCTGACTGTCGTGCGCCATGGGCAGGCGCGACCCTTTGACTCGAATCCAGATCAGTTGTCGACTTTGGGCGAGGAGCAGGCGCGCCTGCTGGGCGAGTATTGGAAGCGGTGCGGGATCACGTTCGACGAAGCCTGGAGCGGGTCACTGCAACGGCAGAGGCAGACAGCGGAGCTGGCTTGTCCGATTCCGGCCCAGATTTCCGAAGACTGGAATGAGTACGACGCCAACGGGATTTTGCATAGCTTCGCTCCGCCTTACACGCTCGAAGACACGTTAGATCGCAATCGCAAATTTCAGAAAATCTTCGAGCCGGCGATGGCGTCGTGGCTGGCGGCGGAGGAGCATCCGAAGGTAGAGACATGGGGCACGTTTCGCAGCCGGGTGTTGCGCGCGCTGCGGAAGATTCAAGAAGGTCCGTCGAATCGCAATGTGGTGGTGTTCACTTCGGGAGGTCCGATCAGCGTGCTGGTGCAAGCCGCGATCGGCGCGAGTTTTCCCGAGGTGAATTGGCGGGTGAAGAATTGCTCCCTTACGGAGTTTACTTTTTCACGGGAGCGGCTGTCGCTCGATTCATTTAATTCGCTGCCGCATCTGGAGCGGGCTGAGATGCGGACGTTTCGGTAGAATTACTTTTTCGGTCCCAGTTCGGAGAGGAGTTCTTTCACCGCGGCGTCGAGTTGCGAATCTTTGCCCAGGTAGCTTTCCCCGATGGGCCGGGTGACGGCAATATCCACGGGGCGTGGATTATTCTCCATATTCTTGCCGTCAGAGCCTTGGATGAGCGTGCCGGGCGTGCGCATGCTGGAGCCATCGATCAGCTCCATGGAGCCGGTGTAAATGATCCAGCCGGCGGTAGGTTCGCCGACGACTTTGCCGAGCTTCAAAGTGCGATAGCCCTCGGTGAAATCTTCAGCGTCAGAAAGCGAGTGTTGATTGACGACGAGGATGGTCGGCAATTCGAGCGAGCGCTGGCCGAGCGATGTTCGGGCGGGCGCGGGAGGCGCGTCGCGGCCGGTCATCGTTAAATAAGGGCGGCGGGCGAGAACGTCCAGCGCGTAGGCGTTGACGAAGCCTCCATTATTGTTGCGAATGTCGATGACGACGCCGTCGCGGGCGCGATTTTCGGCGTCGAGATCGATATAGAGCTGCGTAAGCGCCTGCTCCGACATGTCGCGGATGTGGATATATCCAAGGCGTCCGCCACTGATTTTCGACACATAGGCGCGATTGTCTTCGATCCACTTACGGTAGATCTGCTCCGCCAGCGAACCGACGGGACGCACGATAACTTCACGTCCGCTGACGTCGAGAACGACTCGCTTATCAACTTTGTGCTGGAGCAATTCGTCAAGATTGACGTGGGGTCCAATGGCGATGCCGTCGACGGCGCGGAGTTCTTCGCCCACCTTGATCTTGGCGAGCTCGGCGGGTGATTGCGGAACCACTTCGGTGATTTTCAGCTTGCCGGTTTTCTCGTAGGTGTCGCGATCGAAGCTCAGGCCGAGCTGTCCGGTGGTCGCGCGTGCTCCACCTTCGGGACCCGGACCACTGACGCCGGAGTGGGAGGAGTTGAGCTCACCCACCATCAGGCGGAGCAGGTTGCGCAGCTCATCCGGCGTTTGCGCGCCTTCGACCAGCGGAGTGTACTGGGCGCGCACCTCGCTCCAATCCTTGCCATGATATTTAGGATCGTAAAACTGATCGCGCTGGCCGGCCCAGGCTTGCTCGAAGACGGCCATTTTCTCGGTGGCGAAGTCGACGTCCATTTCGGCGGTCACGGTGACGGGGCGCGCGACACGGGTATCGATGGGGATCGCTTCAATCTTGCCGGCTTCGAGATAATACACTTCTTTCGAATCGCTCGAAAACTGGGGATGCGATTTTTGTCCCGGCGTGGAGGTTAACTGGCGCGCGCCGCCTCCACCGCCGCGGCCTCCGCGACCGCCTGGACGCGCATCGAGGGAATAAAGATAGAGATTGGTCTGGCCGCCCACGGCCGCTGCGAACAGAAGAGATTTTCCATCCGGACTGATTGTCGGATTTTCAATCGCGAGTCCGATCGGCAGAAATGAAATTCGCTCACGGATGCCTTCGAAGGTAATTTCGACGGGTTTCACGGGCAGCTTTTCCGCGGGCGCGGCGCCACGGCCACGGGCTGGAGGTTCGGGCTTAAACAGATCCTCGAAGGTTTCTTCAGTGAACTTGGCGGGCGGCGGAATCAGGTTGATGCGAGCCACCTGTGGAGTCTCCGTGCGCTGGCTGGTCCCATAAAGGAGATACGTTCCATCGGGGCTCCAGCGCAGCGAATTCACGTTGCTGTTGGCGAGGAAGCTGACCTGATGAGGCGCGCCACCGCCGGCTTCGACCACGTAGACGTTACGCAAACCGTTGCCGCCGGAAGCGGCGTAGGCGATCCATTTACTATCGGGAGACCAGGCGAAAGCGCCGCCATTGAATCCGCCGGCGATCGATCCAGAAACCAGTAATTTCTCCTGCTTCGTCTCCGGATCGACGATCCGCAATTCCCGGCGGGAGCGAACAAAGGCGATTGTTTTTCCATCGGGAGAGAAGCGCGGCGAATTATCGGGCAGAGCGTCGTGGGTCAACTGCGTTTCGGTGTGTTTCGGGAAGTCGTAGACGAAGACGTGATTGACTGCGTTGCGCTCGCTGACATAGATGATTTTCGTTGAATCGGGCGACCAGGAAACTCCAGATTCGGGGCCTGGGGTATGCGTCACGCGAGCCGCTTCCCCGCCCTCCTTGGCGCCGGAGGCGAACACTTCCCCATGGGCGATCAGCGCGACCTTGCGGGAGTCAGGAGACAGCGCAAGATCGGTAAACGTGGTGAGATTCAGATGCGTGGCGCCGGGGCCAGCCGCAAGCCCCATCAATTTCAAAGGAAGCTGAAAGGCCTCGCCTGTCTTGGTGTCGAGCTTCCAGATTTTGAAGTCGCGCTCAAACACGATCGCCTTACCGTCATAACTAATGGAGGGCCACAACACCCGGCCATCGGTAAATTTCGTGATCTGCTTGGGCTTCGCGCCGAGCGATAGGGACCAGATATTCTGGGCGGCGACGCGATCCGACATGAAGTAGATCGATTTCCCGTCGGGCATCCACATGGGCCATACGTTGCGGCCGTTCAGGTCGATGATTTTTTCGTAGGCGCCGGTTTCTTTGCGCAGCCAGATTTCGGATTCATCGAGATGGCTGTGTCCGTGACGCCACCATTGCTGATCGCCATTGCCGCGCGCGGCGAACGCGATGGTCGAGCCGTCCGGCGCGGGCGCCGCTTGAAATTCGTTGGTGAAACGATCGGCGCTCACGGGCATGGGAGTGCCTCCATCTGAACTGACGCGATAGATGTCGTTCTTGCGGCCAACGTCGTGCGCGCCGGTGGAGAAATAAATCCATTTCCCGTCGCGGGACCAAGCGTCGAGCTGCTCCATTCCATCATCGAAGGTCAGGCGCTTCAGCTCACCGGTCGAGAGCGTGAGGATATAAATATCGCCGCCGCCGGTGCGGGTGGAAACGAAGGCGAGCCTGGCGCCGTCGGGCGAATAGAGCGGACGGGATTCCTCGGCGGGATGAGCGACGAGGATGTGCGCTTCTCCGCCGGCCGAAGGGGCAACCCAGATATCGCCGCCGGAGACGAAGGCGATTTCCGGACGCGTGGGACACAAGGAAGGCTCAGTTAAATAGGGGGTGCCGGCGGCACAGGCGAAAACCGCCCACAAGGGAAGAATCGCAAGGATTCGCATGAACTTTTATACCGCATATTTGATAGGCTGATGGTCTATGAAGCTCGCGGTCCTGATCGCAATGGCAGGGTTCGCGATGGCGCAGGATGCCGCTCCACCGCCACCGCTCGAATTGAATGCGGCCGAGAAGCAGTTTCAGGATTCGCTCAACAACGTGACGCTGGTCGGGTACTTCACGCAGGGCGACGGCAAGGAGTTGACGGACGACAAGTATGTGATCGAGCGGGTTACTAAGATCAAAGAGGACACCTGGAAATTCGAGGCGCGCATTCAGTACAACAAGAAAGATTTCAAGGTCGCGATGCCGCTGCCGGTGAAGTTCGCGGGCGATACTCCGGTCATTTCACTCACAAATTTCGCGGTGCCAGGGTTTGGATCGTTCACGGCGCGCGTGGTGATTTATAACGGCGCGTACGCGGGAACGTGGGGCAGTGCGGGCGCGAACGGGCATGGCGGAAAATTGTTCGGCAAGATCATCAAGAACGATCCGCCGCCGACAATTGAAAAGCCTCAGCCATAAATGCCGGAGCTGCCGGATATCGTTGTCTATATCGAGGCGCTGGAGCAGCGCATCCTCGATAAAACGCTGGTGCACGCGCAGATCGGCAGTCCATTTCTGCTGCGCTCGATCGAGCCGCCGGCGGCGGCGGTAAACGGGCAGAAGGTGCGGGCGCTACGCCGAATCGGGAAACGAATCGCCATCGGATTCGAAAACGACGTGTGGCTGGTGCTGCATCTGATGATCGCCGGACGGTTGCATTGGGTCACGAAGAAGGTCAAGCCGGACGGCAGGCGGACACTTGCGGCATTTGAATTCGACGCGGGGACGCTGACGCTGACCGAAGCGGGATCGCAAAAACGGGCGTCGCTACACGTGGTCGCGGGTGAGGCTGGGCTCGCGGCGCTCGACCCAGGCGGGATCGACGTACTGTCGGCAACGGCCTCCGAATTCGCTGCTCGGCTGACGTCGGCGAATCACACTTTGAAGCGTGCGCTGACGGATCCGCGCTTGTTTAGCGGCATCGGCAACGCATACTCGGACGAAATTCTGCATCGCGCCGAGTTATCGCCGATTCTTCTGACGCATAAGATGAAGCCGGAACAGATCGAGCACCTGCGTGTCGCGACACGAGCGACGTTGATTGACTGGACGGATCTTCTTCGCGCGGAAACAGGATCGAAATTTCCCGAGAAAGTCACGGCATTTCGCGAGGAGATGGCCGTACATGGCCGCTACGGGATGCTCTGCCCGCGCTGCGGCGCCAAGGTCCAGCGGATCCGTTATGCATCGAACGAAACGAACTATTGCGCGGTGTGTCAAACCGGCGGCAAGCTTTTGGCCGATCGCGCCTTGAGCCGATTATTGCGCGAGGACTGGCCGCGCACGCTGGAGGAGTTGGAGGAGATGCGGCGGACGTTATGATGGTGGCCGAAGTCGGGGTCGAACCGACACGTTCAGTGAAGAACGCCAGATTTTGAGTCTGGTGCGTCTGCCAATTCCGCCATTCGGCCACGGAGAGCGCGCTCTGTCAGTTTAACATCAACGATGGTTTAGTGAGTGAGTAATGGTTTCACTGCCCGCAGGACTGTGCCGGAGACGATTTCGCAGCCTTCGGCGGTGGGATGAATTCCATCGTGCTGGATGTAGCGGAGATCGCTGGTTACGATGTCGGCCAACAAGAAAGGAATCAGAACCGTTTTGTGCTCGGTGGCCAGGTCGCGGTAGATTTGCTCGAATTTGTGGATATAATCGGGGCCGTAGTTGGGCGGAAGAGTCATGCCGGCCAGCACGACCTTCGCTCCGGCTTTCTGGAATGCGACGATCATCTGATTGAGATTATCGCGAGTGGTTTCGAGCGGCAGGCCGCGCAGGCCGTCGTTGCCGCCAAGTTCGAGAACCACGATTTCGGGCTTTAACGCGAGGGCGGAATCCAGGCGTGCGACGCCTCCTTCCGTGGTGTCGCCGCTGACACCTTGATTGACTACGTGCCAGGGGTAGTGTTCGGCATCCAGCTTTTTTTGCAGGAAATCGGGAAAGCTGAGGCCGGCTTCGAGGCCGAATCCGGCGCTGAGGCTGTCGCCGAAGACAAGCAGTACGTGGCGATTGTCGGCTGCGGCGGGCGCGGGTTGGGGCGCGATCGTTTCTTGCGCGGGCTGATTGGGCTTGGAGCAACCTACAAGTAAAATTACGAAAAATAGGACGGGACGCATCTGTTGCCATTCTAAGATGGATATAGATGACAATTCTGTCGACGCACGCTCTTACCAAGACAATTAATACGGGAACGCACACGGTCGAGATCCTGCGCGGGGTCGATCTGGAGGTGCCGGCGGGACAGTTCGTGGCCATTATGGGCGCGTCAGGAAGCGGCAAGAGTACCATGCTGGGCCTGCTGGCCGGGCTCGATA
>Ga0116129_1000356_pt1 | contig 30283 bp, 22 predicted proteins | sample June2015DPH_17_2_FD_89732 | JGI IMG/M metagenome (GOLD analysis project Ga0116129, IMG submission 89732) | Peatland microbial communities from SPRUCE experiment site at the Marcell Experimental Forest, Minnesota, USA - June2015DPH_17_10 | ecosystem: Environmental > Terrestrial > Soil > Wetlands...
GTGCCGTGCGTGATCACCAATGTCAGCATTTGATCGAGTTCGTAGACCGCATCCGGAGGCGCGGCCTCCTCCACCTGCACTTTGAAGCTCTTCAGCGGCTTGCCTTGCTCATCGAGCACCGCGCGCACGGCGCGCAATCGGGCCCGGAAGCCGCCGTTCGCGAGCGAGGTGTACACCTGCACGACCTCCAGCGGCGTCATCTCCACGGTTCCGAGCAACATCGAGGGATTCTGCACGGGCGCCGTATCAAGACCCAGTTTCTGCAGAGTTTCGGCCACCTTCGGGAGTCCGAGCTCGAGCCCGAGTTTCACGGTTGCCACGTTCATGGACTTCGCCAAAGCGCGCGCCAGCGGCACCTGACCGTAGAACTCGTGCTCGAAATTCTCCGGCGCCCAGACGCTGCCGTCCGGCAGCTTGAGCGAAAAGGGCGCATCCTCGATCAGCGTGGCCGCGTTGTACTTGCCGCTCTCGAGGGCGGTCAGATACACCGCAGGCTTCACCAGTGAACCGATCGGCCGGCGCGCATCGAGCGCGCGGTTGAATCCGCCGGTGCCGACTTCGCGGCCGCCGACCACCGCGATGACGTCGCCGCTGCCCGGTTCGGCCACGATGACCGCGCCTTCCAGGTGATCGTTCTTGACCTTGCTGGCCGCATCGAGATGTTTCAAATTCTGAGTCAATGCACGCTCCGCGGCCGCCTGGGCGCGCGGGTCGAGGCTCGTATAGATGGACAAGCCCGCGGCGGCGAGATCCGCCTCTGCGTAATCGCGTTTCAAATGACGCCGCACCAGATCCAGATACGCCGGAACGTAGCTGCCGCCCGGCGGCCGCAGGCCCAACGGCAGCGCGGCCGCGCGGCTTGCCGCGGCAGCATCGATCAGATGCGCGCGCACGAGTTCCTGCAGCACCAGGTTGCGCCGCGCCAGCACGCGATCGGGATGTTTGCGCGGATCGTAATACGAGGGTCCCTTGACGATCCCGATCAGCACCGCGAGCTCGCCCACGTCGAGTTCGCCCAACGGTTTGGCAAAGTAATACTCGCTGCCCAAACCGAAGCCATGTATCGCACGCGAGCCGTCCTGGCCCAGATACACCTCGTTCAGGTACGCCACGAGAATGTCATCCTTGGAGAAATGCTTCTCGAGGCGCAGCGCCATGATGGCCTCGGTCACCTTGCGCCCGAGACTCTGCTCATCGGTCAGGAAATAATTCTTCACCAGCTGCTGTGTCAGCGTGCTGCCACCCTGTACCACGCGGCGCGCGCGCAGATTGGCCCACACGGCGCGCACGATGCCGCGCGCATCGACGCCCTGATGTTCATCGAAGCGCCGGTCCTCGATGAGCTTGATCCCCGCGCGCAGCAACGGCGGCACATCGGCGGGGACGAGAACCAGGCGATCTTCGCCGTGGATCGGAAAGACGCTGCCGATCACCGGCGGATCGAGGCGAAACAGGGGCAGTTCCGCGCCGTTGGCCTGCTTCAATCCCGTGATCGCATTGTCGTCGGCGGTGATCGACACCGACTGGCCTTCACGTTGTTCGTCGATGAATCGCACGCGGCGTGCGTGCACGTCGAACGTGCTGCCATGCCGCCGGTAGAAGCCCGCACCCGCGGCCGGATCTCCCGGGCGATAATGCAGGCGCCGCAATTCCTCTTCGATGTCGCCGGCGGAAACCGGTGCACCGGCGTAGAGCTCGAGCGGCGCGGCGTAGACGCGCGCTGGCACCGACCAGTGCCGGCCCTGAAACTGCCGTGTGACGAGCCGGTCGAGGTGCACGACCCAGAAGCTGAAGGCGACCCCGAGCAGCACGCAGACCAGAAGAACCGCCACGCCCATGCGCAGCAACAGCTTGCGACGATTTGCTTTCAAGGGCGGTAGTTTGACGATGTGAGCAACCGTGTCAACATAAAGGGCCTATCCGGAGATTACGCCCATGATGGATACGCAAGAATCGTTCGAGACCCAGGCCTTCGTACCCGACTTCGTCGCGCCGGAAATGCCTGAATATGATTCCGGCTCCCCTGCCGTCGAAGCCGCCGATCGGCGCGCGCGTCACTGGACCAGCTCGCACGTCGGTCCGTTGACGCCGGGCTCCGACGTCCACAAGCGGGAGGTCTGCCGGATGTTCCGCGAAACCTTCAATCCATACCGGCCCTCGGTAATTGCCTGGCCGGACCTGAGCGACGACGCACGCCGCAGAGTCACGTCATTGCCCATCTGGGACATCGCCGTGCAAACCGAGGGCAAGGCGCGACTGCGTATGGCGGCCTACGCACACTGCATCGCCGACACCGAGATGCGCTCCGCCATCGCCCTGAATGCCTGGGAGGAAAACCGCCACAAGACAGTGCTCTCCAAGCTGGTCAGCACCTACGGCATTGCATTAGCGAGCGAGCCCCCCTATGAGCATCCGCGCAATGCGGAGTGGGCGTACATGGTTACCGGTTACAGTGAATGCATCGACAGTTTCTTCGCCTTCGGACTGTTCGAGACCGCGCGCCGCTCCGGATTTTTCCCCGAGGAATTGGTGGAAACTTTCGAGCCGGTAATGCAGGACGAATGCCGGCATATTCTGTTGTTCGCCAATTGGGTGGCCTGGCGCCGCGCGAACCTACCGTGGTGGCGTCGGCCGTTTTTCGAGCTGCGTGTTGCCGCCGTGTGGGTGGTGCTGGCATGGGAACGAATCGGGCTGGCGCGCAGCATGGATGGCGAGGGCAACGAGACCTATCAGGACCACAACTTCACGGTGACCGGCGCCAAAGCGGTCAGCGATGAGATCAGCGTTCGCGGGCTGCTCTCGACCTGCCTGGCGGAGAATGAACGCCGCTTCAGCGGCTATGATGCGCGGCTGTTGCGGCCGACCACGACGCCAAAGCTGGTGCGATTCTTGCTACGCTTCCTGCGCAAGTAGCTGGCCGCGTGCCGCGCCGTTCAACGCCCCATCAGGCCCGTCTTGAGAAAGGCGATCTCGTCGGCCGTCGAGGTTCGACCCAGAACGCCATTGCGGTGCGGAAAGCGTCCGAATTTGTCGATGACCTTCTTGTGCTCCTTCGCGATCTTCAATGCCTCGGCAACATCCAACGACGCGAACAGCGCAATTGATCGTTGTTGATTGGCAGGCTCCTCGCTGTGCATGAACGGCATGTAGAGGAACAGGCGCTCATCGACGCGGATCTGCTGATCGGCGCCATCGGCGAGCGCGGCCCGCGCAATGGACAGCGCCTCGACGTCCGTGGCGTATTCCTGCAAGGTGCCGCGAAACATATGCCGGGGGAACTGGTCGAGGACGATGACGGCGGCCACCGACCAGCGCGGACTCATGGCGGCCGGCCGCTCTCGCTGCAGCGTTTCGTACAGATCCGCAAAGCGCCTGCGAATTTCAGCATCGAAGTTCGCATCGGGACCGAACCAACGCTCCGGCGCCTCGAACCAGAACCTGTAGATATCGTCGACCCAATCAGCCTCCATGGGTCTGCTCGCGTTGCGCGGGGCGCAACGACTCTCGATCGGACATGTACTCGCTCCACGAAATCCCGGATCTTACCGCCAGCCTTGTGCCGTCAAGACAGGATTTAACCCTCGAGCGGCAGGCTCACACCTTATCAAACAGCGAGTAAAGATCAATTTGTCGGCTATCGCCGATGACCTGCTCGAATTCCAGGCCCAGGGTCTCGAGTACCGGCTCAGCCACCGGCTTCACCTGTTTCAGGACATAGTGCTCGCGGTCGATCGGGCTTTGCCGATTTTCGATCGGCTCGGGTCCGGCGGTGGTCACGATATAGCTCACCATGCGGCCCACCGGTTGCGTAGACTTGCGCGCCGCGACCACGTGCGGCGGGGTCGTGGCCGTGTACTCCGCCGCACCCTTGCGCAAATTCTTTCGATATACCAGCGCATCGTCAAGCGCGCCGCTCCTGACCTGCTTCACCACGTCGCTGAGGTAAGCATCGACCGCCTGATCGGTGAACAGGCGCCGATACAGTTCGCGCTGCACCTGCTTCGCGAGCGCAGTCCAGTCGCGGCGTACGACCTCCATGCCGACGAACTCGACGCTGTCGGCGCCGTCGCCGTGGCGCAGCCCGGCGTAGCGCTTGCTGGCGCCGCGCGTGCTGTGACGGGCATGCGGCAAGAACAGCCGCAGATACAGCTTTTCAAATTTGAGCTCGAGGCGGCTCACGACTCTCCAGCGCTCGAGAATATATTGGGACAGTTCCCCGCTCAGGCGCTCCGCCAGTCGTCGTCCCAGCTCGCGCGTCGCGTTCGGATCGTCGCCATGAGAAGACACGAACAGGCTGTCCGTATCGCCGTACAACACGGAAAATCCGGCCGACTCGAACCAGCGTTTCGACCAAAGCAAGATCTCGCGGCCGGCACCGGTGATGGAATTGGCGAGCGCCGGATTATAGAAGCGGCAGGCGGATGTCCCCAGCACGCCGTAAAACGAGTTCATCAGTATTTTGATCGCGTTCGATGCCACATCATCGCCGCTTTTCCTGGCCGCTTCGCGCCGCGGAAACAGCGCATCGAGCATGCGCGGCAAAATAGCGGACTGGCGCCGAAACGCGCCGCCCGGCACGAGGATGAGGTCCTCGCGCGCATCCGGCTCCGCCACGTAGGACAAAGGATCGATGTTGAAGGTACGGATGATGCTCGGATACAGGCTCTTGAAGTCGAATACCCAGACGTTGCGATGCAGCCCGGCCGCCGGCTCGAGAACGTGGCCGCCGGCCTGCGCGTCGTAGACGCTGGAATCATCGGAACGCACGCTCGGCGCCACGATCTTGAGCTTCTCCAGTTCCGACAGATAGAGAAAGTCGAAGGACGCGATGCTGGCCGCGACGCGATCCGGCGGCATGCCGGCGAGCTGGCTGCGCGCAAAGGCCAGCCGCACGAGGTTCAATTTCCGCACGATCTCGTAGGAGAGCCTGGAATCGGTGCGCGCGTACAATGCGAACGCGGGCAGATCATGCCGATAGTTGTGCACGATCTCCGCTACGCGGTCGCGCACATCCCCGGCGACGGCCTTGCCTTCACCCAATACCTGGCGCGCCACGGCATCGAGCGAGTAGTCGTCCATACGAATGAACGCGCCGCGCAGCAGGTCGATGCCGTCGAGAACGAGGCGGCCTGGAATACTTGCCTGGCCGCTGCCGAAGTAGCCTTGCGCTTTGCGAATGCGCATGGCGCCGTGGTCCCTGCCTAAAGAGAACGGGTGGCGCACGCGCGCAGCGATGCGCTGCAGCATGGACAAATCGAAATCGATGATGTTCCAACCGGTCAACACATCCGGATCCAATCGCCGCACGCGTTCGCAGAACTCCTCCAAGGCCGCGAACTCGTCCACGCAGCAAGTGGCCTTGTCAGGCATGGTGCGGCCGCTGCCATCGACGATGAGCACCTCATCGATGCCGGCACCGTACATGGAAATCGCCAGCAGGCGCTCGTTCTTGCCATGGGTTTCTATGTCGAACGACAGCACCCGCGGTTCGATTTTCACATCGGCCGGCCGCACGGCGGGATTGTCGAAGACCGCCGTGATGCCCCCGGCCCCCGACCCAGCGCCCGCGACCGCGACCGCTTCACCCTCGATCTCGCAGCCGCCCTTGATGCCGCGTTCGATCAGATAACGCATGGCAAAGCGCACGTCGGCCTCGAAGGTCTCGATCCCGGCTGCATGCAGGCGGTCGCGAACGTCGGGCACCTCCTGCGGCACGTCCACCTCGATCAAAGCCACCGGCGCGCCGTGGAAGGTGCGCATTAAGGATGACTGCGGTTCGGGCGCCCCCAAGCCCAGCGCGCGCTCGGCGTCGGCGGCCCAGATGAAGAAATGCGGCCGCTGCCGGTCGTCGCGCACCAGAAACGTGCCGCCCGATTCCAGCCGGCCATATAGATGAATCACCGGGACCCGCTGACCCTGCGCACGCGTGACGACGCGATAACTGGCCTGAAGGATGAAGCCGCGGAGTTGGGTCACCCTGCTATTTTACGCATGCTGCTGCTTTACGCATGCTGTTGCGGGCGTGGCGGCCGGTTGAACCCAGGGGCCGAGAGTCTCAGAGTTCGTATACTCATATAGGTATTTATAAAAACAATCACTTATACTTCACTATATGTTGATATAGGTTGCGTGGCGCGCATGCCTAAGTCGATGGCTGAGTTGTTTCTGCCGCGCGGCTCGAAGGGAGCGCCGCGGCGCGCGGCGTCGGCCGAGTACAATCCGGCAATTCAAGCGATCTGGGACGTGGTCGGCATGATCCCGCGGGGCAAGGTTTCGACTTACGGAGCCGTCGCGCGCGCCGCAGGTCTGCCCGGCCGGGCACGGATGACCGGATTGGCCTTGAGAATTGCGCCGAAGGAATTGAACCTTCCCTGGCATCGTGTTCTAGGCGCCGGCGGCCGTATCGTGTTCCCGAAAAACTCGCTGCATCATCGCGAGCAAGCACGGCGTCTGCGTGCGGAACGAGTCGCTGTCAAGGACGGACGCGTTGACCGCTCGTGCATCACGGACCTTGAGGCGTTCGGCCGATGAAACAGACCTTGGTCTTATCTCGCGCGCACCCGTTCCGTCAGCATGCTCACCTCGACGTCGCCGTCGAACGCTCCCGCACGTCGATAAACATCGGCGCGAATTCTGTGCCGATCTGCTCATGACGACGATGGCGGCGGTTGGCGGTTGGCGGCGGGCGTCGGGGATATGCTTTGCTCGCACCTCGAAAGAATCAATCGGTCGGGCGCGCGCCGACGACGAGGGCATTCTGAGTAGGCATTCACCCGGCGTGTCAGTGGCCCTCTGCCACCCATTTCAACGTGGCGAGCCAAAGGTCGTGGCCTCAGTGCATCAGGCCTGCGTCGGTCTCGCGCAGATGGGCAGCATCCTTGCCGATCCCAGCCTCGTCCATCACGACGTGGCAACCCTCGTCCTGCGGCGTCAGATACCACGTGTGGTAAAAGGTCGGCTGAGTGCCGGGCGTGTAGCCGTACCAGCCCAGACGGGTATGCGGCACATACTCGTGGACCTTGCTTTCGAGGGGGAGGCCAAATGTGGTCCAGCGCCAGGTGGTGTCGGCGCCGAGGAGCTTGGCCCCGTTCAGCAGATGCACGTCCTTTGAATTCGAATACCACTCGGGCCACTTCGTCGCGTCGACGATATGTTCCCAAACTCTCTCGCACGAAGCATGGATGACGAGCTGGTTGTGCGAGAATAAATCGGCCTTGGTCGGATCAAAGCCACCCGGCCAATGAATGTCCGGCGAGCGGTTCGCCAGATCGTCCTGCATGGTCTTGATAGGTAACTGCGCGGCGGCCTGGCTCCAGACGCACAAGGCAGTCAGCAGCGTGCCGGCAACGGCTGATAGCGATGGGGCGCACCGTAAGTTGATACTGGGGTATGTCATCTCAGTTCCTCTCGATTGAAGCGACTTGCACGGCCTCACTTTGCCACTGCGAGAGCCTAGGCTTAAGTGCGCTTCTGTCAGCATATAATTGACAGAAAATCAGCAGGAGCGATGGCCTGCTAAGTAGCCGTTTCCAATCGAGAAACGCTGCGTCAACGAAAGACTGATTGTTCACGGCAGAGCGCAGAAATATAGTGAGGCGGCGTGGCCCCGCCTCTTCCGTGACAAACATTTGACGAGTTGAGCAGTAACATGAAATACGAACTCCAAAATGTCGCCACCCGCAAGTCCACCGAACTGGATGCAATCTCCGGGACCATCGGACCCGATGTGCTCGATATTGGGCGCCTCACTCGAGATTTAGGGGTATTCACCTATGACCCAGGCTTCATGGCGACGGCTGCCACGGAGAGCAAAATCACCTATATCGACGGCGATGCGGGAGTGCTGCTGTATCGCGGCTATCCGGTCGAACAACTGGCGGAGAAATCCAGCTACCTCGAAGTCGCCAGCCTGCTGATAAACGGCACCCTGCCCACCCGGGCGCAGCTCGACGCATTTCACCATTCGGTCATCCGGCATACAATGGTCAATGAGCAGTTGCTGCGGTTTTTCCAGGGTTTTCACCACGACGCGCACCCCATGGCGATGGTCTCGGCCGTGGTCGCTTCGATGGCCGCTTTTTATCACGACACCACCGACATCAACGACCCGCGTCACCGGGAAATCTTCGCACATCGCATCATCGCCAAACTGCCGACCATCGCTGCCGCGGCCTACAAGCATACGCTCGGTCAACCATTCATTTATCCGCGCAATGACCTCGGTTACTGCGCCAATATGCTCAACATGTTCTTTGCGGTCCCCTGCGAGCCGTACTCGATCGATCCGGTCGCGGCACAAGCACTCGAACTATTGTTCATTCTGCACGCCGACCATGAGCAGAACGCCAGCACCTCGACGGTACGCTTGGCGGGAAGCACGGGCGCCAATCCGTACGCGGCGATTTCGGCGGGAGTTTCCGCGCTATGGGGTCCTGCGCATGGCGGTGCGAACGAAGCCGTGCTCAACATGCTGGATGGCATCGGTTCGTCGGCCCATATCGGCAAGTTTCTCGCACGCGTGAAAGATAAGTCGGACAGCATCCGTCTGATGGGCTTTGGTCATCGTGTCTACAAGAACTTCGATCCGCGCGCCAAGATCATTCGCGGCATGTGTTACCGGGTGCTCGAGAAACAGGGCAAGAGCAATGACCCGCTGTTCGAGCTTGCGCTGAAACTCGAGGAGGTGGCGCTCAAGGATGATTACTTCGTGTCCCGTAAGCTGTATCCGAACGTCGATTTCTACTCGGGAATCATCTACAGCGCACTCGGCATTCCGCGCTCCATGTTCACCGTTATGTTTGCGATTGCGCGCACCGCCGGCTGGGTCGCGCACTGGCAGGAAATGGTATCCGATCCGCACATGAGGATCGGGCGGCCGCGGCAACTGTACACCGGGCCCACAAAACGAGACTACCAGCCGATAGAAAGACGCTTGCCGTGAGCCCATCGCCGGGTTCGACCCATGCCCGGCGCCAGGAATCAATCGTCACGAAACACATCGTCACGAAACACATCTTCCCGACACACACCATCTCCAGCGACCGCTCAACTGCAGGGGACGACGCCTTCGTCAGGATCTTCGCGTCGCGTTGAACACGACCTGTTGCGCACTACCGGTGCGTTTGTGTCCGCAGCGTTTACGCGCGTGAAACTCTCCGTCAACGGGACGTGAATTGTTCAGCACACATCGGGCCAATAGACTTCATCCGCTTGGTCACACGTACATCACCGTCTCTGCGGATCCAGGATTGGGTTGCCGCCCTTGCCGCCGGGTGTTTCAACATTGGAGGAGATTATGTCAGGCATGGACACTCTGCTTAGCCTGAAGGTCTTTCGACAGGTCGTCGAGTCAGGCAGTTTTGTCGGGGCCGCCGAACGGTTGAATCTTTCTACCGCCATGACCAGCAAGCACCTGATGTATCTCGAGAAGCAATTGGGAACCCGCCTGCTCAATCGCAGCAGTCGGAGCCTGAGTCTCACCGAGTCCGGCAAACTGTTCTTCGATCGATGCAAGGTCATCCTTGAAGAAGTGGTAGAAGCGGAACTCGCCGTCGGGTCCGTGAGCGGCGTGCCTCGTGGGACGCTGCGGGTGACCGCTCCATCCTGGTGTGCTACCCGCGGAATGGTGGATATCATTGCCGCTTACCGGCAACGCTATCCGGAAGTTGTCGCGGACGTTTCGTTCGAAGATCGGTTCGTCGACCTTGTCGAGGAGGGCTACGATCTTGCGATACGCGCGACGGTAGACCAGCCTCCGGCCGGGCTGATCGCTCTTCCTCTGCGGCCAATGCCGTTCGTCATTGCCGCCTCGCATGAGTATCTGAAGCGCTGTGGTGTTCCGCAATCTCCCGAGGACCTCGCCAACCACGACAGCATCATCATCGGCAATGGGCAGTCCTGGCACCTTGCAGGCCCAAACGGCGACATCGAAGTCCCAGCACGCGTGGTGCTCCGTTTCGGATCAATGACGGTCGCAGTCGGGCACGCCATCGCCGCCGGCATCGGTCTCGCCTCACTGCCGCGCAACATGTTCGAAGAGAGCGAGTTCAAAGACGTGCTGTGCCCCGTTCTCGCGGAGCATCCGCTCAGACAACTTCATCTATATGCGATCTATGTCAATCGCAAGCACCTATCGTTCAAATTACGCACTTTCGTCGATCACCTGATCGAGTGGACGCGCAAGCCAAGGCCCTAGGGACGCGATGCCGCGCTCTAGCCGCGGCAGCGGGCTGCGGCGTCGGTTAGAACCGGTAACCCACGCCAAAGGTCGTCTCCGACGTATTCAAGCCCTGCCCCAGGTCAGTGACGAGCCTGTTCATGTAGCGATAGCGCGCATCGATATCGACGAACAAACTGCTGGTCACGAAGTACTTGGCCCCCAGCCCCACATTGGCGGTGACACCATTGCTGCCAGAAATGCTCACGGGTGTCGTGCCGACGAAACCATCCATCGTGTCGACGTTTGCCCACGCGTAACCGGCGCCGACGACGGTATAAGGAATGAGTTGATGACCTGCGAGCTGGAAGTTGGGTAAGACATCCCACTCCACATCCAGGTCAACGGTAGTGAGCCCGAGCTTGCCGCCACCGCCCGCAGCGTGAGCAGCGCGAGTGGGAGTGTATCCAGCTGACAACTGCGCACCCCATTGATCCGTGAAATGGTACGTGTAACGAGCGCCGTAGGTGGCGTTATCGTCCAAGCGCGGAGTGCTGCGCGAGACAGGCTGGTCCAGGAGGCGATCACCGAACAGATAACCTGCATAGATCTGCACGTCTTGCGAATTCGATTGCGCATTTGCGAGCGGAGCATGCAATATGGCCGGAGCCAGAATGACGAAGCTCAAAATGGAAATTCGACGGTTCATGCGCTTGCTCCTCTGAAATTGATCGTCCGCTGCGACGATCCTTGCTGCCCACTTGACATATGGGTCGTACCCAATAGGGACAACCCGCGACGGATAAACGCTGCGTTTCTTGGCCGGGGCCGCCAATGACGTTTTTCTGTCAATTGGCGTCGCGCTCACACTACATTGATCACGACATCGATGTTGCCGCGCGTGGCTTTCGAATACGGGCATGTGTGATGCGCGGCATCCGTCAGGGCTTTGGCCACTTCGCGGTCCATTCCGGGCAGGCTGACGTTCAGGCGAGCTTGCAGGAAGTACTCGCCATTGGTCAGGCAAAGGTCCACCTCCGCGTCGATGGCCGTATCCGCCGGCAAAGTCAGTTTCATTTTGCGAGCAGCGATTCCCATGGCCCCTTCGAAGCAGGCCGACCAACCGGCGGCAAATAGTTGTTCTGGATTCGTGCCGCCGCCCGCGCCGCCAGGCGTCGACAGCTTTACGTTCAATCGGTCATCGGAGCTATGCGACGCGCCTTCACGTCCGCCCGTGGTGTGAACTCGAGCGGTGAACAGAATTTTTTCCGGCTTGGTCATGATTGGCTCCTTTTGATGCTTAAGATGCTGGGGGGATTGCTTGGCCAGATAGAGCTTAGTCGCAACCATAACAGCCGCCCATCACACTTTTGTGTTAGCCGCTTGCGTCAACTTTGCGCGGAAATGTGCAAGAGATTGACGGGGCACCGCCCCGAGTGGGTGCTCGAACAAGCGATTTGCCGTCGACAGCGGGCGTTGGCAACTTGCAACGCGGCGCGGGGGCGTGCTAAATCGCAGTGCACATTGATTGTAAGTACGGGAGACAAATCTTGAAGACTCGGATCACGCAGTTGCTCGGCATTCAGCACCCCATTATCCAGGGGGGCATGCACTTCGTCGGTTTCGCGGAACTAGCCGCGGCGGTGTCCAACGCGGGCGGACTTGGCATCATTACCGGGCTCACCCAGCGCACGCCTGAAAAGCTGAAACTGGAAATCGCCCGCTGCCACGACATGACCGACAAGCCGTTCGGCGTGAATCTCACTTTCCTGCCGGCGATTACACCCCCAGACTACCCCGGGTTCATTGACGTGATCGTCAAAAGCGGCGTCAAGGTGGTCGAGACCGCCGGCAATAATCCGCAAAAATACCTGCCGGCGCTGAAGCAGGCCGGCATCAAGATCATCCATAAGTGCACCGCAGTGCGCCACGCCTTGAAAGCTGAGTCGATCGGCTGCGATGCGGTGAGCGTCGACGGCTTCGAGTGCGGCGGTCATCCCGGCGAGGACGACGTTCCCAACATGATTCTCTTGCCGCGCGCCGCCGAGGAATTGAAGATCCCGTTCGTCGCCTCCGGCGGTATGGCCGATGCGCGTTCGCTGGTCGCGGCGCTCGCCTTGGGCGCGGAAGGCATGAACATGGGCACGCGCTTCATTGCCACGCAGGAAGCGCCCGTACACGCGCACGTCAAGGCAGCGCTCGTAGCGGCATCGGAACTCGACACGCGCCTCATCATGCGGCCGCTGCGCAATACCGAGCGCGTGCTCGCCAACGCTGCCGTCGATCGTCTGCTAGCCAAAGAGCGCGAGCTTGGGCCCAAACTGGCGTTCGCCGACATCGCCGAGGAAGTCGGCGGCGTCTACCCTAGGATCATGCAGCAGGGTGATATGGACGCTGGAGCCTGGTCTTGCGGCATGGTCGCCGGCCTGATTCACGATATACCGACCTGCAAGCAGCTCATAGACCGCATCATGACGGAGGCCGAAGCCTTGATTAGCCGCCGGCTGCAGGGACTTCTCGCCTAGGCCGGACCGCTCAGGTTCAATGCGACTGCGCCTCCGGATCCGAGTTCGAGTAGCGCTTGTTCGAGGCCGCGGCACCCGCCGCATTGCGAGCCGGCGAACTCTTTGCCCTGGCGACCCACGCCTCGGCCGCGCGAAGTTTCTGTTGAATCCGAGGCATATCCGGCGCGAGACCGGCGGCGCGCCCGTAGGCACGAACAGCGTCCGCTGGACGCCTGGCGCGCATCTGCGCATCTCCCATCGCGACCAGAAGCACCGGATCCCTTGGGTTCCAGCGGATGGCATCGTCGCAGGTATCCACGCTCGGGTGCGCACGGCAACGATCCGCGGCAGCGCGCGCAACCGCCGGCGCGGTGGGCTTTGCCGCATCGGGCGGCGTTCCCTGCCCGCGCGCGGCCAAGCACAACAGTGTCAGTGCCAACCCTGAAAATCTAATTGCAGACAAAGACGAATCCGTGCTGTGCGATGAAACCACACCCCATCATGGCGCAATGTCCCGGACCAGTCTAATGCCCACGCTACTGGCTCGATAGTCCGCCGCGAAGTGGTTGCGGTAATCGGCCCTCACGTAGTCGGGGGAGCTGAACCAGGAGCCGCCGCGCAGCTCATGCTCGGCGCAATTGCCGTCCCTGCGCGCAGAACCGTCGACCGGCGCGCCGACGTAATTTGCGCTCCAGCAATCTTCGGTCCATTGCAAGACATTGCCCAGCATGTCGTTAAGGCCGAACGCACTTGCCTTGAACGAACCGACGGGAGCAGTGTACACATAGCCGTCGTTGCACGCGAAGGCCACCCATCCGGGATAGCGGCGCGCAGCACTGATATCCGCCACGTTCGCGTTGAGGCATGCATCCGAGCCGTTCGTGCTCCACGGCTGAACGGCACTGCCGCCGGCGCGCGCGGCGTATTCCCACTCCGATGCGCTCGGCAACCGGTATCCATGCCCGGTTTTTGCAGACAGCCATTGGGCATACGCCTTCGCGTCGCTCCACGAGGCGCATGTGACCGGATGCGCGCCGGTTTGCTCGAAGCCCGGATTCCGCCAATCATTGCCCTGCTGATGCTTCCACTGGCCGTCGTAGGTATCGCAGCCCTGCATGTCGCGCCCGGTCGCGGCGATGAAGGCGCCGAACTCAGCCATGGTCACGGCATTCGTCGACATCGCAAACGGTTGCGAGATCGCCACCCAATGCAGCGGCTTGATGGAGGCGCTGGAGCTGCTTTCTGCTGATCCTTGTTTGAAGCGTCCCGCGGGCAACACGGTGAATGCCGGACATGTCGGACAATCGCGGATCACAGCACCAGGAGCCGGCGCCGGTACCGGGGCGGCAGAGACTTCGGACACCTTGGTGGACGGCGCATGATGCGCGAATATCCACACACCGATCGCGACTGCAGCGACCACGGCGCAGGCGCCCATCGCTCGCACGATCGTAGCTCGCGTCCAGCGCCGGGCGCGCGGCGGCGGCGCGAACTCGGCGATTTCCACGCCGCCCTTGGCTTCTAGCGCCGGTGCTGGTGTCGATGCCGGCGCAGGCGCCGACGCTGCGGCCACGGCCGGTCGGGGAGACTCCGCCGCCGCGCGCTGTGCGGCGGGCGCAGCGGCGCTGTCGCGGCTCTTCTTCAATTCCGAGCTCAGCGTGTCGATGCGCCTGCGCGCGCCTTGTAACTCGCTCTCCAGGGTTTTCGCGCGCGCCATGAACGCGGCGCTGATTTTCGAATGTTCCTGCTTCAGGGCTGCCAGTTGAGTGTTGCGCTCATCCAGCGAGTGCTGCAGCGACAGCGTCTTGCCGTTCAGCGCGTTTTTTTCCGCCAATGCGCCGTCCAGCTGACGCGACTTGCCCTGCTCGGCAGCGAGCGCGGTGCGCGCCGCCGCCAGGTCCGCCTCGAGTGCCGCGCCGCGCGTCTGCGCGGCCAGCAAATCCGCCTGCAGCTTCGCGGCGGACTGTGCGCGCGACTCGATCGTCGGCGCCATCTGCGCGTGTTCTTGTTGCAGCGCGGCCATTTGCGCATCGCGCTCAGCCAGCGCGCGGCGCGTTTGATCGAGGGCAGCGTCGCGCGCCGCGAGCGACTCGTGCAGCGCGGCCACTTGCGCATCGCGCTCGGCCAGGGCGCGGCGCATTTGATCGAGGGCAGCGTCGCGCGCTGCGAGCGACTCGTGCAGCGCGGCCACTTGCGCGTCGCGCTCGGCCAGCGCGCGGCGCATTTGATCGAGGGCAGCGTCGCGTTCGGCCAGCAAGCGGCGCGCTTCATCGATGACCGAGTCGCGCGCCGCGACCGACTCGTGCAGCGCATTCAATTCCATTTGGTAGATCTCAGCGCTGCGCAACGCCTGCTCGGAGCGCACTGCGACATCTTCGCTGCGCGCTCGCGCCGCTTCTTCGTCGGCAATTCTCTTGTTCAACGCATCATCGATCTCGCGAGTCTTGCTTTGCTGCAATTGCAACGCGTTGCGGGTTGCCTCGAGTTCCGCGGCGAGTCCGTGCAGATCGCCTTCCAGCTGCGCGGCGCTCCGCGCGCGTGCCTCCAGCAACCCTAGGACCCTGGCGTGTTCCGCGCGCAGCGCAACGAGATCGTCATCACGCTCCGAGAGTGCAACGCGCATCGCCTTGTACTCGCTGTCCAGTGCGGTGGCGGCCGCTGCCGCGCCCGTACCTACCGCCGGCTCGGGGTCCCAATCGGCGGCGAGCGCTTGAATCAACCGCGAAATCGCCGTCTCATCCGAATCCGCATCCGGCGATGGCATTCGAATCACGGTTGGCGCGGCGTGTTGCTCCGCTGCGGAGGGCTCAGGAATCGGCGCCGCGGCCGGGGCCGCAGTGCCGTCGCGCGCCGTGCTGGCTTGCATTTTCGCTTCGAGTACGCCAAGGATTTCCTCGTGCGCATATTCCGGCAAAGGTTCGATCAACTCGCGGCGGCGCAAAATCTTCAATAGCTCATCCGGTGCTGCACCGTCGGCGAGTTGTCGCTTCAGCGTGGCTTGAAGATCGGCGAAAGTCAGATCCCCGATCTCAAAGGCGCGCAGCACCTTCTCGAACATCGCAGCCGGCGAGTTGCTCTTGGCACCCTTATCTGCGCGGCCGCCTGGTTTATTCAAATGATTTTTCTCGTGGATCAACGTTTATCGCCTCGCCGTTCGGGGGATCATTCTCCATCGTCGCCCGAGGCAAGACAATGATTGTAGGACTTTCAACGGCGCAATATGTGAAGTGCAGGGCGGGCGGCGGCAGCTCCCGCTGCGCGGTAGCTCGGCGGACATTTAACGAAATACGACCTTCCCAGACCGCCGCTGCTTCGCGAGCGGTGGGTGGGCGGTTCGATGTGAGCAGCTCGTAAACGCAGCGCGAGTGCCATGTCAATCAGACAGCGCCTTGAAATCTCGGATTTTAATTATCACACGCAGCCGGAGGGCCGCGACAATGATCAGTAGTTAGTAGAATGTGACGCGAAATCGATTTCAATCAGCACCAGAGAGGGACTGCAATGCACTACGGCTTCCCTAGGAACGTCAATCGCTGGGTTAGGCTTCTAAGTTGAGCACGCCATCCGACACTCCGGACGCCGCTCTCCGTTACGCACGACGCGCGATCAACCGTGCAGCAACGGCGTGGGTTGATATCAAGATTGACCACATGAGCGTGGCGGATGCGCTTTATTGGGACGCCACTATTCAGCGCGACATCATCCTGGATGGCATCAAGGCCAAGCGCTTGGGACAACCATTTCCGCGTGCGGATTTTTATTGGACCTGGACTGGGATTCGTATGCTCTTTCCGCTTGCGCAGCTTCTGCAAAAGCGTCGCTGCCGAGGCCTGACCATATTCGTCCGAGACGATGCCGGTCGCGGGGTGCCTGCAGGGATGATGCTTTTGATCGAAAAATATCCCTGGCCGGTCCCGCCGGCCGCCATTGCGCAAAGCACGTTCACGTGGTTCATTGCGGCGGCACCCAGCGCCTCGCTCATCAGTCGCGGCGTTGCCGATCCCCCCTCCTTGGGACGGATCATGCTCGATACCGCCCTGGTAAGCAGCAAGGCCCTCGGCCTTGACGGTCAGATGTGGCTGCATGCTGCTCCCAGTGGCGGGGAGAAGCCCATCCACTTCTATAGGACCGTATGCCATATGCCGAGCCTCCCTCGAGGAGCCGCTCTTCCCGGCGGTCAATTGAGCGACGGGCGCCATTTCTATGCACCGGTGCCGCTTGCCCGCCGGCTCATTCACGCGTTACAACTAACGCGGTAAGGTATCCGCTATGACCAAATTTACGTTCCATCGCGCACTCCCTGAACTGCACCTGCAGCAGGGTCCCACTGCGGAAGGCTCACCGGTCATCGCCGATGTGGTCGATCGTGTGGTCGCACTCGCGAAGCTGAGCGCCACCGAGTTGGCGGCGCTGATGGGCTCGGAGGAAGGGCACGACCTCGCGAGTTTGGAAGTGACCGAGCTGACGGGCGTCGCGCCCGAGCGCTATTTGAGATCGTGGGACAGCATCGGACGCGCCTCGCCCTCTGCGCTGAACGATCAGCAATACGATGCGTTTCTACGCGGTGAGAACCCGCTCGCCGAGACGGTCATCGAGATCGATACGTCTGAAATCTACGGGGAACATCTCAAGTAGCCGCGGATCGCCCCGATCTGGCGTTAAGGCTTGCGCACCAATATTGACAGCCTGCAATGACGGTCTATTCGACGCTATAGCCGCGACCCGTGAGACAGGCCGCCTCAGCCCGCAGAAAGTCGGCATGTTTATTCGATGAGTCGGCGGCCTGCGCTGCGGTACGCGCCTTAACGTTGGTTTGATCGCTGGCCCACTTTTCGCATGCCGATTCATCGTTGCTTTGTTGCTGGGTAGATTGACCATTCTTCGGGAACACGAACAAAGCGCCGCCGCTCGCGGATTCCGCCATCTCAGGGGGCGGCTGCACCGTCTGATACTCACCCACGGATCCGTCCCATTGATAGTAGTTATCATCGGCATAATAGTACGGCACACCGTTGTCCCAGATGGTGGCGTAATACAGAGGCAGGGTCGCGACATACAATCCGATGCCCAAACCAAAGCCCGAACCATAGCCACCGCCCCCGTATCCATCATATCCGTATCCGCCATGATGTCCGCCGTGGCCTGCGCGATTGCCACGAGGAGTGTGCGAACCGTGGCCGAAATGACCACCACCGCCGTGACCGCCGCCGCCATGGGCGTATGCTGACCCCACGGAACCCAAGCACGCGGCCAGCGCGCAGACCGCGGTCGCTATTTGAGATTTCATATCGCCACCATCGGAATTCGGTGAGAGTGGCAGGTTGGACTGAAATCCCGGCCGAGAATTCCCAAGAAACCCGCGCCAGGCGAGCGCTAGGCGGGCAATGTAGGCGGACTCCTACGCCGGGTCTGTGCGCCTGGCTAGCAGAGGAAGCGAGCGACGGCGCTCACCGCCGCTCGCCCTCTGCTGCATTTCGTCTAGCGGGCCGCGAGGATGCGACGCGATGCCGATGCACCATTCGTCGACTGGTAAACGGCGGTAAGCGCCGCTTCGCCTACCTCGGCCACGGCATCTGCAATCGACTTGTGAACGCACGCCGCCACGCTTGTCTGACGCGCGAGGTCATGAATGTCGACAGCACCTCCGCACACCTCGATGGCCCGTGACGCTATCCGGTTATATAGCCGGGTTGCGCCCTGCGGACTTGATACGTTGAGGTCGCCATACTTGACGACGGCTTGCGGCACAGGTGTGGCATCGGCGGCCGTGCAGACAGGGACGAAGCTGCTCGCGAACGTCCTCAATCCGAAGGGGTTAGGCTATCGGGGAGAAGGGAGCCTGACAAGCACATCGGGTTCGGTTGACAATGAGCGTCTACTCTGTCATTTGGAGTCCTCTGTAGGGAAGACGAGGCTCTGAGTTTGAAGCCATGGCCGGCCCCGATGAAATCATCCACCAGTCGATGCGGCTGAAGATCATGAGTGCGCTCAATACGCTCGGGGGTGACCAGTCGCTGGAATTTCCGCGCCTAAAAGCCATTGTGCAGGCGACGGACGGTAACTTGGGGGCGCATCTGTCCACGCTCGAGCGCGCCGAGTACATCAAGGTCGAGAAAAGCTTCGTCCACAAAAAGCCGCAGACCAGCGTCTCGATAACCCGCACCGGCAGGCGCGCGTTCGAGCGACATGTCGCCTATCTGCGCGACATCCTTGACGGCGCCCAATGACTGCGGTCACGCGGCTTCGCTTGCCGCGCGAAGTCCGAATTGATCATGCGTTCTCCACCGGTATGCGCCCGCTCTTGGCTGCTTTCTTGAGCTGCTCATAGTCCTGCTCGGTCTGATCGGCGTAGGCGGCCGCAAAGCGCGCCAGGGCGGTGTCGAGCGCGGCGCTCTGGCCGATATAGCCGCCGATCGCCGCAGCATCGCCGGTCTTGGCATGCGCGCGCGCCAGGGCAGCGCCGCAATGGTTGGCGTAGTCGGCCAGATGTGAGCTGTTCATGGTGTCTATGTTGGCGGCCGTCTTGCAGTCGCGCAGCTGTCGCACGTAGAAATCCACCCGCAGCGACGCATCCCGTGACCAACCGAGGAACAGATCGCTGGCCGCCTGCATCAGGCGCTGACCTTGCACGACACGCTCGCCGTGATTGCCATAGGCGCTGCGTCGGGTATAAGGCTCCAGCACGGAGGCGCGCGCCTCCTTGAGCTGTAGAAATAGTGAATCGTCGTCGCCGGCCATCAACAGCATCACCGCACAACGGGTTCCCACGCTGCCGACGCCGACCACCTTGATGGCGACATCGACCAGTTCGAAGCGCTCGAGCAGCGCGCGCCGATCAGCCGGCAAGGTTGCACGGTACTGCTGCAGCATGCGCGGCACATGCGAAATGGTGCGATCGCCCTTGCGCGGGCGGAATATCAGCGGTAGTTGCTCCTTGATGCGGCGCATCGTGCCTGCCGCTTCGGTCATTTTCGGAAACAGGTGCTCGGTGACCGGATGCAGCGGCGCGTTCTCAGGATTCTTGCCCACCGACTGGAAATTGAGCTCGGACACCGAGTTCGCATCGATCCTTTGGTACCAAAGCTGCAGCGCGCGCATCCGCGCATAGATCTCCATGTGCATGCGATAGCCGGCCACAGCGGCCATGATGGCTTCCACGTTTTTGCGCGTGGAAAATCCGCGATAGCGGCCGGCGACTGCCACACTTGCAACCAAGCGCTTCAGGTCCCATTCCCAGGGGGCCGGCAGCGTCTCGTCGAAGTCGTTGACGTCGAAAACCAGGTGGCGCTCCGGCGTGGCGAATCCGCCGAAATTCATCAAATGCGCATCGCCACAGGCCTGTACGCGGATGCCGCTGGCGGGGGTGCGCGACAGATCGTACGCCATGATCGCGGCGGCGCCACGCAGAAAGGAGAACGGCGAGTGCAGCATGCGGCCATAACGAATCGGCACCAATGCGGGGACGCGACTGCGATTGGATTGCTCGAGCATGGTGATGACGTCGCGCCCCTTGCGCGCAGCGGAAAACTCCGCATGCGATGAGCGCGGCGTCTTGATCCTGAGGGTCCGGCCGGCTGCACTGCGCACCTTGGTGTTGCGCAGAAACAGCGACCGACTGGTGGCACGGCCGGTGCGAGGACCAATTTTTTTTCTCATGACGGGACCTCAAGGATACGAGAGCTACGGCTAGCCCTGAATTAAACATCGACACGGTGCGCCGCGGCCAGCGATTCTCCCATCGGCGGCGGCGCGCGGTCCCGTCGGGCCGCGGGCCTTCGCGGGCATTCATAAGAAGTGTCAGGCTGCATGGCGTTCAGAAGCTAAAGATTTTGTCATGTAGACAACCGATCGGCGCATGCCGCGTTCACCCAGGTGGTATCGGCTCGCATTGAAGGAGAGGCGGGATGGCGGGATTCGAGCGTGCGACACGCGTAGTCGTGCTGACGGCGATCGCCGGCAGTTGTATGGCGCCTGCGGCCCACGCCGGCCTGGGAGAGGGCGCCGATTCGGTGCAGCGCGATCAAACCTCATTGCAGGGCACATTGGTCGTGACGCCGATGGAATCCTACGACCTTCATGAGATCACCAGCGCGAACAGCGTGGTGCGGGAATACGTGTCGCACGCCGGCAACGTATTCGCCATCACATGGTCCGGGCGCAGCGGACCTGACTTGTCGGTCGTCTTGGGAGCGCGCTATGCCGATTACAGTAAGGCCGCCGCCACGCACCGCGGCAGCCACAAGGTGTATGCGCTGACGACAGGCGATCTCGTGATGCACGTCACCAAGCTGCCGCGCGGCATCGTGGGCGAGGCGCATGCGCCGACGCTGGTTCCTGCGGGCGTGACTGCCCAGGATATTCACTGAGCCCCAAGGATCAACCGATGAGACATTATCTTCGCCGATCGGCATGGCTCGCCTGCGCTCTAATTCTCACTGCCTGCGGCGGCTCCAACGGCGGCGCGTCCGGCCCGACTCTCACCGCCATTGCCGCGACGCCGCTGACCATTCCCTTGGCGGTCGGCGGCACGCAGGCGCTGACGGTCACCGGCACCTACAGCAACGGCACGACCGCGACCTTGGGCTCCGGCGTGACGTTCGGATCGGACAATGTCGCCGTTGCAACCGTCAGCACTGCGGGTCTGGTAACCGCCGTGGCGGACGGCACCGCACACATCACCGTCACGGATGCTGGCGCTTCCTTGAGCGCCACGCCGGTCACCGTAACCGTGACCGCGGCCGCCTCGACGGCCAATACGCTCGCCGTGGTCGTCGATGGCGGACCCGCCGCTTTACAGGACGCGAACCCGCCGCAACCCGACGTCAACGTGCTGTTCGCCACGGTCACGATTTGCACGCCCGGCAGCACGAGCGCGTGCCAGTCGATCGACCACGTGCAGGTCGACACCGGCTCCGTCGGCCTCGGCATCATGAGCAGCGTTCTGACTGGCGTCGCTGTGCCTCAGCCCATCACCGTGAGCGGCGGGCCGCTGGCCGAGTGTATCGCGTACGCGGACGGTTACACGTGGAGTTCGATGGCGTACGTCGATGTGCAGATCGGTGGGCGTACCATTGCATCGTTGCCGGTCAATATCATCGGCGATCCCGCGGCGGGCAGTCCCCCGGCCAGTTGCACTTCGGGTTACACCAGCTCGCAGAACGAGAGCTCGGTCCTCGCGTTCGGCGCGAACGGGGTGATCGGCGTCGGCTATTTCCTGCAAGACTGCGGCATTGCATGCACCACCGACCCTGCGCCCACGCAAGCTTATTATGCCTGCCCGACCTCAGGCTGCGTGCCCACCGCCGTCCCGCTCTCGCAGCAGCAGAACAATCCCGTTGGCGCCCTGGCGGCGGACAATAACGGCATCGTCATCGTGCTTCCGGCGGTGACCCAGAGCGGCCAGACTTCGGTCAGCGGCACGCTCTACTTCGGCGTCGGCACCCAGGCGAATAACACACTTGGCAGTGCGCAATTGTTGACCGTACCCGATAGCGGCGCCGCAGCCGGCACGTTGACGACCACCTTCAACGGCTCGACTCTCACCGGCAGCATCATCGACGCCGGCTCCAGCGCCTATTTCTTCAATGATTCGGCGATCCCGACCTGCTCGGACGACACCTCGTTCTTTTGCCCGGTCACGAGCGCCGGCGCACCGACCACGCTGTCCTTGAGCGCGACGATTCAGGGAGAAAACGCCGTGTCGTCGCCGCAGGTCTTCGCCATCGGGAACGCCGATTCGCTGTTCAGCAGCGCGACGATCTTGACGGCCCTGCCGACGCTCGGCGGTCCAAATGGCGCGCTCAATGGTATCGTCCCCGGTTTCGATTGGGGACTGCCGTTCTTTTATGGCAATTCGGTCTACGTGCTGTTCGAGACGTTTTCGGTCAACGGCACGACGGGACCTGCGGTCGGCTTCTAGCAACCCAATCGCAATTCGTGCGCGGGCCGCCCCGCCCCTGACGGGACGGGCCGATCGATGGTCCAGGTGACCGTGCGCGTGCGAATGACGCCCGCGCGCGCGGTGCCGCGCAGATGAGGCACCCGCCAGAACAGCTGGCTGCCGCGCCGCACCAGGTGCCCGCGCACATGGTGCAGCCGTGGCATGCGTCTGCCGCCGGACGATTCCCCGCCGCCGCCTTCGCACTCCGGCAATACCGGCGCCAGGACTTCGATGTGATCCAGCAGCGGTACCTTGCCTGATCGTGCGCGTGCTCTATTGAGCCGCTCCAGGGTGTGCGGCCGGCGCGGCAAACCGTTGCGGGTCGATAGCAGCAGAAAAAAAGCGACCAACATGGGAATGTCGGCGGCAATCGTACCGAGTGCATGGCGTGCGATGGCGGCATCGCTCTGCGGGGACAGCGTCGCACGCCGGTAATAGTCCGCCCATGAGCGTTCATATCGGAAGCGAAAATAACGCCGCATGATATCCACCTCGCCTTCGATGCCGCCGCTGACGCATCTTGCGGGAAGTTCCTGCTCATCCGGCGCGGCGGGCTCCTCGTCTTGCGGAGTGTCCAGATCGAAATACGCCTCCATGCTGCTCGCTAAAACCTCTGGTTTGGCCGCCCCGACGGTCCAGAACGTTCTGATCAGGCCGCTGCGGCCGTCGCGAGCGGCGTGGATCAACGCGCCGCGGTGGCCCAAACCTTCGAGATCGCCGGCCGGAATCTTGAACCCATAGCGCTGCAGTTCCATGAACCACGCAGCCTCGCACCATTCTATCCAGACGCTCTCGGCGGGTATGCGCAGCAGGTCCGCGCACGCCAGCTGCCGCGCGCCCTTCGAGTACGCCAGCGCAGCGCACAGCCCGGTCAACTCGTCGCTGAGCACGAATCGCATGGGGCATCGCTGCATCGCCGTCGCGAAATCGGCGGCACCATTCAAGTGACTCAGAGCGCCCGTGGTCAGATTCCGAACGACAAACGGCGTTCGGCACTGTGCGATGCTATCGACCAGTCTCATGGCGTCACCTGTATCTCACCGCCGCGCGTAGGCCGGCGGCCTTACCGAATGCAATGTGTCGGTGCATTAGAGCCCGCGGCGCCGCTACCATTCGCTCGCCTCGATCGAATTCGTCCCCACCGCCGACGAGTTCGTCCCAACATTCCCTGCGCGCCGGCGCGGGGATCAAAGAATGCTACGATGGTGCTCGACAAAACTGCGATGGCGCTCAACAAACTGCGATGGCGTTCATTAAATTGCGCGGGCGGTTGGCGCCGGGCTCAAGTTGCGCGAGGAGACTACGGTGGATCGTTACGGACCCTGCGATGGCTGACGCTCACAACCCGAAGGCACGCTTTGGCATGACCTTGCAGCAAGCAAGCGAGTCGGGGGCAAGCTTTGCACTCGCGGATGGTCCGCCGTTGCCGGCCGTGAATTTCGGCGCCGTCGGCAAGACAGCGCCCGGACTTGCGGCGACTTCGGCGGGAAGTCTGCCGCAGGCTGCGGCGGTGATCGTCACCTGGGCCGACGCGGAATGGGCGGCAATGCAGCAAGTATTCTGCGCCGGCGGCAGCAGCATGCCCTACAGCGATAGAGCACGCGGCACATGGCCCGGCTGGCAAAAGTATTCATCCCGGCTGCCGGCGGGCGCACCCAGCGGCTGGACTTACTGGGGCTATTACCGGCTGGTGACCCTCGGCGCGAACGCGGTGCTGCTGTTCAAGTCGAATACGCATCTGGATTATCCCGGCGCCAAGTATTTGCAGGCGTTGATCGAGCTGCTGGTGGAGCAGGTAAAGCCGCATGTCATACTATCGATCGGCACGGCGGGCGGCACCCAACCTGCCGATCACATCGGCACGGTGCGGGCGGTGAGCGCCGGTACGTTGTTCGAAACGGGTCAGCCCCAGGGCAGTTGGCCGCTTTATGCCAACACATGGAAAGGCGGCAACGCCATTCTCGGCAACGCGAATTTCAATCGGCTGCTGTTTCCCGTGCCGACGCGCAGCAGCGATCTGCAGGCATTCTGCGCGCAATTCAATGGGCTCTACAGGAGCAGCTACACTTTGGCGCAACTCGACCCCAATGGATTGAACCTGGCCGATGCCACTCCGCACATCGACAATCAGACCGGCACGAGCGCCTCCTTGCTCACGACCCCGACGTTCGTGGTCGGAACGACCAGCGGCAACTATCAGACCTACACCTGCATCGAGATGGACGATGCGATCATCGGCAAGGCTTGCAACGCGAGCAAGACGGCCTTCGGATTCGTCAGAAACCTGTCCGATCCCGTGCAGAATGCCGCGCTGCCTGCCAACGCGCAGGGCCGTTGGGGCAGCGCCGTCTATGACGCGTATGGCTTCTACTCCAGCTACAACGGCGCGGTGACGGCCTGGGCCCTGCTGGCTTAAGTTATGCCGGCGTTAGACTAAAAGCCGAATCCGACGTTATTCTGTGGCAAATCGCTTTGACGAGATGCCCTCCGCGTGCAGTCGTTGATTCAAGAACTCGGTAAATTCGCCTGCGGCGAAGCGACGGCGGAGCAATTCCGCAGCGCCTGCCGCGACTACGTGACCGCCAATCCGGACGGCCGTCCGGAAGCCGTGAACTGGTTCAAGAATGCGATCGCCGGCGGCCGAATTGCCGCCGCGACCTACGATCTGGTCGCCGATCTGTTTGCGCCTCCCGGGCGCAGCTCCGCGCCGGTCGCGGCAGGTGCACGAACCGAGGCGCGATCCGACGATTTTACCGAAATCGGCCGTCCGGAATCGGGTCCGACCTTGCAAGCTGGAGACCTCCTTCTAAGCGGCCGCTATTGCCTGGTCGAGGAACTCGGGCGCGGTGGAATGGGCCAGGTATTCAAAGCGCGGGACCGCAACCTGGAGAGGTTGGGAAACCCAAATCCTTTTGTAGCCCTCAAAGCGCTCAACCCGATGTTCTCCAAGGACGAGAACGCGCGCAGCGCCCTGCAGTCCGAGGTCATCAACGCCAAGCGACTGTCGCATGACAACATCATTCGCGTGAACGACTTCGATTGGGATGGCCCGCATCTGATCATCGCCATGGAGTATCTGAAGGGCCGTCCGCTCGAGGAGTTGATGCGGACCGAATACAATGCCGGGCTAAGCATCGAGCGTGCCTGGAACATCATTGGCAGCGTCGGCGCCGCGCTGGAGTTCGCCCATGGCAAAGGAGTTGTGCATTCGGACGTCAAACCGGGCAACATCTTCATCACCAGCAGAAACGTGGTCAAGGTGCTGGATTTTGGCATATCGCGGCCGATGGCCCAGTCGGCCAGCAGCAATGAGACGATTCTCACCGGGGTGCTGCCGATCAATGGATTGAGCGTCGCGTATGCCTCCCTCGAACAGTGGACGGACCAACCGGCGGATCCCCGCGACGATATCTATGCCTTTGCCCTGGTCGTTTACGAACTGCTCACCGGGCATCATCCATTCGCAAACGTATCGGCGAAAAGCGCACATCAATCCGGACTCGCGCCGCAACGCGTCGAATCGCTGACGCGCAAGCAGTGGGAGGCATTGCGCCATGCGCTGGCGCTCGAGCGCGGGCAGCGTACGAAGAGAGTCATGGATCTGGTGGCGGCGTTGGAGCCGCCCACCGTATACAAGAAATATCGCCCTTGGATCATCGGCGCAAGCGCGCTCGCGGCGGTTGTGGCGGTGGCCGAGGGGTCGCATGTGTACTCGGACTATATAACGCAGACGATGCTCAACAATCGCGTGCCTCCGCCGCAGGCACCGAGTGCTCCCCTGACGCAGGATCAGACCAACGAGATAGCCTCCCTGATTGGGCTGGCGCAGGATCAGCTGCGCACGGTCGGCAGATCGAGCAGCGCCGACGATCTCATCTACGTATTGAGCGCAGGTGCCAATAACGTCAACGACATGCTGGATGCCATCTTGCGCATTGACCCGAGCAACGACCGCGCGCACGCATTGAAAGTCCGGGCGGCCGAGCTGTACCTGCGGAAATCGGAGGACCTGGCCGCGGCACGCGACTACAAAGGGGCGCTGCCGCTCGTGGCGCAAGGCCGCAAGGTTCTGCCCACCAGCCTGGATCTGTTCAAAATGCAGCAGCGGCTGTGCGCACATCAAGCCGATCTTTGCGCCGCCATGCCCAACTAGCGGCTAATCGGTGGTCAGATCGTTGAGCGCTACCATTTGCATCGGATGAGAAGGCGGCAGGAAGAAGAATTCTCCGAAATCGTGGTTGGCATCCTGCAACGTCGTGTACGTCGGATTTTGCTTGATTCCCATGCGCGCCGCTTCCGGCTGCATCCGATTGGCGATTTCTCCGGCGAGCGTCTCGCCGCTCATCAGACCGTCGTTCTCGATGAGCACCGAGATGAAATATTTGGCGAACAGCGAGTACTTGCGGTCGCCGGAGGAGTCCGCCACCGGCGAATTTTGCCCTGAGGTCAGCACCATGCGCGCGCGGCGATCCCACTGGACGCGAAAGCGTGCTTCGGTGGTTTCGCGGCGGACCGTGGTGCTGTAGGCATGGGTGATGGACGAGGCGAAGCATGAATCCGATACCAGCAGAATCTGCTTCGGCTTCATCTGCTTTATCTTGTCGCTGACATATTCGGCGGCTATCCAGGTGTAGGGATTCTTCGGGTCGGCTTCCGTGCCGAGCCAGAAGGCGCGCTCCGGCGGTCCGTCCCGGGCTCCGCCATGTCCGGCGTAATAGATGAGCAGCCGGTCGGACTCGTTCAGATCGATGGAGAGACGATCGAGCGCTTTCATGATCTGATCGCGCGTGGCGTCCAACAACAGCGTGGTCTTGAAGCCGTACCGCTGGCTGAGCAGATCGGAAATGCTCTGGGCGTCGCGTGTCGGCGTCAGCAACCCGTTCATGTTGGCGTAATTGCCGTTGCCGATGATCAACGCGTAATAGCTGGCCGACACCGAGCTCAGCGGCTGCACCCTGACCGTCTTGGCGGCGGCCTCGCGCATGCGCACCGTGACATCGTTGGACGCCAGGGCGGCACTTTGCGCCAGCTTCTTTTCCATCTCCGCGATGCGCGCGCCTTGGGTATGGATGAGCTTTTCGCGATCGGCGATCGTCGCCTGCATCGCGCTGATCTCCTGTTCGCCGGCGGACTGGCCCGCCGTCATGCGCTGCTGCAGATCGATCTGCTCCCGGAGCAGCGCGGCCCGCTCCTTGGCCGAATCGGTGCGCAGCTGATCGAGCAGGTCGCGTTGCTCGGACAGCTTTTGTTGCGCGGCGGTCAACGCCGCCTGAGTGTTCTGCAGCTCGGTGCGTGTCCGCCCCGCATCGGCCGCGTTCGCAGCGCTGCTGCGTGCCTGCTCCTCGCGCAAACCCGCCAGCTCGCCCTTCAGCATGCCGGTGTCCGACTCCAGGGAGTCGATCTGATGCTGTTTCTGCGCGAGCTCGCCGCTACGCGCCGCGAGCTCGGCCGACAGACGATTGAACAAATCGGCGCGCTCGCTCTGCGACTTGGTGCGCAGGCCGGCCAGTTCGCTTTGCGCGGCCTGCAGCTGCTTGACCTGCTCGTCGTAGCGCTGTTGCAGATTGGCAAGATCGGCGCGCAACAGGGCATTCTGTGAGTCGGTCTGCGCGGCCTGGCCTGCTTGCGCGGCCACGCTTGCATTGCTTTGCTGCAGGTTTGCGATTTCCGCTTGCAGAGATTTTACGCGCAGCGATTGCAGGGACAGGTCATGTTCCTTGAGCGCGAGCAACGCGGCGGCGGCATCGTCGTTCGCCTGCACGCGCGCCTGCTGCAGATTGTCCCGCTCCGCCGCGAGTTGATCGACCTGGCGCCGATAATCCAACCTCAGGTCGCCGAGTTCCTGCTGCGCCTTGATATATCGCTGCTCGGACTGCGCCAGCCTGGCGCGCAGCGACCTGGCTTCGTCCTGACCCGCGCTCACCAATTCGTCGAGCTGCGCGGTAGCGGACTGCGACTGCTGCAATTGCGCCTGCAGCTGCGCCTGCTCGGCCGCCAATTGCGCTCGCAGCGTGTCGCTGTCGGAACGCGCGTCCGTCAACTCCTTTTCGCTGGCGGCAAGTTTCGCTTGCAGCGCTTTGGCGCGCGCGGCGCTCTCAGCGTCGCCTTGAATCGTCTGAATCTGCGCGCGCAAGGTCAGCACCGCCGACTCCGCCCGTGCGAGACCCCGGCGGCTTTGCGCCAGCCGATCGCGGGTGCTGCCCAACTGTACGCGCAATGCTTCGAGTTCGGCATTCGCGGCTTCCAGTTGTCCGCTCAACGCAGCGGTGCGTTCATCGTAATCTTGCTTGGCCGCCGTGAGTTTCCAAGCGTAATCGAGTTCAACGCCCAATCCCGAGGCTTGCCGTTGAAGATTGAGTCCCAGCAGCCGGTCCTGAGGAACACCGAGCCCCGACTCGTACAGGTAGCCGAGTTCCTGCTGCGCCGGCCCATATTTCTGATTGGCTGCCCGCTGGTACCACTCGGCGGCCTTGGCGTAGTCGAAGGGCACGCCGCTCATGCCGTTGGCGTAAATTCTCGCCACATAGTATTGCGCCTCGGCGCTGCCTGCTTGGGCCAGGGGCAGCCAACGCTGCAGAGACAGGTTGCCGCCCGCCAGATCGCTGAGGACATATTCCCCGCCGCGGGTGCGGCAATCGATGGCCGTGAGTCTTTGCAGGGCGCCGGAAGTCAGGTACTGACGATTACCTCCCAGCATCATGAGGCGGCCAGGCAGCTGGCAATCGACCACGATGGCATCCTGCATGTTGGCGGCGGCCACGCGCGCCCGTTCGCCGATTTCCGAGTCCGCGGCTTTCGGAACTTCGCTGGCGCAGCCGATGACCAGCAGACCCGAGGCCAGGGTCAGAAGCGCTTTCGCGAGTTTCGTGAGGACGCTGTTCATGGATGCCACAAGCTCGTAAACCAGCTGCTCTTGGATCTCATTTTTTTTGCCTTATTGAATCGTTGCATCAATGGATGCATGCCCGCAACCTAAGATTATTCAAAAACAATCGTATGGATGGCTATTGATCGGCTGTACAGCAGCAACGGCTATCCGGTAACGAGAACCATTATCGTTGGGTCGGCTGCCGCCAAAGGCGCGGTGCCCGGTACCACCACCGGCCATTCGCCCGGCGACGCGCCTTGCACGAAAATGTTGCAGTGCTTCCCAAGCTACGGCGATCGCATCCGCTTCGGCCCGCTGCAATGCGTGTTTCGCATCCCGTCGCCCGCCGCGAAGAGCTCCCGCGTCAGGCCGAGGCCCGGGCAATCAGATGCCGGGTGCGTCTTTGCGGCGCGCGGTGTCCACGACCGTCGGAGCGGATGGATTGCTGATCCGCAATCTCAGTTTGGCGGTGCCGAGCGCAATCTCATCGCCATCCTTCAACGGCGTGGGCCTCGAAATCGTCGTCTTGTTGACATGCGTGCCGTTGGTGCTGTGCAGATCCTCAATGGTCGCGCCGCCGCGAACCACCGTGATGCGTGCATGACGGCGCGACACCGTGGTCGCATCGACCACGACTGAGCATTCCGCGCCGCGGCCGGCAATGTTCTCCCCGGCGGCCAGCGGCAGCGTACGTTCCTGCCAGATCAAAGCGACTCCCGTTGATGCCGCAGGTGCCGCCAAGCCCGTCGCCTCCGCAGCCCCCGGCACGGCGCACGTCACCACGGGGGCCGCGAATGCGTAGCCGGTCTTGTAAA
>Ga0116129_1000357_pt1 | contig 30212 bp, 28 predicted proteins | sample June2015DPH_17_2_FD_89732 | JGI IMG/M metagenome (GOLD analysis project Ga0116129, IMG submission 89732) | Peatland microbial communities from SPRUCE experiment site at the Marcell Experimental Forest, Minnesota, USA - June2015DPH_17_10 | ecosystem: Environmental > Terrestrial > Soil > Wetlands...
AGGGCGTAAAGGGCGTGTTTTTTCTCGGTATGGTTCCGCCGATATCGGGCCATGCAATAGTTGCAAACGACAACTATGCTCCGGTTGCTCAGGCTGCGTAACGCAGTTTGAAAGACCATTCTTAAAGTCCTAACGGGTTAAGCTCCGTTAGGCGGGGTTCGGAGGCACCTGGCAACAGAAGCCTCCACTTTCTCTCTTCCCGGCCTGTCCGCCCGGTACAGGCTACTGACCTCCGCCAAAGAGCGGGGTACGATGAGAAAGTTCCCCGAGTCGGAGACGGCGAGGACCGGCCTCCCGGGAAGATGTTAAACTTCACATTGTGCGACAGGACCTGATATGGCGACCGATCACATCCGATACGACGTACTGGTTCGCGAAGCGTTGCGCGAGGTGTTGCGTCGCGTACTGGCCGACGCCGCCGAGCACGGCCTGCCGGGTGACCATCACTTCTTCATCACCTTCGTGTCCACGGCCGACGGCGTGAAATTGTCGCCGCGCCTTTTGGCGCAATATCCGGAAGAGATGACCGTCATCCTTCAGCATCAGTTCTGGGATCTGGTCGTGACGGAGGACCGCTTCGAGGTCGGCCTGTCATTCGGTGGGATCCCGGAACGCCTCGTGATTCCCTTCAGCGCCATCAAGAGTTTCTCCGATCCGTCGGCTCCGTTCGGCCTGCAATTCGACACTGCCGACGACCTGCCCGAATCCGCCGATGAAAATCCTGAAGCCGCCCTGCCTGCCACGTCAGCCCTGCCGGCGCCGGCGAAGGAGGCTACCGACGAGCGGGCCAAACCCACCGAAGGCGCCGAGGTGGTGCGGCTCGATCGTTTCCGCAAGAAATAATTGGCGTGGCGGGATCGCCCGCTCGCTAATGATGCATGATCCCCTGGTGGAGCGGATTTGACATTCGCTATCCCGTGGCGGAGCATTCGCGCAGCGAATGTCAAATCCCAAACTCCACTATTTGCTGGTGGTCCTTTCGATTCCGTAGTTCGTAAACGTGGGGCCGCGATATGAACTTCGGAATCGGGGTGTGATTTATGGCCCGATCAAAACCTTCATCCCCATCAAAACCGGCGACACGCACCGAAACCGATAGTTTTGGTCCCATCGAGGTTGATGCCAGCCGCTATTGGGGCGCGCAGACCGAGCGTAGCAGGCAGAACTTCCGCATCGGCCATGACCGGATGCCGATGGGCATTATTCGCGCGCTTGGCATCGTCAAGCTTGCCGCAGCCGAAACCAACCGCGAACTCCGACTGCTCGACCAGCGCCGCGCCGGCGCCATCATCCGCGCCGCGCGCGAGGTGATCGACGGGAAGTTCGACGACCATTTCCCGCTGGTGGTCTGGCAGACCGGCTCCGGCACCCAGACCAACATGAACCTCAACGAGGTGATCGCCAATCGCGCCAGCGAGCTGCTCGGCGGCAAGCTCGGCGCCAAAGCGCCGGTGCATCCCAACGATCACGTCAATATGAGCCAGTCGTCGAACGACTCGTTTCCGACCGCCATGCATATCGCCGCCGCGATCGCGATCACGCACGATCTCCTGCCGGCGCTGACGATGTTGCACCGCGCACTTCGGGCGAAAGAGAAGGCGTTTTCCCATATTGTCAAAATTGGCCGCACCCATACCCAGGATGCGACGCCCTTGACCCTGGGCCAGGAATTTTCCGGTTATGCGGCCCAGGTCGAACACGGCATCGCGCGGATACGCGTGGCGCTGAAGGAACTTTATCCTCTCGCACAGGGCGGCACCGCGGTCGGCACCGGGCTGAATTCGAAGCCGAAATTCGCCAGAATCTTTGCCCGCCACGCCGCCAAAATCACCCGGCTGCCGTTCACGAGCGCCGCCAACAAGTTCGAGGCGCTCGCCTCCAACGACGCCTATGTGTTCGTCCACGGCGCGATCAACGCGGCCGCCACCGGCCTGTTCAAGATCGCCAACGACATCCGCCTGCTTGGCTCCGGCCCGCGTTCCGGCCTCGGCGAACTGATCCTGCCCGAGAACGAGCCGGGCTCCTCGATCATGCCGGGCAAGGTGAACCCGACGCAGTGCGAAGCCGTCACCATGGTGTGCTGCCAGGTGTTCGGCAATCAGGCAGCCATCACGACAGCCGGCAGCCAGGGCCATTTCGAGCTGAACGTCTACAAGCCGCTGCTGGCATATTGTATGATGAATTCCATACAACTGATGGCCGACGTGGCCCGCTCCTTCACCGAGCACTGCGTCGAGGGAATACGCGCCGACGAAAAACGCATCCACGAACTCATGGAGCGTTCGCTGATGCTGGTGACCGCGCTTGCCCCCAAGATCGGCTATGACAGTGCCGCGAAAGTGGCTAAATCGGCGCACGCCCGTGGCACGACCTTGAAAGAGGAGGCCGTCAGGCTGGGTTTTGTTTCTGCCGACGAGTTCGACCGTCTGGTGAAGCCGCGCAAAATGACGCACCCCGGATAACTACGGCATGGTTTGCTGCCATGCGACACGATAACAAGTTGGCCCTTCGTATCGCCTAAAGAATTATGCTTCACTGGCTTTTACCGCGGCGCTTGGCCATGGTAGAGCAAAAATTATTGCGAAAAAATCAAAGCACGACATTTGTGTTCAGACGTCATAATGGGGAATTTCATAATGAAAATCGAGCTGGCTTGCACATATTTGCCAAATTTGGATCGGGTCAATTCAACGAGAGCCCGCACTTGTTCATCGATTGACGGCATCGTCTCCATGGCGGCCAGACCAACATGATGGGGGCCAGCATGGGGGACTTGGTCAATTTAAAACAATTCAAAAAGCGCGCGGCGCGGGAACGATCGGAACAGGAAGCGGCTGCCAATCGCGCGCGGTTCGGCCGCACCCGGCCCGAACGTAAGCTCGAGGAGGCGCGCACCGAACGCGCCCGTAACCTGCTCGATCAGCATCGCATCGACGGTGAGGACGCATCATGAAGTCGCCCGTCGTCAAGCGATCGATCGTGGTCGCAGGTCACAAGACCAGCGTCAGCCTTGAAGAAGCCTTCTGGAACGGCATGAAAGAAATTTCTGGCTTGCGGAACATCACGCTGTCCGAACTGGTCGGCGAGATCGACAGCAACCGCCAGCAAGGCAATCTGTCGTCGGCGATCCGGCTGTTCGTGCTGGATTATTTCCGTTCGCGCGCGCAAGCCGCAGCCGCCGATTCCAGTTCGCCGGTTGCCGACAAGGTCTGATCTGCAAGGTCTTAAGACTTGAAGTCCTGAGACTCCGGTTGTTGGGACCAAAAGTCTCGGGGCGTCAAGCAGCAGCGCATCGCGATGCTGCATAGCGGCATCGCGCGCATGCGGCGCGACGCATTCGAACGCTTCGCCTCACTCCGTCTTCAGATTCAGCGCGTGGCAGGCGTTGCAGCGCAAGCGCAATTCCTTGATCTGTGTCCTGAACTCCTCGGGCCGCTTGGCGCCGGCGGCGCTCCAGGCAATCTTCGAGGCCTCGGTGGCGCGCTTGTAGAAATCCGCAAAATTCGACCAGATCGCCGGATTGGCGAAAGTGTCGGTGGCGGGGTCGCGCTCCGCGCCTTGCTTCCATTGATTGGTCGACGGTGGAAACAGATGCGGGAACACCATCAACAGCGTCGAGATCACTTCGGCATGCTCTCTGGCATCCGCCAGATCGAGCTTGCCTCCCGGCGCCAGCATGGTTTCGACCTCGTCCATGTTCATGTCGATTTCGCCCATCGCAGTCTTGCGGGCGAAAATCGTGTCCTTTGGCAACGGCTGATCCTCGGCAAAGGACGGCGCGGCCAAACAAGCGACCACGATCGCAATGGTCCCCATCACGGCCCGGTTCAACGAAGAAGAAAAACGCACTGAACCCATCCTATTCGAGACCCGGCTTTTCCTGATCGCGGATATTGGCGGTGAACACTTCGCCGGTCGAAACCAGCTTGACCTCTTGCAAGAGACCGCTCTTCTTGCCGGCTTCGCGCTCCGGATGGAACGTGACCTCGACCTCGTCGCCGGGCTTCAGCGCATCGCGCCGCCAGCCGCCGGCGCGCACCAGATTGCCGGGGCTCGTCGTTTCGACCAGCCAGTCGGCCGGCGCTTCATCGGGATTGGTCGACCCCGTGATGGTGATCGTGACATGCGGGTTGACCCAGCGCATTTCCACGACCTTACCCTTGAGCGTCTGGGATTTCGTAAAGTCGAACATCGACGCGGAATGATGCGCGGCCGCCTCCGTGAGGCCAGCAGCCATCACCGCGAAGACGGCAAACGCGCCGATCGACTTCATGAGTTGTCGCATGGTCATCTCCTTTTCTGTTCTTGCCGGTTATTTTGCCGGAACGGCCGTGGTGTGACCCCATTCAGACTTCTGAACGGGAACAAAAACGTGGTCGCCATCCGCATTGACGCGCTCGACCAGGTCGCCGGTGGCGCAGACGCCCTCGACGATGTCGAACTTGCGCGCGCGCTGGCGGAAGAAGATGCGCGTGGTCTTCCACGGCTTGGTCAGGACATTCGGCGCGATGATCTCAAGGTCATCGTGCAGGATATCCTTGTCGGCGAGATGAATGCGCTCGATCACGTGCATGTCCCCGTTATTGGGCAGGCCGGCGGCCTCGCTGATGGCGAGTGGCGCCTCGGGAACGATATCGGTGGTGTCGACCACCAATGTGTCGCCTTCCCAATGGCCGATCGAATGGCCGTGGAAGGTGGGATCCGGCGTGTCCGGGTGGCCCCGGCCGTCGGTGTAGATGCGGCGGATGCGGTTGCCGTCGGATTCGCCAAGCATAGTCACACGTCCCGGCGTCAACAGGATCTCCATGGCGTTGTGGGAGATCAGCATCCAGGACGGAAGCGCTTCGGGCAAGCAATTGGAGAAGACCAGGAAAGGCCGGCCGGCCTTCTCCTCGGCGAACATCTTCTCGATCTTCCTGGCGGCGGCCTCGTTCCACGGCGGCGGATTGGTTTTGATCTGGGCATCCTGATCGCTGATCTTCGGATTCCAGACGCCGCTCCAGTCCGGCAATTTGGCGATGTCAGCCCAGTCCTGAGCCGTCGGCGGCGGATTAATCACCGCGGGCGCTTTTTGCGGCGCCTGCGCGCCTGCGATTGACGGCGCCAGCATGAGAGCGAAGAGAGTAACAGAAGCGATACCGATGGGACCCGATTTCACGCGCATTCCTCCGAAAGAAGACAGAGTGATCTGAGAAGGGTTCGGCAACTCCGTCAAAACGTAGACAGAACTTGTTTCAATGTGAAGTCAGTGCATCTTTCATCAGTGCATCGTGAAGCCTGTGCCGCGGCCGAGTGAGACGACGGCGATCCACGCCAGAAGCGAGATGGTGGCGGCGGCCTTTGCGGCCATCGGCGTGGTTGCGCCGGGCGCATCCCAGCGTTCGATGTCGCGCTCGCTGAAAAAATGAAACACAGCCATGTTCAAACCAGCCAGCGCAAGCATGACAAGTTTGATCTGGAACAGGCGGTTATGGGCATAATGAGTGGCGTCGGATGAAAACATTAGCGAGCCGGTGATCGCGGCCACCGCGAACGCACCCCAGGTGTAGGGGATGACGTCGCGCATCAGTCGGCGGGCGCTGATATCGAGCGACGCTATACCCAGCAGCCGCAAATCGACGATCGAGATGGTTCCGACCACAATCACAATCGCCAAAACGTGAACAGACTCGATCCATGGGAACAGGACGTCGTTCTCGGCGACCATGATGGCGATCGGCGTCGACTGCAACCACTCCAGGGCCTGCTCAATTTCCACCGAAACAATCCCTGTGATGTGGTGATGAATTTGTCTGCATCAGGCGAAATAGGCGATCCAGCGCCCGGCGAAGATGATCGAGGACCACAACAGGATCGAGACGATGGCCAGCGTCACGGCGGCTGCGCGGGGCCCGGTAACATCGCCGAACGCGGCGTTGCGCCGGTGAAGAAACTGGAACAGCCAGGTGACGATCAGTGCCGCGATCAGGAGCCCCATCTTGAGCTGAAAGGCCGGGTTCTTCAGCGACCGCGCCGGCTCCGCCGTGATCATGATGATGCCCGTGGCCAGGAGAAGGAGCAGCGGCCACCATATCAGCGGCAGGAACCGCGCCTTCACGGCCTCGACCGGACGGTTGGCCCAGAACACGCCGATCAGGCGCAGATCGATCATCAGCGCGGAACTGGCAACCACCGCAATGCCAAGGATGTGGATCGTCTGCACGGTCGGCACAACCCAGCCCGCGGCCTGGATGGATTGGCTTAACGCCGTCTGGTCGATCCAATGACAGATTTCGTTGAGCGTCATGTCGGCAGGCTGGCACCTAAGAACGTCCGCTGCAGCGCGAACGGGTCGGCACGGTACCCAAGGTATCGAAACCGGAAAAGGCCCGTTTTTTCATGGACGCATGTGAGCGGCGATGAGCGGCCCAGTGGTCTAGAAAGCCGGTTGCTGCACGGAGGCGGGCGGCGTCAGGACCAGCGGCGGCTTCGGCCTCGCCGGTCGCGCCACCGTCGGTGCGGGGCGCACCTCGATCGGCGGCGGCAATGGCGGGGCGACTTGCTGGGCCTGCTGGCTCACACCGGGTACGCCGGCAGGCGGATTATTCGCCGCAGGCGGATTCGCGGCCGGCGAGTTGGCCACAGGCGGAATGGCGGGCGGCCGCGGCGCGCTGACGCGCGGCTTTGGCGGCAACGGACGCGGCGCGTCGGCGGGCGGCGGCGCGGCATCCGGCGGCCTCAGCGATGGCGGGACAGGCGGAGCGATCGAAGCCGGCGTGGCCTCGCCGCGCTCGATCAGATCCAGCCTTTTGGTCTCGCGGTCGATCGCCCTCACCGCGAGCCACGACGACAACGCCGCGACATCGACGGTCCGATCGAGCGCATCCGGCGGTCCGGCGGCGAAAATCGCAATTTCCGGCGGGCTCGCCTGTCCGGCTCCAGCGCCCGGCACGGCTAGCGTAGCGCGAATATCGGCTTGATCCGCAGGGATATCGTAGCCGCCGGACACGATGGCGCGGACACCTTCGGCCTCCAGCGCGGTCGCGCCGACGCGAAGCCGGCCGTCTCGAACCGTGAACGGGATTTGCGCCGACGAGACCAGCAGCGCGCCGCCCGACAGCGCCGGCTCCACGATCTTGCGCAAGCGGAGATCGTCGGTCGCTTGTCCGGCGTCGCTGGTGCGGATCGCGACTTCAAAGGCGTGGGGATCGAGACCATTGATGCGGGCGGCCTCCAGCGTCACGGTTCCACTTCCCGAAATCGCACCAATCAGCGCCGAAGCGCTGCGGCCCTGGCTCGACAGCGTCATCTGCAGCGACGTGCGCCCCGCAGGCATGGCCAGCGTGCGGTAGTGCAAGGCGGCGCCATCGACGCCGCTGAGCGCGACGTGGGCAACAAGCGACAATCCGCCCGCGGTTTGCCGGGCTTCAATATTGCCGCTCGCCTGGCCGCCGCCAATTCCGCCCTTGATGGGATCGACGATCAGCGATTGGCCGTCGCCTTTCAAGGTTCCGCTGAGCGGCCGCAATTCGCCGCCTCCCGGCAGCACGCCCCGCAACGCCTGAAACGCGATCTGCCCGCGCCAGTTTTTCAGAAGGCCGCCGCCGAAAGGTTCGGACGCGTCACGCCCGGCCGCACCGGTCATCAAGGCAAAAGCCGGCGCCAGATCCAGCGTGTCGAGGCCGAGTTCACCTTCGACCTTGCGCTCGCCGTCGAGCGTGATCGCCACGCGGCCGCGCACCCGCGATCCCGTCATCGCGCCGTCAATGTCGTCGATGATCAGTTTGCCGCCGGAGAGCACAAGGCGTGACGTCAGGCCGATATCCTGCGCGAGCTTGTCCGAAGGTTTCAGGTCGAACAGCGGCGCGAGATTGAGGCCGCGCGCCTTCAGCGAGAGATCGGCCTGAAGCGCCTTGAGGTCCATCGCCTTGAAAGGATCGGCGGTGCCCTGCGCCTCGGCCTCGAAGCCTGCGCCGGTGAGATCGAGTTTGAGGCGAAGCGGCGTGCCCCAAACGCCGCTCATCGATCCCTGAAGCTGTCCGGGTCCATCGCGGGCTGCGATCACGCCATCGAGCCCGAGCAAGGTCACGAGCGATGCCGCTCGCTCCGACGACAATTTCGTGTCGACGGTGACCTCGCCATGCACGAGCTTGTCGATGTCGGCATTGCGCAGGCTTGCCGCGCCTGGCTTGGCCGCGAGCGTGACCGAACCCTTGAACTGCGGTGCATCGAGGTCGATCGAGACTTGTGCGTTGGCGCGATCGGTGCGGCCCGCTTCCTTGTCGACGGCGAGCACGAGCTTCAGCCGCGCCGGACCCGGATTGAGCTTCATGGCATCGAGCCGCGCGGCAAGTTGCGGCCATAGCGGCGTGATCGAGCCTGCGATCTGCGACAGCGACGCCGCGCTTGAATTGAGCGCGAGCTTGCCGGTCGCGTTGCTTAGATCGAAGGCGCCGTTGCCTTCCAGCACCACGCCCGTGGTCTCGCCGATCTTCAGGCTTTCAAGCGTCCACGTCTTCGGGTCATAGCCGAGTTTCGCCGAAAACGGATGCAGGTCGTGGCCGGCCGAGATGGCATGATCGATCTCGAGCGATAACAACATGCGTTCCGGCCAATCGCTTTGCGGGCCAAGCACCGCGCGCGCAAAGGCGGATGCGGAATCGATATCGAGGCGGTCGGCTTTCAGCATCGCATCGAGCACCGCGCCGCTTGAGCCTTCGCGTGTCAAGGCGATCCGTCCCCTGACAGCGCCGCCATCGATCTCGCATTTGACGTTCTCGATCGCAACGCTGTTGGTGGAGATATTGACTTCGCCGTTCAAACGAAACGGACTCTGGCTGCGATAGGCCGGCTCGCTCCGCCCCTGCAACCACATCACCATTGCATCGGGATCGGACGACTCGATCGAAAGCAGCCCCTTGAAATGACCGGAGGTGGCATCCTGCGCCCGACCACTGAGCGAGACGTGGGTCGTGCCGGGCGCGCGAACATCGAGGCGATCGATCGCCCACGACTTCGTGTCAGTGCGCAACTCGGCCTCGAGATTCTGCAAACTGCGCCCCCCCAGCACAATCTGCTCGACAGCCAATTCAAGCTTCGCCGGAATCGGCGATTCCGGAAGGACGGTCGTCAATGCACGCAGCGCCGGCAGCACCCGAGCCGGCTCGACCGCAATATTATCCTTGATGTTATCCTTGCCGCCATTTTGTTTGGCGCCGTTTTCTCTGACTGCGATTTCTTTGGCCGCAAACCGGTCGGCGTCCAGTTGCCGCGCCGACAGCGCCGCATGCAGAAGCGGCGAGGCGCCGAAGCGAATGTCGCCGGCGCCGATGAGCTTGAGCGCGGCATCATCCGCGCCATAACTCGCCTCGATCTGTTCGAGTGTGGCCGCGGTGTGGTCGGCCTTGATCCTGGCCGACACCCGCCAAGGTACACTTGAAGAAGTCGCGCTCGACGGCTCGGTACCCTTCAACCCATCCCTGGATGCGGCGCTTGCCGCCCAGGTGATGGCGCCTTCGAAGCGGGGAACACGCCCCTCGAAGTTCAGGAGCCCGTCAAGTTCCGCCGACACGGGTCGCAGGCCGGAGTCGACGACCAGATGCAGGCGGGTGCCGTTGCCGTCGGGGCTCTGGCCGGACGAGACGCGGAATGGATAGCGGGCACCGGACATGGTGAAGTTGCCGTCGCCCCGCAAGGCGCCGGCGAGCGAGCGAACGTCGCCGGAAAAAGCAATATCGTCGAGTTCGAGGGTGCGATGACTCAGCGCGTCGTGCAGCGCGACGCGTCCGGTCAAATGAAGCCGGTCGATGGCGAACGAGCCAAGGTTGAATTTTCCGTTTCCGGCCGGCCAATCGATCCGCCCTTGCGGATCAAGCCCGAGATCGAGTGCCATGCCGTTGATCGTGAGTTCGGTGGCGCGCCATTCGCCGCGCATCAGCGACCCAAGGCTGAATTCCACGTCGAGCTTGTCGGCCCGCACCTTGCCGAGATCGTTGGCGCCGCCGACCACCACCGAGCGCAGCCTTAAGCTCGGCGACGGCAACAGACGCGCCTCGAGTTCGCCCGCCACCCGCACCGGGGCGCCGATCACCTGGCTGGCTTGGGCCTCGAATTGCGGCCGGAACTGATTCCAGTCGATGAAAAACGGCCCGACCAGCGCGGCGACCAGCGCAATGATAAAGGCTATCGCCAGTCCGAGCAGCGTCGTCTGCACGGTGTCTCCCTTTGAACGCCTGAGGCAATATCAAGGCATATATAAAGACAACTGTGGCGAAGTCACAGCGGGCGCTCCCGCCGATCCCGCCCGGCCCCAGTCACCAGCTCGCCGGCAGCCGTTTGAGGCCGCGCAGCACGAAGGTCGGGCGCCATTCCGGGTTATCCGCGTCATCGAGCCGCAGGTCCGGCAAACGCCGCAGCAGCGTCGAGATCGCGATTTCGGCCTCGATACGCGCCAGTTGCGCGCCGAGGCAGAAGTGGATGCCGCCGCCGAACGACAGCGGGCGCACGTTGGGCCGGGTAATGTCGAGGCGGTCCGCGCCATCGGGATAGACCGCCGGATCGCGGTTGGCCGAGCCGAGCAGGCAGAGCACGCTTTCGCCCTTCGGGACCTTCCTGCCGCAGAGGTCGTCGATGTCTTCCAGCGCCACCCGGCCGGTCATCTGCACCGAGGAATCGTAGCGCAAAAACTCCTCGATCGCGCCTGTGATCAGTTCCGGCCTCCCCTTCAGTAGCGCGAGCTGGTCCGGGTTGCGGTGGAGCGCGAGACACCCGTTGCCGATCAGGTTGACGGTGGTCTCGTGGCCCGCCCCGAACAACAGGATGATGTTGGCGGTCAGTTCCTCGTTGGTGAGTTTCGAGCCGTCCTCCTCCTCGGCCTGCACCAGTTGCGTGGTCAGATCGTCGCCGGGCTGTTTTCGCCGCAGTTCGAACAGCTGCTGGAAATACATCTGCGTCATCATATAGGTGGCGTTGCCTTTGGCGATTTCTTCCGGCGACAGCGGCACCGGATCGAGAATGCGGCCGCCGTCGCGCGAACCGCTATAGAAAACCTCGCGATGCTCTTCGGGAATTCCGAGCATGTCGCAGATGATGGTGACCGGCAGGCGGAAGGCGAAATCCTCGATCAGGTCCATAGACCCGTTCGGAATGACACGATCGAGCGTCTGATCCACGATTTGCTGAATGCGCGGCCGCATATCCTCAACCCGCCGCGCCGTGAACGCCTTCACCACCAGGCCGCGCAGGCGGCTGTGATCCGGCGGATCCTGTTGCAGCATCCAATGGCTCATCGAGCGGAAGATCGGCTCTTCCATGATCTTCGGGCCATAGCGGCGTATCGATCGACGAAATCCTTGCCGAAGCGCTTGTCGCGCAACACGCTGCTCACATCGGCATGACGGCTTGCGAGATACATGCCGTGCGGCGTGATGTGCAGCGGGTCGACGCGGCGCAGCAGGTCGTAATGCGGATAGGGATCCCTGATGAATTCCGGCGACAACGGATTGAACAGCGGCGCGGTCGCTGCGGCCTGAGCAGGCTCGTTCATGGGCGTCCTCCTCCCGGTTTTTCAGAATATAAGCGGCTTGCGAGCGCAGATGAAGGCCGCTCTTGGGATGGATTTGCCGCCTATTTGAAGTTCCTGCACCACAAGTGGCGAATTCGATCTGGGAATTTCAAATGAGCACTAGTGCAGGCGGCCGGCGACGGCGCGGACCTTGCGCGGGGATGCGAACCAGACCGCCAATGCGGACAGCGCGCTCATGCCGATCCCGATTGCGAAAGCGAGCGTGTAGTCCCCCCTGACGTCATGCAGGACGCCGGTCACCAGCGGGCCCGCCGCGCCGCCCGCTAGCGCCGCGACCATGATGGTGCCGAAAATGCTGCCGTAGTGTTTGCCCTGGAAGATTTCGACCACGACCGCGCCCATGATCGAAGTCAGTCCGTAACCGAGCGCGCCTTGCGCGAACACCATGACGTAAATCAGCGCCAGTGAATGAAAGCGGGGCAGCGCCATCAGCGCGACAAAGCAGATCGCAAAACCCGCGCAGCTGATGGTCCATATCCATTCGCGTCCGATCCGGTCGGACAGATGTCCCAGGAAAATCTGGCCGGGAATGCCAAGAAGACTGACCGCGCCGAGCGACCACACCGCCACGGCCGGGCTGAAGCCGATATCGAGCAGGTATTTGGTCTGGTGCACCTGCACCGCATACCAGACGTAAAGCCCGCCGAAATAGCCGATCGCGAGCCACCAGAATCGCGAGGTCGCGAGCGCACGCGCCAGCGTCCAGTCGGTACTGGCCCATTGGTGATCGACGACATTCGATACCGGCTTGGGCGCGGAGGCCAGTAGGGCGGCATCGCCGTCGGGGCGAAGCCCCAGGTCTTCCGGCCGTTTTCGCAGGAGCAGGTTGATCGGCGCGAGCGCGATCAAAATCAGAAGTCCCATCGCGGTACAGGCAGTCCGCCAGCCGGTCTGGTCGATCATCACCTGCACCCAGGGCAGCAACGTGACCGAGCCGACGCCGACGCCCGCAAAAGCGACGCCGATGGCGAGCCCGCGGCGGCGGTTGAACCAATTGGGCAGATAGAGCGATTGACCGGAATAGCCGAGGCAGATGCTGCCGGCGCCGACCAGAACGCCGATGGTCAGATAAAGATGCCAGGGTTGCGTCGTCAGCGGCGCCAGCAACAGCCCGGCCGCCATCAGCGCCACGCCGAGTTCCATCACGCTGCGCGGGCCGAGACGGTCCATCAGACGGCCGATCAGGGGACTGGCGATCGCCGACACCACAAAACCAAAGGAGAACGCGCCGGCGGTCACGCCGCGGTCCCATCCGAACTCGCCCAGAATGGGAGGAAACAATAGCGAAAAGGCGGTACGCGCGTTGACGCCGATCGCCATGGTGACGAAGGTCACGGCGATGATGATCCAGCCGTAGAAGAACGGAAGCCGCATCAGCAGTCCTTCGCATCAATTGATGTCTTGAATGGATGTTTTGAATGGATGGCTTGAATTGATGTCTTGGCGTTCAATTGCGATCAACCTATATCCGTCATTGCGTCACGAAAAACGACGAATTCAATAACCTGGGAGGTAAAAGATGGCGCTCGGTGTCAAGCAGATGATGGAAACCGCGAACGCTGCGGTACCGAAGATCACCGCGGCCGAGGCCCGCGAGAAGATCGCCAAAGGCAACACGCTGCTATTGGACGTGCGCGACGGGACGGAAGTGCAGGCCAGCGGCAAGGCCGCCGGCGCCCTTCACGTCTCGCGGGGCCTGTTGGAATTTCGCGCCGACCCGGACGCGCCCACCCACGACAAGAATTTCGCGAGGGACAAGACCGTCCTGATCTATTGCGCCTCCGGCGGCCGCGCGGCACTGGCCGGCAAGCTGCTCAAGGATATGGGCTATCGCGAGGTCTACAATATCGGCGGCTTCAAGGACTGGGCCGAAAGCGGCGGCGCGGTCGAGAAGTAGCTCAGCGGTTTTCCCTCGCGACAAACGCGAAAGCGTTTGCGCGGAGATCATGCGCAATCAACAACACTACGACGCCAGCAGCGGATGGTCCCGCAGCACTTCTTCGCGAATTGACTGAGCCTGGATCGCGCGGAACAGAATCCGCGCCGTCCTCGCGTCATCGGCCGTCAGGCACAAATCGATGATCTGGCGCACCGCGGTATCGCGCAACAGATCGTCGCCGATCTTCATTGCGGTTTCCATGGCAGCGCGCGCCGCGTTCTCGTAGCGCTGAAATTCGTGTTGCTGGTTTTTGCCGCCGGGAGTGCCCGCATTCCCGGCGCTGTCGGCGGCCGAACGGCAGATGTCGCGGATGCGGTGGGCGGCCTCGATATCCCCGATCGGCCAGGCCACAGGCTCTTCCCAAATTTCCTTCGGCCTGGGCTTGTTGAACCAGCGCATCGCCATGGCGCATCTCCTAGTGGTCCGATTCTAACATTCGCATCCCTTCTCGGCGGCCACTTTTTCGAATGTTAGAATCATTGGACCACTGGCTAGCTGTGCTCGCGGATGGTTGGGGCGGTTGGAATCACCCGGCGCACCGTGACCGGTGAGCCATCCGATTCAAAACGCAAGTCATATTTCTTGCCGCTCTTGTCGGTCGCGGAGCAGACGACGCTGGTGACGTGGCCGGAGGTGAAACTGCCGAGCTGCACGCATCTCCCCGCCGACTTCACGACCGTCGGCACCGGCAGGCCGTCCGCCTTCGGCTGGCTCTTCGAATTGAGCAGCATCCGGTCGATCGTCATGTCGTACAGATTATCACCGCTGCGCTTGCCGTTTTCGCCGGAGAACGAGATGATGTGGCTTTGGTCGACGGGATCGTCGAGCGCGACGGTGAAATAGGCCCGGCCCTGCACGCTATGGGCATAGGCGACCGTGTGGCAAACAAAATCGCGGCCGGCAATCTTGAGCGTGCTGCATGTTCCCGTCATCAGCGCGAATAAATCAGTATCCGGCGTCTGCGGCTTCAATTCGTTCGCGGTATCATCGGTGTCGGCCGCTCCCGTAGCCGACTGATTTTGCGCGGAATTCGCATTCGGCTCCGGCGAACCATTGTCCTGTGCCCGGGCCGACATCTGCGGCATCAGCATCAGGATCAGGGCGGCGAAGATATTCCGGCAGAGATGCATCGTCTGTTCCAAATTTTCGGGGCGAAAACCATGTCAATCGAACACACGGCCGCGAGATCACCTAGTGGTCCGATTCTAACATTTGCATCCCGACTTGGTAGGCACTTTTGCAAATGTTAGAATCAAAGGACCACTAGCAAATATAGGTTTCTAGTGGAGTTTCGGATTTGACATTCGCTATTCGCGAATGCTCGGCTACCGGGTAGCGAATGTCAAATCCACTCCACTAGTCGCCAATTATTTCATCCGCTCGATGCCGGAATGATTTTTCCGGGATTGAAGATGTTCCGGGGGTCGAGGGCCTGCTTGATCGCGCGCATGGCCTCGATGGCCTCGCCGCCAAGTTCGCCTTGGAGATATTTCTGCTTGCCCTGCCCGATGCCGTGTTCGCCGGTGCAGGTGCCGCCCATAGACTGCGCCCGCTCAACCAGGCGATGCATGAATTCCTCGCCGCGCGCCATTTCCTCCGCATCGTCGACGTCGCAGAGCAACGAGCAGTGGAAATTGCCGTCGCCGACATGGCCGACAATCGGCGATTGCAGCTTGAGGCGCTTCAGATCATCCTCGGTTTCGGTGACGCAATCGGCGAGCCGCGAAATCGGCACGCAGACATCCGTCGCGACCGCGCCAGCGCCGGGGCGCAGCGCCTTGACCGCCCAATAGACGTCATGGCGCGCCTGCCACAATTTGGTGCGGTCTTCGGGCCGCGTGGTCCAGGTGAAATCGCCGCCGCCGCATTCGCGTGCGATCTCGGCGAAATTCTTCGACTGTTCGGCGACATCGGTCTCGCTGCCGTGAAATTCGAGCAGCAGCAATGGCGTCTCCGGCAAGGACAACTTCGAATAGGCATTGCAGGCCATGACCTGCTCGGCGTTCAGGAGTTCGATACGCGCGACCGGGATGCCGGTCTGAATTGCCATGATCGTGGCCTGGCAGGCGCCGCGCACGGTGTCGAACGAACAGGCAGCGGCCGCAATCGTTTCGGGAATTCCGCGCAGGCGAATGGTGAGTTCGGTGATGATGCCGAGCGTGCCTTCGGCGCCGATGAACAGATGGGTGAGGTCGTAACCGGCGCTCGACTTCTTTGCCCGCGTGCCTGTCGCGATGATCTCGCCGTCGCCGCGCACGACTTTCAGCGCCAGCACATTCTCTCGCATGGTGCCGTAACGCACCGCATTGGTGCCGGAAGCGCGGGTTGAGGCCATGCCGCCGAGGGAGGCGTCGGCGCCGGGATCGATCGGGAAGAACACGCCCTGGTCGCGCAGATGTTCGTTCAGGGCTTTTCGGGTGACGCCGGGCTCGATCACGCAATCCAGATCTTCTGCGTGGACTTCCAGCACCTTGTTCATGTCGCGGAAGTCGATGCACACACCGCCGGCCGGTGCATTGACCTGCCCCTCCAGCGAGGTTCCGGCGCCGAAAGCGATCACGGGAACGCCGTGGGCCGCGCACGCACGCACGACATCTTGCACGTCGGCCGCCTCTTGCGCGAACACCACCGCATCCGGCGGCTGCGATGGCAGCCAGGTCGTGGTATGGGCGTGCTGGTCGCGTACGGCCTGCGAGGTGACGAGGCGATTGCCGAACCGCGCGGCAAGCTTCTCGACCACGGCTGCGACCGCCTTGGGCTCCGCGCGTTTCGGATTATTGGTGATCGTCGTTCCCACTATGGAATCCTCGCCGCTCCACTAGGGAAATACCGTGGCAAAGGATGTATAGGGGGTCAAGGGATCAAGAGAAATGGGCACCATGACGACACAATCTGGCTCGGACGGAGCCCGTTACCCCGCCCCATTCCTGTCTTCGGTGATGCAGATCGAGCCGCAATGGATCGACTATAACGGCCATCTCAACATGGCCTACTACAACGTGATGTTCGACCGCGCGATCGATGAGCTGTGGCTGGTGCTCGGCATCGGCCCGGCTTACAAAAAATCCCGCAACAGCTCGACCTTCACCGCCGAGTGCCATGTGCGCTATTTGCGCGAGATCCATCTCGGCGATCCCGTGCAAGTTTCCATCTATTTGCTCGCCGCGGACGAAAAGCGCCTGCACACATTCGAGGAATTGCGCCACGCGCGCGAGGGCTGGCTGTCGGCCACGTCGGAAAACATGACCATGCATGTCGACATGGGCTTGCGAAAGACGGCCCCCTTCCCGCCCGATGTTCGCGCGACGATCGACGCCGTCGCACGCGCTCACGCTTTGGCGCCGCGCCCCGAGGGCATCGGCCGGTCCATCGCGATGCCTTCGAAGAAATGAATTTCGACGAAATGAATATTGGCTAAACCCGCGTTCGGCCGCGTACCACGCCGACCACGGCCGATACGATGAACAGAACGACCGCGATAAAGAAGATTGCCTTGGCGATTTCGACGGAGGCGCCCGCGACGCCGCCGAAACCCAGGACGCCGGCGATCAGCGCGATGATCAGGAAGGTGACGACCCAGCTCAACATGACAGTCTCCGCTTCAATCCCGATTCCGACGCCAGCGCCGGGAGCGCTGACGCATTCGATGAAACAATCGTCCCCTGGAACAAAGGTTCCGGCCGCCTCAGGTGTGGCGAGCGCGAAAAATCTCGCCGGAAAAGGAACAAATCGCGGGGGTATTGGGGGGCGGCCAGAGGGCGGGATAACTCCTGTCAAAAGTGCTTCCCGCACCCCATATATTCAGCATTCCTGCTATGAAGGCTCCCCTTTGCCGGCCCAGTGGAGTGGATTTGACATTCGCTAAGCGCCTGGCCTCGAGCTCTCAAAGCGAATGTCAAATCCAAAACTCCCCTGGAATCTAAAATTTGCTAGTGGTCCTGTGATTCTAACATTCGCAAGGTGCCGGCCGAAACGAGATGCGAATGTTAGAATCGGACAACTAGGGTGTAAACGTGGGCGGGAAAAACGAATCGCGACATGACCGAGCCGAGCCACCTGCCCCATCACCGCGTACCCGACCACCAGCCCTTGGCCGGCGGCATCGCCGCGCGCGCGCGGGCGGCGGCCACGCCCGCTTATCTCACCCGACTCAATCCCGAGCAGCGTGAGGCGGTGGAGACACTGGACGGCCCGGTTCTGGTATTGGCGGGCGCCGGCACCGGCAAGACCCGGGTGCTGACCTGCCGCATCGCCCACATTCTCAGCCAGGGCCGGGCGCGGCCGGGCGAAATCCTCTCGGTGACTTTCACCAACAAGGCCGCGCGCGAGATGAAACTGCGCCTCGGCCAGATGCTCGGCCAAGCCGTCGAAGGCATGCCATGGCTCGGCACCTTCCATTCCATCGGCGGGCGCATCCTGCGCACGCACGCCGAGATGGTACAGTTGAAGTCCAATTTCACCGTGCTCGATACCGACGACCAGGTGAGGCTGCTCAAGCAGCTTTTGCAGGCCGAAAGCATCGACGACAAGCGCTGGCCGGCGCGAATGCTGGCCGGCCTGATCGACGGATGGAAGAACCGCGGTCTTGGTCCGGCGCAGGTGCCCTCGGGCGAAGCCGCGGTATTCGCCAATGGCAAAGGCGGCAAGCTCTATACGAGCTATCAGGAACGGTTGAAGATTCTCAATGCCGCCGACTTCGGCGATCTTCTGCTGGAAAACCTCCGCCTGTTCCGCGAAAATCCGGACGTGCTGCGGCAATATCAGCACCGTTTCAGGTTCATCCTGGTCGACGAATACCAAGACACCAACGTCGCACAATATCTGTGGCTGCGGCTGCTCGCGCAGACGCCTTCGAAGGTGGGCGCGGCTCCTTTAACCTCGCCCCGCTTGCGGGGAGAGGTCGGATTGCAAAGCAATCCGGGTGAGGGGGAGCCGACTTCGCAGCCGGTCTCCACGGAGAGTCCCCCTCACCCCAACCCTCTCCCCGCAAGCGGGGAGAGGGAGAACAGCGCGCTCTCCCCTCCCCCCAAAAACATCTGCTGCGTCGGCGACGACGATCAGTCGATCTATGGCTGGCGCGGCGCGGAGGTCGACAACATCCTGCGTTTCGAGCACGACTTTCCCGGCGCGAAGGTCATTCGTCTCGAACGCAATTACCGCTCGACCGGCCACATCCTCGCTGCCGCCTCGCACCTGATCGCGCACAACGAAGGCCGGCTCGGCAAGACGTTGCGCACCGAAGACGTCGACGGCGAAAAGGTCACCGTGACCGGTGCCTGGGATTCGGAAGAAGAAGCCCGCGCCATCGGCGAGGAAATCGAGGAGTTGCAGCGCAGGGGGCAAAACCTCAACGAGATCGCCATTCTGGTGCGGGCCTCGTTCCAGATGCGCGAGTTCGAAGATCGCTTCGTCACCCTTGGCCTGTCTTATCGCGTGATCGGCGGCCCGAGATTCTATGAGCGCGCCGAAATCCGCGACGCGCTCGCCTACTTGCGGGTGGTCAATTCGCCCGCCGACGATCTTGCCTTCGAGCGCATCGTCAACGTGCCCAAGCGCGGGCTCGGAGACGCCACCGTGCAGATGCTGCACGACCACGCCCGCAAGCGGCGTATTCCGCTGTACGAGGCCGCGCGCGCCGTCGTCGAGACCGACGAATTGAAGCCGAAAGCGCGCGGGAGCTTGCGTGATCTCCTTGTCAGTTTCGACCGTTGGCGCGCGCGGTCCGAGGTGGCCTCGCACACCGAACTCGCCGAAACCGTGCTTGACGAAAGCGGCTACACCGACATGTGGCAGAAGGACCGCTCGGCGGACGCTGCCGGGCGGCTGGAAAACCTGAAGGAACTGGTGCGCTCGATGGAAGAGTTCGAGAACCTGCAAGGTTTTCTCGAACACATCTCGCTGGTCATGGACCGCGACGGCGGCGCGGAAGAGGAAGCCGTGTCGCTGATGACGCTGCATTCGGCCAAGGGGCTCGAATTCGACAACGTCTTCCTGCCCGGCTGGGAAGAAGGCCTGTTTCCGAGCCAGCGCACGCTCGACGAACAGGGTCGCGCGGGATTGGAGGAAGAGCGCCGCCTCGCCCATGTCGGGCTGACGCGCGCGCGCAAGCGCGCCAAACTCTATTTCGCCACCAACCGGCGTATTCACGGCACCTGGTCGACCACGATCCCTTCCCGCTTTCTCGACGAACTGCCCGCGCATAACGTCGAGATCACGGAATCCAAGGGCGGCTCGGGCTGGGGCGGGTCAGGCGGCTACGGCCCCTCGCGCTTCGACAATGTGGAATCCTTCGGCTCAAGCTACACGACGCCAGGCTGGCAGCGCGCGCAGGCCAACCGCGCGCGCGGTGGAGGCGGGCGACAAAACGCGTTCAATGAGCGTGGTTTTGGCTTCGAGGAGCGGCAGTCGTCATTCTCCTCGCGCGAGTCGGGCGACTTCGCGAAATCCAAGCGCGCACCTCTGGTGATCGAAGGCGAGCTGGTCGCCAAATCAACCGGCACGACGTCGGATTTCAACCTGGACGACCGCGTCTTTCACCAGAAATTCGGGTACGGCCATGTGGTGAGGATCGACGGCAACAAGCTCACCATCGCTTTCGAGAAAGCGGGCGAGAAGAAGGTCGTCGACAGTTTCGTGGAGCGCGCCTGAGTTTCGCGCCAGCGTACCGTCCTCCGTGCGCGGAAAAGGCGCATACCCATCAGCGGCAAATGCCCGTATTCAGAGCCTATTCGGTTCTGATTGAATCAGAACCGGGCTCTGGTATTTTGTTTTGACGCGTTTCTACCGCAGAGACGCTTTTTCTACCGCAGATAAGTCTACGCAATCTGCGCACATTTGATTGCTATGCGAACCGGTTTCTACCCCCGGATCAAGTCCGAGGGCATGCTTCGCTCGAAAACACTATAGCAGCAGAGCCGACGCACTTTAGCCTTTGTGAGCTGAAGACCCGGGGCGGCCATTGTACTTTGCAAGACCCTGGATATAGGCTTGACGGCCAGCGTCTGAGTAAGGGTACGCGCGTATGGGCAGGGACGCAGTCAGCGATTTCCTGGCAGGGGGCGGCGAGATGGGCGCCCGGACGCGAGAATTTGACTGGTCAAAAACCCCGCTCGGCCCTCCCCAGACGTGGCCGCAAAGTCTTCGCGTTACGGTGCGGCTCGTCCTCACGTCGCGCCATCCGATGTTCATCTGGTGGGGAGAAGAACTCATCCAGTTCTACAACGATGCATACCGCGAGACCCTTGGGCCCGAAAGACATCCGAGCGCCTTGGGAGCCCGCGGCCGCGAGTGTTGGGATGAGATATGGGACATCATTGGGCCCCAGATCGAATATGTCATGGCCGGTCACGGCGCGACCTGGCACGAGGACCAGCTGGTACCGATCACACGTCACGGCCACCGCGAAGATGTGTGGTGGACCTACAGCTTTGGTCCCATCGATTTCGAAGGCAAGGTCGGCGGCGTGCTTGTGGTCTGCAAAGACGTCACGTCCGAGCACATGGCAAGGGAAGCGCTGAACCTCATCAATGAGGAGCTCAAGCACCGCGTCAAGAATACGCTGACCGTCCTTGGCGCGGTGGCGACCCAGACATTCCAGAACGCATCGAGCAAGGCCGAGCTCGAAAAGTATAAAGGACGATTGGCTGCATTTGGACGGGCGCACGATTTGCTGACCGCAGCAAATTGGGCTGCCGCGCCCCTTCAAGACGTGATCACAACGGCCCTGATCCCTTACAGGACAGGCGAAGGCCGGTTTAAGATCTCGGGCCCACCACTTGTTGTCAAATCCCGGCAGGCACTGGCTCTGTCGCTCGCGATCCACGAGCTTGCGACCAACGCGTTGAAATATGGCGCTCTGACGGTGGCGGGTGGCCACGTGTCGATTACGTGGACATCCGAAGATCCGCAAGGTGAGCCAAACTTCGTTTTGGTGTGGCAGGAGACCGGTGGGCCACCCCCACCGGAACCTTCCGGTGTGGGCTTTGGTTCGCGCCTCATTTCCCGGGTGCTGGAAGACGATTTCGGAGGCGCCGTTGAGATGTCGTATGGACCAACCGGAGCCATATGCCGCCTGACGGCCCCTCTCGAAAATCTGGCAAGTTCTGTCGCGTGAAAGCTCCTTGATCAGAGCCACCGTGCCGCCAACCTCAAGACGGCCGGACGCGTTCGCGCCACGGCCATGTGGTGAAGACCGGCGGCAACAAGCTCACCATTGCTTTCGAGAAAGCAGGCGAGAAGAAAGTGGTCGACAGCTTCGTCGGACAAGCGTGAACCGCAGTTTCTTTCCGCGCGGCGAAATTCAAACGACGCTCTCGATAAAGACTCTTGCAATAGCGACTCTTGCAACAGCGACACTTGCAATAAATTCGGCGCGGCTTGTCCGCCTCTTTCTTCAATATACGCGGCGATAATATACGCGGCGATGCTGCGTCATCTCGCTGTACGGAATTCGATCGCCGCGCGGAATTTGCCGTCACACTTTGGTCGTCTCTGCTTCACTACAATCAGTCCGGGGTGGAAACGCGTCGCAATCAGTTTCATGACATGTTACGTTGTGAAGCACGAAAAAAAATAAGATTGCGTGCGCATACATCAGGAGGAAAATTGATGCTCAGAGAGAGAGACGTTTCGATTCAACAACAGCAATCTGTGCGGCGACGAGCGCCGCTGTGGAACGCAATCTGCTCGGCGCTGGTGCTCGGCGCCGCTACTTGGGCCGCGCCAGCATCTGCCGAGCCGGTGGTGGCGGTGACGCCGGACGGCATATTCCAAGGCAAACTCGATACGACGGGGACCATGCGGGAATTTCTCGGCGTGCGTTATGCCGAGCCGGTGACGGGAAGCCAGCGCTGGAAGCCGCCGGTGCCGGTGAAGCCTTCGTTCGTCCCGCAGGAGGCGACGCAGTTCGGCAATCATTGTCCGCAAGCGGCCTCACCGTTCGGCATCGCTTCGGCAACCGAAGACTGCCTTTTCCTCAATGTCTACGCACCTAACGAAGGTTTCGCCTTTCCGCGCCCGGTGATGGTGTGGATCCACGGCGGCGCGCTCGTCGTCGGCGAGAGCAACGACTACAACGCCAGCAAGCTGGTGGGGCGCGGCGTGATCGTCGTGACGATCAACTACCGGCTCGGTGCGCTCGGATTCCTCGCCGACCCTGCTTTGACCGCCGAGTCTCCGGATCACATCTCCGGCAATTACGGCATCGAGGACCAGCAAACGGCGCTCGCCTGGGTGCGCCGGAACATCATTGCGTTCGGCGGCGATCCGGAACGGGTGACGATGTTCGGCGAGTCCGCCGGGGGCTTGAGCACCTTCACCAACCTCGTGTCACCCACCGCCGCAGGACTGTTCCATCGTGCGATTGTCGAAAGTGGCGCCTATATGCTGACGCTGCCGACGCTGGCGCAGAGCGAGGCGACCGGAACCACGTTCGCCAACGCCGTCGGATGCAATCAGTCGACCACAGAAGCTGTGGCGGCATGCCTGCGTGCGCTGCCGATTGCGACGATCCTTGCCAACCAGGCTCTGACTTTCCCGGCGGGAAGCCTTGGGCCGGCGCCCAACGTCGACGGCAAGGTTCTGACCCAATCGATCGGCGCCGCGCTCGGCTCGGGACAGTTCAACCGCGTGCCCTTGCTGAACGGCACGAACCATAGTGAGTGGAACCTGTTCGTGGCCGAGGACTTCGACCTCGTCGGTGGCCCGGTCACCAAAGGCACCTACGACGCGGCCATCGCGGCGACAATCGGCAATGCAACGATCGCGCCGACCGTGGCCGCACTTTATCCGGTCCCGACGACGGCATTCCCGAGCTTCGACCAGGGAGTAGGCGGCGTGGGAACGGATGCGATCTTTGCCTGCGCGGCGCACTTCGCGGACGGACTCGCCTCGCCGTTCGTTCCGACCTTCGCGTACGAGTTCAACGATCCGAACCCGCCGCAGAACTTCCTGCCTCCGGTGAGCTTCACCTATGGGGCCTCGCACGCTTCGGAGATTCAATTCCTGTTTCCGCAGGCCAATCCTTCGGGATTCGGCTTGAATCTTCCGCAGACGCCGCTCACGGCGAACGAGCAGCAACTCTCGGACCGCATGGTCGGCTACTGGACGACGTTTGCCGCCAACGGCGATCCCAACGGAGTTGGCCAGCCGCTCTGGCAGCGCTTCACCCGCAACGGCCAGGTGATGCAGTCGTTCGTGCCGCCGAGCGCGTCTCCCGAGACGAACTTTGCGACCGTCCATCAGTGCGAGTTCTGGGACACCGTTTCGGGCCGTACCTTGCCACCGGCTGGAAATCAAAGTGCCAGCAACCACTGATGCCGATTGATCCTGAAGCGTTTTCAAGCGAAGTGGGAACCGGTTCGCGTGAAGAAAACGCGTCAAACCAAAAGACTGGGGCCAGGTTCGATGTAATGAAACCGAACAGGCTCCAGCCTTGCGTCTCACCCCGTCGCGTATGCGCGGCGGGATGTTGCCGCAACTCGCGTTACGTCCGCGCCGTCAGGTACACGCGCCCGACGTTAACCAAATCCGAGGCATTTTAGCGAATTTTGATCGACAATACTTCGCGGCGATCTTTACCGAAAACTCGCGTGTAGCCTGTATTCTCGGTGCAAGATGAGGTTTTGCCGAAGGATTTGGCTACCCAAATGAGCTTGGAATTCAAGACGGTGAAGAAGATCGAGCCGAAATCGTTTCTCGACGATCTCGAGGAGGCGGTTGCGCGCGGAACGCCCGCGAGCCGTGCGCATGCGCTGTGGCATACCACCGACCTGATGATCGCGGGCAGCTTCAGCGACGACGAAATCTGGACGTTCGGCGAGGTCGTCACCCTGCTTGCCGACGAAATCGAGGTCGCGGCCCGCGCCCAATTGTCCGAGAAGCTGGCGCGCTTCGACCAGGCGCCGGCCAACATCATTCACAAGCTGGCCTTCGATGACGCGATCGAAGTTGCCGGCCCTGTCTTGAGGGAATCCAAACAGCTCGAGACCTATGCGCTGGTGGCCAACGCCTGCACCAAGAGCCAGGCGCACATGCTCTCGATCTCGCAACGCGAAACGCTTGAAGAACGGGTCACCGACGAACTCGTCAAGCGCGGCGACCATGAAGTCGTGAAATCCGTCGCCGGCAACAGCGGCGCCAAATTCTCCGACTTCGGCTTCCTGAACATGGTCAAGCGCGCGGAAGGCGATTCCATCCTCGCCGAGCAGCTTGGCCTGCGCCAGGATATCCCGCGGCATGTCTTCCAGCAACTGATTGCCAAGGCGACCTCCGACGTGAAGAAGCGCCTGGAGAGCGAGCGTCCGGATATGGCGCGGCAAATCCAGTCGTCGGTGACCGAGCTCGGCGGCGAGTTGCAGTCGAAATTCGGCCCCTCCTCGCGCGGCCATTTCGTCGCCAAGCGCGTGGTGACGACGCAGCACCGGCTCGGCAATCTGAACGAGGCCAGCATATCGAGCTATGCCCGCTCGCACCGGATCGAGGAAGTCACGATCGGGATGTCGCTTCTGTGTTCGCTTCCGGGCGACATGATCGAGCGTACGATGCACGACAAGAACCGCGAGATGCTGCTGATCCTGTGCAAGGCGCTGGATTTCTCGTGGGACACCACGATGGCGCTCCTGTTCCTCGGCGCCAAGGATCACCGCATCACCGCCAACGATCTGAGAAGCCTCGAAAGTGATTACGACCGGCTCAATATCGAAACGTCGCGCAGCGTCCTGGCCTTCTGCCAGTCGCGCAAGACCGGCACGGCGGTCGATGCGGGCCTGAAGGCCGCGCTATATGCTTGATGAAGGGGGACGGCGAGCATGAACGCGATTCCGTTTGGCAAGGGCGTGCCTGCTTTCGGCAAGGCCGCCGGGCAGGGTTTCGGACGCAAGGGCGGGACGGCGCCAGACCAATCCGAGGCGCCGAAGCAGGACGGCGGCGCGCTCGATACCGCGCGGACCGTTCTCGAAGCGGCGACCGATTTCAAGGACGAGGCGACGGCCGCCGTGTGCCGACGGGTGATCGAGGCGAGCATGAAGGGCGCGCAACCGTCGCTCTCCGACCTGCGCATCATCAATAATTATTTTCAGTAGAGGCGTCAGCCGCTTTTCTCCCTCCCCCTTGCGGGGAGGGTCGGCGAGCGAGAGCGAGCCGGGGTGGGGGTCTACAAAAATTACTATCGACATTTTCTAATGATATCGCCCCCACCCGACCGTCGCTACGCGACGGCCACCCTCCCCACGCGTTCCGCGGGGGAGGGATAAGAAAGATGCACCGCCGTCATATACGATACCCCTCCCCCTTTCAGGAGGAGCGCTCCGTCATTGCGAGCCAACGGGTCGCGCGAATGCGCGCCCGATGACAGGCTCCGCGAAGAAATCCAGAGGCCCACGCGGATCGCTGGATTGCTTCGTCGCTCACGCTCCTCGCAATGACGACGCCTGGGCAGCTCGCGTAAGCTACTTCTCCCCCAGCACATCGCCGAACAGCACCCAGGACTTGCCGTCGAACCGCGCCATCTGGATCTGGCGGATCGGCGTGACGTTGTTCGGATCGACATAGACCTTGATGCCGGGCAACAGCATCGGCATCTCGACCCCGTCGAGCCGCTTGGTCTGCTTGATGATGTTGTCGCGGGAAAGATCGTCGCCGCAATTCTTCAACACCAGCGCCATGATCTGCGCCACCGTGTAACCCTGCACGTTATAGAGATCGCCGGTCGATGCGTTCGGCTGGTACTTCTTCATCCAGGCGAACCAGTCCTTGAGCGCGGGATCGTCCGCCCAGCGTGCATCGTTGGGATCCTTGAGATAGAGCCCGGTCACCACGCCGATTGAGTTCTCAAGGCCGGCAGGCTCCAGCACCGCGGAGAACGAGTTCGACACAGACGGCAGGATGATCAGCGGCTTCCAGCCCATGCTCGCGGCTTTCCTGATGGCTTGCGCCGCAAATTTCGGCGTTGCTTCCGCGAAGAAAACATCCGCGCCGGATTCACGCATCGTGACCATTTGCGAGTCGATGGTCGGATCGGCGGTGAGATAGGTGGTTTCGGAAACCAGCTGATCGATGTGTTCGCCCAAACCCGCCTTGAAGCCGCGCACATAGTCCTTGCCGGCGTCCTCATTCGGGGCAATCACCGCGATCTTGGCGTTCGGCTTCGTTTTCAGGATGTATTGGGCGTAAAGCCTGCCTTCGAGCTCGTAGGTCGGGTTGAAACCGACCGTCCAGGGGAAATGCTCGGGATCATTCCAGCGCGTCGCACCGGAGGACACGAAGATTTGCGGCACGTGTTTGGCATTGAGATATTTCTGCACCGAGATATTCGGCGCGGTGCCGACCGACGAGAACATCGCCAGCACATCGTCCTGCTCGACCAGCTTGCGGGTCTGTTCGACGGTCTTGGCCGGCGAATAGGCGTCATCGAGGGTGAGGAATTCGATTTGGCGGCCATTGATGCCGCCGTGGTCGTTGAGCATCTGGAAGTAGGCGGCTTCGGCGCGCGCGATCGTGCCGTAGGCGGAAGCCGGCCCGCTATAAGGCGCGGTGTTGCCGAGCTTGGTGGCGACCTCCGCCGCATGGACCGCTTGCGGCGACGCCGTCAACATCATCGTCATCAGGAAAGCGATGCAAAGATTCTTTGATGCTGACATCATGCTGACAAGGCCCTGACGCTTCCTCGGTGACCCGTTATTTGGCCGGGTTGTTTGATTTATCCCTGGCAACAGGATATTTCGACAAGCAACTCACCAACAACCGCTAAAAACGGTGTGCGGGATTGCACAAAAGTTCCCGCTTCCTATTTGAAGTGGCGTGTGTCCCCGCCTCGCCTTTTTTCATTTCACGTCCTAAAAGACGTTCCCTTTACGAGACCGTTTCATCCGCCATGCCGTCCATCATTTCCGTCTCCAATCTCTCCAAGACCTATGGCTCCGGCTTCAAGGCGCTGAAAGACATCAACCTGGAGATCGAGCAAGGTGAGATCTTTGCGCTGCTCGGGCCGAATGGCGCCGGCAAGACCACGCTCATCAGCATCATTTGCGGCATCAATAATCTGAGCACGGGCCGTGTCACGGTCGGCGGCCACGACATCATCAGCGACGCCCGCGCGGCGCGCACCATGATCGGCCTCGTGCCGCAGGAACTGCACACCGACGCGTTCGAATCGGTGTGGGGCACGGTGAGCTTCAGCCGCGGCCTGTTCGGCAAGCCGAAGAACCCCGCTCACATCGAAAAGGTGCTGAAGGATCTGTCGCTGTGGGACAAGAAGGATTCCAAGATCGTCACCTTGTCGGGCGGCATGAAACGCCGCGTGATGATTGCGAAGGCGCTATCGCATGAGCCGCAGATCCTGTTCCTCGACGAGCCGACGGCAGGCGTCGACGTCGAATTGCGCAAGGGCATGTGGGAGGTGGTGCGGACCTTGAAAGCCGCCGGCGTCACCATCATCCTCACCACGCATTACATCGGCGAGGCCGAGGAGATGGCGGACCGGGTCGGCGTCATCAACAAGGGCGAGATCATTCTGGTCGAGGATAAGTCCAACCTGATGCAGAAGCTCGGCAAGAAGCAACTCAAGCTTCACTTGCAATCCAGCATCGACGCCATTCCGCCGGCGCTCTCCGCCTACAATCTCGAACTCTCGAACGGGGGTAGCGACCTGACCTACAATTACGACACCAAAGGCGACCGCACCGGTATCACCAGCCTGCTCGGAGACCTCCGCACTGCCGGCATCCGCTTTGCGGACCTGGAGACCAACCAGAGCTCGCTGGAGGATATCTTCGTCAGTTTGGTACGGCGGGAGCAGCCATGAACTACAGGGCCATCCGCGCAATCTACAAATTCGAAATGGCGCGCACCGCGCGCACGCTGGTGCAAAGCATCGTGTCGCCGGTGGTATCGACCTCGCTTTATTTCGTCGTGTTTGGAGCTGCGATCGGCTCACGCATCACGCAGGTGGAAGGCGTGAGCTACGGCACCTTCATCGTGCCGGGGCTGGTGATGCTGTCGGTCTTGACGCAGAGCATCGCGAACGCTTCCTTCGGCATCTACTTTCCGAAATTCGTCGGCACCATCTACGAAATATTGTCGGCGCCGATTTCCTATTTCGAGATCGTGCTCGGCTATGTCGGGGCGGCCGCGACCAAATCGATCGTCCTCGGCCTGATCATCCTCGCCACGGCCGGCCTGTTCGTGCCGCTGCACATCCATCATCCCATATGGATGCTGACCTTCCTGGTGCTGACGGCGGTGACGTTCAGCCTGTTCGGATTCATCATCGGCATCTGGGCCGATGGTTTTGAAAAACTACAGATGATCCCGATGCTGGTGGTGACGCCGCTGACCTTCCTCGGCGGCAGCTTCTATTCGGTGAACATGCTGCCGTCGGGCTGGCGCACCATCACGCTATTCAATCCCGTGGTCTATCTGATCAGCGGCTTCCGCTGGAGCTTTTACGAAATTGCCGATGTCAGCGTCACCTTGAGCGTCAGCATGACGCTGACGTTCCTGGTCATCTGCATGATCGTGGTGTGGTGGATCTTCAAGACCGGATATCGGCTGAAGAATTGACCCCGTAGGGGTCATTCCCAGCGCAAGCGCGTAGCGCTTGTCGCCGGGGCGCGAGTGCAACGAGCGAACCGAGTGCAACGAGCGAACTACGATTTGCAATTGCACATCGGAGAATCTCGAGATTCCCCGATGCGCAATTGCGCATCTGAGGTCTGTGTTCAGCACAAAATTGAAAGCCAATTTTGTCGCTTCTCACCATCCCGGAATGACGTTGATAAACTCAGTACCGATAGCAGCGCCAGTGGCCGTAGCGGTTGTAGTGACCGTGGCAGCGCGGGCCAGGAATGCCGAGAATGCCGTCGACTGCACCAACGGCACCGCCGACACCGGCACCGACGGCGCCACCGACCGCTGAACCCACCGGGCCCGCAACGCGGCCGCCGTCATAAGAGCCCTGAGCAGCGCCGCGCTCCATACCGCCCGCAACGCCCTGGGCATGCGCCAGATGAGGGACGGCGAACAGCGCGAGCGCGAATGCCGGTGCCGCAAGCCAACGCACGGCCGGCATTTCCAAGGGATACGCCGCAGTCTTGATCGTCTTTACTTTGTTCATCTTCGCAAGCCCTCATCCATGAATAGGGCTATAACGCCGGCGTGACACGCAAGTTCCATGTTCAACAAAGTCTCACCATGTTGCGGTCACGAAGACGAACGGACTTCGCGGTATGTTTTCCCTCAAGGGCTGCCGTAACGATGCCGGATGAGTAATCCGATTCTTGCCGAGGCGCTACTGGAACCCTGTCCGGAGTTCGGGCATACTAGCTTGCGGGACGGGGTGCGGTGCGACAATCGAAGGCCGGGAGGCTAAAGTAAAATGCGTTCCCTTCTCGTTGCTGCAACGACCCTGATGCTGTTTGCCGCGGGCGCCGCACAGGCCAAAGTCTCCATCACCATCGACAAGGATGCGCAGGTGATGACCGTCGCCGTCGACGGCGTCGCGCGCTACCGTTGGCCGGTCTCAACGGGCATCCCGTCGCGCGAGACACCGAACGGCAGCTTCCGCGCCTTCCGCATGGAGGAGGAGCACTACTCCAAGGAATTCGACGACGCGCCGATGCCGCACTCGATCTTCTTCACCAAGATCGGACATGCGATCCACGGCACCGATTCCGAAGGCCGGCTCGGCACCCCCGCCTCCCATGGCTGCGTGCG